>OFET01000122.1_pt1 | contig 108244 bp, 91 predicted proteins | sample 1521211 | NCBI WGS metagenome assembly OFET01 (sample SAMN03766358, study PRJEB24113) | microbial mat metagenome | isolation source: enrichment culture HLUCC-A from microbial mat sample contains cyanobacterium... | reverse complement strand
CGCCCCCGCCGCTGACCCCGCCCGCCATGGACCCCGAAGAACAGGCGCGCCTGGCCGAGCTCGAGGCCGCGCGGATGAGCGGGCTTTTCTTCCAGACCCGCGCCGCACCTGCCGTGTCGGGGATGATGCCCCCCGGCCTGACCGGCCCGGCACCCACGCCGGAAACCGACCCGCGCCGCGCCTTCCTGAATGCCGCCGCCGACCGCCGGACCGTCGCGCCCGACCGTGTCGAGGCCCCGGCCTCGCCCTGGCTCCTGCAGGCGGGATCGGTAATCCCCGCCGCGCTGATCACCGGCATCCGCTCGGACCTGCCGGGCCAGATCTCCGCGCAGGTCACCCAGAACGTCTATGACAGTCCGACCGGCAGCCTGCTTTTGATACCCCAGGGCACGCGGCTCATCGGCGAATACGACGCGGGCGTGACCTTCGGTCAGCGCCGGGTGCTGCTGGTCTGGAACCGGCTCATCTTCCCCGATGGCCGCTCGCTCGTGCTCGAGCGCCAGCCCGGCGCAGATACGGCCGGCTATGCCGGGCTCGAGGACCGCGTCGATCATCACTGGGCAGCTGTCCTGCGCGCCGCGGGCCTCTCCACGCTGCTCGCCATCGGCGCGGAACTGGCGGTGGACGAGGAAGACCGCCTCGCCCGCGCCATCCGCGACGGCGCCGTGGGCACGATCACCGAGGCCGGGCAACGTATCGTCGAGCGCGAGCTCGAGGTGCCGCCGATCCTGACCATCCGCCCGGGCTTCCCGGTGCGCGTGCTCGTCACCCGCGATCTGGTGATCGCCCCGCAGGGAGGCTGAGATGGCCAAGCTGAAACTCGGCCCCCTGGCCGACGACAAGCCGGTGAAACTCACCGTGGACCTGCCCGCGGCCCTTCACCGTGACCTGATCGCCTATGGCGAAATCCTCGGCTGCGACGCGGGGCAGCCGCCGATCCCGCCCGCGCGGCTGATCGTGCCCATGCTGGAGCGGTTCATCGCCACGGATCGAGGGTTCGCGAAAGCGCGGCGGGGTGGGAGTAAGTGACGATAGCGCACTGCGTAGGCCGGCGGCAGGCAGGGGGGCGGGCAGGATCTGGCCGGCGTTCAGAAAGGCTGTCCTCGAACAGTTGTCTGAGGCTCAATACAGGCCGGTCTGCCAGCAGGACCTGCGCGGGCACGACCGCCGCGCCCTGCGGGCTGCCCTTGCCCCCATAGAGGCGGAGCTGGACTTGTGCTATGCTTCGCCCGCCGCATCGCCCCGACGGGTCCGCCCTGGCTAGCCGCAGATCACCTTGCGCAGGGAGACAACGAGCCGGTTGCGTGCGGCTGGATCGAGCTTGTCGAGGTTGATCTGCCGCCACCGGACGGCAGGAAGCTCGGCAGCATGGGGAGCGCTGAGAAGGTTCCAGTCCGGCCTGCCTGCCTCGAACCCGAGCAGGAAGTCCTTGTGCGCCTGGGGCATGTCCCGAACCAGCGAGCGCACTAGTTCTTCCCGCGTGCTTTCCAGCTCGGCGAGCGTGATGGGCGTTTCGGTCATGCCGTCGAAATTGTCAGTGAACGTCGCCCTGATATCCTTGAACCGGCAGGACAGGACTTCCGCCATCGGTCGGTCATGGCTGATGAGGTAGACGAGAAAGGCCTCGCGAAGCTCGGGCGTCAGACCTTCGTTTGCGAGGAGGTCGCGGACATCAAACAGGTCGCGCGGGTGTTGCCGGTCCAGCGCCGCAACCAGCTTCCCGGCATAGAGATCGGCGAAAGACACGAGGCGGATTTCAGCGAAGCCGTATTGATCCTCGACGGCAGGGCTGACGGAGCGGAGGGCGGGCTCCTGCACGACGCCACGCAGGACAGGCGAGACCTCGATCTTGACCTGCGTGCGCTCGGTGCGCACCGCAAGTCGCAGGACTGCCCCCTCGCGCACAGTCTGGCCGATGATCGCAGCGGGCAGCGCGGCCATGATCCGCGTCTCGATCCGCTTCATGGCGGTATCGATATCGGCCAGGGCCTCGCTGCGGCCATTGACCGGCAGATATACGAGGTCGATGTCGACCGACAGCCGTGGCAGATCCCGCACAAACAGGTTGATCGCGGTGCCGCCCTTGAGGGCGAAGCAGGGCTCTTCTGCGACCAAGGGCAGAAGCCGCATGAGGAGGCGAACCTGTTGCCGGTATTGCTCACTGCTCGGCATCAAGGTCTCCCGGAACGGTGATATGATAAACGGGGTCAAGGCGTCCGCCCCTGACCAGCATCCTCTTGCCGCTGCCGAGGTCGAACGCGTCGGGATCGAGCTGCTTGCGCCATGCATGGCGGTGGCGGTCGGCGAAGAAGAAGAAGAGCCGTTTCACCTTGATGCTCTTGCAGTCACGGAGAAGCTTCTGCATCCGCCCGGGTCTGAAGTTCACCGCGCCCTGCATGATCATGTCTGCGTGGTGGAACGAGGCCTTGCCGGGGAGTTCGTCCAGAAACTCCAGATAGGCGCGCTCCGGCGATGACAGGGTCAGGGGCCATTCCCACTGCCCCCATGACAATTCCTCGAGACTGCCGCCGGTCAGCTTGCTGTGGTCCCGTGCCGTGTCCTTCCGGACATCGTAGGCAAGGCTTCCAAGCCCGAAGGCGATCGGGTCCTCGGCAAACAGCGTGTCGCTGTTGTGCACCACGAAGTGTTGCGGGAGGTCGAGCTTGTTCAGCCAGCCGGGCGGCTTGACGCGGCCATAGAGATGAACCGTCTTGAGGTCCGGGGTCCGATAGTGGGTGAAGCCGTGAAGGTCGAGCGCTGTCATGCCGCCGACGATCAGGGGGTACTCAAGAAGGAGCTGGAGGGAGAGGACCACCTGCTGCCACCTGAGCGGCGCGTCCGTCATCTGGCCCTTGGGGCGGCGGTAGACCCCCCTTGCTGGCTGCTCCAGCCAACCGCTTGAGACATAGCGATTTCTGAGCGATGGTTGGAAACCGTTCTTCTCCATCCATCCGGAATCGACGATCAACCCTTGCGGCAAGGCCATCTGCAGATGGTTTAGCTTGGAACCTTTTTCTTCACTCATGGTGGAGATAATGGCACAACCTCAAACCGACTTGCAAGTTTGTCTTTACCTCCATTTGTTCACCCAAGATGAATAATTAAGAACTATCTCAAACCCGAAGGCTGCTGCGCCCGCCAGGAGGTAGGCGCAAAATTCCACGTCAGAACAGGCTGAGCTGCGGGCGGGGCCAAGATGAGGACGGATGTCGGGGCGTCTCATCCGCCATGCATTCCAAAGCGCGGCGCCGGCAAGACTCCTATGTCAGGTGCAGAACACGAGGTTACGGGCCGAGATATTTCGCACTCCACCAGTCGCAGCTGTCGTGGCCTGCCAGTCCTCTGGAACACGGGGGGGCTTCCCGCGTTCGGGGAACCGGCAGGGCCGGACGCAGCCGATTGAAAGGATCGCCCCGATCCGGTATATGACCTAGTCATACCATGGAGGCGCGGATGACCGTCAAGACCACCCTCAGCTTCACCGATCGCCATCACCGGTTCCTCTCGGAAAAGGTGGGGCAGGGCGTCTTCGCGACGCAGAGCGCCGCCGTCGCAGCTGCGCTGGAACAGATGATGCAGGACGAGGAAGAGCGCAACGTGGCCCTGCAGGCCCTCGCGCAGGAAATCCGTGCCCGCATGGAAACGCCGCGCGATGCCTTCATCGACGAGGAGGCTGCCTTCGCCACCGCCCGCGCCGCGATCAGGGCAGCGCGGGGCGCGTGAGCTACCGCATCCGTTTCCACCCTCTCGTCACGCGCGACCTTGACGCCATCGCGCGATGGATTGTCGACTACGCCGGGCCGGAGATCGCGGCGCGGAAGCTGGCCGAGATCGAGGCGGCCATCGCCACCCTGCGGGACACGCCGCACAAGGGAAGCCTCCGGCCCGAGATCGCCCCCGGCCTGCGCGCCATCCCGGCCGGGCGGAAAGCCGTCGTCGCCTTCGTGGTGGACGACGAAGCTGCGGAAGTGCTGATCTATGCCGTGACTTATGGTGGCGCGGACTGGGCCATACGCACCACGCAACGACGGAAAGAAGGGTGATCGTGCCATGGGCCATAGTCAGAGACAGTTGAACCGGCTTTCCGAATGCCTCATCGCGTTGCCGCCCGAGAATGACGGCATGCTGCTGAGCGAATTCGACGGGTTTGTCGCAGGCATTCTCGTCTGCCCTGAAATGATCATGCCCAGCGAATGGCTTCCCATCGTCTGGGGCGACGAGATCGCCCCGCATTTCGCGGACATGGATCAGGCAAAAACGACGCTGGACGCTGTCATGGCCCATTACAATCGCGTCGCGCGCGGTCTGGCGAAGACACCCACCGACTATGAGGCCGTCTATGACAAGGACCCCCTGACGGGTGATCTGATGTGGGAGCCATGGATCACGGGCTTCGAACGCGCCATGCAGCTACGCCCCGAAGCCTGGGAGGCGACCGTTGAAAGCAGCGACGAGGAGATCGCGTCAACCATTCCCATGCTCCTGGCGCTGCATGACATCGCCGAAGGCGGGTCCGAACTGGCCGAGGATGCTATCCGGGAACTCGATGCGATGGCCCCGGACATGATCCCCGATCTGGTCGCGAACCTGAATGCCTGGGTCAAGGCGCAGGGAAGGGCACAGGGCCCGGCCAATCTGCCAGATGCCCCAGCCGCGCGCGCAAAGGTCGGGCGCAACGATCCCTGTCCCTGTGGCTCGGGTCGCAAGTTCAAGAAATGCTGTGGGGCAGAGCCGATCCATTGAACGAATCGATTATCGGCATGCGCGAGCCTGGTCGCGCAGGACAGCGCGGTCGCAGAGCATCCAGACGATACCGCCCGTCCGGCAAAGCCTCGATCTCATCGTCGGCGCTCTACTCGACCACGGGCGGGCAGGGCGGCCCGACGTTAGAACGGCCCATCGCGCGACCGCTCAGCCAGCGCGTCTCGATCATGAGGGCGGTGGGCGGCGGCATCGAGCATATGGCGGTTGATGGCATCGCTTCTCTCAAGGACATCAACCTGTTCGGCCGCGCGCCCACCGCGCCCACCGCGTCCGCCTTCGCGGCGGACGTACAGAACGAGCAGCAGGATCGCCGTGGCGGTGCGGATCACACCCAGCGCCAGGTCTTGGCGGGCAAGTAGCGCGAAGCCGAGCTAGGCTACGAGCCGAGGTATCTCGCGCTCAAACAATCGCAGGAGTCGTCGCCTGCGAGCCCCCGCAACGAACGGTGGCTGCGATGTTTTCGCAACTCTTGGCGCAATATCAACGAACCCCTTCCTGATACTCAAGCAGCTTTGGCTTTGGCGCAGGCCGCGACTCGATCAGCATGTGCTCGATGGCTGACTTTCGCGACTCCCGGTCCAGCGTGTAGGTGTTCCGCCTGAACTCGACGCCTTCCAGTAAGGCCTTCAGATATCCGGCTACCGTGTCCGCCGCCATGATGAGCGTCGAATCGAGCGTGTGCACGTAACGGCTCGTGACCGAGCCTTTCGCGTGGCCAATCAGAGCGGCGATCGTGATCTCCGTGAAGCCCAGATCGTTGGCGATGCTTGCAAAGCTGTGTCGCAGCACATGCGGTGTCACATCCCAGAGCGGTGTGTCGGTCAGGAGCTTCTTCCAGCTCTGAGGAAAGTTGCCGACCGCATTGTCGATGCCCTGGCCGGGAAAGACGTAGGTGCCGGTTCGTTGTGACCGCTTGCTTTCCAGGTACTCGATCACGGGAAGTCCGATTGGACGCACCGAGGCGCCTTCCTTGCTATCGATCAGCCGCAGGCAGCTCCCCTCGATATCGACCTCGCTCCATCTGAGATTGATGATCTCCCCGCGTCGGCAGCCGGTCACGGCGAGGATCCAGAGGATCTCGGCATGCAGGCGATAGTGGTCGCTCTTCTGCGCCTGTCGCAGAAGGCCGCCAAGGATCCGATATTCCGCCTCGCTGAGCCGCCGGTCGCGCACCTGGTATTTCGGTTTGCGCAAACCGTGCGTCGGGTTGTGGTCGATCACACCGGCTTCCACCGCGTAGGAGAATATCCCGCCAAGAAGTCCCATTGTTCGGATCGCCGTTCCGCGTCCACCGCGGACGATAGCCTTGCCGCGCAGTTTCTCGGTTTTCATAACCACGCGCGTCTTGCCCGCGATGATGTCCTTCATCAGGTTGTTCATGTCCGGCTTGGTGATGTCGCGGACGCGGCGTGTGCCGAGGAGGGGGATGATGTGCCGACGGATGCGGCCCACATCGATCTCGATCGTCGAGGTTTTCTTGGGGCGGCCGCCTTTGCCCATGATCAGGCCGGCCTCCATATCTTCGATATACTGTTCGCAGAGCTGCTTGACCGTCAGCGCCTTGCGGTCTTCGTCACGCTCTTCGGCCGGATCGTTGCCCCGGGCAACGCGGCCGAGCAAGGCCTTCGCCTCGCGTCGTGCCGTCTCGGGCGTCCACACACGGTGAAGGCCGATCGTGTAGCGACGGGAGCGGCCCCGTGCGCGGTATTGGACGATGTAGCTGCGCTTGCCGGACGGATAAACGCGCAGCCCGAAACCTGGCAGCTCGTCATCCCAGATCGCTTGGCTTTTGGCTGCCGGTTCGACCGCTTCGACAAATCGTTTCGTGAGCTTCGGCATGCTCCTGATCCTCGCGTGCGCCCGGTTCCGAGTAAGCACCACGTAAGCACGCGGGCGGAAAACAAGGCGTATTTTCGGATAGAGCTTTCGGAGCGGCGTGTCGAAATGTCTATATAATTCGTATGGTTATCGCGCTCTAGCGGGCTCTATCGCATGTTTAGGAAAGACCATTAGACCCGCTCCGAAGGCAGAGGCCAGAGGTTCGAATCCTCTTGGGTCCGCCATTCCTCCTTCATCGTGTCGTGTCGTGTCGGGCGTGCCGGGTCGGGTGTCCGACTACGAAAAAGCCCGCTCGGTCGAGCGGGCCCTGGTCGGTTGCGCGTGCGGTCTGCGGCGTTGACCGCGGCGGGTCAGCTGCCCCAGGCGCGCACCGGGCCGCAATCCATGTGCACGAAGTTGGAGCCGGAATAGCGCCCCACGCCGCCGCCCTGGCAGGACTGGGCCGCGCGGGCCATCTGGCTGACCGAGCGCGACGACAGCCGCAGATCGGCGGCCTGGCCGCGCAGGTGCAGCGAATTGCGCGCGACGCCCGAGGAATTGGCCCGCAGCATGGCGTTGGTTTCGGGGCTGCGATAGCCCGACAGCAGCATGTAGGGTTCGCTCACATCCATCAGGTTGTGGGCCGCGGCCATGATGTCGATCGTGCGGGTGTCGATCTGCAGGGTCCGGCCATTGCGCCAGTCGCGCATGAAGCGGGTGATCTCTTCGATCGCGCCGCCGATATACTGGCCCTCGATCCAGTAGATCGTGTCGATCCGTTCGCCGGTGCGCCCGGAATACATCCGCAGTCGGCGGATGTCGCCGCCGCCGCGCAGGAAACCCGCTGCATTGGAGTAGGTCGGGGCGGCGGCGACGGCTGTTGCGGCGAACGCAGTCAGCAGGCCGCGCCGGGAAATGCCCGAAGAGCTGATTTGGGTCATGATGAGAGAGCCTGTCCCGTCGCTTTCTTGTACCTGTAGAGGGGCCGTTTACCGGTCCTCGCTGCCATCTCTTCCCCAGATGCAGGATTTTTATGGCACATCTCGAATCGCGACCCAACCCCGTTTCGCACATGTCCGGCGAACGCCATGGGAAATCGGCGGAATTCTGCGCAGAATGTGAAATTTCCGTGCACTGTGGCGCACATGCCAAGGCCCGCGCCGCAAAAGCACGGCCCGGACCCGAGGTAGGGGAATTGTGACTGGACTCTGCCGGGGCATGCCGGTGAAGTCGTTGATGCAGGTCAAACGGGGATGTCCGGCCTGCACGGGGGACGAAAAGGAAAGGTCTGCGATGCGCGTTCTGCTGCTGTTGCGTGTTGGTCTGGTTGCCACGATCCTGTCGACGCTGGTGCCCGACGGGGCCGGCGCCCAGGTCACGGCATTCCGCCAGGCGGTTGCCGAAACCGCCGCCATCGACGAGGATCTGGCCGCCTTCTATCGCGGGCGTGCCTTCGAGGGGATCTGGACCGGATCGGACGCGGCCGCGATCGCCCGGCGCAACGCCTTGCTGAATGCGCTGGATGCGGCGCCCTTGCACGGGCTGCCGGCTGCACGGTTCGATCCGCGGGCGCTGATGGCCGATCTGCGCGATGCCCGCACGGCCCATGAAAAGGGCGTGATGGAGGTGCGGCTGACCGAAACCTACCTGGACTATGCCCGCGCCGTGCAAAGCGGCCTCTTGACGCCGCGCAGCGTGGTGTCCGAAATCCGCCGCGAGGTTGTCTATACCCCCCGGGCCGATCTGCTGGCCGGCTTCGCCGCGGCCGACAACCCGGCCGCCTTCCTGCGCGGCCTGCCGCCGTCGACCGACGAATATGTCCGCCTGATGCAGGCCGCCGCCCGGCTGGAACACCAGATCGCCGCCGGCGGCTGGGGCGCGCCGGTGCCCGCGGGCCGGCTGGAGCCGGGGAACGAAGGCGCCGGGGTGATCGCGCTGCGCGACCGGCTGGTGGCGATGGGCTATCTCGACCGGTCGGTCACGCTGCGCTACGATGCGTCGATCGAAGCGGCGGTGCGCCGGTTCCAGCAGGCCCACGGCCTGACCCCCGACGGGATCGTCGGCGAGGGCACGCTGGACGCGCTGAACCGGAGCCCCGAACAGCGGCTGCAGCAGGTGTTCGTCGCGATGGAGCGCGAGCGCTGGTTCAACCAGCCGCGCGGGGCCCGCCACATCTGGGTCAACCTGACCGATTTCCATGCCGCGATCGTCGATGACGGCGCCGTCACCTTTACCACCCGGTCGGTGATCGGCGCGACCAATCCGGACCGGCAAAGCCCGGAATTCTCGGATCAGATGAGCTTCATGGTGATCAATCCCAGCTGGTATGTGCCGCGGTCGATCACCGTCAACGAATACCTGCCGGGCCTGCGCAACAATCCCAATGCCCACGGGCATCTGCAGGTTCTCAACAGCCGGGGCCAGGTGGTCAATCGCGGGGCGGTCAATTTCTCGCGCTACAATGCGTCGAACTTTCCGTTCTCGATGCGCCAGCCGCCCAGCCCGAACAACGCGCTGGGGCAGGTGAAGTTCATGTTCCCGAACCCCTACAACATCTATCTGCACGACACGCCGGCGCAGTCGCTGTTCAGCCACGAGGTGCGGGCCTATTCCCATGGCTGCATCCGGCTGGATGATCCCTATGATTTCGCCTATGCGCTGCTGGCGGCGCAAGAGAGCGATCCGGTCGGGTTCTTCCAGGCGCGGCTGCGCTCGGGCGCCGAGACCCGGGTGAATCTGGAACAGCCGGTGCCGGTGCACCTGGTCTATCGCACCGCCTTCACCAGCCTTACCGGAGAGCTCAACTTCCGCCGCGACATCTATGGTCGCGACGCGCGGATCTGGGCGGCGCTGGAGCGTGAAGGGGTGGTGATCCCGGGCGGCGCAAGCTAAGGCTGGCCCCCGAAACCTTGGGGGGCGCCATGGGCTACAGCCTGGCAGAGATCGCCGCCGCGCTCGGCGCACGGACCCTGGGCGATGCCTCGCTGATCGTGGCGCGGATCGCCGAGCCGGGCGAGGCCGGGCCGGGCGACCTGGCGCTGGCCGTGGCGCCGGGATTCGCGGACCAGCTGACCCGAAGCCGGGCGCGCGCGGCGATGGTGTGGGACGGGGCCGACCTGTCGCAGCTGGGCCTTGACGGGGCGATCGTGGTGCCGCGCGGGCGGCTGGCGATGGCGGGTCTGACGGCGATGATGGACGATGCGCCGGCTTTCGCCGGGCTGAGCGGCCATCACGCCAGCGCGGTGATCGACCCGAGTGCACAGGTCGGCGCGGGCACGGTGATCGCGCCCTTCGCGGTGATCGGGCCGGGCGTGCGGATCGGCGCCGGGGCCCGGATCGGGCCCCATGTCAGCATCGCCGCGCAGACCACGATCGGCGACGGCGCGGTGCTGCATGCCGGGGTCCGGATCGGGCCGCGGGTGCGGATCGGCGCGGGCTTCATCGCCCAGCCCGGGGCGGTGGTGGGCGGCGACGGGTTTTCCTTTGCCACCGCCGGGCCGTCGAATGTCGAACGGGCGATCCGCCGGCGCGGCGATGATCCGCTGGCGCCGCCCGACGATCATGCCTGGCACCGGATCCATTCCCTGGGCGGGGTCGAGATCGGCGACGATGTCGAACTGGGCGCCAATGCCACGGTCGACGCCGGCACGATCCGGGCGACCCGGGTCGGGAGCGGCTGCAAGATCGACAACCTGTGCCAGGTCGGCCACAATGTGGTGCTGGGGCGCGATTGCCTGATGGCGGCGCAGGCCGCGGTCGCCGGGTCGACCCGGATCGGCGACCGGGTGATCCTGGGCGGCAAGTCGGGCGTGGCCGACAACCTGACGATCGGCCGCGACGTGGTGGTCGGCGGCGGCGCGATCGTTCTGGGCAGCCTTGGCGACGGGCTCTTCGTCACCGGCAACCCGGCGCGTCCGGCGCACGAGGACCGGGCCGCGCGCAAGGCGCTGCTGCGACTGATGCGCCGGGACGGGGCGTAACACGCGAAACCGGTTTGCAAGCCGGGCCTTAACGATTAAATGAGCGCCAATCCTTGGAAAGGCGCGGCATGACACAAAGCACAGTGCAGGAACGGGTGATCGGCATCCTGGCCGAACAGGCGGTGCTGGAACCGTCGGACGTGGCGCTGGACATGACGCTGGACGATCTGGGCATCGACAGCCTGGGCCTGGTCGAAAGCATTTTCGCCATCGAAGAGGAATTCGACATCTCGGTCCCGTTCAATGCCAACGAACCCCAGGCCAGCGATTTCGACATCTCGTCGGTCGCGGCGATCGTGACGGCGGTCCAGCACTTGCTGGCGGACCAGGCGTGACCGGCAGGGGCCACCGCGTCGTCATCACCGGCGCCGGAACCATCAACCCACTGGGCACCGATGTGCCCGGGACGCTGGAAGCGATGCGCGAGGGGCGTTGCGGGATCGGGCCGCTCGATATCCGCGATGTCGACCGGTTGTCGGTCAAGATCGGCGGCCAGGTCCGCGACTATGACGAGGCCGCGCATTTCAACCGCCAGCAGATCGCGCTTTATGACCGCTTCACCCAGTTCACCCTGTTGGCCGCGCGCGAGGCGATCGGCCAGGCGGGGCTCGAATTCACCGGCGCCTTGGCGGATCAGTCGGGTGTCGTGTTCGGCACCTCGGGCGGCGGGCTGAACACCCAGGACGAAAACTATCGCGCGGTCTACGAAGAGGGCAAGAACCGGGTCCATCCCTTCATCGTGCCCAAGCTGATGAACAACGCCGCCGCATCCCATGTCAGCATGGAATGGAACCTGCGCGGCCCGGCCTTTACCGTGGCCACCGCCTGCGCGTCCTCGAACCACGCGATGGGGCAGGCGTTCCAGATGGTGCGCTCGGGTCTGGCGCCGGTGATGGTCACCGGCGGGTCGGAATCGATGCTGTGCTTCGGCGGGGTCAAGGCCTGGGAAGGGCTGCGGGTGATGTCCAAGGATGCCTGCCGGCCGTTTTCGCTGAACCGCAACGGCATGGTCCAGGGCGAAGGCGCGGCGGTCTTTGTCTTCGAAGAGCTCGACCACGCCAAACGCCGCGGCGCGCAGGTCCTGGCCGAGGTGGTGGGCTTTGCCATGACCTCGGATGCCTCGGACATCGTCACGCCGTCGAAACAGGGCGCGGCCCGGGCCATTGCCGGGGCGATCCGCGATGCCCGGGTGAACCCGGACGAGGTCTGCTATATCAACGCCCACGGCACCGGCACGGCGGCCAATGACAAGACCGAATGCGCCGCGGTGGCGGATGTCTTCGGCCATCATGCCGATGCGTTGATGATCTCGTCCACCAAGTCGATGCATGGCCACCTGATCGGCGGCACCGGCGCGGTGGAATTGCTGGCCTGCATCATGGCCCTGCGCGACGGGGTGATCGCGCCGACCATCGGCTACGAAGAGCCCGATCCCGAATGCGCCCTGGACGTGGTGCCGAACGTGGCGCGCGAGGCCCGGGTCGAGGTGGCGCTGTCGAATGCCTTCGCCTTTGGCGGGCTGAACGCGGTGCTGGCGCTGCGCCGGTTCCCGACCTAGGAAACGGGATCGCCCGGGGGCTGCCGCACCCGGGCGCCGCGCCGCTATTGCGCGGCCACGTCCGCGGCGGCCTGGAAGGCGGCGGTGAAGCCCGACAGCGACAGGTCCAGCACCACCTCCTGGTCGGGGGCTGCGGCGGGCACGATCCGCAGGGTCGCGGCATTGCCGGCCCGGAACAGGTCCACATCCTCGGCGGTAAAGCCGACGCGGGCGACACAGCCGCCCTGGTTGCAGAAGCTGAACTGGAACCGCCGGGCGGTGCCGCCATCGACCCGCATGGTGATCTGTTCGGTCAGAAGGGTTTCGAGCGGCGCGACGATGGTCGCCCCGGCTGCGGCCTGGCCGCCGGCCAGCGGGATCATCGAGATTTCGGCCACCGCATTGTCGTCGGCATCCATCAGCAACTGATAGATCTGGCAGGGATCGACCTCGTCCTCGGGGGTGCGCAGGCAGCGCAGGGTCCAGTCCGAGAACACCTCGCGTTCATATTGTTCGCCGATCTGGGGTTCGCCGGGTTCGCCGTCGGCGCCGTCCTCGCCGACCGGTGTGCCCATGTCCAGGCCCAGCTCGTCGGCGCTGTCGCCGACCGGGGTGGTGTCCTGCTGCGGGGCCGTGTCCTCCTGGGCCAGGCCCGGGCCGGCAAGGGCCAGGCCGAGGGTCAGGGCAAGGCAGGCACGCAAGGGTGTCGAGGTCGTCATTGTGTCATCCCGTCTGTTTGGTCGGTTCCGGCCATAACATGCGTCTTGCCGGCTGTCAGGGCGAATTTTGCGGCGCCAGCGGCCCCTTGCCGAGGCGCGTTGTCCGGCGCAAATGGGAAAGCAAGTGGGTGAAAACACAAAGAAAAGGGCCCGGTGAGGACCCTTTTCCTTGGACATTTCGCCCTTCTCCCTGCCGGACTTGCCGACGTATCGTGCGCGAGGCTACGCAATCCCGTTGAACCCGTCAACAGGGAAGTTGACAGGGACGTTTCGGCCCGCGTTCCGGCGTCGGGGTCGAAAAAAACCGCGCCCGAAGGCGCGGCAAGTCTGACAGGGAGGAAGTCGTCCCGACCCACCGGAGGACTGACTGACGGGCCGGAATGATTTGATACTGGCATCAAAAGGTTAAGAATGTATTTTGGCGCCGATTACGGTGCGGGGGACGAAAATGAGTGACGGGATCTTCATCGGCGGTGGCGGCGACGGCCATGGTGACGCCCAGCATTTGCTGCTGGAATATGCCAACCGCCACGGGCTGATCGCCGGGGCGACCGGCACCGGCAAGACGGTGACGCTGCAGATCCTGGCCCAGGGGTTCTCCGATGCCGGGGTGCCGGTCTTTCTGTCGGACGTGAAGGGCGACCTGTCGGGCCTGGCCAAGCCGGGCAGCCCCGATTTCCGCCTGCACGCGCCGTTCGTGAAACGCGCCGAAACCATCGGCCTGGATCTGACCTATGCCGACACGCCGGTCACCTTCTGGGACCTGCTGGGCCAGCAGGGCCATCCGATCCGGACGACGATCGCGGAAATGGGCCCGTTGTTGCTGAGCCGGCTCATGGGGCTGTCCGACGCGCAGGAAGGCGTGCTGAATGTCGCCTTCCGGGTCGCCGACGAAGAGGGGCTGCCGCTGCTCGACCTGGAGGATCTGCAGGCATTGCTGGTCTTTGTCGGGCAGAACGCGTCGGACCTGTCGTTGCGCTATGGCAATGTGGCGGCGTCGTCGGTCGGTGCGATCCAGCGCGAATTGCTGGTGCTGGAAAACCAGGGCGCGGCCGGTTTCTTTGGCGAACCGGCGCTGAAACTGTCCGACATGATGCGGCTGGACGGGCAGGGGCGGGGGCAGGTCAACATCCTGGCTGCCGATCGGCTGATGCAGACGCCGCGGCTTTACGCCACTTTCCTGCTGTGGCTGCTGAGCGAGCTGTTCGAGGAATTGCCCGAGGTCGGCAATCCCGACAAACCCAAGCTGGTGTTTTTCTTCGACGAGGCGCATCTGCTGTTCGACGACGCGCCCAAGGTGCTGGTCGACAAGGTCGAACAGGTGGCACGGCTGATCCGGTCCAAGGGGGTCGGGATCTATTTCGTCACCCAGAACCCCGCCGATGTGCCCGACGGCGTGCTGGGCCAGCTGGGCAACCGGGTGCAGCACGCGCTGCGGGCGTTCACGGCCAATGATCAGAAGGACCTGCGCAAGGCCGCCGACACCTATCGGCCCAATCCGGGCTTCGACACCGCCGAGGCGATCCGCGATGTCGGCACCGGAGAGGCGGTGACCTCGATGCTGCAGCCCAAGGGCGTGCCGGGGATCGTGGAGCGGACCCTGATCCGCCCGCCGGCGTCGCAGCTGGGCCCGATCACCGCCCGGGAACGCGCGGCGATCATCGCCGCCTCGCCGCTGCATGCGACCTATGCCGAGCGTCTGGACCGCGACAGCGCCGCCGAGATTCTGGCCCGCCGGGCCGAAGACGCCGCGGCGCAAGCCGAGGAGGCCGAAGCGGCCGAGGAGGCGGCCGCCGAACAAGAGCGCGAATTCCGCGCGGCGCGGCGCTATTCGGGCAAGCAGGTGGCGCGGTCAAGCGCCCGGACCCGCGGCAACCCCGACAATCTGGGCGGCGCATTGCGCAAGGCGGTGGTCAAGGAATTGTCCGGCACCACGGGCCGCCGCCTGGTGCGTGGCCTTCTGGGCGGGCTGTTCAAGGGCCGCTAGGGGGTTGCGCCCGCAGACCGGCGTCCGGGGCGCCGATCGGTCCTTGGCCGGGCGGGTCTCGGCGCCGATCTGCGCCGATCTGCGCCGGTCGGGGCCGGGCCGGTCCGGTCGACCACCGCGGCCGGTATCGCCGCCTTGGTTTTGGGGTCGTCCGGCCAGGGGGATCTGTGCCGTGGATCCGGCGCGTTCAGACGGACAGGGTCAGCGGCAGGGCGAGCAGGACAAGGAGCAGGCGCTTGGTCATGGGTGTCTCCACGATGCGTTGGTGCCGCCAGTCTGACAGCCCAAACTTGCCCGAATCGTGACCGGATCGGGGCGCCGATCGGGAATTCGGATGTGACGCAGCGTCACCTTGGCCCGCGTCACCTTGGCCCGCGTCACCTTGGCCTGTGGGCCGCCTAAAGCGGACGGATCCGCAGTTCGGTGACCCGATTCTGATCCTTGGCGGCGACTTCGAACCGGAACCCGTGGAAGGAAAACACCTGGCCCTCGGTCGGGATCATCTGGGCCTCGTGGATCACCAGGCCGGCGACGGTATTGGCCTCGTCATCGGGCAGGTTCCAGTCGGTGGCCCGGTTCAGGTCGCGGATCGTCATCGCGCCTTCGACCGAATAGGTGCCGTCGACATCGGGCTTGAGGTCGTTACCCTCATGGGTGTCGAATTCGTCGGTGATTTCGCCGACGATCTCTTCGAGGATATCCTCGAGCGTGATCAGCCCCTGCAGGGTGCCGTATTCATCGACCACCAGCGCGAAATGGGTCCGGCGGGCCAGGAATTGCCGCATCTGGTCGTCAAGCGCCGTGGTTTCGGGGATGAAATAGGGCGGCATGGCGACGTCGAGGATGTCGAAATCCACCAGTTCCGCCATTTCGATCTGACCGTCGGCCAGCATCCGGTGCATCGCCCGCAGCAGATCCTTGGCATGCAGCACGCCGACGATGTTTTCGGGTTCGTCGCGGAACAGCGGCAGGCGGGTATGGTTGCTGTCCAGCACCAGGCGCAGGATTTCGGGCACCGGCAGGCCGGCGTCGATCATCTCGATCCCCGAGCGATGCAGCATGACCTCTTCGACCGTGCGGTCGGCCAGGTCGAGCGCGCCCAGGATCCGGTCGCGGTCCTCTTTTTCCACGACACCTTCGGAATGACCCAGATGCAGGGCGCCGGCGATTTCTTCGCGGACCGCCAGAACATTGATATCGGGGTCGGTCTGCACGCCGAAGATGCGCAATATGCCGCGCACGATCAGCCGCACGGCGCCGACGACCGGGGCCAGAAGCGTCACGATCACCGAAATCGGCGCGGCGACCCGGCTGGCGGCCCGTTCGGCATTGGTGATGGCATAGGTCTTGGGCATCACTTCGGCAAAGATCAGGACCAGAAATGTCATGATCAGGGTGGCCAGCGCCACGCCGGATTCGCCGAAGGCGCGGGTGAACATCGCCGTGGCCAGCGAGGTGGCGAGGATATTGACCAGGTTGTTGCCCAGCAGGACCGATCCGATCAGCCGTTCGCGATCCTCGGTCACGGTCAGGGCGCGTTCGGCGCCGCGGTCGCCTTTGTCGGCACTGGCGCGCAACTTCCCGCGCGAGGCGGCAGTCAGCGCGGTTTCGGAGCCGGAAAAGAACCCCGACATCACCAAAAGGACAAGGATCGCACCGGCGGTGCTCCAGAAGGCGGCGTCAAGCATGGCAGGGAAGATCCGTCATTTGGGTTATCTTATGGGCGCGCGGCTGCCGGGCATCAAGGGTGCGCGGCGCGGATCGCAATGATTTCCGGCCGGCGTGGACGTTCTGCGCCGCCGCTCAGCCGTGTCGGCGGCCGGGCTTGCGGGTCAGGGGATGATGCTCCAGCACCAGGTCGCGCAGGTGATCGTCCAGCACATGGGTGTAGATTTCGGTCGTGGCCACGTCGGCATGGCCCAGCAGGGTCTGGATCGTGCGCAGATCGGCGCCGCCGGCCAGCAGATGGGTGGCGAAGGCGTGGCGCAGGGTATGCGGCGTGACGCTGTCGGGGGCGATCCCGGCGGCCACGGCCAGCTCCTTGACCAACAGGTAGAACCGGTGCCGGGTCAGGTGTCCGGCCTTGCCGCGCGACGGGAAAAGATAGGGCGAGGCAGGCTTGCCCCGGGCGCGGGCGGCGTCCTCGGCCCTGTCGCGGGCTTCCAGCCAGGCGGCAAGCGCGGCGCGGGCGGCGCCCGACAGCGGCACCATGCGTTCCTTGCCGCCCTTGCCGCGCACCAGCAGCATCGCCGGATTGCCGCGGGCCGCCGCCGCCGGCAATTCGACCAGTTCGCTGACCCGCATGCCGGTGGCATAGAGCAGCTCCATCAGGCAGGTATTGCGCAGGCTGTCGCGGCCATGGTCGCGCGCCGCCCGCAGCAGCCGGTCGACCTGGTCGGTGGTCAGGGTTCCCGGCAGGCGCCGGTTGCGGCCGGGGCCGGCGATCCGCAGCGCCGGGTTGTCGCGGCGCCAGCCTTCGTCGAAGGCGAAGCGGTAAAGCTGCCTGATCGCCGACAGCCGCCGGGCGCGGGTCGACCGGGCCAGGCCTTCGGCCTCGAGCGCCACCAGATAGGTTTCGATCATCGCCTGGTCGGCATCGGCGAAATGGGCGCCCCTGTCGGCCAGCCAATCGGCCAGGGCGACCAGGTCGCGGCCATAGGCCAGGCGGGTATTCGCGGCGGCGTCCAGTTCGGCGGCGCGCGCCTCGAGAAAGGTCGTGATCCACTGGCCCATGGGCCGGTCGGCGGCAGCGCTCATCCGGCCGGGTCCAGCAACAGGAATTGCAGCGCCGACCGGCGGGCCAGATCCTCCAGCCCGACGGCGCGGAACAGCGCCAGCGCGTCGGTGGCCTGCCGCGGATCGCCCTGCACCCCTTCCGCAAACAGCGCGATCGCCCGCAGCAGCGCCTCGCCCAGGCGGCCATCGGCGGCCATCGCGGTCAGCGGGCCGGGCGGTTCGGCCCCGGTAAAGGCGGCATGGACGGCGGATTCGCGCATGCCGCGCGGGGTCATCGCGGATACATCGCCCAGCGCCACGCCGACCAGGAAGGCTTCGCGCCCGTCGGCCGGGGTGGCGTCCAGCGCGGCGGCTTCGTAGCCGTCGGACAACAGCCCGACGCGAAAGGCGATCGGGCCGGCCGCGCCGCCCAGGTCTTCGTCGGCGATGGCTTGCGCGAACAGCCGGGCGAAGGGCACCTGCAGGCGGGCGCCCGACATTTCGTCCCAGGCGGTGACCAGGGCCGGTTCGACCGGCGCGGCGCCGGCCAGCGCGGCCTCCAGCGCCTGGATCGCCGCGGCGCGTTCCCAGATCCCGCCCGATGCCGCCGGGCGGCGTTCGGTATAAAGGTCCAGCAGCACATTGGCGTCCAGCGCCCCGGCCCGGGCCAGCCGTTCGGCCGCCTCCAGCCGGGTCTTCCAGCCCATCGTGTCGCGCAGGTCGGCATGAGCGAAGGCGCGCGGCAGATCCACCGTCGACAGCCCCTCGCCGATCGCTTCGCGCATCCGGAAGACCAGCGGCGAGACCCGGTCGGGGGCGGGCAGGGGGGCCGCGCCTTCGAACAATTCGGGGTCCAGGAACCGGGCCAGCAGGTCCGCATCGGCGGGGTCGATATCGCCCAGCGCGGTTCCGACATCCAGCGTCAGCGCCGCCGCGGACCAGTCCCCGGCCCGCGCGAGGCAGAAGATACGGGCGGCCGGGGTGCCGGAAACCTCGGGCTTTTCCATCAGCGCGGCACAGGCGGCGGCTTCGGTCCCGGTCAGCAGCGTGACATCGAACAGCCGCCGGAACAGCGGCCCGGTATCGGCGCCGGCGGCCTGCAGCATGGATTGCGCGGGGTCGATCACCCCGAGGTCCAGCAACTTGTCCACCCGGGCGATGAACAGCGCCCCGTCCGGGCCGGCGCCGAGCGGCGGATCGGCCTCGGCCAGCATCATCGTGACCATGAAATCGCGAATCGCAGGGAGGGTCTCGACCGGGTCGGCGGCGATCAGCGTGACAAGCGTGTCGACATCCGAGCCGGCCCAAAGATCGTGCGGCAGCCCGGTCACCGAGGGCGGCAACAGCCCGATCGGATCGGGAGAGACCGCGCCAAGCGGTAAGGCGGTGACCTCGGGCGGCAAGGCGCCGCCGGTCACCGGGGCTTCGTCGGCGGGCACCTGGCGGGTGGGGCGGCTGCCCGGGTCGGAAATGGCGCCGATCCCGCCCGGGGCGAGCAGGGCCGCGGGCGCGACCGTGTCGCTGAGCCAGTCGATCGCCGAAAGCGGTTCACCCGGCGGATCGGCATCCTGGGCCAGGGCGGCCGGTGCGCAGATCAGGACAAGGACAGGGGCGAAACGCAACATCGGCTTACTCGGGCTCCAGGGTCACGGGCTTGATCACCTGCTCGACCGGGGGGGCGAAATCCTCGGCAAAGAAGATCGGCCCCAGATAGGCATAGGCGACAAAGGCGATCGCGGCCAGCACCGCCAATGCGAACACGAGCTTGATCAATCGCCATACCATTCGTCCTGCCTCGCTTTTCCGGTATGCCTGCGGTCGGGTGGCGATCTGTCTTGTCGCCTTGATCCGCTTTATATATCCCCCGATCGGCAATATCACGCCAAAGTGGCAGGATTTTTCGACCACCGGCGGTGCGGTGCCGACAGGGGGCGAAACGGGGGCGAATGGGGGGCGACAGGCGATGACCGATTCGACGGAACAGGCGGCAGCCCGGTTCGGACGGTTGACGCGGACGGTGGCCCTGGTCGGGATGATGGGCTCGGGCAAATCCGCCATCGGCCGGGCGCTGGCGGCGCGGCTGGAGGTGCCCTTCGTCGATTCCGATGCCGAGATCGAGGCGGCGGCCAAGGCCACGATCCCCGAGATTTTCGCCCGTGACGGCGAGGCGTTCTTTCGCGACCGCGAGGCCGAGGTGATCGCCCGGCTGCTGCGCGGAGCGCCCGGGGTGCTGTCGACCGGCGGCGGCGCCTATCTGGCCGAACGCAACCGCATCGCGATCAGCCGCACCGGCGTGGCGCTGTGGCTGGATGCGGATCTGGACATCCTGTGGGAAAGGGTCCGGCACAAATCGACTCGCCCGCTGTTGCGCACCGCCGATCCGCGCGCCACCCTGGCCGCGCTGCTGCGCGCGCGCGCGCCGATCTATGCCCTGGCCGAGTTGCGCGCCGAAGCCGATCCGGGGTTCAGCATCGAGGCCATGACCGACCGCGTCCTGGCCGTGCTGGCCAGCCGCCCCGACATCCTGGAGCCCGCGCCATGACCGCCATCGAAACCGTCCGCGTCGACCTGCCGGGGCGCGCCTACGACATCCGTATCGGGACCGGGCTGGTGGCCCGCGCCGGGGCCGAGATCGCGCCGCTTTTGCGCCGCCCCCGGGTCGTCGTGATCACCGAGGACAACGTCGCCGCGGCCCATCTGGAGGCGCTGCGGGCCGGGCTGGCTGCCGCCGGGATCACGGCCGAGGCGCTGATCCTGCCGCCGGGCGAGGCGACGAAAGGCTGGGCCCAGCTCGAACGCTGCGTCGAATGGCTGCTGGCGCAGAAGGTCGAGCGCGGCGATGTGGTGGTGGCCTTCGGCGGCGGCGTGATCGGCGATCTTGCGGGCTTCGCGGCGGCGGTGCTGCGGCGCGGGGTCCGCTTCGTGCAGCTGCCGACCTCGCTTCTGGCGCAGGTCGACAGCTCGGTCGGGGGCAAGACCGGGATCAACACCGCCCATGGCAAGAACCTGGCCGGCGCCTTTCATCAGCCGTCGCTGGTGCTGGCCGATACCGGTCTGCTGGCGACCATGCCCCGGCGCGATTTCCTGTCCGGCTATGGCGAGGTGGTGAAATACGGGCTGCTGGGCGATGCGGACTTCTTCGCCTGGCTCGAAGGCAATGGCCCGCGGCTGCGCGACGACATGGACGCGCTGATCCATGCCGTCAAACGGTCGGTCGAGATGAAGGCCGAAATCGTCATGCGCGACGAGACCGAACAGGGCGACCGGGCGCTGCTGAACCTGGGCCATACCTTCTGCCACGCGCTGGAGGCCGCGACGGGCTATTCCGACCGGCTGCTGCATGGCGAAGGGGTGGCGATCGGCTGTGCCCTGGCTTTCGAGACCTCGGCCCGGCTGGGACTGTGCAGCCAGGAAGAGCCGAGCCGCGTGCGCGCGCACCTGGACGCCATGGGAATGAAGAAGGACCTGGCCGACATTCCCGGCGATCTGCCGGACGCCGCGGGGCTTCTGGCGCTGATGGCGCAGGACAAGAAGGTGGTCGACGGCCGGCTGCGCTTCATCATGGTGCGTGGCATCGGGGAGGCTTTCGTGACCTCCGAAGTGCCGGGCGCGGTGGTGGAGGAGGTTCTTGCCGCCGCGCTGCGCGGCGCGTGACCCGCGGACCGGTCGTCCCGGGCTTCGGTCGCGGCCCGGGACGGATTGCGGTGCTTCGACAGTCGGCGTGACCCTGCGGGCCGCTGTTCGGCGGCGCGGTGACGCCGCGATCCGGATGACCCGCAGGGCTGAACCGTCCCGGATCTGCGGATGCCGCTGGCCGTGAAATGCAAAAAGGCCGCCCTACAGGCGGCCTTCGCGATGTTCGGCCGGTCCGCGACCTGGAGCGCCCTAGAACGGGATGTCGTCATCCATGTCGCCGCCGCCGGACGGGCCGCTGTCGTAGCCGCCGCCATAGCTTGGGCCGCTGCCACCGCGATCCTCCTGGTAGTTTCCGCCACCGCCACCACCTTCGCCCCGGCCGTCGAGCATGGTCAATTCGGACCGGTAGGGGCGCAGCACGACCTCGGTCGAATAGCGGTCGGCGCCGGACTGGTCCTGCCATTTGCGGGTTTCCAGCTGCCCCTCGATATAGACCTTGGAGCCCTTCTTGAGATATTGCTCGGCCACCCGCGCCAGGGGTTCCGAGAAGATCGCGACGGAATGCCATTCGGTGCGCTCGCGCCGTTCGCCGGTATTGCGGTCCTTCCAGTTTTCCGAGGTGGCGATGCGCAGGTTGACCACCTTGCCGCCGTTCTGGAACGTCCGCACCTCGGGGTCGCGGCCCAGATTGCCGATCAGAATTACCTTGTTCACGGACCCGGCCATGCCGCCCTCCTGTCGATTCCCGCAGTTTCGCTTTTACACCACCTGCGCAGGGTGAACGGAAGCCCAAATGCCGGAGGTGATCTATGGATTCGGCCGCCGCTTTGGCCTAGACTGCGCGAAACCATCTTCGGGGGACAGTGATGGGGTTCATGCGTTTGGTCGTGGCCGCGGGTTGCGCGGCCGGGATGGTCGGGGCGGATCTGGCGATGGCCGAGACGACGCTGTCGACCCGCACGCGCACCCAGCTTCTGTCGTCGCAGCTCGATGTGCTCGATGGCCGCGCGGCCCAGCAATACGCCAATTCCGTGCGCCTGCAGCCGCCGCAGGTCGAGGTGCCCTCGGCCGCCGATGAGGGGCCGGCCTATAGCGGCGGCTATCGCGGACCTTTCCTGGACCTGGCGCGATCCGCGGCGCGGCGCCACGACGTGCCCGAGGACCTGTTCCTGCGCCTGGTGCAGCAGGAATCGGCCTGGAACGCACGGGCCCTGTCCCATGCCGGGGCGCAGGGGCTGGCCCAGCTGATGCCCGGCACGGCGCGTTTCCTTGGGGTGCGCGATGCCTGGGACCCGGCGCAGAACCTCGATGGCGGGGCACGCTACCTGCGGATGCAATACGAGGAATTCGGCTCCTGGCGGCTGGCGCTGGCCGCCTACAATGCCGGGCCGGAGGCGGTGCGGCGGCATGGCGGCGTGCCGCCCTACACCGAAACCCGCAACTACGTCCGGATCATCTGGGGCGGTTGAACCCGGTGCGACGGGCAAGAAAATTTCGTAATTTTCTTGCCCCCCGGGATCAGCCGAGCGGCATGTAGCGCCGGACCGGCCGGCTTGGCGCGGGTGCGTTGGCCAGCGGCCCCTTGCGGCGGAAGGCGGTCGGCGTCGTCCCGGTCCGGCCCTGGAAGGCACGGCTGAAATAGGCGGCCGAGGCGAAGCCCAGATCGGTGGCGATCTGGTTCACCGGCAGGTCGCTGTCGCGCAGCAGGATGCGTGCCTCGAACAGGATCCGGTCATTGAGAAGGTCGAGCGCCGAGCGCCCGCAGGTCTGTTTGCAGCACCGGGTCAGGTGGGTCGGGGTCACGCCCAGGGCACGGGCATAATCGCCCACCCCCAGGGGTTTGCGGAAATCCCGTTCGACAAGATCGGTAAAGGCGGCGACCAGGCGGGCGGCGCTGGTTTCGGCACGGGCATCGGCGGCATCGCGATCGCGCGCCGCCAGCTGCCGTTCGAAGAACACCGACAGCAGCCCCAACTGATAAAGCGCGGCGCGGTCATGACCCGGGGCGCTGGAGCCGAGTTCGCGTTCGAGATTGTCCAGATGCGTCGCCAGATCCTTTTGCGCGATCACGTCGCGCAGCCGCAGATGCACCGGTTCTTCGGGCCAGTCCATGGCCATGGCGCGGGGGATGGTCAGCATCTGGCCGAAGACCGTGGGTCCGACCTCGATCCCGTACATGGTGCCGGCGGGAACGAAGATCAGGTTGTTCGGCCCGTAGCCCGAGGTCAGACCGGCCACGGTGACCCGGCCCTGGCCGCGGGCGATGAAGATCATCCGCGGGCTGCGGTGCGAGCGCATCGCCTCGGTCCGCCACTTGCCCTGGGCGGGATTCATGCCGATGGCGGTCAGGGCAAGGGATTCCCCGGTTTCGATCATGTTCACATCCCCCGATGTCGGATATGTGCAAGTCTGGACCCTGGCCAGCCCGCGATCAAGCGGACATTCGGCGACACAGCGTTTCGCGGCCGCAAAACCGGGGGATCACTCTGTGGACGGGATGTGGACAGGTCGCCAGGCGCCCATCCGGGCCCGCGCCCAGGTGCGCTGGCGCTTGGCATATTGCCGGCTGGCGGTGATCGCCGCCGTGCGGGCGGCATCCAGCGACAGCTCGCCCCGGACATGGGCGACCAGTTCGCGGGCACCGATCGCCTTGGAGGCCGGTGCGGCGGGGTCGAAATCCGGGGCCATCGCCCGGGCTTCGTCCAGGGCGCCGGCCTCCAGCATCCGGTCGAACCGGGCCGCGATCCGGGCGTTCAGCCAGGCCGCATCCGGCATCAGCGCGATCGGATCGGCCTGCGACAGGGGCAGGTCCGGCGGCGGCGTGTCGGCCTGCCAGGCGCGGATCGACCGGCCGGTGGCGCGCCGGACCTCCCAGGCGCGCTGGACCCGGGCGCGGTTGCGCAGATCCAGCCCGGCGCGGGTGTCGGCATCCAGCGCCTCGACCAGGGCGGGCAGGGGCAGGGCGTCGCCCTCGGCCCGGATCGCCGGCGGGGTCGGCGGGATTTCGGCCAGCCCCTCGGTCAGGGCAGCGAAATAGAGCCCGGTGCCGCCGGTGATGATCGGCCGCTCCGTCCCGGCCAGAAAGCGGCGCATATCGCGCAGCCAGGCGCCGGCCGAATAGGGCCGATCGGGGTCGAGAAAGCCGTAGAGCGCGTGAGGCGCCCGGGCCCGGTCCGCTTGTGTGGGTTGCGCCGTCAGCACCTCCCAGCCGCGATAGACCTGCAGCGCATCGGCATTGACGACGATGCCGCCCCGGGTTTCGGCGATCCGCAGGGCAAGCTCGGACTTGCCGCTGGCGGTGGGGCCGAAGATCAGGACCGGACGGTCGTCGGACAGGCAGGACAGGTCGATCATCACGCGCGTTTCATGCCATTGCACCTGCCCCCCTTTTGGGACATTTTGCGCCCGACGCAAAGCAGGAGACCCGCGATGACCGACACCGACCAGACGGCGTTCAAACGGGTCCTGCTGAAGATCTCGGGCGAGGCGCTGATGGGCGACCAGGGCTATGGCCTGCACCCGCCCACGGTCGAACGGATCGCCCGCGAGGTCCAGTCGGTCCAGCGGATGGGCGTCGAGATCTGCATGGTGATCGGCGGCGGCAACATCTTTCGCGGTCTCGCCGGCAGCGCCCAGGGGATGGAGCGGACGACCGCCGATTACATGGGCATGCTGGCCACGGTGATGAACGCCCTGGCGATGCAGAGCGCGCTGGAAGGGCTGGGTGTCTTCACCCGGGTGATCACCGCGATCCGCATGGACGAGGTGGCCGAGCCCTATATCCGCCGCCGCGCCGTGCGGCACCTGGAAAAGGGCCGGGTGGTGATCTTTGCCGCCGGCACCGGCAATCCCTATTTCACCACCGACACCGCGGCCACGTTGCGGGCCAGCGAAATGGCCTGCGAGGCGATCTTCAAGGGCACCAAGGTCGACGGGGTCTATGACAAGGACCCGGTCAAGCATGCCGATGCCAGGCGCTATGACACGGTGACCTATGACGAGGTGCTGCAAAAGCACCTTGGGGTCATGGATGCCAGCGCCATCGCCCTGGCCCGCGACAACGATCTGCCGATCATCGTGTTTTCGCTGGATGAACCGGGCGGCTTCAAGGGGATCCTGAAGGGCGAAGGCACCTATACCAAGGTTCATGAGTGACGGGACGCGCACTCTTCGCTTGGTCGACCGGCGGTCAGGTGCCGGCCAGCAGGATCCCGAATGGGCCGCCTGCACCTGCGTTGCACCGCTGGTGGGCCGGTTTTGCGAACGGTGCTCTATACAACAGGCGCGCCGAAGGGCTATAGCAGGCAAAACCGAAGCGACAGAGCAGTCCAATGTCCGACGATTTCGAACTCGATACCGATGACCTGACCCGCCGGATGGACGGAGCCATTGCCGCCTTGCGCACCGAATTCGCGTCCCTCAGAACCGGCCGTGCCTCGGCCTCGATGCTGGAGCCGGTGATGGTCGACGCCTATGGCAGCCCGACCCCGATCAACCAGGTCGGCACCGTCAACGTGCCCGAACCGCGCATGGTCACCATCAATGTCTGGGACAAGGGCCTGGTCGGCAAGGTGGAAAAGGCGATCCGCGAAAGCGGGCTGGGCATCAACCCGCAGCTCAACGGCACCATCATCATGCTGCCGATCCCCGAGTTGAACGAGGAACGCCGCCGCGAACTGACCAAGGTCGCGGCGCAATATGCCGAACATGCCCGGGTCGCGGTCCGCAACGTGCGCCGCGACGGGATGGACCAGGTCAAGAAGGCCAAGGCCGACGGTCTGATGTCCGAGGACGACCAGAAATTCTGGGAAGACGAAGTGCAGGCCCTGACCGACCGCTTCATCGCCCAGGTGGACGAGGCGCTCGAGACCAAGCAAGGCGAAATCATGCAGGTCTGATCATAATGGGGTCACCTTTTCGCGGTAGGCCCCGCATCGGACCGCAGACAGGAGCGCAGGAATGGCCAGGGATTTGACCGAGCAGGGTCCCGCACATGTGGCGATCATCATGGACGGGAACGGCCGCTGGGCGCAGATGCGCGGGCGACCGCGGCTGTTCGGCCATCATGCCGGTGCCCGCCGGGTCCGCGAGATCGTCGAGGCCTGTCCCGATCACGGGGTCAAATACCTGACCATCTTCGCCTTTTCGACCGAGAACTGGAAACGCACCCAGGCCGAAGTCGCCGGGCTGATGAAGCTGTTCCGCCGCTATATCGAACGCGAGGCGCAGGATCTGTTGCGCAACGGCGTGCGGGTGCGGTTCATCGGCGACCGGGTGCGGCTGGATGACCGGCTGGTCCAGTTGATGGATGATCTCGAACTGATGACCGCCGACAATGACCGCGTCCACCTGACCGTGGCGATCAATTACGGCGGCCGGGACGAGGTCGCCCGCGCCACGCGCCGGCTGGCCCATGATGTCGCGCAGGGCAAGCTCGACCCGCGCGAGGTGAACGACGAAACCCTTCCGCGATACCTCGATACCTGCATGCTGCCCGATCCCGACCTGGTGATCCGCACCAGCGGCGAGGCGCGGATTTCCAACTTTCTTCTGTGGCAATCGGCCTATTCGGAATACGAATTCGTCGACACACTCTGGCCCGATTTCACCCGCGATGAATTCGCCCGGGTGCTGGGCGGTTTCGCGACCCGTGACCGCCGCTTCGGGGCGGTCCGGGCAGGCTGACGGGATGGCGCCCGATCCGGCGCCGTCGGGGCGATGGGATGACCTGACCACGCGCCTGGTGTCGGGCGCGGCCATGGTCGTGATCGGCATCGCCGCGATCGTCGCCGGCGGGCTGTGGTTCCAGATGCTGGCGGTCTTTGTCACCGCGGTCATGGTCTGGGAATGCTGGATCATGATCCGCGGCACCTCTCCGGTGTCGGGAATGCTGCTGGCGGCCGGTGTCGCGTCGATCCAGTCGGCGCAACTGGCCGGCGGGGCGGTGCCCAGCCACCTTTGGCTGTTCGCCGTGGTGCCGCTGATCGGCGCGGCGATCCTGACGCGCGAACGGCTGAGCTTTGCGGTCTTCGCCCTGGCGATCCAGGTCGCCGGCTGGGGGCTGATCCATTTCCGCAGTGATTTCGGGGTCACCTGGCTGATCTGGCTGGTGCTGGTGGTCGTGGTCACCGACATCGCCGGCTATTTCGCGGGCAAGGCCTTTGGCGGGCCGAAATTCTGGCCCCGGATCAGCCCGAAAAAGACCTGGTCGGGCACCGCCGCGGGCTGGATCGCGGCCGGGCTGGTCGGCCTTGGCTTTGCCCTGTTCACCCCGGCCGGCTGGATCCTGGTGCCGCTGTCCATGGTGCTCAGCCTTGCCGGGCAGATGGGCGACATCGCCGAAAGCGCCTTCAAGCGGCGCCAGGGGGTCAAGGACAGTTCCGCCCTGATCCCCGGCCATGGCGGGCTGTTCGACCGGTTCGACGCGCTGCTGGGGGCGTCGCTGTTCATGTTGCTGGTCGCGGACCTGTTCAACCTGCCGGGGGTCGCGTTTTGAGGCGGGTCAGCATCTTTGGCGCCACCGGTTCGATCGGGCAGAACACGCTGGATCTGATCCGGCGCGATCCGGGCGCCTATCAGGTCGTGGCCCTGACCGGGGGGCGCAATATCGCGCAATTGGCGCGTGATGCCAAGGATTTGCGGGCCGAGATTGCAGTGACCTGCCATGCCGGTCTGCTGGAGGATCTGCGCGCGGCCCTGGCCGGCAGCGGGGTCGAGGCCGCGGCCGGCGAAGCGGCGCTGGTCGAGGCCGCCGACCGGCAGGCCGACTGGATCATGTCGGCCATCGTCGGCGCGGCGGGGCTGGCGCCGGGCTTTCGGGCGCTGCGCCATGGCACCACGCTGGCGCTGGCCAACAAGGAATCGCTGGTTGCCGCCGGGCCGCTGCTGATGGCCGAGGCGGCGCGGCACGCGGCCCGGATCCTGCCGGTGGATTCCGAACATTCGGCGGTCTTCCAGGCCCTGGTGGGCGAGGATATCGCCGCGGTCGAGCGCATCGTCATCACCGCCTCGGGCGGGGCGCTGCGCGACTGGCCGCTGGAGCGGCTCGCCGCCGCCACGCCCGAGGATGCCGGGGCGCATCCCAACTGGGACATGGGGCAGCGGATCACGATCGATTCCGCGTCGATGTTCAACAAGGCGCTGGAACTGATCGAAACCCGGGAATTCTTCGGGATCGCGCCGAAAAAGATCACGGCGGTCATGCATCCGCAAAGCATCGTGCATGCGCTTGTCGGCTTCCGGGATGGTGCCTTGATGGCGCATATGGGGTCTCCGGACATGCGGCACGCGATCGGCTATGCGCTCAACTGGCCGGACCGCTGGCACCTGCCGGTCGAACGGATCGACCTGACGCGGATCGGACGGCTCGACTTTCACGAACCCGACCTGCAACGCTTTCCCGCGCTGCGTCTGGCGCGCGAGGTCATGCAGATCCGCGGCGGTGCCGGCACGGTGTTCAATGCCGCCAAGGAGATCGCGCTCGATGCCTTCATCGCCGGGCGCATCGGTTTCACGGACATGGCGCCGCTGGTGGAACGGACCCTTTCCGCGCTTTCGTCCGAAATACGCCTTGATGGCGCCATGCACAGCCTTGAGACCGTGCTGGATCTGAACCATGTTGCCCGGCAACGCGCTGTTGCCCTTCTGGAAACGACCGGGACCACTTGATGGAATATCTGCCGACCTTCGGGAACACCGCCCTGACGATCGCCGCCTTCGTGGTGGCCCTGTCGATCATCGTGGCGATCCACGAATACGGCCATTACATCGTCGGCCGCTGGTCCGGCATCCATGCCGAGGTCTATTCGCTGGGCTTCGGTCCGGTGCTCTGGAGCCGTCATGACAAGCGCGGCACCAAGTGGCAGGTGGCGGCGATCCCGCTGGGCGGCTACGTGAAATTCCTGGGCGATGCCAATGCCGCCAGTGTCGGCGGGGACGAGGAGGTGCCCAAGGCGCGCAACACCATGCTGGGCGCGCCGCTCTGGGCGCGGGCGGCGACGGTGGCGGCGGGGCCGATCTTCAACTTCGTGCTGGCGGCGCTGATCTTTGCCGGGGTGCTGATCTTCAACGGCCAGGCCAGCGGGCAGTTGACCGTGGCCTCGGTTCCCGACTGGCCCGAGGACCGGGCGATGGAGCTGCGGGCCGGCGATGTCGTCCTGTCGATCGACGGGCAGGAGCTGAGTTTCGATGACAGCTATGGGCCCCTTGTCGATACGCTGCCCTCGGCCCCGTCGCTGACCTACGAGGTCGAACGCGACGGCCAGGTGATCGCGGTGCAGGGGCCGCATCCGGTGCCGACGCTGGCCGCCTCGATCTCGCCTCGGTCGGCCGCCGATGACGCCGATCTGCGGGTGGGCGACGTGATCCTGTCGATGAACGGGACCGAGGTCTTTGCCTTCAACGACATGGTGGCCATCGTCGACGCTGTCGGCGGCACGCCCGTGGCGCTGTCGGTCTGGCGCGACGGCGCGATTTTCGAGACCACGATCACCCCGCGTCTGCTGCCCCAGCGCCAGGACGACGGTTCGCTGCGCGACGAATACAAGCTGGGGATCGGCAGTGTCGGGGTGTTCTTCGATCCGGTCACCGAACCGGTCGGCCCGCTGCGCGCCCTGTGGCTGGGCACCCGCAACACCTGGGAGGTGATCACCGGGTCGATCCAGGGCCTGGGCGCGATGATCAGCGGTGCGATCAACCATTGCAGCCTGAACAGCCCCGTGGGCATCGCCGAGGCGGCGGGGTCGATGGCGTCGCAGGGCACGATGAGCTTCATCAGCTTCGTCGCGGTGCTGTCGGCGGCCGTGGGCTTGCTGAACCTGTTTCCGATCCCGATCCTGGATGGCGGGCACCTGATGTTCTACGCCTACGAGGCGGTCACCGGCAGACTGCCTTCGGACGGCGCGTTGCGGATCGCGATGGCGATCGGGCTGGCGCTGATCGGCACGCTGATGCTGTTCGCCCTGGCCAACGACCTGTTCCTGTGCCCGTGACGGGGCGGCAGAATTGCCAAGGTGACTCCGCGGCTTTGCCCATTTTGTGCCACATTTCCGGGTCAGACTGGAGGCGTTGACCGCAACAGGAGGCCGATGCGATGCAGACGATCACCGCCGGATACCGAGGGCTGTCCCTGCTACTGGACCTGAACTGGGATCGGATCCTCTATATCGCCACGATCTTTGGGGCCCTGGCGCTTGGCGCCTTCGTCGGAACCCTCGGGCACTGAGCGCCGCCACATCGGAATGAGGCTGGGCGCGCCGCTTGCGGCGCGCTTTCACGTTTTGACAAGGCGGGGCCAAGCCGATACGACAGATCCACTGGGATGTCGGACAGAGAAAAACAGCCATGAGCAGTCAACGCAGGGGCGTCCGCGGGCGCGTGTCGGTCACCATCGGAACCCTGGTTCTGACCCTTGTCCTGACCCTTGCGGCGCTGGTCGCGCCGCAGCCTGCCCTGGCGCAAAGCTTCAGCTTCGGATCGGTCCGGGTCGAGGGCAACCAGCGGATCGAGACCGCGACGATCCTGTCCTACCTGGGGTTTTCGCAGGGCGAGACGGTCAGTGCCGGACAACTCAACGATGCCGGTCAGCGCATTCGCGACACCGGGCTGTTCGAAACCGTCGACATCCAGGTCCAGGGCGGCACCCTGGTGATCGCGGTCGCGGAATTCCCGACCATCAACCAGATCGGTTTCGAGGGCAACAACCGGCTGCGCGACGACGAACTGGCCGCCGTCATCCGGTCCGAGGAGCGGCGCGTCTATTCGCCCGCCCAGGCCGAGCGCGACGTCGCCGCGATCACCGCGGCCTATGCCGATTCGGGCCGGGTCAACGCCACCGTGGTGCCGCAGATCATCGAACGCACCGACAATCGCGTCGACCTGGTCTTCGAAGTCTTCGAGGGCGGCCTGACGGAGGTCGAACGGATCAGCTTCGTCGGCAACCGGTTCTTCACCGATCGCCGGCTGCGCGGTGTTCTGGAAACCAAGCAGGCCGGCCTGCTGCGCGCCGTGGTCCAGCGTGACACCTTCGTCGCCGACCGGATCGATTTCGACCGCCAGGTCCTGACCGATTTCTACCGGTCGCGCGGCTATGTCGATTTCCAGGTGCAGAATGTCGACGTGTCGCTGACCCGCGAACGGGACGCCTATCTGATCACCTTCAACATCCAGGAAGGCCAGCAATTCCGCATCGGCGCCGTGTCGGTCGTCAGCGAGATCGCCGAGATCGACGACCTGGTCTACCAGGACGTGCTGCGGCTGCGCCCCGGGGTGGTCTATTCACCGGTCCTGATCGAAACCGATATCGCCCGGATCGAACGCCAGGCGCTGCGCGACGGGGTCGACTTCGTGCGGGTCGAACCGCGCGTCACGCGCAACGACCGCGACCTCACGCTGGACATCGAATACGTGATCACCCGCGGCGAGCGGATCTTTGTCGAACGGATCGACATCGAGGGAAACAACACGACCCTGGACCGGGTGGTGCGCAACCAGTTCGACGTGGTCGAGGGCGACCCGTTCAACCCGCGCCAGATCCGCCAGGCGGCCGAACGGATCCGGGCTTTGGGGTTCTTCACCAATGCCGATGTGAACGCGCGCGAAGGCTCGGCCCCCGACCAGGTGGTGATCGACGTCAATGTCGACGAGGGGCCGACCGGGTCGCTGTCCTTCGGTGGCAATTATTCGACCGACGGGGGCTTTGCGCTTCTGATCGGGTTCAGCCAGCGCAACTTCCTGGGCCGGGGCCAGGCGCTCAATTTCGATCTGTCGACCTCGGCGGACAACACGCTGTTCTCGTTCGATTTCCGTGAACCGCAATTCCTTGGCCGCGACGTGTCTTTCGGCCTGGCGGCGGATTATCGCACGACCGATAACGACAATGCGCGTTACGATACCGAAACCGTCCGGTTCCAGCCGACCCTGGGCTTTCCGGTCTCCGAGAACGGGCGCCTGGCGGTCTATTACGAATACGACTGGACCGATATCACCGATGCCGGCGCCGGCGTGTCGCAATATATCGCCGACGACGCGGCCCTGGGCGGGATCGGCACCAATGCGATCGGCTATACCTACAGCTACGACACGCGCCGCTCGGGACTGAACCCGACGGCCGGTGTGCTGGTCCGGTTCGGCCAGGAATTCGGCGTCGGCGATGCCAGTTTCATCAAGACGTCCGCCACCCTGACCGGCCAGACCCTGGCCTTCAACGAAGAGGTGACGTTGCGCGCCACCCTGGAAGGCGGCGCGCTGGTCTATGATGACGGCCAAAGCCGGATCACCGATCGCTATTTCCTGGGCAGCCGGATCATGCGCGGGTTCGAACCCGGCGGGATCGGGCCGCGGGATTCGGTGACCGACGACGCGCTTGGCGGCAATCTTTATGCGGTGGCCCGGCTCGAGGCCGAATTTCCGCTGCCGCTGCCCGAGGAATACGGGCTGTCGGCGGGGGTCTTCATCGATTACGGCTCGCTCTGGGACACCGGGCTGTCGGGCGGTGTGCCGATCCTGTATGACGATTTCACGCCGCGGGCGGTGGCCGGGTTCTCGATCTTCTGGACCACGCCGATCGGTCCGCTGCGCTTCAACTTCACCGAACCGCTGATGTCCGAGGAATTCGACCGGCCGAAATCCTTCGACGTGACGATCTCGACCACCTTCTGATGCCGCGCCGGCTGCAGCTTGCGACCCTTGCCCTGGCCTGGGCCTTGGCAACCGGGTCCGGCGCGCAGGATGTCGAGGTTCTGGGCCCCCAGGGGCAACAGGATACCTTCCCGCTTGACGACGACACGCCGCCGACCATCGTGCTGCAATCGCAGATCCTCACGGTGGATATCGAACGGCTGTTCGCCCAGTCGGAATTCGGAGAGCGCCTGGCAAGCGAATTGCGCACCGAGCAAGAGGCGCTGTCCGACGAAAACCGCCGCCTGGCCGACGCCCTGCGCGCCGAAGAGCTGGACCTGGCCGAACGCCGGCCGGACATGGACCCGGCCGCCTTCCGGGCCGAAGCCGAGGCCTTCGACGAAAAGGCCGAAGCGATCCGTCAGGCCCAGGACGCCAAGGAACGGGCCCTGCAGCAAAGCCTGTCCCAGGGCCGCGAGGCGTTCTTCGAGGCGGCGCGCCCGGTGCTGGGGCAATTGATGCTGGACAGCGGCGCCAGCGTGATCATGGACCGGCGGTCGGTTCTGGTCTCGCTCGGGGCGATCGACGTGACCGACGCCGCCATCGGCCGGATCGACGCGGCGATCGGCGACGGACTGGATACGACACCCGGCGACCCGCCCATGGTGGACCCGGACCCCGACCGGCCCGGGGCCGACCCCTGAGCGGCTTGCCTGCGCCGGGGCGGATTGCTAGTCAGGCGCGATCTTATCGGAGACCTCTATGACCGACACCCAAGCGCCCGTGACCGACGCCGACATCCAGCTGATCCAGGCGATCCTGCCGCATCGCTATCCGTTCCTGCTGGTCGACCGGGTCCGCGAGATCGAGGGCACCGCCCGTGCCGTCGGGTTCAAGAACGTCACCATGAACGAGCCGCATTTCCAGGGTCATTTCCCGGGCACGCCGATCATGCCGGGCGTGACCATCGTCGAGGCCATGGCCCAGACCGCCGCGGTGATGATCGGCGTCAACCTGGACCTGACCGACAAGGAGCTGCTGATCTATTTCATGGGGATCGACGGCTGCAGGTTCCGTCGCAAGGTGATCCCCGGCGATGTGCTGCGGATGGAACTGGAGACCCTGCGCGGCCGGATCGGCGGCAAGGTCTGGAAATTCCGCGGCCGCGCCACGGTCGAGGGCGAACTGGCCGCCGAGGCCGAATTCTCGGCGATGATGGACCTGCAGGGCTAGGCGCATGATCCATCCCAGCGCGATCATCGAGGACGGGGCGCAGATCGGCGACGGCTGTTCGATCGGCCCGTTCTGCCTGGTCGGCCCGCAGGTGGTGCTGGGTGACGGCGTGACGCTGAACTCTCATGTCGTCGTCACCGGCGACACCCATATCGGCGCCGGCACCACGGTGTTCGCCTTCAGCGTGCTGGGCGAGGTGCCGCAGGACCTCAAATATGGCGGTGAAAGGACCCGGCTGCGGATCGGCGCCCGCAACCGGATCCGCGAACATGTGACCATGAACCTCGGCACCGCCGGCGGCGGCGGGGAAACCCGCGTCGGCGATGACGGGCTGTTCATGGCCGGCTGTCACATCGCCCATGATTGCCGGGTCGGCAACAACGTGATCGTGGTCAACCAATCGGCCCTGGCCGGCCATGTCGTGGTCGAGGATGACGTGATCATCGGCGGGCTCTGCGGCATTCATCAATGGGTCCGGATCGGCCGCGGCGCGATCATCGGGGCGCTGTCGATGGTGACCAAGGATGTGGTGCCGCACGGCCTGGTCCAGGGGCCGCGCGGAGTGCTGGACGGGCTGAACCTGGTCGGGCTCAAGCGCAAGGGCGTGAGCCGCGAGGACATCACCGCCTTGCGCGCGGCGTTTCAGGCGCTCAAGGACGGGGACGGCGCCTTCGCCGATCGCGCCCGGCGCCTGAAGGACGAAACCGCCAGTCCCTATGTCAGCGAGATGGCGGATTTCATCCTTGGCGATACCGATCGCAACTTTCTGACACCGGGGGGCTGATGCTGGCGCTGATTGCGGGGCAGGGCGGGCTGCCGCCCCATCTGGCCCGGGTGCTGATGGCCCGGGGCGAGGTGCCGGTGCTCTGCGAGCTGGAGCAGTTTCCCTCCGAGGTGACGGGCGATCTGCCCCGGATCGGGTTTCGGCTGGAAACCCTGGGCACCTTCCTGAAACAGCTGCACGCGCAGGGCGTGACCCGGGTCTGCCTGGCCGGGGCGATGCGCCGGGTGCCGGTGGACCCTGGCCTGATCGATGCGGCCACCGCGCCGCTGGTGCCGCGCCTGTCCGCGGCCCTGGCCAAGGGCGATGACGGGGCCCTGCGCGACATCATCGCGCTGTTCGAGGAGCGGGGCCTTGCGGTGATCGGCGCGGCCGAGATCGCTCCGGACCTGTTGCCGCCCGCGGGGGTGATGTGCGGCACGCCCGGCGTCGGGGTCGCGGAGGATATCGCCACAGCCCGCGCGGCACTCGAGCGCATGGGCCGGGCCGATCTGGGGCAGGCGGTTCTGGTGCGCGCCGGCCGGGTGCTGGCGACCGAGGATGACCGGGGCACCGACGCGATGCTGGTCGACATGGCGCCACGGACGCCCGATAGGGGCGGCACCGACCTGTGGGACATGGTCGAGGATGCGGCCACCGCGGCGCTGGATTGGCTGAGCGGCCCGGCGCAGCCCGAACCGCCCGATTACCCGGCCGAGGGCGCGATCCTCTACAAGGGTCCGAAGCCGGGTCAGGAATTGCGCGCCGACATGCCGGTGATCGGTCCGGCCACGGCGATGAAGGCGGCCGAGGCCGGCCTTGCCGGGATCGTGATCGAAACCGGCGGGGTTATGCTGCTGGACACGCCGGCCGTGCAGCAGGTGCTGGACGGTCACGACATGTTCCTCTGGGTGCATCCATGAAGGTGTTCCTGATCGCGGGCGAACCTTCCGGCGACCGGCTGGGCGCGGCGCTGATGGCCGGGCTGCGGCAGCTGGCGCCCGGGGTCGCGTTTCGCGGCGTGGCCGGGCCGTTGATGCAGGGGCAGGGGATGCAGAGCCTGTTTCCGATGGAGGAGCTTTCGGTCATGGGCCTGGCCGAGATCCTGCCCCGGTATTTCGACCTCAAGCGCCGGATCCGGCAGACCGCCGAGGCGGTGCTGGCCGAAGACCCGGATGTGCTGATCACCATCGACAGCCCGGATTTCTGCCTGCGCGTCGCCCGGCTGGTCAAGGCGGCGTCGGATATCCGCGTGGTGCATTATGTGGCGCCCACGGTCTGGGCCTGGCGGCCGGGCCGGGCGGCAAAGATGGCGCGCCACGTGGACCAGGTCCTGGCGCTGTTCCCGTTCGAGCCGCCCTATATGGAAGCGGCCGGCATGGATTGCGATTTCGTCGGCCACCCGGTCGCCGCCGACCCGCCCGTCACCCCGGCCGAGATCGCGGGGTTCCGCGCCGCCCATGGCCTGGATCCCGACCGGCGGCTTCTGGTCGTGCTGCCCGGCTCGCGCCGGTCCGAGATCGAACGGCTGGGCGCGACCTTCGCCGCCGCCATCGCTGCGGCCGATCTGGGGGCGCCGCTGGTGGTCATCCCCACCCTGCCGCATCTGACCCGAAGCGTGCAGGAACGGCTCCGCCTCGACCCTGCGCCGGTCATCGTCGATGGCGCCGGTCTGGGGGCCGAAGCGGCCGCCCGCGAACGTCTGGTCGCCATGGCGAGCGCCGATCTGGCGTTGGCGGCCAGCGGCACCGTGTCGCTGGAACTGGCGCGGGCCGATACGCCGATGGTCATCGCCTATGACATGGCCTGGCTCAGCCGGGCGATCATCGGCCGGATGCTGCGCACCGACACGGTGACGCTGGTCAACCTGGTTTCGGACAGCCGCAGCGTTCCCGAATTCATCGGCACTTCCTGCCGGCCCGACAGAATCGCCCGGGCGCTGGAGGCCGTCGCCGCCGATCCCGCCGCCCAGCGCGCGGCGCTGGCGCTGACCATGCAGCGGCTGGGCGAGGGGGCCGATCCGCCGGGCCTGCGCGCGGCGCGGGCGGTGCTGGAGCGGCTCTGACCCGCGCGGCTCAGACCAGCGCCCAGAGATAGAGCGCATAGCCCGACAGGCACAGACCCGCCCCGGTCCGGCCCAGTCCGAAGCGGATCATCGCGGCCAGGGCCAGGCCGGATGCCAGCAGCACGCCGATATCCAACGGGCCGAATCCCGGCACCGCGCCCAGCGGCCGGACGATCAGGGTGATCCCGAGGATCCCGAGAATGTTGAAGACGTTGGAGCCGAGCACATTGGCGATCGCCAGTTCGGCCCGGCCGCGCAGGGCGGCGGTGACGCTGGTGGCAAGCTCGGGCAGGGAGGTGCCGACGGCGACCAGGGTCAGCCCGATGACGGCCTCGCTCAGCCCCGCGACCCGGGCCAGGTCGACGGCGCCGGTGACCAGTGCCCGCGCCCCCGCCAGGGTCAGCGCCAGGCCCGCCAGGGTGATCCAGAGCGCGCGCAGCGAGGACGGGGCCTCCTGAGCTGCCGCGTCCCCGGTCCCGGCGGCGGCGCTGCGGCGAAAGGCCGGACGCAGGTAAAGCGCCAAGGCCAGCACCAGCACGACCCCGGCCCCCCGGGTCAACTGCCCCGCCACCAGGAGCGCGACCAGAGCAAGTGTCGCGCCGATGACCCAGGCCAGGTCGCGGCCCTGGTGGGGCTGCGTCGCCAGCGGGGCGATCAGCGCCGCGAGGCCGAGGATCAGCAGGATATTGGCGATATTGCTGCCGATCACGTTGCCCAGCGCGATCTCGGGCGCCCCGGCCAGGGCGGCCTGCAGGCTGGTCGCCAGTTCCGGGGCCGAGGTGCCGAAGCCCAGCACCACCGCCCCGACCACGGCCGACGGCAGTCCGAACCGGGCCGACAACCCGATCGCGCCGGACACCAGCAGGTGCCCGCCGCCGATCAGCGCCAGAAGCCCGGCGCCGGTCAGCGCGATGGAGGTGAGGATCATCATCGGGAAAACGTCCGGGGCCAAGATCGGTATCGGCGCGGCGGCGGCCCGGCCCGCGCGCCCGGATCAGATCGGGTGCCGGCGGGCCTTCGTCAAGGGCTCAGAACGGGCCGTCCTCGAGCACGCCATCGGCGCTCATCTGGGCATAAAGCAAGCCTTCGCGCAGGCCCCGGTCGGCGACCGACAACCGGTCGGTGGGCCACAGCCGCATCAGCGCCTGCAGGATCGCCGAGCCGGACATGATCAGCGCCTGCCGGTCGCGCCCGATCCGCGGGTCGCTGCGCCGCCCCTCGGGGCCGAGCGACAGGTAATCGCGGATCACCGCGTCGATCTGGTCGGACGACATCCGCAGCCCGTCGACCTTGGTCCGGTCATAGCGGCGCAGGCCCAGGTGGCTGGCCGCGACCGTGGTCACGGTGCCCGAGGTGCCGACGATCTGGAACCCGGTCCGAGATTGCTCTGACGCCGAAGGGGCGAATTTCTCCAGGTTTTCCTCGAAGAACCAGCTCATCAGGGCAAAGCGGGCGGCATCGTCCTCGACATCGGCGAATTGGTCGCGCAGGGTCGCAACCCCCAGCGGCACGCTGATCCAGTCGACCACCCGGGCGGCCGGAAACGGCCCCGCATCCTGGCGGAACCCGGCATGCAGGCGCATGATCGCCCGGGGCCGGTCGCGGTTCGGCACGCGGCTGAGATCGATCCAGACCAGTTCGGTCGAACCGCCGCCGATATCGACGACCAGCAATTGCTCGGTCTTGGTCGAGACCAGCGGCGCGCAGGAGATGACGGCAAGCCGCGCCTCTTCCTCGGGTTCGATGATTTCCAGCCGCAGGCCGGTTTCGCGCCGGACCTGGGCGATGAACTTGCCCGCGTTCAGCGCCCGGCGGCAGGCCTCGGTCGCGACCAGCCGCATCCGCTTGACCTTGTGGCGTGCCAGTTTCTGCCGACAGACCCGCAAGGCGGCGATCGTGCGGCCCATCGCCGCCGCCGACAGCCGCCCCGACGCCTCCAGCCCCTGGCCCAGCTGGACGGATTTCGAAAAGGAATCGACCACGTGGAACTGGCTGCCCTTGGGTTGGGCAATCAGCATCCGACACGAATTCGTTCCCAGATCCAGCGCGGCATAAAGCGCGTTGGGGTCGGGTTTCAGTGGCGCGGGGCTCTCGACCGCCCGGGGGAGCGCGCCCGCAGCCTTGGGACGCTTGGGCGTCATCTGCAACGCCCTCCGATACAAGTTGTCTTCAAGGTAGGCCCTGGCGCGGCCCCGTGCAAGCGCCGTGACGACTTGTGGCAACGCGGCTCAACACCGACATGAAAAGAATGACCACGCCCCCCGGGTGCCGTTTCGGCGCGCTTCGCGCTAGGCAGGGGCCGCAAAACGCGGTGCAGATGTCGAAAACGGCACCTGCGGTGGGGCGGCTTGGCCCTAATGCTGGTCCCACGACCAAGAAAGGGGAATCGGATGGCGGAGGTCACGGTGGTCTATTGGCGCGATATCCCGGCCCAGGTGATCGTGGGGCGGGGCCGTCGCGCGGCCAAGTTGCCGCTGCCCGAGCGGTTCGAACAGGCGATCGACCGGGCGGCGATGAAATCCGGCGCCGCCGGGACCGACGATTACCTGGCCGAATGGCGCAAGGCCGAGCCCTATACGGTCGACGGAGAGGATGCCGATGTCGCGGCGGCGGAAATCGCCCGGCTCGATGCGGACTACGACCAGGAGCGCCTCAAGGCGCTGATCGCGAATGACGGGCGGGCCTGAGCCCCGGGCGGGCCTGGCCAGGATCAAGGAGACGCTGATGTCGCTGTTGCCGTTCAGAAAGAAGCCGCAGACCGGGGGCACCCCCCCGACCGATCCGCGCATCGGCCGCTTCATCGAGGGGTTCTCGATCGAGGTGATGCCCCGCACCGCCGAGAAGGTCGAGGACTTCAAGGCGATCCTGCCCGCCGGCACCCGGGTCTACATCGCCCATATCGAGGGCACCCCGATCGAGGACATGGTCGCCACCGCGCGCCGCCTGGCCGGCGACGGGTTCCAGGTCATGCCGCATTTCCCGGCCCGGATCATCCGCGACCGCGCCATGCTGGCCGACTGGATCGCCCGCTACCGCGGCGAGGCCGGGGTGAGTCAGGCGCTGCTGCTGGGCGGTGGCGTGGCCAGGCCGCAGGGCGATTACGACAATTCGATGCAGTTGCTGGAAAGCGGTCTGTTCGCCGATTTCTCCCGGCTGCACGTGGCCGGCCATCCCGAGGGCAACCGCGATATCGACCCCGCGGGCGGCCGGGCCAATGTCGATGCCGCGCTGCGCTGGAAACAGGCGTTTTCGGACAGCACCGATGCGGAGATGGCGATCGTCACCCAGTTCGCTTTCGCCGCCGGCCCGATCATCGACTGGGCCGACAGCCTGCGCGCGGCCGGCATCACCCTGCCGATCCATATCGGCATCGCCGGCCCGGCCAAGTTGCAGACGATGATCAAGTTCGCCATGGCCTGCGGCGTCGGCCCCTCGATGAAGGTGCTGCAGAAGCGCGCCAAGGACGTCACCAAGCTGCTGCTGCCCTTCGAGCCGACCGAGGTCCTGACCGACCTGGCGGCCCATGCCGCGACAGATCCCGATTTCAACGTCACCCATGTGCATTTCTTCCCGCTGGGCGGGATCAGGACCTGCGCCGACTGGGCGGCCACCCATGGCGCGGCCCCCGCCGTCGCCCAAGCCTGACACCGAAGGACGCCCCATGACCCGCACCGTCATCGAATCCAAGACCCGGACCGCCGTGATCGGCTTTGACGAGCCGTTCTGCGTGATCGGCGAACGCATCAACCCGACCGGCCGCAAGATCCTGAACGAAGAACTGGAACGCGGCGATTTTTCCCGGGTCGAGGCCGATGCCATCGCCCAGGTCGCCGCCGGGGCCAGCGTGCTCGACATCAATTCGGGCGCCGTCTTTTCCAACAGGATGGCCGAGGATCCGCGCTATGCCGACAACAATTTCGTCGAGCCGACGCTGATGCGTCAGCTTGTAGAATGCGTGCAGGCGGTGACCGATTGCCCGCTGTGCATCGACAGCTCGGTGCCCGGCGCGCTGGAAAACGGGCTGGCGGCGGCCGAGGGCCGGCCGCTGTTGAACTCGGTCACCGGCGAGGAAGAGCGGCTGGAACTGGTTCTGCCGCTGGTCAAGAAATACAACGTGCCGGTGGTGGCGATCTCGAACGACGATACCGGGATTTCCGAGGATCCCGAGGTGCGTTTCGCCGTGGCCAAGAAGATCGTCGAACGGGCCGCCGATTTCGGCATCCCGGCCCATGACATCGTGGTCGACCCGCTGGTCATGCCGATCGGCGCCATGGCCACGGCCGGCCAGCAGGTCTTTACCCTGGTGCGCCGGCTGCGCGACGAGCTGGGCGTGAACACCACCTGCGGCGCCTCGAACATCTCCTTCGGCCTGCCCAACCGGCACGGGATCAACAACGCCTTTCTGCCGATGGCCTATGGCGCCGGCATGACCAGCGCGATCATGAACCCGGTGGCGCTGCCCGTGGGGCCCACGAAGATCGCCGAGAAGAAGGCCGAAGTCGCGGCCGCCGGGCTGATCCTGCCCGAGGACATGGATGACGAGACGTTCTGCCAGCTCTTCGGGCTCGGATCGACCGCGCCCAAGGCAGGCAAGGAGATGGAAGCGATCCGCGCGGCGAATTTCCTGATGAACCAGGATGACGGCGGCGCGGCCTGGATCGAGTTCAACCGCCAGGCCCCCAAGGCCGGTCACGAAGGGCGTGGCCGGGCCGGTCGCACCGGCGGGCGGCGCCGGCGCGCGGGCTGACGCGCGTCGGTGTCCGGTCCGGGCGGCCTGAAATTTATGTAAATTTCAGACCTGGCCGGGCGCGAACATGCGCCCGGCCGGGCAAGGATTTTATATAAAATCCTTGCCGCAAAAGCCGCTACGGGCGGGCATGGATCCAGCCGCCGCCCAGCACCCGGGGCGTTTCCGGATCATAGAACACGCAGGCCTGGCCGGGGGACACGCCCTGTTCCGGGGTCAGAAGCTCCACCTCGGCCTCGGTATCCGACAGCGGGCGCAGGATCGCCGGCGCCGGCGGACGGGTCGAGCGGACCTTGACCGCGATCTCGCGCGGGCCTTGGGCGAAAGCGCCGTCGCCCAGCCAGTTGACCTCGCGCACCGGCACGGTCCGGGTGGCCAGCATCTGTTTCGGGCCGACGATGACATGACGGGCATCGACATCCAGTTTGACCACATACAGCGGCTCGTCCAGCCCGCCGATGCCCAACCCCCGCCGCTGTCCGATCGTGTAGTGGATCACGCCCTCATGCGACCCCAGCACGCGGCCATCGACATGCACGATCTCTCCCGGTTCGGCGGCGCCCGGGCGCAGTTTCTCGATCACCGCCGCGTAGTTTCCGTTCGGGACGAAACAGATATCCTGGCTGTCGGGCTTGTCGGCGACCGGCAGGCCATAGCGCGCGGCCAGCGCCCGGGTCTCGGCCTTGCTTTGCAGATGGCCCAGCGGAAACCGCAGGTAGGCCAGCTGTTCGCGGGTGGTCGAGAACAGGAAATAGCTCTGGTCGCGCACCGGATCGGCGGCCTGGTGCAGTTCGGCGCCAAGCGGGCCCATCTGGCGCCGGATGTAATGGCCCGTGGCCATGCAATCGGCCTCCAGGTCGCGGGCGGTTTCCAGCAGGTCGCGGAATTTCACCCGTTCGTTGCAGCGGATGCAGGGCACGGGGGTGGCCCCGGCCAGATAGCTGTCGGCGAATTCGTCGATCACCGCCTCGCGGAAGGTGTTTTCATAATCCAGCACGTAATGCGGAAAGCCCATCTCCTCGGCCACCCGGCGGGCATCGTGGATGTCGCGCCCGGCGCAGCAGGCGCCCTTCCTGGCCAGCGCCGCGCCGTGGTCATACAATTGCAGCGTCACGCCGACCACGTCATAGCCTTCCTCGGCCAGTTGCGCGGCCACGACCGAACTGTCGACGCCGCCGGACATGGCGACGACGACGCGGGTCTGCGCCGGCGGCTTGGGCAGGCCGAGGCTGTTGAGGGCCGGGTCGAGCGGCATGGGATGTCCTTTCGGCAGGTCCGGCGGAATATAGGAAAATCCCGAATATTCTCAAGGGCCGGCTTTACCAGCTTTTAGCCTGGCGGCTTGCATCTTTCCCCTGTCGATCTGGAACCGAGGGGTGTGAGATGTTCTTGAGAAAGGTGGATGGGCCACGGGCGGTGACGTTGCCCGATGGCACGATCATGACCCGCGCCGATCTGCCGCCGGCCGATACACGGCGCTGGGTGGCGTCGCGCAAGGCGGCGGTGGTGCGCGCGGTGGCGGCTGGTCTGATCACGCGGGAGACGGCGAAATCGACCTACAGCCTGTCCGAGGACGAGTTGGTGGAGTGGGAAACGGCCGTCCTCAGGCACGGGGAAGCGGCCTTGCGCGCCACCGCACTGCACAAGTATAGACAACCCTAGGTAGAAATGTAAATTGGTGAAACGCAGGTAACGGGTGGTTAACCATTGTGAGCCTAGTTTGGCTCGAAAGCGATAGAATTGCGGAGACAGAGCCGATGAGGGTCTTGCTGGTCGAAGACGATCCCACCACTGCCAAGAGCATCGAATTGATGCTGTCCCATGCCAACCTGAATGTCTATGCGACGGATCTGGGGGAAGAGGGGATCGATCTTGCCAAGCTGTATGATTACGATCTGATCCTGCTGGACATCAACCTGCCCGACATGACCGGGCACGAGGTGCTGCGGCAATTGCGGATCGCGCGGATCGAGACACCGATCCTGATCCTGTCGGGCGAGACCGCCACCGAACACAAGCTCAAGGGCTTCGGGTTCGGCGCCGACGATTACCTGACCAAGCCCTTCGACCGGGAAGAGCTGATCGCGCGGATCCATGCGATCATCCGCCGCTCCAAGGGTCATGCGCAATCGATCATCCGCACCGGCCAGGTGTCGGTCAACCTCGATGCCAAGACCGTCGAGGTGGATGGCAAGTCGGTCCACCTGACCGGCAAGGAATACCAGATGCTGGAACTGTTGAGCCTGCGCAAGGGGACCACGCTGACCAAGGAGATGTTCCTCAACCACCTGTATGGCGGCATGGACGAACCGGAACTCAAGATCATCGACGTCTTCATTTGCAAGTTGCGCAAGAAACTGTCCGAAGCGACCGGCGGCGACAATTACATCGAAACCGTCTGGGGTCGGGGCTATGTGCTGCGCGATCCCGAACCGGTCTCCGACAGCGACCCGGAGCGGCTGGCCATGGGTGCCTGACGCCGCCGCGCCCGCCCATTCCACACCGAACACTGCCGATGCCACTCGGGGATCGGTCCGAAACGCGGCACCGGGATACCGGCCGTCTTCGGGGCTGGACGGGGCAGGGGCGCGCGCCTATCACTTGGTCCGAACCGGGCCGCGGCTTGATCTTGCGACCCGCTGATCGGGGGGCGAAGCGTGGCGAAAACGACCGGACAGAACGCCGAAGCCGCGGTCGAGATCCCGGTGGACGCGCTGACCGAAACGCAAGCGCGCGCCGAACTCGACCGCCTTTCCGAAGCTCTGGCCCGAGCGAACCAAGCCTATCACGCCGAAGACGCGCCCGAGATCAGCGACGCTGAATATGACGCCCTGAAACGGCGCAACGCGTCGATCGAAGCCCGGTTTCCCGCGCTGAAACGCGCCGACAGCCCGTCCGACCAGGTCGGTGCCGCCCCATCGGAGGGGTTTTCCAAGGTCACCCATACCCTTCGCATGCTGTCGCTGTCCAACGCGTTCGACGACCACGACGTGCGCGATTTCGACCGCGGCATCCGGAAATACCTCGGCCTGTCCGAAACCGATCCGCTGGTCTATACGGCCGAGCCCAAGATCGACGGGCTCAGCCTGTCGCTGCGCTACGAGGGCGGTGCCCTGGTCCAGGCCGCGACCCGGGGTGATGGCAGCATCGGTGAAAACGTCACCGCAAATGCCCGGACGATCGCTGATATCCCGCACCGCATCGCCGGCGCCCCCGGGGTTCTGGAGGTGCGCGGTGAAGTCTACATGAGCCATGCGGATTTCGAGGCGCTGAATGCCCGGCAGGCCGAGGCCGGACAGAAGACCTTTGCCAATCCGCGCAATGCCGCCGCCGGATCTCTGCGCCAGCTCGATGCCACGATCACCGCCGCCCGGCCCCTGAAATTCTTCGCCTATGGCTGGGGCGAGGTGTCGGCGCCGGTCTTCGACACCCAGAACGGGGCGCTGGCCCAGCTGGGCGCCTGGGGTTTCGCGATCAACCCGCTGACGGTGCGGTGCACCGATCCGGATGCGATGCTTGCGCATTACGCCCGGATCGAGGACCAGCGCGCGACATTGGGCTACGATATCGACGGCGTGGTCTACAAGGTCGACGATCTGAACCTGCAGCGGCGGCTTGGCTTCCGATCGACCACGCCGCGTTGGGCCATCGCCCACAAGTTTCCCGCCGAACTGGCCTGGACCCGGCTGGAGTCCATCGACATCCAGGTCGGCCGGACCGGCGCGCTGTCGCCGGTGGCCCGGTTGCAGCCGGTCACGGTCGGCGGCGTGGTGGTGTCGAATGCCACGCTTCACAACGAGGATTACATCGCCGGGCGCGGCGCCGACGGCCGTCCGATCCGCGACGGCAAGGATATCCGCGTGGGCGACTGGGTGCAGGTCTACCGCGCCGGCGACGTGATCCCGAAAGTGGCGGATGTCGACCTGTCGAAGCGGCCGGCCGATACGATGCCCTATGTCTTCCCGACGACGTGCCCCGAATGCGGATCGGCGGCAATCCGCGAAGAGGGGGATGCGGTGCGCCGCTGCACCGGCGGGCTGATCTGCCCGGCCCAGGCGGTCGAGAAGCTGAAGCATTTCGTATCGCGCGCGGCCTTCGATATCGAGGGGATCGGCGCCAAACAGGTCGAGATGTTCTATCATGACGACCAGCTCGCTGTGCGCGAACCGGCCGATATCTTTACCCTGGAGGCGCGCGACCGGCAGAACCTGACCCGGCTGTCGAACCGCGACGGCTGGGGCGAAACCAGCGCAAAGAACCTCTTTCAAGCTATTGATGAAAAGCGTGAAATTCCGTTTGAACGGCTTTTGTTCGGGCTCGGGATCCGGCATGTCGGAGAGGTCGCGGCCAAGGACCTGGCGCGGCATTACGGATCCTGGGAGGCCCTGGCGCAGGCGCTCGATACCGCCCGGCCGGCGGCTTTGGCCGAACGCGCCGCAGAGAGGGCGGCCGAGGCCGAACGCGCGGCAGCTGCCAAGGAAGATCGCCGGGCCCGGATTGCCGAGGCCCGCGCCGCCGCCCTGGCCGATTGCGCGGTTCCGCCTGCGGCGCAGGCGGCCTGGTCGGATCTGGTCGCGGCCGACGGGATCGGTCCGGTCCTGGCCTTGTCGCTGTCCGATGCGATGGCCAACCCCGAAGAGCGCGGCGCGTTCGACCGGCTGCTGGCCCACCTGACCCCGATCCCGCCCGAAACCCGCGCCAGCGACAGCCCCGTTGCCGGCAAGACCGTTGTCTTCACCGGAACCCTCGAAAAGATGACCCGGGCCGAGGCCAAGGCGCGGGCCGAGGCGCTGGGGGCGAAGGTCTCGGGCAGCGTCAGCGCCCGGACCGACCTGCTGGTCGCCGGCCCGGGCGCCGGGTCGAAGGCGGCGAAGGCGGCCGACCTGGGCATCGAGACGATCGACGAGGACGCCTGGCTTGCCCTGATCGACGGCGCATGACCGGCCGGCCGGAAATCCTGTTCCCGCTTTTCGGTGATTTGACCGGTCTCGACGGGATCGGGCCCAAGGGGGCCCAGCAACTGGCCAATGCCGATATCGAAAAGCCGCGCGATCTGCTGTTGACCTTGCCCCATTCCGGCATCGACCGCAGCCGCCGGCGGTCGATCCGGGAAGGGACGCCGGGCGACATCTGCACGGTCGAGGTCGAGATCGGCCAGCATCACCGGCCCAGCGGCCGGGGTCGGCCCTATCGGGTGCAGGTGCAGGATGCCGAGACCGCGTTCCAGCTGGTTTTCTTTCATGCCCGCGGCGATTACCTGGCGCGGCAATTGCCGACCGGCAGCCGGCGGGTGGTGTCGGGCAAGCTGGAATTCTTCGACGGGATCGGCCAGATGGTGCATCCCGACCACATGGTGAGCCTGGAAGAGGCGGCCGAGATCCCCCCCTATGAACCGGTCTATCCGCTGACCGGCAGCATGACCCAGCGCAGGATGTTCAAGGCGACGGCCGACCTGCTGGACCGCTTGCCGGAGCTGCCGGAATGGATCGACGGCGCCTTGCGGGCGCGCGAGGGCTGGCCGGATTGGCGCAAGGCCTTGCGCCAGGCCCATCGCCCGCTGAGCGCGGCGGAACTGGCACCAAGCGCCGTGGCCCGGCAGCGCCTGGCCTATGACGAGCTTCTGGCCCATCAGCTGACCCTGGCCCTGGCCCGGGCGCGGCAACGGCGCGGCAAGGGGAGGCAAACCGAGGGCGATGGAACCTTGCGCGACAAGGTTCTGGAAATACTCGAATTTTCGCCGACAGGGGCGCAAGAGCGCGCGATCGCCGAGATCGGCGCCGACATGGCCGGGCCGCAGCGGATGAACCGGTTGCTGCAGGGCGATGTCGGGGCGGGCAAGACCCTGGTGGCGCTCTTCGCGTTGCTCATCGCTGTCGAAGCGGGTGGGCAAGGCGTGCTGATGGCGCCGACGGAAATCCTGGCGCGGCAACATCTGGAGGGGTTGCGCCCCCTGGCCGCGGCGGCGGGCGTGCGGCTGGAGATCCTGACCGGCCGCGACAAGGGGGGCGACCGGCGGGCGAAGCTGGCCGCGCTTCGGGCTGGTGAAATCGGGATCCTGGTCGGCACCCATGCGGTGTTCCAACCCGATGTGGCCTTTGCCGACCTGCGGCTGGCGATCGTCGACGAACAGCACCGTTTCGGCGTTGCCCAGCGGATGGAACTGGGCGCCAAGGGCGACCGCGCCGATGTGCTGGTGATGACCGCGACGCCGATTCCGCGCTCTCTGGCATTGGCGCAATATGGCGACATGGATGTCAGCGTGCTGGACGAGAAACCGCCGGGGCGCAAGCCGATCACCACCTCGGTGGTCAGCGCCGGGCGGATCGACGAAGTGGTCGCCCATCTGCGCAAGGCCGTGGCCGAGGGGCGGCAGGCCTATTGGGTCTGCCCGCTGGTCGGGGAAAGCGAGGTCAGCGAACTGACCGCCGCCGAGGACCGGTTCAAGACCCTGCGCGCCGCCCTGGGCGAAGGCGTTGTCGGGCTGGTCCATGGTCAATTGCCGCCGGCGGACAAGGATGCGGCGATGGCCGATTTCGTCGGCGGCAAGACCAGCGTTCTGGTCGCCACGACGGTGATCGAAGTGGGCGTGAACGTGCCCAATGCCACGATCATGGTGATCGAACGGGCCGAAAGCTTTGGCCTGGCGCAACTGCACCAGCTGCGCGGTCGGGTCGGCCGCGGTTCGGCGCAATCCACCTGCCTGCTGATGTATGCGCCCCCCCTGACCGAGGGCGGGCGCCGGCGGCTCGAGGTGCTGCGCGAAACCGAGGACGGTTTTCGCATCGCCGAAGAGGACCTGGCCATGCGCGGGGCCGGCGACGTGATCGGCACGGCGCAATCCGGGCTGCCGCGGTTCCGCATCGCCGACCTGGAGCGGCAATCGGCGCTGATGGCCCTGGCGCAAAGCGATGCGCGAAAACTGCTGCTCGACGACCCGGATCTGACCGGCGATCGCGGGCAGGCGGCCCGGGTGCTGCTGTGGCTGATGGAACAGGATCGGGCGATCCGTTTGATATCAGTGGGTTAGGTGTATGCCTCCGTTTTGTTCGCGAATGTTCTTAAAAAGTTCTTGCCTGACTGCGGCAAGTATGAGAACAAAAGGCTAACAAATGGTTAAGCGAACAGGAGACGAGACCATGGCCAAGGATATCAGCCGCATCCTCAGCGAAAGCCGGACGACGCTGTTGAAAGACGCCTTGGGCGCGGTCGCCGTGTTCGTGACGCTGTTTGCCGGATTGTCCCTGCCCGGGACGTTCTGACCTGCCTGAGGGGTCCGTCGCCGGTGGCCCGCGCATCGCCTGTCCCAACCCAGGATGCGCCGACACCGACACTGCCTGTCCATTGTGCCGCCCGGGACCTGCCTCTCCTGGATATGGCCACCGGATGACGACCCTGATTCCTGCCGCCGGTTCCCGCTGCCTCGGGACCGGCGGTTTTCTTTTGTCGTCAGGGTCGTATCAGGCGCAGTTCGCCTGTGCTGCCTGCTCCATCGCCGCAAGGGCGGCATCGAAACACAACAGGATCGAGGCGTGACGGTTGCGATGTTCGGCCGCCGGTTTCAGAACCTCGAGCCCGTCGAACGGGGCCTCGGGGACCGGACCGCCGTCCTTCAACATCGCCGCCAACTGGTCGCGCCCGCGCTGCAGATCGATGGCGCTGCGGCCGATCACGTTGGCGCCGAAGATCGCGGCCGACGCCTGGCCCAGGGCACAGGCCTTGACGTCCTGGGCGAAATCGGTGATCCGACCGCCCGCAACGCACAGGTCCACCGTCACCGTCGATCCGCACAGCGGCGAGCGTTTCTTGGCCGTGCCATCCGGCGCATCGAGCCGTCCGAGCCGCGGAATATCCGACGCCAGCGACAGGATGCGCTGGGAATAAAGCTTGATCAGGTCGGTCTCGGCACTCATGCGCTTTGCCTCCGGCTGGCTTTGCCTTAGATAGGGCGCGCGGCCCGCCATGCCAAAGGATAATCGCCGATGCCTTTCGACCCTGCAACCCTGCGCTTTGACAGCAACGGGCTGATCCCCTGTATCGCCCAGGACGAGGAGACGGGCGAGGTTCTGATGATGGCCTGGATGACTGTCGAGGCGGTTGAGAGAACGCTTGAAACACGTCGTGTAACTTATTGGTCAAGGTCGCGAAACGCTCTTTGGATCAAGGGCGAAACCAGCGGCCATGTCCAGGACCTGGTCGATCTGCGGGTCGATTGCGACAGCGATTGCCTGCTGGCGGTGGTGCGTCAGACCGGCCCGGCCTGCCACACCAATCGGCGGTCCTGTTTCTATACGTCGGTCGGCAGCGGTGACGAGGTCGAGGTGATGGCCCCGATCCCGGTCTAGGCCAGGCCGATCAACCCCAGCAGGTCTTTGGGGCCGAAGCCTTCGGCACGATAGGCGGCGATGGCGCGGGATTTTACGATCTTGGCCAGGCGCTGCCCAGCCTCATCCCGAACGAGATCGTGATGGTGGTAGATCGGCGTCTGCCAACCCATCAGCGCCTGCAGCAGCACATGCAGGAATGTCGCGCGCCACAGATCGGCGCCGCGCACCACATGGGTGATGCCTTGCAACGCGTCATCGTGGCAGCAGGCCAGGTGATAGGCAGGGTCGCCGGTCTGTTTGCGCCGAAGAACGGGATCTCCGATTTGTGATATCAAATCAGAGTTTTGGACTGCGATCTTGCCAGAAAACAAGGGCCCGGTTTCGGTGAATTCGGGCAAGGGGCCGGCCTGTTGCAGCGCGCGTGCCATGTTCAGCCGAAGCGCGTCGCCCGGCCGTGCCTCGGTCATGGGACGGGCGCGGCAGGTGCCGGGATAGACCAGCCCGTCCCACCCGGGTTTGGCGCCCGCCGCCTTGATCGCACTGCGGCTGCAGGAACAGGGATAGAGCAGGCCGCGCCCGGCCAGGGCATCGAGCGTCGCGTCATATTCGGCCCGGTGATCGGATTGCCGACGCACCGGGTCCGGCCAATGCAGCCCCAACCAATGCAGGTCATCGTAGATCGCCGCTTCGTACTCGGGCCGGCAACGGGTGCTGTCGGTATCCTCGATCCGCAGCAGCGCGGCGCCGCCCAGATCGGCGGCCAGTGTCCAGACCATGACTGCGGAATAAGCATGGCCCAGGTGCAACGGACCCGTCGGAGACGGGGCGAAGCGAGTCAGCATGCGGCGAGCCAGGCGGTCCAATCGGCCTTGGCCCGGTCGGTATAGGCCTTGTAGCGGTCCTTGCGGCCGCGGCGCCCGCCCTTGAGCCCTTCGACCGGCGGGAACAGTCCGAAATTGACGTTCATCGGCTGGAAGGTCCTGGCCTCGGCGCCGCCGGTGATGTGGGTGACAAGCGCGCCGGTGGCGGTCGTGTCGGGCACCGGGGGCAGGGCACGGCCCTGGATCTGAGCCACCGCGAGACGCCCGGCCAGAAGGCCCATCGCGGCGCTTTCGACATAGCCCTCGACACCGGTGACCTGTCCGGCAAAGCGGATATGGGGACGCGAGCGCAGGCGCATCTGCGCGTCCAGCAGGCTGGGCGAATTGAGAAAGGTGTTGCGGTGGATCCCGCCCAGGCGCGCGAACTGGGCATTTTCCAGCCCCGGAATCATGCGGAAAACATCCACTTGCGCGCCATACTTCATCTTTGTCTGGAAGCCGACGATGTTCAGCAACGTGCCCAGCTTGTTGTCGCGGCGCAGCTGGACCACGGCATGGGCCTTTTCGTCGGGCTTGTGCGCATTGGTCAGGCCCACGGGTTTCATCGGGCCATGGCGCAGGGTTTCGCGGCCGCGTTCGGCCATCACCTCGATCGGCAGGCAGCCGTCGAAATAGCCGGCGGTTTCGCCTGCGTGGAACTCGGTCTTGTCGGCCGCCAGAAGCGCGTCGATGAAGGCGTCGTATTGCGCCTTGTCCATCGGGCAGTTGATATAGGCGCGCTGCTCGTCCTCGGTGTCGCCCTTGTCATAGCGGCTTTGCGCCCAGGCGACCGACATGTCGATGGAATCGGCATAGACGATCGGCGCGATGGCATCGAAGAACGCCAGCCGGTCGGTGCCGGTTTCGGCCGCGATGGCCTGGCCCAGCGCCTCGGAGGTCAGCGGGCCGGTGGCGAAAATCCACTGGCCGTCATCGGGCAGCTCGGTGATTTCCTCGTTGGAAACCGATATGTTGGGAAGCGATGTCAATGTATCGGTGACGGCTTCGGCAAAGGGGTCGCGATCGACGGCCAAGGCCCCGCCGGCGGGCAGGCGATGGCGGTCGGCCGTGGCCATGATCAGCCCGCCCGCGGCGCGCATTTCCCAATGCAGAAGGCCCACGGCGTTCTGTTCGTCGTCATCCGAGCGGAAGGAATTGGAACAGACCATTTCCGCGAAATGGCCGGTGCGATGGGCGAAGGTGCCGACCTGCGGGCGCATTTCGTGCAGCACCACCTCGAGGCCGGCGCTTGCGGCCTGCCAGGCGGCTTCGGAGCCGGCAAGGCCGCCGCCGACGATGTGAAGAGGTTCGGTCATGCCCGCCCAGATAGACCCGTTCGGCGCGCAAGGAAAGGGCGCGGCATCACGTCGGTCACACGTCGATACAAGGGGCGATGCCCCGGGGTCAGTCGTACCACTCGCCGCCGGTGCGCCGGATGTCGTCGCTGTCGGCGGTGAACATCTCCTGATGCAGCAGGCCGCGGGCGCCGAGGTCCATTTCGAAACCGATGGTGATGCCGCGTTCGCTATAGTCGACGCTGCGCGCGTCGCGCAGGTCATAGCCGAGGATGAGGTGGCCGTCCGGCATCACCTCGTATCCGACCCCGAGGCTGAGGCCCCGCCAGTCGTCGGCCCCGTCGAAGCCACCGGTCCGGAGTCCGCCATACAGGCGCAGCCGATCGAGGCGGGACGGATCGTACCGGCCATAGACGCCCAGTTCGGTCTGATCGCTGCCGGCGCTGGCGTCGAATGTGTAGTAAAAGGCGGTCGCCTGCCAATCCTCGGCGGTATAGGTCACGCGCAGGGTGTTCTCGGCGGCGCTGTCGTCGGGATAGACGGCGATGGAGCCGGCAAGACTCCAGTTGCCGCCATTCGGCGCGTAGCGACTGCCCAGATAGATGTAATCGTCGCCGCTGACATCGGGATCGGTCTCGGCATAGAGCACGGCGTCGAACGCGCCGCCCCGATATTCGGCGAACGCGCCGACACGCGTCCGGGGCGCCGGATCGAACGCGCCCGAGGTGCGCAGGTCATAGCTGATCAGGGTCGTTCCCGCCGTCAGCCGCGGCGTGATCCGGTAGCCGGCCGTGGCGTAGACTTCGGTTCCGATCGTGTAGGCGCTGCTTTCGTCGTAGCGCAGAACCTCCAGCCCGGTGCCCAGCAGCAGCCGGCCGATGCGCCATTCGGCCTCGGCTTCGCCGCCGCTTTGGTCGAAATCGAACGCACCGCCGGTTCCGTCGCCTTCGAAGGCGCCGAAGGTCAGGCGGTAGGTTTCATGGGTCGTCTCGGCCCAGGCGGGCAGGGCGGTGGCCAGGGCGAGCGTGGCAAGACCCCCGCGTAGCAGGTCATTCCTCGGCAACGTCGTCGTCTCCCTGATCGGCGATCCAGGCGACGCTGACGACTTCTTCACCGCGGCCGGTATCGAACACCTTGACCCCGCCGGCGCTGCGCGAGCGGAAGGAAATTCCGTCGACCGGTACCCGGATCGACTGGCCCTTGGAGGTGGCCAGCATGATCTGGTCGTCCAGTTCCACCGGGAAGGAGGCGACGATCCGGCCGCCGCGCATCGCCTTGTCCATGGCCGCGACGCCGATCCCGCCGCGCCCGCGCACCGGGTAGTCGTGGCTTGACGACAGCTTGCCGGCGCCGCCCGCGGTGATCGTCAGAATCAGGTTCTCGGCCGCCGACATTTCGGCATAGCGGTCGGGCGACAGGCCGGTATCGGCATTGCCGTCCTCTTCATCCGATGCCTCGGCTTCGTCGGTCAACCCCGCGACGGCGCGGCGCATTTTCAGGTAGGCGGCGCGTTCGTCCGGGCCCGCCTCGAAATGCCGGATCACCGACATCGACACCACCCGGTCGCCGTTCGACAGCCGGATCCCCCGCACCCCGGTCGACGATCGCCCGGCAAAGACGCGCACATCGGTGGTCGCAAAGCGGATCGCCCGGCCGCTGTCGGTCACCAGCATGATGTCGTCCTCCTCGGAACAGATCCGGGCATTGACCAGGCTGACGGTGCCGTCCTCGGGCAGTTTCATGGCGATCTTGCCGTTGCGCATCACGTTGGTGAAATCCGACAGCTTGTTGCGCCGCACATCGCCCGCGCTGGTGGCAAAGACGATCTGCAAGGCGTCCCAGTCTTCCTCGGCCCGGTCCACCGGCATGATCGCGGCAACGCTGACCCCGGGCGGGATCGGCAGGATGTTGACGATCGCCTTGCCCTTGGAGGTGCGCCCGCCCTGCGGCAGCCGCCAGGTTTTCAGCTTGTAGACCATCCCGTCGGTGGTGAAGACCAGCAGCTGGGTATGGGTATTGGCGACGAAAAGCGTGGTGACCACGTCCTCTTCCTTGGTCGCCATGCCCGACAGGCCCTTGCCGCCGCGTTTCTGGGCCCGGAAATCCGCCAGCGCGGTGCGCTTGATATAGCCGCCCTGGGTGACGGTGACGACCATGTCCTCGCGTTCGATCAGGTCCTCGTCGTCCATGTCGCCGGACCAGTCGACGATCTCGGTCCGGCGGGGCACGGCGAATTGGTCACGGACCTCGCGCAGCTCGTCGCCGATGATGCGCATGATCCGTTCGCGCGACGACAGAATATCAAGGTAATCCTTGATCCTGGCGGCCAGGTCTTCGAGTTCGTCGGTGACTTCCTTGACGCCGATCTGGGTCAGGCGCTGCAGCCGCAGGTCGAGGATCGCCCGGGCCTGGATCTCGGACAGGTTGTAGGTGCCGTCCTCGTTCATCGTATGGGTCGGGTCGTCGATCAGGCGGATATAGGCGGCGATGTCGTGGGCCGGCCAGCGGCGGGTCATCAGTTTCTCGCGCGCCTCGGCGGCATCGGCAGAGGCGCGGATGGTGGCGACGACCTCGTCCACGTTCGACACCGCCACGGCCAGGCCGCACAACACGTGGCTGCGTTCGCGGGCCTTGCGCAGTTCGAAGGCGGTGCGCCGGGCCACGACATCTTCGCGGAAGTCGATGAAGGCGGTCAGAAAGCCGCGCAGGGTCAGGGTTTCGGGCCGGCCGCCATTCAGCGCCAGCATGTTGCAGCCGAACGAGGTCTGCATCGGGGTGAAGCGGAACAGCTGGTTCAGCACCACCTCGGCGGTGGCGTCGCGTTTGAGTTCGACCACGACCCGGACGCCGTTGCGGTCGCTTTCGTCCTGGACATGGGCGATGCCGTCGATCCGCTTGTCGCGGGCGGCCTCGGCGATGCGTTCGACCATGGTGGCCTTGTTCACCTGGTAGGGAATGGCGTCGATGACGATCGCCCAGCGGTCCTTGCGCAATTCCTCGATATGGGTGCGGGCGCGGATCACCACGCTGCCGCGCCCCTCGAGATAGGCTTTGCGCGCGCCCGAGCGGCCCAGCATGATGCCGCCGGTCGGGAAATCGGGGCCGGGGATATGGTCGATCAGCTGTTCGCTGGTCAGGTCCGGGTCCTCGATCAGCGCCAGTGTGGCGTCGATCACCTCGCCCAGATTGTGCGGCGGGATATTGGTGGCCATGCCGACGGCGATGCCGCCGGCGCCATTGACCAGCATGTTGGGAAAACGGGCGGGCAGGACCGTGGGTTCGCGATCCTTGCCGTCGTAATTGTCCTGGAAATCGACGGTTTCCTTGTCGATATCGGCGACAAGGTATTGCGCGACCTTGGCCATCCGGACCTCGGTATAGCGCATCGCCGCGGGGTTGTCGCCGTCCATGGAGCCGAAATTGCCCTGCGGATCCAGCAGCGGCACCGACATCGAGAAATCCTGCGCCATCCGCACCAGGGCGTCGTAGATCGCGCTGTCGCCATGCGGGTGATACTTGCCCATGGCGTCCGAAACCGGGCGGACGGATTTGCGGAACGGCTTGTCGTGGGTGTTGCCGGCCTCGTGCATGCCATAAAGGATCCGGCGGTGCACCGGTTTGAGCCCGTCGCGCAGATCGGGGATCGCCCGACTCACGATCACGCTCATCGCGTAATCCAGATAGGACGACTTCATCTCGTCGGTGATCGAGATGCTCGGGCCCGAATAGGCCGGGCGTTCGGGCGGGAATTCTCCTGCCTCTTCAGGGGGTTCGGGTGTATCGTTCACGTATCCGCCTGTCTGGCCTTGCGGCCCCTATATCTTGTTGAAGGTGACTATATCAGACCCCGCATAGTGGGTGCAATGCGCGATGGCCAAGGCGATTGGCAGCCGCAGGGCGTTGCTGATAACAATCTGTTTTCATTGACAATTAACTCAGATTTGCTGGGATGGAGGGATCGAGACCGAACAGGAGGCACCGATGACCACCGAAACGACCACCGAAACCGAATTGCTGCTGCAGGGCTACGGGCTGACCACGGCCGAGCTGTTCTACGGCCTGCCGGACCATCCCAGCGTGCTGACCAGCTTTGTCTGGCAGGATTATGACCTGGCGCCGGATCATGACCGGTTGCTGGGCTTCATCAGCTTCTGGCGCGACGAGATCGAGGGGCCGCTGCATTCGGTCCGCTTCGTGCATCGGACGCTGATCTCGCCGGGGGAATGGCGCAACGTGACCGGTGAGTTCACCTATCACTGAGGTCAGGCCCCATCGGGCTCAGGCGGCGCGGCGCGCGGCCAACACCCAGATCAGCGCCAGGGCGCCCGAGGCGAGGAAATTCCAGCTGGCCATGGACAGGCCGAGGATCAGCAGCGCCGCTTCGTCGCACATCACCACCGGGGCGATATCGGTGGCCAGAAGATCGGCCCCGCTGAGGCCGGACAGCCCGCCGCCGCCGGTGCAGCTGGCCGGACCCTGCCACCAGTCGCGCTCGATCCCGGTGTGATACAGGCCCAGCGCCGCGGTGATCGCCGCGGCCAGCGCGCCGAGCCAGGCCAGCAGCCGCGCGCCGCCGGCCAGGGCGAAGGCGAGGACACCGATGACGATCGCCGCCGCATGGGGCCAGCGTTGCCACAGGCATATCTCGCAGGGGGCATAGCCGGCCGCCTGGAACAGGAACGCCCCGGCCAGCAGCGCGAAAGAGCCGCCCGAAGCCAGCAGAATCAGCATGTTGCGCGTCATAATTGTCCTACCAGCAGAAAGCCTCCGACCAGCACGGCGCAGAAGGCGACAAAGACGAGACCCAAACGTTGCTCGATAAAGGCGCGGATCGGCGCGCCGAACTTCCACAACAGCGCGGCGACGATGAAGAATCGCAAGGCCCGCGCGATGATCGAGGACAGGATGAAGACCGGAAGTGACAGCGCGGTCCAGCCCGACATGATGGTGATGACCTTGTAGGGGAACGGCGTCACCCCCGCGATCAGCACCGCCCAGACCCCCCAGTCGTTGAAGGTCGCGTTGAACTGCTCGACCGCCTCGGTCTTGCCCAGGGTGGCGAAGATCCACTGGCCGACCGTTTCATAGAAGAAATAGCCGATCGCGTAGCCCGCCACGCCGCCCAGAACCGAGGCGGCCGTGCAGACGGCGGCGATCAGGAAGGCCCGGTGCGGCATGGCGATGATCATCGGGATCATCAGCACGTCCGGCGGGATCGGAAAGACCGAGCTTTCGACAAAGGCCACCGCCGCCAGCACCCAGAGCGCGTGGCGATGCCCGGCCAGCGAAATCGTCCAGTCATACAGCCTGCGCAGCATTGATCCTGCCCGGTCCCTCGTGTCGCGCCCCATAGGGCATGGGTCACCGATGGGGTCAAGGGCGCCCTGACGGCATTGACGCAGGCCATTCCCGGGTCTATGCCCCGGCGCGGGCCGGTGTGGCGGAATGGTAGACGCAGGGGATTCAAAATCCCCCGATGGCAACATCGTGAGAGTTCGAGTCTCTCCACCGGCACCAGATTCTCGAATCTTCGAATCGACATCCGATGGCCCCGTCATCAATCGTGACGCGTCGCGTCAAATTGTGTCCGCATTCGCACCACATCTACCGTCTTGTCGCCGAAGATTTCGTCGAAATCATGACCGTGCACGGCGGGCTGGCCCGTCACGGCGCCGAACAACCCGTGATTGTCAGAATCCTTGGTTTCAAGGCCAAATCCGGCAGATCGACCGGGTCTGTGTCGATGAATCGGAAACAATCAGAATGCGAAATGGTCATTGTTGTGATCCGAACCGATGGGATCAGGGTCGGCGTCGCCCCGATGCCGTCATTTTTCGGACATTTTTCCCTTTTTTCGACAGATCGTTCTGATTAAACCCTGTCTTGCCCAACTGGGGGGCGTGCCGGCTTCTGGGGAGCCGGGCCGGACAGGAGCGATCCGTTCGGCGCATGTGGTGTCTGCGGGACGGGGTCCGAACCCCTCACCTGGCGGATTTGTCCGACGGCCGGAAATGGCCGTCATCGGCCCGTTGTCGCGGGGCGAGGGGAATTTTGTGAGCGGTGCGGACGTGTCTGCATCCGCCGGTGAAGGAAAAGGCGATGACGTATTGGTATGATCCGAAGACCTCCGAGATCTGGGGTCGCATGTTCCACGACACCGACGGGGACAACACCGAAAACAACGGCTCTGGCGGGTACGAGCCCGGTATCGCAGGGCAGGTGGTGAAACTTCTGAACGCCCATGGGCAGGTCATCGCGACCACGACGACGAATTCCCACGGCAATTACAAGTTCATCTGCCTGCCCGCAGGCGATTACACGATCCAGTTCCCCACGTCGGTCGATGACAAGACGCTGGTCGAAAAGGATGTCGGTGATTTCGGCACCGACAGCGACGCGGATCAGTCCACGGGCAAGACCATCCAGATCCACCTGGGCAAGGCCCAGACGATCTGCGAAGTCGATGCCGGGTATCGGTTCGACCCGGACCTGGACGGCGTCGTGCAAGGCACCGGCGGCGACGACCTGATCGACCTGGCCTATACCGGTGACCCGGACGGCGACCGGATCGACAACGGCGATGCGATCCTGCCGGGCGAGGCCGCCGAGGACGACATCGTCGTGGCCGGGGACGGCGACGATACGGTCCGGGCCGGTGCCGGGGATGACGAGGTCTACGGCGGCAACGGTGACGATACCCTGTTCGGTGAAGAGGGCGACGATGTCCTTTACGGCGATCGCGCCAGCCCCTACGGCGACCCGACCGAAACCGAGGCGATCCGTGAAAGCTTCGAATGGAGCAAGGCCGGCGTGGCCAATGGCCATGACCTGGGCGATTTCACCCAGGATACGGGCAATGTGACCGTTTCGTTCAAGGTGCTGCAGGAAACCGGCCACGCCGACACGGAATTCGCAGCGAACCAGCAGAAGGTTCACAGCATCTCCACGGATGGCAGCGCGGCCAACAAGTTCAGCTCGCTGTCCAGCACCACCAATGGCGCGGGCAACCAGGCCGATTACGAATTGTCGTTCTCGGACCCGGTCGAAAACGTGTCGTTCCGCATCAACGACATCGACGGTGACGGCATCGTGCGGGTCACTGCCTTCGATGCGGCCGGTCAGAAGATCGCGGTGAACCTTTCGGGCGGGTCGCGGCTTACCCTCAAGGATACCGACAGCGTCCCCGGCGCCGACACCGCGGACAGCAAGGGCGGCTATCTCGAAGACACGGCGCCTGAATATTCGCTTTTGGTAGACATCCCCGGGCCGGTTGCCCGGATCGTGCTCGAGCACGATCAGGACGGTCACAACAATTCCGGCATCAACGTCACCGATGTCTATTTCGACGCCATGGTTCCGGTCGAAGAAGAGGGCGCGCCGGGCAATGACGAAATCTACGGTGGCGCCGGCAATGACGTGATCTATGGCGGGGAAGGCGATGACCTTCTGGTCGGCGGCAGCGGCGACGACAACATCTTTGGCGGCGACGATGCCGACAGGATCGTCGGCGGGGCCGGAGACGACGTCGACGGCGGGGCCGGTGGCAATGACCACGACATCCTTGACCTGACCGGTGCCGGACCCTTCTACCTCGAGGACGTGCGGCCCGACAGCAACGGCAACGGATTTGACGGCACCGTTGTGTTCGTCGACGACGACGGAAACCCGACCGGAGAAACCCTGGTCTTCACCGAAATCGAGGAAATCCTCGGCGATGAGGTCAACCGCGCCCCGGTTGCGCAGGACGATAGCGCGACGACCGACGAGGACACGCCGGTCACGATCGACGTTCTGGCCAATGACAGCGATCCCGACGGCGACAAGCTGAGCGTGACCGAGGCGACCAGCCCGGATGGCGAGGTCACGATCAACCCCGACGGGACGATCACCTTCACCCCGGACGAGGATTTCAACGGCGAGACGACGATCACCTATACCGTGACCGATCCCGACGGGAACACGGACACGGGCGAGGTGACCGTCACGGTCAACCCGGTGAACGACGCGCCTGTTGCGGTCGACGACAGCGCGACGACCGACGAGGACACGCCGGTCGAGATCGACGTTCTGGGCAATGACAGCGATCCCGACGGCGACCCGCTGAGCGTGACCGAGGCGTCGGTTCCGGCGGATCAGGGGACGGTCGAGATCGTCGATGGCAAGCTGGTCTTCACCCCGGCCGAGAACTTCAACGGCGAGACGACGATCACCTACACGGTGAGCGACGGCAATGGCGGCGAGGACACCGCGACCGTGACGGTCGAGGTGGCTCCGGTCAACGATGCGCCGGTGGCGCAGGACGACACCGCGTCGACGGACGAGGACACGCCGGTCACGATCGACGTGCTGGCCAATGACGGCGACGTGGACGGCGACCCGCTGACGGTGACCGAGGCGACCAGCCCGGACGGCGATGTCACGATCAACCCCGACGGCACGCTCACCTTCACCCCGGCGCCGGATTTCAACGGCGAGACGACGATCACCTACACGGTGAGCGACGGCAATGGCGGCGAGGACACCGCGACCGTGACGGTCGAGGTGGCTCCGGTCAACGATGCGCCGGTGGCGCAGGACGACACCGCGTCGACGGACGAGGACACGCCGGTCACGATCGACGTGCTGGCCAATGACAGCGACGTGGACGGCGACCCGCTGACGGTGACCGAGGCGACCAGCCCGGATGGCGATGTCACGATCAATTCCGACGGGACGCTGACGTTCACGCCGACGCCCGGGTTCAGCGGTGACGCGACCGTGACCTACACGGTCGACGACGGCAATGGCGGCACCGATACCGCGACGCTGTTCGTTACCGTCGAAGAGAACCCTCTTGACGGCACGGTCGAGGGGACGGCGGGCGATGACCTGATCGACGTCAATTACCTGGGCGACCCCGACGGCGACCGCGTCGACAACGAAGACGCGATCCTGCCCGGCGCCGCGCCCAATGACGACCTGATCTTCGGGTTCGAGGGTAATGACACGATCCTGGCCGGGCTGGGCGATGACGAGGTCTATGGCGGCGACGATGACGATGTCATCAATGGCGGCGCCGGGGACGACACGCTGTTCGGCGACGATGGCGATGACAGCATCGAAGGCGGGACCGGCAACGATTCGATCTATGGCGGCGAAGGCAACGATACGCTGCGCGGCGGTCAGGACGACGATCTGATCGAGGGTGGCAATGGCGACGACAGCCTGTTCGGCGGGTCCGGCAACGACACGTTGATCGCCGGCGCCGGAAATGACGAGATCACCGGCGGCTCCGGCGATGACGTGATCTTTGCCGGAGAGGGCGATGACAGCGTGATCGCCGGTTCGGGCGACGACACGGTCTATGGTGGTGGCGGAAACAACACCATCTCGACCGGTGACGGCAATGACGTTGTCTATCTTGGCGACGGCGACAATGTCGTCGACACCTCGGGGCATGCGCCGATCCCGGATATCGGCTATCCCGGTGTCTATCCTTCCGATCCCGACCCGAACGATGACCGCGACCTTGTCTTTGGTGGCGCCGGGAACGATACCATCACCACCGGCGACGACCGTGACACGATCTTCGGCGGCGCGGGCAACGATGTGATCGATGCCGGGATCGACGACGACTATGTCGAAGCCGGCGAAGGCGACGACACGGTCATCGGCGGCGAAGGGCGTGACACGATCCTTGGCGGCGACGGCGACGATGTCCTTTACGGCGGGCTGGACCTGTCGGTTTCGGACCTGGTCAACCTGCCCGATGACGGCTCGGGCCCGTTCGGCCCCGACCTGGTCACCGACAACAACATCGACACGATCTTTGGCGGAGATGGCAACGACACCATCTACGGCATGGACGACAACGATGAACTGTATGGCGGCGAAGGTGACGACGTTGTCTTTGGCGGTGTCGACAACGATCTGATCCATGGCGATGCGGGCAATGACACCCTGTCGGGCGATCAGGGCGACGACACGATCTTTGGTGGCGACGGCGACGACGTGATCGAAGGCGGGATCGGCGCCGACCAGATGTTCGGCGGCTTCGGTTCCGACACTTTCCTGGGCGGCAATGGCGGTGACGTCGTCATTGGCGGCGAGGACCCCGACGGCAACGATTGGGACGTTCTGGACCTGACCGGGTCGAATGTCGACTTCATCACCTATGACGAGGACGACCCGACCTATGACCCGGTGACCGGCGTCGGCGAAAGCGGCACCGTGACCTTCCTCGACGGCTCGACCATGACCTTCGCCGAGATCGAGAACGTGATCCCCTGCTTCACGCCGGGCACCACGATCGCGACCCCGCGCGGCGAACGCCTGGTCGAAGAGCTTCAGGAAGGCGACCGGATCATCACCCGCGACAACGGCATCCAGGAGATCCGCTGGGTCGGCCACAAGGTGATCGACGGCAAGGCGCTGGTGCGCAACCCGCACCTCAAGCCGATCCTGATCAAGGCCGGGGCCCTGGGCAACGGTCTGCCCGAACGCGACATGCTGGTCAGCCCGAATCACCGGATCCTGGTCAGCGGCGACAAGACCCAGCTCTATTTCGAAGAGAGCGAGGTCCTCGCGGCGGCCAAGCATCTGGTCGGGGCCGAAGGGATCCACCAGGTGGATGTCATGCAGACGACCTATGTCCACTTCATGTTCGACCGCCACGAAGTGGTGCTGTCGAACGGTGCCTGGACCGAAAGCTTCCAGCCCGGCGACTACAGCCTCAAGGGCATCGGCAACAGCCAGCGCACCGAGATCTTCGAGCTCTTCCCCGAACTGAAGAGCAAGCCGGGTCTCGAAGGCTACCAGGCCGCGCGCCGGGCCCTGAAAAAGCACGAGGCGAAACTTCTGCTGAAGTGACGGATATATGCAGCTGCTGCCCGGGCGGAGTGCCGCCCGGAGAGGCATGGGAAACGGGGCCCTTCGGGGCCCCGTTTTTCGGTCAGTGCTGCCGGGCGCGCCAGGCGGCCCAGGCCTCGGGTGTGTCCAGATCGGCGCGGGCGCGATCCCCGGCAAGCGGCACCAGAACGCGCCGGTCGCGGTGCCGTTTCACGACTTCCGCAGCACCGGAATCCCCCGTCAGATCAGCGAATTGCGGCACAAGGCTCGCGTGGAAGATCAGCGGATGGCCGGGCATCCCATCGGCGGTCGCGGCCTGCCAGATCCGCGCCCCGGGTTCGCTCTGCCGGACCGCAATCAGAGTGCCGATATCGCGGCTGTCGATCCCGGGCATGTCGGGCAAAAGCACCATCAGGTCATCGCCCGTCACCGCCGCAGCCCGGCGAAGGCTCGCGGACAGGCCGGTCGCATGGTCGGGCACCGGGACAACCTCGACCCCGCCGGGCAGGACCGCCGCGCGGGCATGATCGGGGCCGGGCAGGGTGACGATGACGCGGCCATGGGGCAGGGCACGGGCCGCCATCTCGGCCAGTAGCGGACGGCCGTTCACCGGTTCGAGCAGCTTGTCGCGGCCGCGCATCCGGGACGACGCGCCAGCGGCGGGAATCAGGATCGCGACCATCGCCACCCCCCGCTCAACCGACCGGGCGCCTTGCCGGCATCACGTCGCGACACTGTCGGGGCCGCGACGATGCCCCGGGGGATCAGGGAATGATCCGGGTGTATTTCGTCCCCTCCAGCGTCGCCCCCAGGCGCAGGCCGGCCTGGGCAAAGACAACGGCGATCACCGGCGACAACGACGTCAGGGTCGACGCGGACAGCATCTCTCCCTCCGAATTGATGGCATATTGCAGATCGGCCCCGGCGGACCAGCCGGGCGAACGCCGGAATTCCATCAGCGCCTCGTCGGTCATGAAGAACAGCACATGGCTGAATTGCTGCGCCCCGATCTGCAACCCGCCCGAAACCGAAGCGGCGGAATAATAATCGACCGTCGACTCGCCGATCCGCAGCGCGCCGCGCCCGTAAGAGCCGCCAAGGCCCAGGCCGGCCTCGGTGATCAGTGGCATGACCAGCATGCCCGAGGCGTTCTGCGCCAGGTTGCGGGTGCCGGGATAGCGGCCATACATCTCGTTCAAGGTGGCGCTCACGCGGGCGTCGATCCGGGCCGCGCCTTGCCCGCCGATGCCGTTGGCGCAGGCGGCCAGCGACAGGGTCGCGCCGCCCAGGACGAATGTGCGTCTGGTGAAACTGCTCATGGGGTCTGCCTTGTGCCTGTCGGGGCGTTCGCGCCCTCTGATGCGCAGACTATAAGCGGTGTTCCGCCACCTGTCAGCCCCAAGATGCCGGTGCGGCGGGGTTTCGCCGGATCAGCCGCCCAGCGCCCGCGCGGCCTCGGGGGCGAAATAGGTCAGCACCCCGTCGCAGCCGGCGCGCTTGAAGGCCATCAGGCTTTCCAGCATCACCTTGTCCCCGTCGAGCCAGCCGTTTTGCGCCGCCGCCCTGAGCATCGCGTATTCGCCGCTGACCTGATAGGCAAAGGTCGGCACCCGGAAGGTCGATTTCACCCTCTGGACGATGTCCAGATAGGCCATGCCGGGCTTGACCATGACCATGTCGGCGCCTTCCGACAGGTCGCGTTCGACCAGGCGCATCGCCTCGTCCGAATTGGCGGGATCCATCTGGTAGGTGTTCTTGTCGCCGGTCAGCGCGCCGCTGGCCCCCACCGCATCGCGGAACGGGCCATAGAAGGCGCTGGCGTATTTCGCGGTGTAAGACAGGATCGTAACCTTCTGAAACCCCTCGCTTTCCAATGCGGTTCGGATCGCGCCGATACGGCCGTCCATCATGTCCGAAGGGCCCAGGATATCGGCGCCGGCAGCGGCCTGGGCCAGCGCCATCCTGACCAGCGCCTCGACCGTGCGGTCATTGACGATCTCGCCCGCCTCGACATAGCCGTCATGGCCGTTGATGTTGTAGGGGTCGAGCGCGATATCGGTCATCACCGCGATCTCGGGCACCGCCGACTTGATTTCCCGGATCGCGCGGTTGGACAGGTTGTCGGGGTTCCAGGCCTCGGCGCAATCCTCGGTCCGGTCGTCCTGCGCGGTGTAGGGAAAGATGCAGATCGCGGGGATGCCAAGCGCATGGGCCTGCCGGGCGGCTTCGGCCACCTTGTCGACACTGCGCCGGATCACGCCGGGCATCGACGGGATCGGTTCCTCGATCCCGGTCCCGGCCCGCACGAAGATCGGCCAGATGAAATCCGACGGGGTCAGCGTGGTTTCGCGCACCATGGCGCGCAGGGCGGGGGATGCGCGCAACCGGCGCAGACGGGCGGCGGGATAGGGGGCTAGGGTCATGATCGGGCCTTTGATGTCACACCGCAACAGGTTGCACGGGATCGCGGTCACCTCAAGTCTCGCCATTGTCGCGGCGCGGGGCTAGGGTCCGCGAAAACAACCCATGGCTGCCTTCCCTTGGACTGGACGAATACGCTTTTCGAAGTCATCGACATGCGATCCTTCTCGAACCTGTGGTTCTGGATCGCGCTGGCCGTGGTGTGGTCGTCCGCCGCCCATTGGGTGCTGGGGGTGCCCTATGACATGGTGACGCGCGCCCGCAAACATGGCGGCCAGGCCGAGCAGGACCTGCACGACATGGTGCGGATCAATGTGGCGCGGCTGCTTTATATCGGGCGGGTGTCGGGGCTGTGGCTGCTGGCGTTCCTTGCCTTTCTGCTGACCTCGCTGGGGATCCTGGCCTTTCTTTACGACATCGAATTCGCCCAGGCGGTGTTCCTGATCGCCTTTCCGATGACCATCGTCGGCGTTCTGAGCCTGGATACCGCCAGCAAGATCGAAGCCCGCGACCCCCGTGGCGACGACCTGCACCGGGTGCTGCACCGGCACCGGGTGAAGGTGCAGTTCATCGGCATGATCTCGATCTTCGCGACGGCGATGTGGGGCATGTATCAGAACCTGGCGGTGGGGCCGGGATTCTAGGACGGCGCGGTGGGGTGAAACCCCACCCAGCGGCTTGACACGGGCCGTGGCGGGGGTAGGTCAGCCAGCATGTCCGAGCAGTCCTCCAAGAAGATCACCGTCGGCGGCGCGCCCGAAGGTTTTGACGCCCGCCTGATCCTGTCCGAAATCGAAAGATCCGGCGGGCCGGTGGTGCATGTGGCGCGCGATGACAAGCGGCTGGCGGCGATGGCCGCGGCGCTGGCGTTCTTTGCGCCGGACATGCCGGTGGTGCGTTTCCCGGGCTGGGATTGCCTGCCCTATGACCGGGTATCGCCCAATGCCGACATCTCCGCCGCGCGGATGGCGACCCTGGCCGGGCTGGTCCATGGCGGCATGCCGTCTGGTTTCGTGTTGCTGACCACGCTGAACGCGGCGACGCAAAAGCTGCCGGCACGCGCGGTGCTGCGCGATGCGGCGTTCCGCGCCCGGGTCGGCGACCGGATCGACGAGGCGGGGCTGAAGGACTTCCTGGTGCGGATGGGGTTCACCCAGGCGCCCACCGTGACCGAACCGGGCGATTATGCCGTGCGCGGCGGCATCATCGACATCTATAGTCCGGGTGAGGCGGGGCCGGTGCGGCTGGACCTGTTCGGCGATGTGCTGGACGGCGCGCGGCGCTTCGATCCGGCGACCCAGCGCACCACCGACCGGCTGGAGATGGTGGAACTGGCCCCGGTCTCGGAGGTGATCCTGGACGAGGCGGCGATCACCCGGTTCCGACAGAATTACCGGCTGGAATTCGGCGCCGCGGGCACCGACGATCCGCTCTACGAGGCGGTCAGCGCGGGGCGCAAACATGCCGGGGTCGAACATTGGCTGCCGTTCTTTCACGACCGGCTCGAGACGCTGTTCGACTACCTGCCCGGCGTGTCGGTCACGCTGGATGACCATGCCGCCCAGCAGCGCCATGCCCGGTGGGAGGCGATCGAGGACAGCTATGATGCGCGGCGCGAGGCGATGCTGGCCAAGGGCCGGGTCGACAGCGTCTACAAGCCCGCCCCGCCGGGCAGCCTGTATCTGGACGAGGCCGCCTGGGACAGGGCCATCGCCGGGCGCCGGGTGCTGCAGTTCAGCGCGCTGCCCCAGGCCACCGGGCCCGGGGTGATCGACGCGGGCGGGCGGATCGGGCGCAATTTCGCGCCCGAACGTCAGCGGGAAAACATAAGCCTGTTCGGTGCCTTGGCGGCCCATGTGAAGGCAAAGCTTAAAGACGGGCCGGTTGTTGTCGCCTCGTATTCCGAAGGCGCGCGGGAACGGCTGTCGGGCCTGATCGAAGATGAGGGCATCGCCGAGACGATCCCCGTCACCGATTTCACCCGGGTCGGCAAACACGGGTTGCACCTCGCGGTCTGGCCGCTGGAACACGGGTTCGACGGGCCATTGGGCGACCGGCGCCTGACGGTGATCTCGGAACAGGACGTGCTGGGCGAACGGCTGATCCGCCAGACCCGGCGCAAGCGCAAGGCCGAGAATTTCCTGACCGAAACCCAGAGCCTGACGCCCGGCGACCTTGTGGTGCATGTCGATCACGGGATCGGGCGCTATCGGGGCCTCGAGGTGATCACCGCCGCCGGTGCGGCCCATGAATGCCTGGTTCTGGAATATGCCGAACAGGCCAAGCTCTATCTGCCGGTCGAGAATATCGAACTGCTGAGCCGCTATGGCCACGAGGAGGGCCTGCTGGACCGGCTGGGCGGCGGCGCCTGGCAGGCCAAGAAGGCGCGGCTCAAGGAACGTATCCGCGAGATGGCCGAACGGCTGATCCGGGTCGCGGCGGAACGCGCGCTGCGCAAGGCTCCGGTGCTGACCCCGCCGGACGGGCTGTGGGACCAGTTCATCGCGCGCTTTCCCTACCAGGAAACCGACGACCAGTTGCAGGCGATTTCCGACGTGCTGGACGACCTGGATGCCGGCCGGCCGATGGACCGGCTGGTCTGCGGCGATGTCGGCTTCGGCAAGACCGAGGTGGCGATGCGCGCGGCCTTTGTCGCCGCCCTGTCCGGCGTGCAGGTCGCGGTGATCGCGCCCACCACGCTGTTGGCCCGGCAGCATTACCGCAGCTTTGCCGAACGGTTCCGGGGCTTTCCGATCCAGGTGCGGCCCTTGTCGCGCTTTGTCGGCCAGCGCGAGGCCGCGCTGACCCGTGACGGCATCGCCAATGGCACCGCCGATATCGTGATCGGCACCCATGCGCTGCTGGCCAAGGGGGTGAAGTTCCGCAACCTCGGCCTGCTTGTCATTGACGAAGAACAACATTTCGGGGTTCAGCACAAGGAGCGCCTCAAGCAGATGCGGTCCGACGTGCATGTGCTGACCCTGACCGCGACGCCGATCCCGCGCACCCTGCAGCTGTCGTTGTCGGGCGTGCGCGAGCTGTCGATCATCGGCACCCCGCCGGTCGACCGCCTGGCGATCCGCACCTATGTCAGCGAATTCGACACGGTCACGATCCGCGAGGCGCTGCTGCGCGAACATTACCGGGGCGGGCAATCCTTCTTTGTCGTGCCGCGCATCGCCGACCTGCCGGAAATCGAGGCCTTCCTGCGCGACGAGGTGCCCGAGGTCAGCGTCGTTACCGCCCATGGCCAGATGGCGGCGGGCGAGCTGGATGACCGCATGAACGCCTTTTATGACGGCAAATACGACGTGCTGCTGGCGACGACGATCGTGGAATCCGGCCTGGATATTCCCACGGCCAACACGATGGTGGTGCACCGGGCGGACATGTTCGGCCTGTCACAGCTGTATCAGATCCGCGGCCGCGTGGGCCGGTCCAAGACCCGCGCCTATGCCTATCTGACCTACCGGCCGCGCCAGCGCCTGACGCCGCAGGCGGAAAAGCGGCTGCGTGTGTTGGGGGCGATCGACACGCTGGGGGCGGGTTTTGCGCTGGCCAGCCAGGATCTGGACATCCGCGGCGCCGGCAATCTGCTGGGCGAGGAACAATCGGGCCAGATGCGCGAGGTTGGCTTCGAACTGTATCAGTCGATGCTGGAGGAGCAGATCGCCAAGCTGCGTTCGGGCGAGGCGACGATGGTCGAAGAGGGCGGCACCTGGGCGCCGCAGATCAACCTGGGCGTTCCGGTCTTGATTCCAGAGGATTACGTGCCCGATCTTGATGTGCGCCTGGGGCTGTATCGGCGTCTGTCGGACTTGTCGAGCAAGGTCGAGCTGGAGGGGTTCGCGGCCGAGTTGATCGACCGCTTCGGCACGCTGCCCAAAGAGGTCAACACCCTGATGCTGGTGGTTCGGATCAAGGCGATGTGCAAGCGCGCCGGGATCAGCCATCTGGATGGCGGACCCAAGGGCGCGACGATCCGGTTCCACAACGACAAATTCGCCAGCCCCGCGGGATTGGTGGAATTCATTCAGGCGCAGAACGGGCTGGCCAAGGTCAAGGACAACAAGATCGTGGTGCGGCGGGACTGGCGCTCGGATGCGGACAAGATCCGCGGCGCCTTCGCCATCGCCCGCGACCTGGCCGAAAAGGTCAAGGCGGCGAAGGCGGCATGAAAAGGGCCGCGTGGCGGGGATGTCACGCGGCCCGGATCAGGTCCTGGCGGTGAAGTCAGGCCTGCTTGCGGCGGCCGATCGCGACAGCGGCGCCCAGCGCGCCGATCAGCATCGGCAGCGAGGCGGGCAGCGGTACCGCCGCCGGGCCGTTGCCGGTCACAAGGTTGGCGTCGTCGAAGAGCAGGGTGCCGGCATAGGGGAATCCGGCCGAAAACAGCGTCGAAACCGTCGCGCCCGAGGCGAAGGTCAGGGTTACGACCTCGTCGCCCTGAAGGTTCGGGATCGGGGTGCCGACACCGGTGGTGCCGTTCCAGCCGTCATAATCGATACGGCCGTAGTTGAAGGTGCCGCCGGTTGCGACATTCAGCCCGGAAAAGATCGCGGTGAAGGCCCCGTTCGGCACCAGGTTGTCGAAGGTCACGTTCGGATCGGTCGACGAGGTCCCGGTATCCCAGAGCGGCGTCAGAGTGGTGCCGGCATCGGGAATGAAGTCGATCACCATCTGGGTGATCGCCTCGGAATGATTGTTGGTCAGCGTCCCGTCCTGGACATAGACCGAGTAGCTGAGTTCGGCGATCGTGGCGGCAGAGGCGGCGCTACCGACAATGGCCAGGGTCAGCCCGGCAAAGGCATGTTTGGCTTTCATGTGTTCATCTCCAATTTGTTTGGACGTCAAAAATCCCGGAACGTCACCGCGCTATTGATCCGGAATCGGGTATGGGAGTCAAATGCTGCGTTGATGATGCGGATCGGCTGCTTAATCTTCTGGTATCCGACCGGATTGTCGCCGTTTCCGAAACAATCCCGCGCTGTTTCCTGGCCTGCCGCGGGACGCGATCACTCGCCCGGGCGCTGGATTCCCCGGGTCAGCAGATAGGCGGCAAGCGACAGCACGAGGATGCCGATCGCCAGCGGCAGCGGCGTGCCGTCGAAGGTCAGCCCGATCGGGGCGGCGATGATCGCGGCCCCCACCGTCGACAGCGCCGTGATGACCGAGGCGGCCAGGCCCGCGACATGGCCCAGGGGCTCCATCGCCAGGGCGTTGAGATTGCCCATGGTCAGGCCAAGCTGCAGGAACAGGACCTGCACCCAAAGGTAATAGACCGCGAATTCGGCGACCGGCCCCAGCGGCAGCAGCAGCGCGGCGATCATCACAAGGGTCAACCCGGTGCTGACCAGCAGCGCGGCGCGGATGATCGGGCGCATGCCCAACCGCACCACGATCCGCGAATTCAGGAACGACCCGGACGAGGCGATCAGCGCCATGGCGAAGAACCACAGGTGGAAATCCTCGGCCCGGCCATAGCTGCGGTCGAAGACCGGCTGGATCGTGCTGACCGTGACGAAGAGCATGCCCATGATGCAGGTCTGGACCAGGATCGACAGCACGACCGTGCGGTGCGACAGAACCTCGGCCACCGCACCGAAGATCCGCCGCGCCGACAGCGGACGCCGGTGTTCGGGGGGCAGGGTCTCGGGCTGGCGCAGCAGGAACCACAGCGATGCGACCAGCGAAAAGCCGACGAAGACCAGAAAGATCCCGCGCCAGTCCCAGATCGCGATGATGCCGTAGCCGACCGCCGGGGCGACCGCGGGAAACAGCGCGAAGATCATGAAGACAAAGGACATGATCCGCGCCATCTGCGCCCCGGAATACAGGTCGCGCACCAGGGCGACGACGGCGACCCGCGGACCGGCGGCCCCCAGCCCCATCACCACCCTTCCGGCCAGCATCACGCCCAGCGACTGCGCCCGCCAGGCGATCAGCGTGCCGACGATATAAAGCGCCGCGCCCCCCAGCATCACCGCGCGCCGCCCGAACCGGTCGGACAGGGGTCCGGAAAAGAACGTGCCCAACCCCATGCCGAGCACGAAACTGGTGACGATCAGCTGGGCCCGGTCCGGCGCGTCGGGGGTCAGCGCCGTGGCGATGTCGGGCAGGGCCGGCAGCATGGCGTCGATGGAAAACGCGACCGTGGCCATCAGCATCGCCAGAAGTGCTATGAATTCGGGCGTCTGCAACCGCCGCGTCGGGGCGATGATCATGCGTCGGGGCCTTCCTTTCCGGCGGCTTCAAGGCGTTTTTCGGCCTCGGCGGCGGCCCGGCGGGCCGCGCGCAGCTTTTCGCGGGTCTCGGCCCGGCGCAGCACCGCGAAACGGCCGAAGTGCTGGATCGCCGCGGCGAAGATGCCGAGCCCGACGAAGATGAACACGGTCGTGGCGACCTTGCCCAGGGCGGTGGCGGGCACCAGGTTGCCGTAGCCGACGGTCGACAAGGTCACGACGGTGAAGAAATGGCTGTCGATCCAGGACCAGCCCTCGACCAGGTGAAAGAACACCGTGCCGCAGGCGACGATGGCGACGAGGACGCCCAGAAGGACACGGGCGGCTTCGCTCATTGCGGGGCGGCGTCGGATCGGGCGGCGATTTCGCGCATCACCTTGACCCAAAGCTCGGGCGGCTGGGCGCCCGGCACCGCGTGCTGGCCGGCGACGATGAAGGTCGGCACCGAGGTGACGCCCATCTCGCGCGCCGAGCTGTCGCGGGCGCGGATATCGTCGATATCGGCATCGCTGGCCAGAAGCCGCGCGATCATGGCCGCGTCCATCTCGACCCCGTCGGCGATGTCGCACAGGACCTCCGGGTCGCCGATATCGCGGCCATCGCGGAAATAGGCCTCGAACAGGCGCTGGACGACGAAGCCCTGGCGCTGCTCGATCCCGGCCCAATGGATCAGCCGATGGGCGTTGAGCGTATTGGGCGTGTGGGCGATGGCGTCGAAATTGATCTGCAGCCCGGCCTGGCCGGCCCGCTCCTGCACCGGCAGATAGGCCTGCACCGCGCCGTCCTTGCCGCCGAACTTGGCCTCCAGATAGCTGCGGCGGTCCATGCCTTCGGCCGGCATCTCGGGGTTGAGCTGGAACGGATGCCATTCGATGGTGAAAGGATGGTCGCCGATTTCGGACAGGGCGCGATCCAGCCAGGTCTTGCCGATGTAACACCACGGGCAGATCGGGTCCGAGAAGATGTCAAGTTTGACCATGGGCGGCCTCCCAGTCGCGCCGCAGGGCCTTGCGCTGCAGCTTGTTGTTGGCGCCCCGGGGCAGGGTTGGCCGATGGATGAAGATACGCGGGCATTTGTAGCGCGCCAACCGGGCAGAGGCAAAGGCGGCCAGATCGTCCTGCGCCAGCGGCACGGGGCCGGTATAGAAGGCGGCGATCACGCTGGTGTCGGGGGCGACGCGCAACTCCACCGCCGCCGCCTCGGCGATGCCGGGATGGGTGGCGAGCGCGGTTTCGACCTCGATCGGGGAAACGCGGTAGCCGCCGGCATTCATCATGTCATCGGCCCGGCCGTGATAGGCGATGGCGCCGTCGGGGGTTTCCTGGCCCATGTCGCCGGTCAGGAACCAGGCGCCGCGATGGCGCTCGGCCGCTTCGTCCATATGCCCGAGATAGCCCAGCATCAGGCCGGGATCGTCACGGTGGATCGCGATGATGCCCGGGGTGCCGGGGGCGACCGGCGTGCCGGCGTCATCGACCAGCGCGATCCGGCGGCCGGGCTGGGCAAAGCCCAGCGTATCGGGGGGCGCGGGCCGGTCGGGGCTGCCGGACAGGAAGGTGGAACATTCCGACATCCCGAAGGCTTCGTGAATGTCGGTGCCGGTGGCGTCGCGCCAGGCCTCGCGCAGGGTGTCGGGCAGCTTTTCCCCGGCCGACAGGCCGTGACGCAGCTGCGGCATGGGGTTGAGGTGGTGCCTGAGGAGTTGCCGGTAGATACCTGGAACTGCCGCGAAAATCGTCGCGTCATGGCGTTTGAGAAGCAGCGGCAGCAGGCCCGGTTCGGTGCCGGTTTCCGGGATCAGCGCGGTGGCCCCGACGCTCCAGGGGTCCAGCAATCCGGTGCCCAGCGTATAGGTCCAGTTGAAGGCGCCGGCATGCAGGACGCGGTCCTCCGGCGTCAGACCATACCAGCCGCGATGCATCGCCCGGCGCGCCCAGATCGCCCGGTGGGCATGGATCACCGCGCGCGGCCGGCCCGAGGTGCCGGAGGTATAGATGATATAGGCCGGCCGGTCCGGATCGCCCGGGGCCGGCGCCGTGGGCGGCCGGTCGCGAAAGCCGCGCAGGGTGTCGAGGGTCAGGACCGGGGCGGGATGCTCGGGCAGGGCAATCCCCGGTGCGGCGAGGATCCCGGCGGGCTGCAGCCCGGGGCAGAGCGCGGTGACCTCGGGCGCGGTCAGTTGCGACGAGGTCGGCACCGGGATCAGCCCGGCACTGATCGCGCCCAGAAAGGCGATGGGGAAATCGGGCGTATTGCCAAGCCGCAGGAGCAGCCGGTCGCCGGGCGCGAAGCCCGCGTCGATCAGCCCCGTCGCGGTGCCGTCGACCGCCGCGGCGAGCCGGCCATAGGACCAGCGTTCGGCCCGGGCGGGGCCAAGCACCGCCATGGCGATCCTGTCGGGCCGTGCCGCGGCAGGGGCCAGCACATGGGCGGCGAGGTTGAACGCCTCGGGGGGCGGGGGCAGGGTGGCCATGGGGCCGGGCTAACCCCGGGGCCGCGCAGTTGCAAGCCGGACCGGAACCGGGGTAAAGCCGCCGCCATGGCCGAGACCGACCCCCGCACCCTGATCCGCATCGCCCGCGAAAGCGGCGCGCCCGAGACCGCCCAGCCGCTGGACCTGGGCGCCCGGGTGCGCGAGTTGCGCAAGGCCCAGGGCTGGACCCTGGAACAGGCGGCGGGCCGGGCCGGGCTGGCCCGCTCGACCCTGTCCAAGATCGAGAACGGGCAGATGTCGCCGACCTATGAGGCGCTCAAGAAACTGGCCGTGGGGCTGGAGATTTCCGTGCCGCAACTGTTCACCCCGCCGGTCCGCGACCAGGTGACGGGCCGGCGCGACATCACCCGGGCGGGCGAAGGTGTCGCCCATGCGACGGCGACCTATGAACATGAATTGATGGCCGGCGCGCTGACCAACAAGGCGATGCTGCCCTATCGCGCGCGGATCCGCGCCCGCGACATCGCGGAATTCGACGGCTGGGTGCGCCATGACGGCGAGGAATTCCTGTATGTACTGACCGGAGTGATCCGGCTGTATACGGAATTCTACGAACCGGTCGAGATGCGCCGGGGCGACAGCGCCTATTACGACGCGGCCATGGGGCACAATGTGGTGTCGGTCAGCCCCGAGGATGCGACGATCCTGTGGGTGACCTCGCTGACCTAGGCCTCAGGCGGCGGCGGCCAGTGGCCGGGCGACGCGCAGCAACCAATCCTCGAGCGTTTCGGCGGCCTCGGCCAGGGTCAGGTCATGGGTATCGGCCAGATAGATCACCAGCTTGTCGCGATCGCCGCGAAACCGGCGCAGGGCGGCCTCTTCCAGGTGGCGGAAATCGCGGCACAGGCGATGGGCGATCCGGGGCCAATCGGCCAGAACATGTGTCCAGGGCATGTGAACCTTCCTTTGCATGGCGGACGTGCCGCATGGTGCACCGAAGTATGCTAAGGGATGGTTAAAGCGCCTTTGACACAGATCAAGGCAAAGGTGACGCAACGGGGCGCCGCAAGGGGCGCCCCGATTCCGTCTGCACCTTTGGCCCGTCCGCACCTCTGGCCAGCGTCAGCTGTCTTCCCACCACCAGACATCGGGCTGCCAGCCGGGCCAATCGCCGAAGATCGGCATCCTGTCGGGATAATGCAGCCGCTTGTCATGGGCGATGCGGCTGATGTTCCACTGGTAGATCGGGATGACATAGCGCCCCGAGGTCAGCAACCGGTCCAGCGCCCGGGTCGCGGCGAGGAAATCTTCCTGGCTGTCCGAGGTCAGCAGCGCCTCGATCATCGCGTCGATCGCCTCGGATTGCACGCCCATCAGATTGCGCCCGCCCGGGTCGTCCGCCGCCTCGGCGCCCCAGTAGAGATATTGCTCGTTGCCGGGCGACAGCGACAGGCCGCGCCGGATATAGGTCATGTCGAAATCATAGGAGTCGCTGCGTTCCTTGTATTGCGGCCCGTCGACCACGGTGACGGTGGCGGTGATGCCCAGCCGGGTCAGGCTTTCGACGAACATGTTGATGATCGACTGGTTTTCGGAACTGCCCTGTTCGAGCAGGATCTCGAAGGTGAAGGCATCGCCCCGGGCATTGCGCATCACCCCGTCGCCGTCGATCGTCCAGCCGGCCTGGTCCATCAGGTCGAGCGCGCGGATGATGCCGGGCCGGTTGCGTTCGGTGCCGTCGCCCACCGGCAGGGCATAGCCTTCGATCGCCTCGGCCGGGATGCTGTCCGCAAAGGGCGCGAGCAGCGCGCGCACGCGGTCCTCGGCCGGTCCCGGCTGCATCGCCAGCGGCGAGTTGGAGAAATACGAGGTGATCCGCGGCTGCTGGCCGCCGGTCATCGCCTCGTTGATGAATTCGAAGTTGAAAGCATGCAGCATGGCGTCGCGCACGCGGATGTCGGCAAACACGTCGCGGCGGGTGTTCATCACGAATCCGGTGATGCCCGAGGGCCGCGAATGGGGCAGGACCGCCTGCACGAAATCCCCCCGGCGGATCAGCGGGAAATCATACTGGCTCTCCCATTTGGCGACGTTGAATTCACGGTTGAAATTCACCTCTCCGGTCTTGAAGGCCTCGAAGGCGGCGGTTTCGTCGCCGAAGAATTCCAGCCGCAGGGTGTCGAGGTTGTAAAGCCCGTTGGTGAAGGGCACCACGCCGTCGCCCCAATATTCGGGGTTGCGGGTCAGTTCGATATACCGGCCCGCATCGACATCGGTGATGACATAGGGCGACGAGGTGATCGGGATCACGTCGAGCCCGCTTTCGGTGAAATCGCGCCCCTCCCATTGTGCCTTTTGCAGGACCGGGCGCATGCCGGCCAGCAGCGCCAGTTCCAGGTTGGCCTCGTCGAAGGTGAAGCGGATGGAGCGGTCGCCGGTCTGCTCCATGCTGGCGACACTGGACCAGAACCCGTGATAGCGCGGATGGCCGATCGTGCCGAGGGTCTCGTAGGACCACATCACGTCCTCGACCGTCACCGGGCTGCCGTCCGAGAATCGGGCCTCGGGGCGCAGGGTGAATTCGACCCATTCGCGATTCGGTCCGACCTCGATCGATTCGGCCAGAAGGCCGTAGAGCGTGAAGGGCTCGTCGAGCGATCTGGCCATCAGGCTTTCGCCGGTCAGAAAGCGCAGCTGCCAGGGAACACTGCCCTTGAGGATGTAGGGGTTGAGGCTGTCGAAGCCGCCGACCTCGCCCGTCACCATGCGCCCGCCGCGCGGCGCGTCGGGATTGGCATAGGGCAGATGCTCAAAATCTGGGGGCAGGGCGGGGTCGCCATACATAGCTATGCCATGCATCGGGTCGGCCTGTGCGGTTCCGGCCAGAATCGCCAGGGCGATGCCGGCGCCGGCGCGGCGCAGCGACGTGAAAAAATCTGGTGTCATTTCGTGGACAATCCCTCTGCTCCCTGTCTGCGTTGGCCGTAACGCTAACGGGGTGTCTGAGGGTTTTCAAACTTTTAGCTTGGACTTGGGCGGTCGAGTGCTTATAAAGGACGCACTGCTCGATAGGTTTCTTGCCTGTATGAAACCTGCCTCAATAACTCAACGCCGGCCTCGTGCCGGCGTTTTTTTATGCCCCGCTCCGGGGCCTAGAGCAGGCCCCAGAAATCGTCCTCGCCGCGACCGTCCCAATCGGTGAAGTCATCCGCGTCGATCTCGTCCAGCCGGAAATGCTGCAGCACGACACGGTGGCCCTCGCCGCTGTCGAAGACCACGTTCTGGCCCTGTTGCGCGGCGCCGGTCATGAACAGGGCATGGGCATCCGCCGCCGACAGGGCGGCGCCGGTGTTCAGCGCCAGCTTGTCGGCGCCGCTTTCGAACTGGCTGATATGGGTGGTGCCTTCGGCGCCGGTCAGGCCGGCGACATAGGTATCGTTGCCCTGGCCGCCGGTCAGCCGGTCATAGCCGTTGCCGCCGATCAACAGATCGTCGCCCTCGCCACCGATCAGCCGGTCATTGCCCGCATTGCCGATCAGGGTATCGTTGCCGGTGCCGCCGGCGATCAGGTCGTTGCCGTCGCCGCCGAAGGCCAGGTCGTCACCGCCGCCGCCCTTGATCCGGTCGGCGCCGGCGCCACCATCCATCCGGTCATCGCCATCGTCGCCGGTCAGCCAGTCGGTTCCCGCACCGCCGAACAGCAGATCATCGTCCAGACCGCCGGAAATCACGTCGTTTCCATCGCCGCCATAGGCCGTATCGTCGCCCGCCCCGCCATACAGCGTGTCGCGCCCGGCATTGCCGTGCAATTCGTCGTCCCCGTCCTGCCCGGCCAGCCGGTCATTGTCCCAGCCGCCCTTCAGGTAATCGTCGCCGTCGCCGCCGGCCAGGCTGTCGCGGCCATTGCCCCCGTACAGGAAATCGCGGTCCGCGCCGCCGATCAGAAGGTCGTTGCCGTTCTCGCCGCGCAACTGGTCGGTGTCATCGCCACCGTAGATCGTGTCATTGCCATCGCCGCCCCGCAGATCGTCGTCTCCGGCGCCGCCGGACAGGCGATCGGCCTCTGCGCCGCCGAACAGGCTGTCGGCACCGGCGTCGCCCCACAGGCTGTCACGCCCCGCGCCTCCGGAAATCGTGTCGTCGCCATTGCCGCCGCGCGCCTGGTTCACGCCATCTCCGGTGATGATGCTGTCGTTGCCGTCCATCCCGTGCAGACTGTCGTCGCGGCTGCCGCCGGCAAAGCTGTCATCGCCCGCGCCGCCGGTCCAGATCACCGCGTCATCGGCCTCTTGCAGGGCGCCGTCCTGGAACCGGTCGGCCGAGAACCAGGGGCTGCCCAGCCCGTCGAACAGCATGTTGAGCCGCGCCACATTCGCGGAAAAGCCCGAAAAGCTGCCATGGGTCTCAAGGACCGCGGTTTCGGAGCGGGTTTCATGGGTCATCTGGCCGATCGTGCCGCCCACCGGCGCGCCGGTCTCCGGATCATAGGTGAAATCGCTGCCGCGGATGACGGATCCGGCAAAGATCCAGTCGTCGTTCACCTGCTCGAAGGTTCCGAACAGGAACCGGGTCGGGCTTTGATTGCTGAGGATCGGGTCCATGGGACTTTCTCCGAATTGAATACAAACCATGCGTCAACTCGCCATTAACCATCAGACTGTGGACAAATTAGGGCAGGTTCGGGGGCGTTTTCCGGGCAAGGACTGCGGGAAAGGGCTGGATATTCTGCGTCTGCAGCATAGTGTCGGGCCGAACCGACAGCATCCAGGAGGACCCCATGTCTCTGAACGGCAAGACTGCGATCGTCACCGGCTCCAATTCCGGGATCGGATTGGGCATCGCGCGGGAACTGGCCCGGGCCGGGGCCGACGTGGTCCTGAATTCCTATACCGACCGGGACGAGGATCACGCCCTGGCGCGCGACCTGGGCGCGGAATTCGGTGTATCGGCCCGCTATGTCGCGGCCGATCTGTCCAAAGGCGATGCGGCGCGCGGCCTGGTCGAAGAGGTCGGCCGCTGCGACATCCTGGTCAACAATGCCGGGATCCAGCACGTGGCCCCGATCGACGAATTCCCGGTGGAAAAGTGGGATGCGATCCTGGCGATCATGCTGTCGAGCGCCTTTCACACCACCGCCGTGGCACTGCCGATGATGCGCAAGGCCGGCTGGGGCAGGGTGGTCAACCTGGCCAGCGCCCATGGCCTGACGGCGAGCCCCTACAAATCCGCCTATGTGGCGGCCAAGCATGGCATGGTGGGCATGACCAAGGTCGTGGCGCTGGAAACCGCGCGCGATCCGATCACCGCCAACGCGATCTGCCCGGGCTATGTTCTGACCCCGCTGGTCGAGGCGCAGATCCCCGACACGATGGAAAAATACGGCATGGGCCGCGACGAGGTGATCGAGAAGGTCATGCTGGAACGTCAGCCGTCCAAGGAATTCGCCACGGTCGAACAGATCGGCGGCACGGCGGTGTTCCTGTGCTCGGACGCGGCGGCGCAGATCACCGGCACGACGCTCAGCGTCGACGGCGGCTGGACGGCCTTGTGAGCATGTGATCGGGGCCGCAGGTCAAAGCCCCGATCGAGATCGGAGTTCAGGCCGGACGCGGCCGACCCCTATTCGCGGCGCCACCGGGCGGTGCGATCACCGCCCGATGGAACCGGATAGATGTCATTCGGGGATCACGTAGCCACCGTTGCCGTCGCTGCCCGAGGCGACGGCGATCAGCGCCGCGACGATGATCAGCGGGATCAGCAGACCGGCGCTGGACGAGCGGCTTTCGGTGTCGGCCTCCACGATCTGGACCGGCATCACCGGGTCGGCCATGCCGCCGGCCCAGGCCGACGACCCGACAAGGGAACAGATCACGGTGGTCTTGAGAATGCGTTTCATTGGAAAACTCCTGTTGTGAATGGCAAGATCTTGCCACACACCGGGCAGTTCGCCAAGCCGGGTGTCGGCCCGAGTTTTCCGATCGGGTCATTTTCCGGTCCGACCGAACCTGTGCTATGCTGCGATGCAGAGACAGCCGGAGGCACGTCATGACCAAACGGATCAACCTTGCGCTGCAGGGCGGTGGCGCTCATGGCGCCTTTACCTGGGGCGTGCTTGAACGCCTGCTCGAGGACGAAGCGGTCGAGATCGCGGCGATCTCGGGCACCTCGGCCGGGGCGTTGAACGGTGCGGCGCTGAAGGCCGGCATCATCCATGGCGGCCGGCAAGGCGCGATCGACAACCTGAACTGGCTCTGGGCGCAGATGGGCGGCGCGCTTGGCGAGATGGCCGAGTGGTTCAGCCCCGCCGCGCCGGCGGTGGCCGCGGCGCTGAGCTATTCGCCGGTCTATGCCACGCTCGACATCGCCTCGCGGATGATGTCGCCCTATGCCTGGGGACCGGCCTATGACAACCCGCTGCGCCGGGTGGTGGAGCGGTTTTCCTGGGACGAGGTCTGCGCCGCCGACGGGCCCGAACTGCATATCTGCGCCACCAATGTGCGCAGCGGCAAGATAAGGGTCTTCAGCGGCGACCAGATCGGGCCGGATCCGATCCTTGCCTCGGCCTGCCTGCCGACCCTGTTCCAGGCGGTGCGGATCGACGGCGACGCCTATTGGGACGGCGGCTATACCGGCAATCCGGCGCTGTTTCCGCTGTTCGCGCCGCATCTGCCCGATGACATCATGATCGTGAACATCAACCCGTTGGAGCGCGCGGACCTGCCCCGCGACCCGCAGGAAATCCAGAACCGGATCAATGAGATAAGCTTCAATGCGTCGCTATTGCGTGAACTTCGGGCGATCGCCTTCGTCAAGCGGCTGATCGCCGAAGGCAGCATGGAGCGGGGCCGGATGAAGGATGTTCTTGTCCACATGATCGCCGACGATCCGCTGATGAACCAGCTGAACGTGGCGACCAAGCTGTTGCCCAATCCGGTCATCATCGCCCGGCTGAAAGCGGCCGGACGCGATGCCGCCGATGCCTTCCTTGCCGCGCACCGTGATGACCTCAATCAGGTCGCCACGGTGGATCTGCGGGCGATGCTGGACTAGCAGTTCACGCAACCTTCCTGAAGCGGCACGGCATCGCTGCCACTGCCCGAGGCGACGGCGATCAGTGCCGCGACGATGATCAGCGGCAGCAGCAGACCCGCGCTGGAGGACCGGCTTTCGGTATCCGCCTCGACGATCTCGATCGGCATCACCGGATCGGCCATGCCGCCGGCGGTGGCGACGGTGCCGGCGAGCGTCAGGGCAACGGCGGCTTTCAAAGGTTTGTATTGCATGATGTTTCTTTCTTGTTGTCGGAAGGATCAGACTTCCTGAAGCGGCACGGCATCGCTGCCACTGCCCGAGGCGACGGCGATCAGTGCCGCGACGATGATCAGCGGCAGCAGCAGACCCGCGCTGGAGGACCGGCTTTCGGTATCCGCCTCGACGATCTCGATCGGCATCACCGGATCGGCCATGCCGCCGGCGGTGGCGACGGTGCCGGCGAGCGTCAGGGCAACGGCGGCTTTCAAAGGTTTGTATTGCATGGAAAATTCCCTTCCTGTTGAGTCAGATGATACGGTCTGGACCGGCCTCGGCCGGGTAATCGCGTGGGACGTGAAACAGGCGCTCGCGCCACCAGACGCTCAGCACCCATTTATCGCCATCGGTGACCGGATGGCCGACATGGACCGAATCCGGATGCGGATCGTCGGTGCCCGGGACGGTATTGGACCAGGCCAGGACCCGGCCCAGCCGGGGCCGCACGACGATCTTGAGGCGCGGGAATTCGGTCAGCCCGCCGGCATCGGTATCGCCGAGGTAGCACAGCGTGGTGAACAGCCGCTGCCCGCCCGAGGCCAGCGCCTCGGCCACGCCGGGGGTGAAGCCGCTGAAGGCATCGAGATGCAGGTCGAATTTCTCGTCCCCGTGGTAGCGGATCACCTTGATCGGCTCGGCGTTTTCGGGGGGCAGGCGCACCAGCGCCGACAAGCGTTCGACAAGCGCGGTCAATACCGGATCGGACCATTGGTCAAGCCCGGCGTGGTGGCTGGTGCGGGCATCGCTTTCCGTCGCGCCGGAAAAGCCGACGACACCGGAGCGTTGCAGCTTGTCCCGCGCAAGGGCGATGGCATGATCGGCCGTCGCGGCGTCGAACACGTCGTCATGGACCGAGACCATCGGATTGAGGTTCAGCAGGCGCCCGTCGGTGCGGGATTTTCCGTGCGATCCGTCCATACCGGCCAGCTCAGCGCGCGGCCCTGCGGGCCCGGTTGGGAAGTTGAATGCCGACGATCAAGCGTTTGTCCCCGCGCGATTTTCGGTGACCGGCGAAAGGCGGAAAAGAAATACCGGGCGCGGTCACCCAATGACCTTTTGTCACACCGCAAACCTGTTCCGGTCAAGAAAAAAGCGGCTCAGCGGTGCTCTGCCGTGGCCACCGGCAACGGCGTGCCGCCCTCGGGCGCCTCCGACGCCGGTGTGTTGTTCGGATAGACCAGGCCAGCCGAGATCACCAGCTTCGCGGCATCCTCGACACTCATCTCCAGTTCGACCACGTCCTCGGCGGGAAAGAACAGCAGGAACCCCGAGGTCGGGTTCGGGGTCGTCGGAACGAAGACGGTGATCATCGGCCCGGCCCCGGCCCTGGACACCAGTTCGCCCTTGGTCGCGGTCGAGATGAAGCCGATCGCCCAGATGCCCCGGCGTGGATACTGGATCAGGCAGGCGCGGTCGAACGAGGTTTCGGACTGGGCAAAGACCGTCTCGGCGATCTGCTTGACCGCGTTGTAGATCGACCGCACCACCGGCATCCGCCCGACCAGCTGTTCGCCCCAGCGCAGGAAACTGCGCCCGATCAGGCCCTTGGCGATCCAGCCGACGATGACCGTGAACAGCAGGAAAAAGACGACGCCAAGGCCGCGGATATTGACATTGATCCAGTCCGGGTTGTCGATCCCGGGCCCGATGAACCGCGGCCGCCCAAGCAGCCAGTTGATCAGCGTTTCGGGATGGTACGTGTCGGGCACGAAAGGCAGAACGAAGCCGTCGACCCAGCCGACAACGGTCCAGATCAGCCAGACCGTCAGGCCGATCGGAGCGATCACCACGAGACCGGCGATGAAATTGTTGCGAAGACCGCCCAGCAAATGAGACCGCTTGCGGCCCTGCGGCTCTTCGGGAGGTGTGGTCACGTCCGTTCACCCTGTTGGATACGTATCGGATATGTAGGCGATCGCGCGGCGGTTCACAACGGCGCGCAATGGCGCCGGTGCCGGTTTGCTCAAGGCTTGCCCAATTCGCAGGCAATCGCGGCGGCGAGCCGGGCATTGTTGCGCACAAGGGCGATATTGGCGGTCAGCGACCAGCCTTCGGTCAGCTGGAAAAGGCGCTGCAGCAGGAAGGGCGTGACCTGTTTTGCGGCGATGCCCTGCGCGTCGGCCTCTTCGATCGCCGTCTCGATCAACGGGGCGAGGGTCTTGGCCGGGATCTCGTCCGCCTCGGGGATCGGGTTGGCGACCAGTTGCCCCCCGGGCAAGCCAAGCGCGGCGCGCATCCTGTGGGCGGCGGCGATCTGCGCAGGGGTGTCAAGGCGCAGCGGCGCGGCCAGGCCGCTGTCGCGCGACCAGAAGGCCGGCAGCGCGTCCTGGCCAAAGGCAATGACCGGAACGCCAAGGGTTTCAAGGACTTCAAGCGTCTTGTTCAGGTCCAGGATCGCCTTGGCGCCGGCGGCGACAACGGTCACTGGGGTCTGTGCCAGCTCCTGCAGATCGGCCGAAATGTCAAAGCTGCGTTCCGCCCCGCGATGCACGCCGCCGATCCCGCCGGTGGCGAAGACCGCGATCCCGGCGGCGCGGGCGGCGATCATGGTGGCGGCCACGGTTGTGGCGCCGGTGCCGCCGCGGGCCAGGCAGATGGCCAGGTCGGCCCGGCTGAGCTTGGCGACGCCCTTGGCCCGGGCCAGGGTGTCGAGCTGCGGGTCGGTGAGCCCGATATGGAGCGTGCCGTTCAGCACCGCGATCGTGGCGGGCACGGCGCCGGCGGCGCGCACGTCCCCCTCGACCCGGCGGGCGGTCTCGACATTCTGCGGCCAGGGCATGCCATGGGTGATGATGGTGCTTTCCAGCGCCACGATCGGCGCGCCCTCGGCCCGGGCGGCGGCAATCTCGGGCGACAGGGTCAGGGGCAATTCGGTCATGCGGGCGGTTCTCCGGAGACATAGCGGGCGGCGACGCAAAGTGCATTCTCAAGTGCAGCTTCGCGCCCCATTCCCTTGATTTCGCTTGCGATATGCGCGGCCATGAAGGTGTCGCCGGCGCCGGTGACGCGGGTCACCAGAACCTCGGGCGGGTCCGCGTCGATCGTGCCCTGGCCTGCTGTCGCCTCGGCCGCGCGGCGTCCGCCATCGGTGACCAGGACCCGCCGCGCCCCGCGCGCCAGCAGCGCCTCGGCACCGGCGGCGGCGTCGGTGAAAGAGGTCTGGCAGAGCAGCCCGGCCTCTTCGAGGTTGACGTAAAGCGTGACATGCGGATGGCCGAGCAGGGCCAGCAGACGCTCGGCCTTGCCGGGAGAGGCCGGCGCGACGCGCAGATCGGCGGCGGCGAACAGCGGCGAGGCGGCGATGCGCGACAGAAGCTGCGGCGTCAGGTTGCCGTCCAGCGCGATCGGTCCGGCATGGGGCGCGGCGGCACTGCCCAGGCGGCCATCCTCGAGCGCGGCCAGGATCCGCGCATCGGCCTGTTCCAGCGAATGGGCATCTGCAATGGCCGCGATCAGCCCGTTCGCGCCTTCGATCGCCATGTAAATATCGGTCGGCAAGTCGCTGGAGACATGAAGATGATCCGTGATCAGTCCCAGCCTCTTCGCCTCGGCCGCCAGGGCCTTGCCCTGGGCATCGTCGCCGATGCACGACAGCAGCGCGGGACGCAACCCGAACCGGGCCAGGGTCATGGCGATGTTCATCGCCACGCCGCCCGGCACCCGGGTGATGCGCCCGGGCACATCCGACCCGGTCCGCATATGGACCGGCGCGCGCCCGATCACGTCCCACAGGACCGAGCCGATGCAGAGGATGTCGGGCGCAATCATGGCCCCTGATTGCCCCGCCGGACCGGGGGCGTCAATCGGGCACGGCAAAGGTCAGCGCCGCCCAGAGGCTTTCCCAGACCGCATCCTCGGTCGCGGCCAGATCGGCATCGGGTTCGCGCAGCACGACGGCGTCGGCCAGATAGGCATGGCCGGGCCGGACGGGCAGGGTGACGATGCCGTCGGAATCGGTGCGGTGATAGGTGATCTGCACCGCGCCGTCGGGGGATTTGTCGAACAATTCCACCTGGGAATCGATGCGCGGCAGGCCCTGATAGAACAATTGCACGGTCATGCCCTGGCTAAGGTCGTCCGTGTAAGGGTTTGACAGGGCAACGAATTCCGTTTCCATCCCGAAGGCCCTATCCGCGCCGGCGCCATCGCCCACGGCGATCAGAGTCTTGGCGAAGCGGGTATAGATTTCGGTGAACCCGGTTTCGGGCAGGCCGCGGGCGCGATGGGCGGCGATGGCATCGGGAAAATCCTTGTGGGCCGCGAACCGTTCGAACACCGCGAAATCGTCATAGGTCAGGCGGCTGGTGGACGAGGTATAGGCGACAACCGCCAGCCCGTCGGTCGGGGCGACAAGATCAAGCGCGGGGCGCGCGCCCAGGCGGTTCTCGACCTGCGTCACGCGGCCGTCCTGGTCCAGTTCGAACCGGCTGAAACTTTGCGGCAGCCAGGCCAGGTGAAAGCCCTCGAAGAGCTCGCCGTTGACAAGATGGGCCTGCAGCTTACCGTCCCCGTCGATCTGGTAGTCCAGCGGCTCGAGCCAGACTTCATGGGCGGGCAGGGCGCTGGCGAGGCAGGTCAGCAGGATGGCGAGGCGAGGCATGGACAGCTCCTTCGGATTGCTGGCAAGGGTGGCGCGATGGGCGGCGCTGTCAATCGCGCTGCTGACGTCGCCCCTGGCCCGGACCCATGAGGTGGTGCCGGTGATCGGCGATTTCTTTCAGGAAGACGGGCAGTTGCGCTTCGTTATTGTCGGTTCGTTCGAGCCGATCCTGGCCGGGGTCGACCTGACCGGGTTGGCGGATGTCAACGAGTCACCGCTGTCGGATCAATCCGACGCGCTGCGCCGCTTGTCGCCGGGCGATTTCGCGACCCGGCTGGAACAGGGCTGGCCCATGGTGGCGGGCCGGATCACGGTCCGGGTCGATGGCGAGGACCTGACGCCCGAATTGCTGTCGGTCGAGGTGGCGGATGCGCCGGGCAGCAACACCGCGCGGGAATCGCGGGTGGTTTTTGCCGTGCCGCTGCCGCGCGGGGCGCGGGCGCTGCAGGTCGGCTGGCCCTCGGCCCATGGCGTGCTGGTGCTGCGGCAGATGGGCGTTGACCAGGGCTGGGACGGCTATCTGGCCGATGGCAGCCTGACCGACCCGATCCCGCTGCGGCGGGACGCGCCCTGGTGGCCCTGGGCGGCGGGCGGCGCTTTGGTCCTGGCGCTGATCGGGGCGGTCGCGGCACGGGCCCGGGGCTGAACCGGCAGGGGTTGCCAAGGGCGCGGCGATGGCGTAGACGCGCGCCACCAATCCCACAGGCGGGGGCGGGCAGTTCGGAGAGACATCCCGGGTTGTCCACCGGTTGGCCCACAGGCTGATCCCCCGCCGAGGCAGAAACCGGAAAAGGATAACGACATGGCTCTTCCCGAGTTTTCCATGCGCCAGTTGCTCGAGGCTGGCGTTCACTTCGGCCACCAGACCCAGCGCTGGAACCCGAAGATGGGGCCCTATATCTACGGCTCCCGCAACGGCATCCACATCATGGACCTGACCCAGACCGTGCCGCTGCTGGACCAGGCGCTGCAGGTCATCCGCGACACCGTCGCCAAGGGCGGGCGCATCCTGTTCGTCGGCACCAAGCGGCAGGCCGCGGCGCCGATCAAGGACGCGGCCGAGAAATCGGCGCAGTTCTACATGAACCACCGCTGGTTGGGTGGCACGCTCACCAACTGGCAGACCGTGTCGCAGTCGATCAACCGCCTGCGCGCCATCGACGAAGCCGCCGAGAACGGCTTCGAGGGCCTGACCAAGAAGGAACGGCTGGGCATGGAGCGCGAACAGGGCAAGCTGCAGGCCTCCCTGGGCGGGATCCGCGAAATGGGCGGCGTGCCGGACCTGCTGTTCGTCATCGACGTCGGCAAGGAAGACCTGGCCATCGCCGAGGCCCGCAAGCTGGGCATTCCGGTCGTGGCCGTGGTCGACACCAATTGCACCCCGGAAGGCGTGGATTACGTGATCCCCGGCAATGACGACGCCGCCCGGGCCATCGCGCTCTATTGCGACCTGGCCGCGCGCGCCGCGCTGGACGGCATGCAGGCTCAACTGGGCGCCGCCGGTGTCGATCTGGGCGAGGTCGAGCAGCTGGCCGAGAATGTGCTGGCCGAGGAAAGCGCGGCCGAGGCCGCCGCCCAGGCCGAAGCGGCCACCGCCGAATAACGCGGCTTTGTCGCAATTCCGATACCGGGCAGGGCGAGGCTCTGCCCGGACATAACAGCTTCAAGGAGCGAGAGCATGGCGATTACCGCTGCAATGGTGAAAGAGCTGCGCGACAGCACGGGCGCGGGCATGATGGACGCCAAGAAGGCGCTGACCGAAACCGACGGCGACATGGAGGCCGCGGTCGACTGGCTGCGCACCAAGGGCCTGGCCAAGGCCGCCAAGAAATCCGGCCGCACCGCCGCCGAAGGCCTGGTCGCCGTTGCCGTCGAGGGCGGCAAGGGGGTCGCGGTCGAGGTGAACTCGGAAACCGATTTCGTCGCCAAGAACAACGACTTCCAGTCCATGGTTCAGGCAATTGCCGGGGCCGCGCTTGGCGCCTCCGATCTGGATGGTCTGCTGGCCGCCGACCTGGGCGGAAAGTCGGTCGCCGATACCGTCACCGACAAGATCGCCACGATCGGCGAGAACATGTCGGTGCGCCGGATGGCCCGGATCGAGGGCGAGACGGTCGTCACCTATGTCCACAACGCCGCCGGTGACGGCATGGGCAAGATCGGTGTTCTGGTGGCGATGACCGGTGGCGACGAGGCCTTTGGTCGCCAGGTCGCGATGCATGTCGCCGCCGCCGATCCGCGGCCCCAGGCGTTGAACGCCGACGCGCTGGACCCGGCGATCGTCGAAAAGGAACGCCAGATCCAGATCGACATCGCCCGCGAAAGCGGCAAGCCCGAACAGGTCATCGAAAAGATGATCGAAGGCCGGATGAAGAAATATCTGTCCGAGATCACGCTTCTGAACCAGGCCTTCGTGGTGAATCCGGACCTGAGCGTCGAACAGGCCGCGAAAGAGGCCGGCGCGACGATCACCGGCTTCGTCCGGCTGGAAGTCGGCGAAGGCATCGACAAGAAGGAAGAGGATTTCGCCGCCGAGGTCGCCAAGGCCGCCCAGGGCTGAGGCTCCGGCAAGGGCAGGGGCTTCGGCCCCGCCCAGGACCGATTGAAAAGGGCGTGTCGCTGTTGCGGCGCGCCCTTTTTTGCTGATCCGGGCCCAGGAAAAGGCGACGACACCGCCCAGGGAGAGGCGGTGCCGTCTGATACGTCGCGCGTCCCGGGACAGGGAAGAGGACAAACGCGATCTTCTGCGCCGACCTGCCAGGGCTTAGCCCCGACAGACCGACATCCGGTGTGAACCGGAGCGCACCGGCTGGCCTTGAAATCACAAGGGGTCCGGTCCGCTGTTCCCAGGCCAAAGGCCACCACTCACGGAACATGGGTAATGTCGCAGATGACGCCGGGGAACCGAAGTCAGGGAATCCCTACCTGTCCGAAAGATCCTGTCGCGGGACGTGGCGTCAGACGATCAAGTGTTGTCGTCGCCCAGCACGAACATCTGGTTGTAGAACGCCGCCTTGAGCACCGCCTGGGCGGTGGTTTCGACGTCCAGCGCCTCGCGCGCCAGGCGCAGATGCTTTTCCACCGTGGCCGGCGTGAGTTCCAGCAGCAGTGCGATATCGGCCGTCGTCTTGCCGTCGCCGACCCATTGCAGGACCTCGCGCTGGCGCTTGGTCAGCGGCCGGGCGGCATAGGGCAGGGTCAGAAGCTTTAGGTGAACGACGTTGCACATCACGATGATTTCGCGACCTTTTTCGGCCCAAAGCGCATCCGTGGCCGGCTGATCCAGCCCGGCGCGCGCGGTCAGCGCCATGGCACCCTTGGTGCGTTCGGAGACCGACCGGAAACTGACCGTATACCCGGCCGTCACGCCGTGTTTCTTGTTGAAGTCCACGACCTTTTGCGCATTGTCATCGAGCGTTCCGTTCTGGCCGATCATCGCCCAGGAGGCCGCGCCTTCGTTGCGGAGCGCCCAGTCCAGCATCGGCGCGTTGTAATACAGGCCCTGGCCGATGAAGCCTTCCATGTAGTCATCGCCATGATTGGTCAGGATGATCCAGTCCTGCGGATCCCCCAGCGACCCGCCGGAGCGATACCGGGTGAAGCCGTAGATCAGCCGGTCGAACCCGATTTCGGCCAGCTTGTCGCAATGCAGTTGCCACAAGTTTTCGACGCTGGGCGCATTGGTCAGCGCCTCCAGTTGGGTGACGAGATCCGACATGGGATTGTCCCGGAATGGTTTGGTTTACTGTCCCTGAGTGGACATGAGCGTAAAGCGGCAAGCGTTGGCTGGCAAATCCTAATCCGGCTCCGGTCATATTTAACATAATACTGATTATGCGAATCTTTCTTCCGGCACCGCAAGAGCCCCCGGTGGCATCAGAACTGCGCCACAAGGTTCAGGAAGGCCCCCTGTTCGTCATATTCGATATCGGTCAGGTCGCTGGACACCGTGCCGAAGGTATAACCGACCCCGAGGCTGACATTCGGCCCGAGCTGCCGGTAGACCGCGCCAAGCGCGCCAAGCTCGGTCGTGTCGCCATCGTCGAGGCTCAGCGCCCGGACCTCGACCAGCGCGTCCCAGTTGTGGACGAAATGCCAGCGCGCATTGACCACGCCAAGCCAGGCATCGTTGTCGACCCAGGCGCTGGCCGCGTCCTCGGCGGTTTCGGACAGCCGAAAGCCCAGCTTGCCGCCCAGGGTCCATTGGGTGTTCAGGTCATAGGACGCCTCGGCCGACAGCACATGGCTGCGCTGCAGCGCGCCGGGTTCATCGTCACCGGCCAGTTGCTGGCCATAGGTGTCGTCCAGGTAGCGATAGCGGAACAGCAGGTTGAGCCGTTCGTTGTCCACCGGCCGCAGGGCATAGCCGAGCCTGAAATCCACCAGGTCGCCGGTTTCGACGATACTCCCCTGCCCCTCGGTCGTGGCGGCGTCGACGGACATCAGGATCCGGCGGTCATCGTCGATCCTGTAGGCCAGGTCGGCGACCAGCAGCAGGGTTTCGCTGTCTCGGTCCGATCCCGACAGCGTGCCGTCCTCGCGCCGGTATTCGATGCGGCCGGCAGCGCTCAGAGCGGCATCCTGGTAGGAAACGCCGAAGGACAGCGCGGTGCGCTCGAAATCGCCGTTCACGTCATCCTCGACCTGGGCGATCTCCATCGCGCCGGTAAAGGACAGGTCGTCGCTGGCCTCGTAGGTGGCGCCATAGGCGGCGGTGAGCGCGCGGTGATCGCCGAACAGGTCATAGGTGTTTTCACCGAAGGCGCTCAGGTTCGCCCCCAGCGCGCGGGTCCCGCCCATCACGAAGCGGCCCTGGTCGGTCCCGCTCAGGCCGATGCCGTCCAGGTCCCGGTCGGGGTCGCGTTCGTAGCCGAAATAGGTCGTTTCGCCCGCGCCTTTTTCCTGGCGGAACAAAAGCCGCGCGCCGGTGCCCTGGTCGCCATCCGAGACCTCGCCCTCGATGCGCCAGCCACCGGCCAGCGCATAGGCGCCGCCGATCCCGGCCCGGTCGTTGTCCTCCAGCGTGCCGGCGCGGTCGAGCGTGGTCTGGACATAGCCATACAGCGTCGCATCGTCGCCGGCCGCCCAGGTCAGGTGCAGGGCGGCGTCGGTGCGGGTGCCGTCCTCGGTCCCGTCGTTGCGGTCCAGATGTTCGAGGCCCAGATCCAGCGTCAGCGCCTCGGTCAGCGCATAGCCCAGCTCGACCCCGCCCTCGCGGTCATGTTCACCGTTTTCCGACGTGAAATCATCGAAATAGAGGGCGATCCTCAGGCGATCGCTCGGCGCCACTTCCAGCGCGACACCCCAGAGGCTCTCGTCATCCGCGACCTGGTAATCATAGGTCGAAAAGCCCGCCGTCCGGTCCTCGTAATAGGCGCTGACATTGCCCGGCAGGGTCAGGCCCAGATCGGCCAGGTCGGCCTGCACATCCAGCCGCCAGGCGTCACCGTCGCCGCCGGCCCCGGGCTGCGCGTCGAAGACCAGCCCGCCATCGGCCGACACGCTGCTGGCAAAGCCCGGCCCGTCGGAACGGGCGTAATCCAGCGACAGCCAGGTATTCGCCCCGGGTTGCCACATGAGGTCGACCCCGGCGGCGCGCTGGTCGCCGGTCGCGGTGTCCTCGGTCATCGCGGTCACACCGACGCGCAGGTCGTCGGTGACCCAGGCTTCGGCCCGGCCGCCAAAGGCCATGGTGTCCAGGTCGCCCGCATCGGGGCTGTATTCGTATTGCACGACCAGCGCCACCTCGGTCGCGCCGCCGGGATCGGTGACGACGACACCCCCGGCCCCGGTCGCGCCCGACAGCGGCGCGGCCAGCGTCACCAGCCCCTGGATGTAGTTGATCGCGTAATCCTGCCCGGCCACCAGGCTGCGGGTCTCCAGCACCCGGCCGGTGGAGGCGTCGCGGACCTGCACGGTCACGGTTTCGCTGCCGATGCCGATATCCTGGCGGTTGAGGAAATAGACCGACCCGCCGGTCGCGCCCAGCACGTCGCGCTGCGGCAGGCGGTCGGGCTGGGCGGCATAGAGGTCAAGCGCGAAGCGCGCCTCGCCGCTGGCGGTCTGTCGGGTGCTGTCCCAATGGGCAGAAAGGCCATAGAGGCTGCGTTCGTTGCGCAGGTAGCCACCCTGCACATCGGCGGTGTAATCGCCCCAGACCAGGTAATCGCCGTCCCGTTCGACGCGCAGGTAGAACCGGCCCGATGTGGGCGTGTCGTCCCGCAGCGTGCTGTCGTCGCCATAGGTGGGATACAGGTCGTCCGGGTCGACCCGCAGCAGGACCGACCGCGGGTCGCGTTCGTCGAGGTCCCGAAAGATGTCCTCGAGCGGGCCTTCGCCGGTATCGACCTGGGCGGTCAGTTCGACCCCGTTGGCGTAGCGCCCGGTCAGGTAGCCGGCCAGGCGGCCATCGGTATAGGTGTCGCGCCCGTCCACATCGCTGTCGGTGATGCCGAAGGTCAGATCGGCGGTGGCGACATGAAACCAGTCCGAGGCCGGCACGGTGATGTCGCGCATCAGGTCGACCGGGGCCCCTGCCCCGTCCACCGCCACGCGCACCGGATGGTTGCCCGGCGGCAGGATGCGTTGCAGCACGAAGCGGCCCCCGGCATCCGGGGTGATCCGTTCGCCCAGGGTCGTGACCGTGGCGCCCGGCGCGATCGTATCGCCCGATACGGTCACGGCCCCGCCATGAACCGGGATCGCCTGGCGCGCGGTGGCATCGGCGCCCTCCTCGACCCCGTCGGCGCGCCGCCGGCTGTCGGCCGTCATCAGCGACAGCGGCGCGGTTTCGTCGTAGCGGCCGCGCGCGTCATAGACCCGGTGGGTGGCGTAGACCTGCCCCTCGGGGCGCGGCACGGTCACGGTGCCGTTGGGGGCGATCGGATAGGTGCCGACCAGCCGCGGCGCGCCGGGACCGGAGGCGTCGTAAAGCCGGATTTCGCCCCGGTCGACGAAGGCCGGGTAATTCAGCGCGCTTTGCAGCGTGACCTCGGGTCCGGGGGTGCCGCCCAGGATCTCCAGGTCCAGCCGCTTGGCGACGCTCAGCCCGTCATACTGGATGCGCAGATCGGCCTCGGCCAGTTGCGCATCGGGGCGCTGCACGCGGGTTTCGATCGCGGAATCGCCCGCCACGGGGGCGCCGTCGATCGAGATCAGGAAGCCCGTGCCGTCCTGGGCCAGGGGCGCGGTGGCGACAAGCGCGGTGGTGGCGATCAGCGCCGCGCGGAACCGGGTGAACCTGACCATCATTGAACCCTCGCAATCGTCGTCTCGATCCGCGGCGCGTCATCGCCGCGCCAGGCCGCGCGGATCGCCGCTTCGGCCGCGGCCAGGCGGGCACGGGCCACGTCCTCGGCTTCGGCCCCGCGGTAGTAGGTCAGCCGCAGCACCGCGGGCGCATCATCCAGTTGCCCCGCCATCGCCGCGATCCCCGAGACCAGGGCGGGCGAGGGACGATCCCCGGCAAAGGCCGCCGCGGTCAGGTCGATATCGACCAGCCGGGCCAGCGAGACGCCGAAATTCATCTCGGCCATGAGGCCGGGGGTCAGGCGCAGGGTGCGCGGGTTTTCGGTAGTCACCCGGTAGCCCGTGGGCAGCGACCGTTCATCGAGCTTGAGGGTGAAATTCGCGCCCCTGTCGGGCGGCAGCGCCGCGCAGGGCACGTGGAAGCGGCCGAATTCGTCGGTGGTGATGATATCGCCGCGCACCGTCGCCAGCTGCACGCCGGGGATGCCCGGCTCTCCCCGTTCCTGCTGTTCGATCTGGGCCGGGCCGGTGTCGAACTTGCCGTCGACGAAGATGTCCTGATCGGAGATCGCCGCGCGCGGATCGGGCGGCGGATCCTGGTAGCCGTTGCCGTTGCGATCCTCGAACACCTTGCCGATCACGTCGGTGCAGTCGAAGACCGGCTCGGGCGCCACGCGGATCGTCGCCTCGGCCCGGTTCGACACAAGCGCGCCGGTGCTGTCGAGGATGTAGGCGGTGTTGGTGAACTCCCCCGCCCCGTCCAGAAGCTGGGCCGACAGGGTGACGGTGAGCGTTTCGCCGGGCGCCAGGGTGAGGCCGGGCCAGGTGAGCGTCCGCCCCGAGACCTGCGGCGCGATACTGGCCGAGCCATCGACGTAGAGCATGCCGGCGGGCAATTCGTCGACCAGGGTCAGCCCGCTTTCGGCGGTGCTGTTGCCGTTGGTGAAGCTGAGTTCGTAGTTGACGACCGACCCGGCGCGGAACGGCCCGGGGCTGAGCACCTCTTTGGCCGCCAGCAGGTCCGGATCGGGTTCGCTGCCCTGCACGCCGGCGCTGGCCCGGACCGGCAGGGTGACGCGGTCCGATGTCACCTCGGCCAGGTTGTCGGCCACGGGCGATCCGGCGGCGATGTCGTATTCCACCACCAGCACCACGCGGCCGGTCTGGCCGGGCAGCAGGGTCGCGCCGGGGGCGAGCGTGGCGCTATCCCCGGCCCCGTCGAAGCCGGGATTGGCGGCGGCGGCCTCGAAGCCGCTGACCTGCGGCGTGGCGACCGACACCAGCGTCGCCGGCGCCACCCAGGCGGCCAGATCATCGGTGATCTGCACGTCGCCCTGAGTGACGTTGCCGGCGTTTTCGGCGGTGATGGTGAAGGTCACGCGGAACAGGCTGCCGGCGACGCGCTCGGGCACCGATGCGCTCTTGTCGGCCAGGATCGTCGTGTCGGCGGTCACCGGCACCTCGGTCGGATCGGAGGTCGTGTCGCCATCGGCATCGTCGCCATCGTCCGAGATATCGCTGACCGGCAGGCCCGCGGGCGTGGTGCCGGCGAGCGTCGCGGTGTTGCGGATGCCGCCGGCGTCGATATCGGCCTGGCTCATGGTATGGGCGACGGTCCAGCTGGTCGCCGCCCCCGGCGCAAGCGTGCCGTCGAAGCCGGCCTGCGGCGTGATGCTGTCCGGGGTCAGCGCCGTGCCGGCCGCATCGGTCAACGTGTCGGTCAGGGCCAGGCCGGACAAGCTGACATTGCCGGTATTGGTCGCGGTGATGTCGAAGCTGACCGCATCCCCGGCCATGGTCGGCGCGCTGGCCGTGGTCTTGACCAGGTCGAGGCCGGGTGTCGCGGGGATCACCATCTCGGTCGGATCCAGCGGCGGGTTGCCGTCGCCCGGATCGTCGTCGGACGAGACATCGCTGACCGGCGTGCCAGAGGGCCCCTGCCCTTCGACGGTGGCCAGGTTCGACAGCCCGCCGGCATCGACATCCGCCTGGGTGAGCCTGTGGCGCAACTCCCAGGCCCAGGTGTCGCCCGGGGACAGGATCGTGTCGCCGGCGCCAGGCGCGACCCGCTGCGGCGCGGGCGCGGTCAGGGCGGTGCCGTCGCGGCGGCTGAGGTCATCGGTGACGGTCACATCGGTGATGTCGACATTGCCGCGATTGGCGGCCTCGATCCGGAACACGACCTCGTCCCCGGCCATGGTTCCGGCGGTGACGACCGACTTGGTCACCTCCAGCACCGGGTCCGGGGTGATCGGGACCAGGGTCGGGTTGTCGTCGCCATTGGCGTCGATCCCGTCATCCGAGATGTCGCTGACCGGGGTTCCGTTCGGGTCGGTGGCCGCGACCGTGGCGCTGTTCCGCACCCCGCCGGCATTGATGTCGGCCTGGGTGATGGTGTGGGGCGCGCTGTAGGTCCAGACCTCGCCCACATCCAGCGCGCCATCGGTGTCGGCATCGCCCGAGACATAGGCAAAGGGGCTGTCCAGCGCCGTCGCCGCGCCGGTGTCGATCCGGGTCATCGTGTCGGTGATCGGGCCGGGCGTCAGGGTGACATTGCCGGTATTCTCGACCTGCAGCGTGTAGGTGATGACCGAGCCGAGCGTGGTCGCCGGCACGCTGGCGGTCTTGGTCACCTCCAGCGCCGGGGCGGCGGCGGGGCCGGGCGTGGTCAGCGTGTCGGTGGTGCTGTCGGTTTCGCCCGAGGGGGCGGTCCAGGCGGCCTCGGCGGTGTTGACGATCTCCCCGGCATCCACATCCGCCTGCGTCACCGTGTAGGGCATCCGGCAGGTGGCGCTGTCGGTGACGCCAACAGCCAGCGACGGGATCGTGCAGACATAGCCCGGCACCAGCGGGTCGGTGACGGTGATGTCGGACAGGGTGAAGGGGCCGTCATTGGTCACCGCGAAGCCGTAGGTCAGGGTCGATCCGACGCCGCCGAAGGGATCGGGGCTGGCGGATTTCACCAGGCTCAGCGCGCCGGGGCCGGTCGGGCCGGTCGAGGTCACCGGATCGCTGTCGGCGCTGACCGGCGTTCCGGAGGGCGACAGGCCCGTGGCGGTGGCGGTATTGACCACCGCGCCCGCGTCGATATCGGCCTGGGTCACGGTCAGGCTGCCGCTGCAACTGGCGCTGTCGCCCGGCGCCAGCAGGCCCGGATCGCAGGACAGGTCCGGCAGCAGCGGGTCGGTGATGGTGACGTTGCTGACGCTCTGGTTGCCGGTGTTCTCGACCACCAGCGTATAGCTCAGCACATCGCCGATTGCCGCATAGCCGGCGCTGTCGACGGTCTTGGTCAGGGTCAGGTCGGGCGCGCCATCGGCCAGCACCTCTGCGGTGTCGGGCGGGCTGACAACCGGGGTCGGTCCGGCGCCGAATTCGGTCTGCGCAAAGGCAGAATTCAGCACGCGGCCCGCATCCAGATCCGCCTGGGTCACGGTATAGCTGGCCTGGCAGGTCGCGGCCTCGCCCGGGATCAGGTCGGGATTGCCCGCATCGGGGGTGAAACAGGCGATCGGGCCAGGGATGATATCGTCGACCACCTCGACCGGGGCGGCGAAAGAGACCTCTCCGGTATTGGTCACGGTGAAGTCGAAGGTCAGGATATCGCCGACCGCAGCGAAGGTCCCGCCGGGCCGGTCGGTGCCGCCGGCATCGGTGACGGTCAGGATCGCCTTGTCGATGCCCAGCGACGGCACCCCGTCATTGGGGATCGTGGCCGAAACCTGCGGGCTGTCGGTATCGCCGCTGGTGCCCCGGGCCAGGTTGGTGACCGAGGCCAGCAGCACGTCATCGGAGGTGACGGTGTAATCGCCGGTGCAGGTCAGCGCGCTGCCCGGCGCCAGCCCGCCCGTGGGCAGCGGATCGCAGGTCACGACCGGAATCAGGTTGTCGGTCACACTGATCGGGTCGGTCAACGTCACATTGCCGGTATTGGTCGCGGTATAGGTATAGCTGACCACGGCGCCGACGATGAAGTCTTCGGCCGGCAGGTCCTGGGGCGTCTTGACCACCTCCAGCGCCGGGGCCTGCAGCACCGGAACGGTGACGCTGTCCACGGCCGGGTCGGCGCCGGGCACGCTGGCGGTGGCGCTGTTGACCACGCTGCCGGCATCGAGGTCGGCCTGGGTCACGGTATGGCTGCCGGTGCAGGTCGCCGTGGCGCCGGGGGCCAGCGGCGGGGCCGGACAGGTGACGGCGCCCCCTGCCCCCTCGATCAGCGGGTCCGCAACGGTGATCGGGTCGGTCAGGGTGACATTGCCGGTGTTGGTGACGGCGAAGTCGTAGTCGATCACCGCGCCCACGGCCGAGACGGCGGCCGGCATGCCGGCGGCCGGCGCCTTGTCCAGGGTGATCGCGGGGGCCGCGTCGATCGGCACCGTGACCGGCGTGTCGACCGGGTCGCTGACCGGCGGGCCGCCGGGCGGCGTGCCGGTGGCCGTGGCCGTGTTCCGGATCCCGCCGGCATCGATATCGGCCTGGGTCAGCACGTAAGAGACCTGCCAGGTCGCGACTTCGCCCACCTGCAATGTCCCCTCGGCCGAGCCCTGGTCGGCACCCAGCCAGGTCGGCCCGCTGGTCGGGCTCAGCGGCGTGCCGTCGGCACGGGTCAGGCTGTCGGTGACGGTGACCTCGGTCAGGGTGACGGTGCCGGTGTTTTCGGCGGTGATCTCGAAGACCACGGTCTCGCCCAGCCCGGTGGGGGCGGCGACCACGGTTTTCAGCGTCTCCAGCGCCGGGGCGGCGGGGATGACGAAGGGCGTCGGCGTCGATCCGGTGCCGCTGCCGCTATCCGACAGGTCCGAAACCGGGCCGCCATCCGGCGCCGTCGCAATGGCCAGGACCGAATTGGTCAGCCCGCCGCTGTCGACATCGGCCTGGGTCAGGACATGGCTGACCTCGTAGGTCCAGACCTCGCCCGGATCGAGCGTGCCGCCATCGCCGGCGACCAGGACCGGAACCGGCGCCGGCAGGATGTCGCTGCCATCGGCGCGGCGCAGCGTGTCGGTCAGCGCGGGCGTGCCCAGCGTCACGTTGCCGGTATTCTCGACCGTGACCGCGAAGGTGACGCTGTCGCCCGCCGCCGCACCGGTGCTGGCGGCGACGGTCTTGAGCACCTCGAGCGCCGGCGCATCGGGCGCCACGGTGACGGTTTCGCTGTCGCCGGCCGTGGGCGTGCTGCCGTCGGGGCTGGTGGCGGTCAGGCTGACGCTGTTGGTCAGGTCGGCGCCGGCGTCGATATCGGCCTGGGTGACGGTATAGCTGGCGGTCAGGACCGCGCTGTCGCCCGGCGCAAGCGCGGCGATCACCCCGCCGCCCGAGATCGCCAGCGGCGCGGTGCCGGCGGCGCTGGTGTGATCGTCGGTCAGGGTGATGTCGGTCAGCGTGACATTGCCGGTGTTTTCAACCGTATAGCTGTAGGTGACGACCTGGCCGGCCTCGACCTCGGTCGCATCGTCGGCCTGTTTGTCCACGGTGATCGCGGGGCTGCGGTCGGCAGGCACCGTCTCGGTCGCCTCGGCCCCGCCGGGGGTCGCCGGGTCGAACGGCGCCTCGGGCGAGCCGACATTGGCCACATTGGTCACGCCGCCGGCATCGACATCGGCCTGGGTCGTGACATAGCTGGCGGTGCAGGTGATGAAATCGCCCGGCGCCAGCCCGCCCCCGGGCAGCGGCGGACAGCTGACCGAGGCGATGCGGTCATCGGTGACGATCGGCGCCTGGGTCAGGGTGACATTGCCGGTATTGCCGACCTGGTAGGTATAGGTGATCGTCACCCCGGCGGCGTCGAAATCGGTCAGATCCGCCGTCTTGGACAGGGCGAAGGCCGGTTCCTGCAGCGGGCCGTCGATGCCGAGCGTATCCTCGCCAGTGACCGGATCGGCGCCCGGATTGGCGGGCTGGGCGGTCGCGGTGGCGGTGTTGTCGATACGGCCGGCATCGATATCGGCCTGGGTCACGGTATAGTCGAAGCTGCAGGAGCTGTCGCTGGCCCCCGGGGCCAGTTCTCCGACCGTGCAGGTGCCGGCGACATTGCTGTCGGTCACCTCGGCCCCGGTCAGGGTCACGTTGCCGCTGTTGGTGACGGTGATGCGATAGGTCAGCACCTCGCCCGGTGCGGAATAGGGCGCGGCGGGATTGGCGTCCGGCACGTCCTTGAGCACCGTGACCTGCGGCGCGGCCGGCGCGACCGGCGGCGTGGCGCTGTCGTCGTCCGAGACATCCACGCCCTGCGGGCTGGTGGCACCGGCCGTGGCGGTGTTGGTCAGGCTCTGGGCGTCGATATCGGCCTGGGCGACGGTGTAGTCGCCCTCGCAGACCAGCGCCGCGCCGGGCGCCAGGCTGACCGGGCCCGGGCTGGGCGTGCAGGTCAGCACCGGCAGCAGCGGATCGTCGATCTGGACATTCGACAGGGTCTGGTTGCCGTCATTGGTGGCGGTGATGCGGAAGGTCAGGACATCGCCGGCGGCGGCCGGATCGGGGCCGGCGATGACCTCTTTCAGCGTGGCCAGCGATGGCTGCGCATCGACCGGCACGGTCGCGGTCACGCCGGGGCTGAACACGGTCTGGCCGGCGAAATCGGTGCCGGCAGTGGCGGCATTCACCACCTCGCCCGCATCCAGATCGGCCTGGGTGACGGTATAGGTCGCGGTGCAGGTCGTCGTTTCGCCCACCACCAGCTGGTTGTCGGCGGTCGGATCGCAGGCGATCGGCCCGGCGATGCGGTCGTCGCTGACCGTGATCGGGTTGGCGAAGGCCGGCGCCGGGGTGCCCGACGAGGTATTGGTGACCTCGTAGGTATAGGTGATCACCTGCCCCACGGCCGAAACCTCGGCCAGATCCGGGGTCTTGGTCAGGCTCAGCGCCGGGGCGGCGCCCACCGGCGTGGTGACGCTGTCGGGGGGCGACACAACCCCGTCGCTGTCGGCCGTGGCCGCGTTGGTGACCGAACCAAGCTGCACATCGGCCAGCGTGACGGTATAGGTGCCGGTATAGGTCACGCTGCCGCCCGGCGGCAGGCCGGCCGGCGGGAAGGGCGCGTCGATCGTCAGATCCGCCGGGTCGGTGATCAGGTTGTCGGTGATCGCCGGTTCGGTCGTCACGGTGGTGTTGCCGGTATTGGTGGCCGTGTAGCGGTAGGTGATCACCTCGCCGGCGGCGAAGGTGTCGTTGGTGATCGAGACGAATTCCTTGTCGAGGCTCAGCTGCGGCGTCCGGACCGCCAGCGCGGTCACGCTGTCACCGGTCGCGGGCACGGGGGTGCCGTCGAAATCGGCCACCGGAGCGGCGGTATTGGTGACCGACCCGGCATCCACATCGGCCTGGGCCGCGGTCCATATGTGGGTGCACGACCCGCTGTCGCCCGGCGCCAGCGGCGCGGCCAGACAGGCCAGGCCGGTCCCGATCCGGTCGTCGTCGACCGTGATCGGCGCCGGGATCGTCACATTGCCGGTATTGGTGATCGTGAAGGTATAACTGAGCTCGTCCCCCGGCGCGGCAAAGGTGGTGGCGGTGGCCGGCGTGATCCGCTTGTCGAGCGCCAGGGCCGGACCCTGGGCCGCGGCGACGGTTTCGCTGACCGGGTCCGACGTGACCGGCGTCGGCCCGCCGGGCACCAGGCTTTGGGTCGTGCCGGCGGTGGCGATATTGGTGACCGCCCCGGCATCCAGATCCGCCTGGGTCATGGCGTAATCGGCGGTGCAGGTCAGCGTCGCGCCCGGGGCCAGGCCTCCGGCGGGCGCGGCAGGACAGGTGACGGAGGTCTTGTCATCGGCGACGGTGAAGGGCCCCGACAGGGTCACATTGCCGTCATTGCTGAGGACGTAGTCGTAACTGACGATATCGCCCACGGCGGCAAAGCCCGCCCCGGCGGTCGCGGTCTTGGCCATCGACAGGGCCGGCGCCTGGGCCGGGCCGGCCAGGGTGACGTCGTCGGTGCCGGTGGTCACGCCATCGGTCACCGTCACCTGGTTGGTCAGGCCGCCCGCATCCACATCGGCCTGGGTGATCTCATGGACGGTCTGCAGCGGCGCCCCGCCCTGGCAGGTGGTCGCCACGTCCCCCGGGGCAAGATCCGGCAACGTGCAGGAAAAGCCGGTCAGATCGTCGGTCAGCACGACACCGGACAGCGTGACATTGCCGTCATTGGTCACCGCGAAGGTGAAGGTCTCGGGGCTGCCGACCGCGCCGAAATCGCCCGACCCGTCCTGTTCGGTCTTGACGACCGACAGCGCCGGGGCCGGATCCTCGACCGAGACCGCCGCATTGTCCGCGGCAATCGGCGGCGTCAGCCCGGCGGGCGGCGTGGCGCTGCCGCTGACGCTGTTGGTCAGATCGGCGCCGGCATCGATATCGGCCTGGGTGACGGTATAGCTGGTGCCGAGCGTGACACTGTCGCCGGGGGCAAGGCTGGCGATGACGTTCGACGGGCTGAAGACCAGGTCGGTGGTGCCGGCGGCGCTGGTGTGGCTGTCGGTCAGGGTGATGTCGGTCAGGGTGACATTGCCGGTATTGGTCACGACATGGTCATAGCTCACCACCTGCCCGACGCTGACCTGGGTGGTGGCGTCGGCGGTCTTGGCGATGGCAAAGGCCGGGCTGCGTCCGGTGACCGGGGTGGTGACGCTGTCGGTTGCCGGGCCGGGCAGGCCGGGCGCGTCGGCACTGGCCGCATTGGCGACCGCGCCCGCGTCGATATCGGCCTGGGTCACGGTATGGGTGCCGCTGCAGGTCGTGCTGTCGGTCTGGCCCGGCGCCAGGACGGGGATATTGCAGCTCAGGCCCAGGGCGGGGTCGGACACCGTGACCGGCGCCAGGGTCACCGTGCCGGTATTGGTGACGGCAAAGCCGTAGCCGATCACCTCGCCCACCGCCGAGACCGAGGCGACATCGGCGGTCTTGTCGAGGCTCAGCGCCGGGATCACCGCCGCCGGATCGACCGGAACGGTCGCGGTGTCGTCGGCACTCAGGCCCGTGCCGTCCGGCGCCTGGCCCGTGGCCGTCGCCGTATTGACGATCTGGCCGGCATCCAGATCCGCCTGGGTCACGGTATAATCGCCGCTGCAGCTGACCGTGGCGAAGGGCGCGATATCGGTGAAATCGCAGGCCAGGCCGGGGATCGCCGGGTCGCTGATGCTGGCGGCCGGGATCGTCTGGGCGCTGTCGTTGGTCAGATCGAAGCTGAAGGTGACGATGCTGCCGACGGCGCCGAAGCTGGCCGGGCCCTGCTTGTCCAGGCTCATCCCCGGGGTGATGTCGGCGGGCACGATGGTGCCGGCCTGGGCAGAGGTCACCGGGCCCGAGGCATCGGTGAATTGCGCGGTGGCGGTATTGACGATCTCGCCGGCATCGAGCTGCCCTTGGGTGATCGCCGCATAGGTCGCGGTGCAGGTGAAACTGTCGCCGGGCGACAGGACCGCGGGCTGGGCCGAACAATCGACCGCCCCGATCAGCGGATCGTCGATGCTGATCGGCTGGCTGTCGATGATCGCGGTATCGCCGGTATTGGTGACGATGAATTCGAAATCGACACTGTCGGACAGGCTGGAAAAGGTCACGCCCGGCGGCACGGCCTGCTTGACCAGCCCCAGCGCCGGCGTGCCCGATTGCGGCACGGTCTGGATATCCTCGTCCGAGGTCGTGGTGCCGTCGGTGGCCGTCGCGCGATTGCTGACCAGCCCGGCCAGCACATCGGCCTCGGTCACGGTGTAATCGGCGGTGCAGACCCGGCTGGCCCCGGGCGCCAGCGGCGCGGCGCCACAGGCGATCGGCCCGGCGATCCGGTCGTCCGTCACCGTGATCGGATCGGTGATCGTCACGTTGCCGGTATTGGTCACCTCGTAGCTGTAGGTGATGACCAGGCCGGGCACGAAATCGGCCGGATCCACGATCGGCGCGGTCTTGTCCATGGTCATCGCCGGCGCCTGGTCGGCCGGCACGGTCAGCGCGGTCTGGGCGCTGTCCACCGGATCGCCGCCCGGGGTCTGGGCCGACCCGGTGGCCAGGTTCGTCACCTCGCCCGCATCCAGATCGGCCTGGGTCACCGTGTAAGGCGCGGAGGACGTGCAGGTGACGCTCGCCCCCGGCGCGATCGGCCCGGCCGGGCAGCTTACCGCGACCTTGTCATCCAGGATCGACGCGGTATCGAGCGTCACCGTTCCGCTATTGGTCAGGTCGTATTCATAGTCGATCGTGTCGCCGACCGCGTCGAAACTGCCGTCGGCCCCGGCGGGCAAACGCTTGACGATCTCCAGCCCGGTCGTGACCATGGCCGGCAGGGTCAGGCTGTCGGTCGCGGTTTCGGTCACGCCGCCGACGCTGATTTCGGCCGTCGCGGTATTGTCGACCGCGCCGGCATCCAGATCGGCCTGGGTGACGGTGTAGCTGCCGGTGCAGGTGACGACCGCCCCGGGCGCGACGCTGCCGGCAGGACAGGTGACGCTGCCCCCTGCCCCGGTGATCAGCGGATCGTCGATCGCCGGCGCGTCAGGCCAGGTGACATTGCCGGTATTGGTGATCTCGAACCGGTAGTCCAGCACGTCGCCGACCGCGTCGAAATCGGCCTGCAGCGCGGTCTTTTCCAGCACCAGCGTCGGCGCCGCCACCGGGCCCGGCAGGCTTTCGCTGCCCTGCGCGCTGACCGGCACACCATTCGGATCGGTCGCCGTCGCGGTGGCGATGTTGTCGAGCGTGGTGCCGGTGCCGACGAAAGCGTCGATATCGGCCTGGGTGACGGAATAGGTCGCGCTGCAGCTGGTGCTGTCGCCGGGCGCGAGGCTCGCCTCCTGGCAGAACGTGCCGGGGATCCGGTCATCGGTCAGCGCAACGCCGGTCAGCGTCGCGTCGCCCGTATTCTCGACGATGTAATCATAGGAGATGACCTGGCCCGCGGTCGAAAAGGCCGCCGGGCTGGCGGTCTTTGTCACGCTCATCGCCGGCGCCAGGACCGGTGGGCCGGGCAGCGTTACCGTATCGGTCACCGCCCCCAATGCGCCATATTCCGGCGTGCCGTTGGCCTGGGCGATATTGGTCACCTCCTGGGCGTCGTAATCGGCCTGGGTGATGACATAGGTGCCGGTGCAGGTCGCCACTTCGGGCGTGCCGCCGCCGGTGGTCTGGTCGATCGTCGTGGTGTCGCAGGTGATGCTGGCGATCTTGTCGTCGGTCACGGTCAGGTCGTTGATATTCACCGACCCGATATTGGTCACCGTGTAGGTATAGGTCACCACCTCGCCCACCGCCGAGAATTCGGTTCGATCGACGGTCTTCTCGAATTCGTAGCCCGGCGCGATGGTGCGCAGCGACTCGTCCGTCAGGCTATCGCCGCGACGGAAATCCCAGTAATTGTCGTTCGGATCCCTGTCGAAGACCTGGGTCGTGGTCTGACCGGCCGTCAGGATATTGTCGAGCAGGGTCTGGTTCGTCGTCGTGAACCAGCCGGTATCGAACGTGTTGTTGCCGAACCCCTGCTGGAACCCGAAGCCGACGGTGCCGCTGTTGTTCGTCGCCTCGGTGGTGATCGATGACCAGTTCCCGACGGTGATGCCGTTCATCACCAGGTCGATGTCGTTGAAATCGAACCCCCCGGGCTGGGTATCGCCATCCCAGGCCGAGAAGCGGACATACATCGACGCGATTCCGCCGCCGAAATAATCGGTACAGCTCCGCACGCCGCAATCCAGCGGGATCGGGTTGTTGATGGTGAAGGGATTGCCGCGGAAAGCCGCCGGCTGGCCGTTGAACTGGAACCCGACGAAGGCGCCGACCGGGTCCGAAAACTGGTAATAGATATTGCCGTTGTCGCCGACCATGACGATGGCGACGCCGCCGGCCTCGGGATAGACGTCCGGCAAAGGGATGCCGATGCCCGGAACGGTGGTGGTAAAGGGGGTCGCACGGGCCGGACCGGTCAGCGCCAAAGCCGCACCCAACGCAATGCCGACACAACCGAACAAAAGCGCGCCAAGGCGGTCAAACAAGCTACTCACATCGCCCCCCGAACAACGCGCCGGACCTTCTGCCCGGCCGTGACTCGTCCTTTTACTGGCACTATCCATAGCGGTGAGGCACGACAAACACAACGACAACTGGTGCGAATTCGCGGGTTCCCGCCAATATCGCGCCGAATGCGGGCTCAGGCCTTGACCAGAAGCCCCGGGGGCGTGGCGCAGAACCGTTCATGGCCGGTTTCGGTGATCAGGATCGGCTCTGTCGTCTCGATCCCGCCATCGTCCAGCCAGAGCGCGGGCATGAAATGAAAGGTCATTCCAGGCACCATCACGGTCCGGTCGCCGCGCCGGAACGACATCGTGCGCTCGCCCCAATCGGGCGGATAGCTCAGCCCGATCGCATAGCCGCAGCGGTTGTCCTTGTGAAAGCCATGCTTTTCCAACGCCCTGTTGAAGGCATTGGCGACATCCTCGCACAGGTTGCCGGGTTTCGCCTGGTCCAGCGCGATCGCGGTCGCCTCGGTCACCGCGGCATCGGCGTCAAGGTATTTCTGCGGCGGCGCGCCCAGAAAGACGGTCCGCGATTGCGGGCAATGATAGCGCCGGTGACAGCCGGCGATCTCGAAGAAGGTCGCCTCGCCGGTCTTGAGCGTGCTGTCATCCCAGGTCAGATGCGGCGCGGTGGCATCCAGCCCCGACGGCGCCATCGGCACGATCGCCGGGTAATCGCCGAAATGGCCGCCGACCCCGGAAATGCCGGTGTGATAGATCTCGGCCACCAGTTCGTGCTTGGGCAGGCCCGGTTCGGCCAGGTCGGCGATGCGGGCATGCATCGCCTCGACGATTGCGGCGGCGCGGCGCATGTAGATCAGTTCGCGTTCTGACTTGACCGCCCGCTGCCAGTTGACCAGCCCGGTGGCATCGACCAGTTCCTCTTTCGCGGCATGGGTCAACAGCGTCGTATAGGCCTTTGCGCTGAAATAGTAATTGTCCATCTCGACGCCGATCCGGGCACCGGTCCAGCCGGCGCCTTCGATGATCCGGGCCAGGTCCTGCATCGGGTGCTTGTCGGGGTTCTGGACAAAGCTGTCCTCGTAGCCCCAGCAATTGTCCTCGTGCATGAAGACGGTGCGCAGCGCCCCGGCCAGGTCGATGCCGCGCCCCCACCAGATCGGTTCGCCCTCCATCCCCAGCAGCACCGCCTGATGGACATAGAAGGACCAGCCGTCATAGCCCGTGAGCCAGGCCATGTTGGACGGGTCGGACACGATCAGAAGCTCGATCCCAGCCATCTCCATCGCGTCGCGGGTGCGCGCGATCCGGTCGTGGTATTCGGCATCGTCGAAGGATGGGGACGTGCGGGTGCTGGGCATGGAACCTCCGGGTTGACCGGCTCACATTTCCCCCGATGCGCGCCGCCCTCAAGCCCTAATCCGCCCCCCGGGCTTCATCTTGGCCGACAAACTCCGGGGGGGCATGCGCGGCAGGCGCAGAGGGGGCAGCCCCCTTGCCCCGCCCGCCGCAGGCGACAGCGCTCAGCCGAGCGCGTATCCCGCGCCGCGCACCGTGCGCAGCGGGTCCGGCCCGCCATGGCTGGTCAGCACCTTGCGCAGCCGGCCGATATGGACGTCGACGGTCCGGGTATCGACATAGATGTCACGCCCCCAGACCCGGTCCAGCAATTGTTCGCGGCTCCAGACCCGGCCGGGTTTCTCCATGAAGGTCGACAGCAGCCGGAATTCGGTCGGGCCCAGCTTCAAGGCCTTGTCGGCGCGGCTCACCCGATGCGTCTCGGCGTCCAGCACGATATCCTCGTAGGTCAGCAACTGCCCCACGGTCGAGGGCCGCACCCGCCGCAGCTGCGACCGGACCCGGGCCATCAGTTCGGACACCGAATAGGGCTTGACCACGTAATCGTCCGCCCCGGTTTCCAGACCGCGCACCTTGTCGATCTCTTCCGAGCGGGCCGACAGCATGATGATCGGCACGTCGCGCGTCTCGGGGCGCATCTTGAGCTGCCGGCAGACCTCGATCCCCGAGACATTGGGCAGCATCCAGTCCAGCACGATCACGTCGGGCGGGTCCTCGTCGACCAGCACCAGGGCCTGTTCGCCATCCTCGGCCCGGCTGGTGCGAAATCCCTCGGCCTCCAGGTTGTAGCCCAGCACCTCGCGCTGGGCGGGTTCATCCTCGACGATCAGCACATGGGGCTGGCTCATCGATCAGTCCTCCTGATCTCCGGCGGCCATGAAGGCGGTCTGATCGCCCTTGGGACGGGCATGGCCGGGCATCTCGCCGGTCACCAGATAGATCACCTGTTCGGCCATGTTGGTGGCCAGGTCGCCCATCCGTTCCACGTTCTTGGCGATGAAATGCAGATGCATGCAGGCGGTGATGTTGCGCGGATCCTCCATCATGAAGGTCAGGAATTCGCGGAACAGCGCATTGTACATCTGGTCCACGTCCTCGTCGCGCAGCCGCACCGCCTCGGCCAGGTCGGCATCGCGCCGCACATAGGCGTCCAGCATGTCCTTGAGCATCAACTGCACTTCGCGCGCCATCCGCCGCAACGCCGCGTCCGCGCCGCTGATCGGCCGCATCTCGGCCAGGACCGAGGTGCGCTTGGCGATGTTCTTGGCGTAATCGCCGATCCGTTCCAGACTGGCGGCGATCTTGAGCACCGACAGCAGGACGCGCAGGTCGGTCGACACCGGCTGGCGCAGGGCGATGACCCGGCCGGCCTCGTCGTTGATCTGTTCCTCGAGCGCGTCGACCGCGGCATCCTTGTTGCGCACCTCTTCGGCCAGTTCCGCGTCGCGGTCGGTGAGCGCCTGCGCGCCCTTGAGGATCTGGTCCTCGACCAGGCCGCCCATGCGGACGATCAGGGCCTGCAGCCCCTCCAGGTCCCGGTCGAAGGCCGAGGCGATATGCTGTTGATCTATGGTCATGACACTGCCTTTTAGCCGATCCGGCCGGAAATGTAGCTTTCGGTCCGATCATCCTCGGGATTGGTGAAGATCTTGCCGGTTTCGTCGTATTCCACCAGATAGCCGAGGTGGAAGAAGGCGGTCTTCTGACTGACCCGCGCGGCCTGCTGCATCGAATGGGTGACGATCACCACCGAATAGCTCTGGCGCAGCTCGTCGATCAGCTCCTCGACCT
>OFET01000120.1_pt1 | contig 109150 bp, 98 predicted proteins | sample 1521211 | NCBI WGS metagenome assembly OFET01 (sample SAMN03766358, study PRJEB24113) | microbial mat metagenome | isolation source: enrichment culture HLUCC-A from microbial mat sample contains cyanobacterium... | reverse complement strand
GCCTCCGTCAGGATCGTCTTGCGCCGGTCCTCGGCCATGCGATCCCATGTGCCGTTCATCTGCGCCATGCGCGGGTTCTTCTCGAACCTCTGGCGGTGGCGGTTCAGGAAGGCCCAGTAGAGCAGGTTGAAGGGGCAGGCGCCCGCGCCGGTCTTCCGCTTCACCGAGTAGGCGCAGTGGTCGCAGTAGGTCGACATCTTCGCGATGTAGTTTCCCGACGAGACGTAGGGCTTGGAGGCGACCACCCCGCCATCGGCGAACTGGGTCATGCCGATCGTGTTGCCGGCCATCACCCAGTCGTAGGCGTCGACGAAGCAGGCCAGGTACCAGTCGTGCACCTCGCGCGGGGCGAGGCCCGCGAGCAGCGCGAAATTGCCGGTGATCATCAGGCGCTGTATGTGGTGGGCATAGCCCTCGTCGCGGACCTGGTCGACGGTTTCGGCGATGCAGCGCATGTCCGTCGCCGCGCCCCAGAACATGGGCGGCAGCGGGCGGTCGTGCCGCAGCGCGTTGCGCTCGAGGTAGGACGGCCCGTGGTGGAAGTAGATGCCGCGGATGTATTCGCGCCAGCCGATGATCTGGCGGATGAACCCCTCGACGGCGTTGAGCGGCGCATGGCCCTCGCGCCACGCCCGTTCCGCCGCCTCGCAGGCTTCCCGGGGGTTGAGCAGGCCCGCGTTCAGGTAGAGGCCGATGAACGAGTGGTAGAGGAACCGCTCGCCGGTCAGCATCGCGTCCTGGTAGTCGCCGAAGCTGGGCAGGGCGCCCGCGATCCAGTGGGCCAGGTGCCGGCGGGCCTGTGCGCGGTCGGTGGCGAACCAGAAAGGGCGCGGGCTGCCGAAATTTGACGGGAAGCGCGCCTCGACGAGCCGCAGCACCTCTTCCACCGTGTCGTCGGGGGTGAAGCGCATCGGGCCGGAATAGTCGATGCCCTCGGGCGGCGGCTTGCGGTTCTCGCTGTCGTAGTTCCACCTGCCGCCGGCGGGCGCGCCATCTTCCATCAGGAGGCCGGTCTTCCGCCGCATCTCGCGGTAGAAGTATTCCATCCGCAGCGAGCTGCGCCCCTGCGCCCATCGGTCGAACTCGGCATGGGAGGCGAGAAAGCGGTCGTCGTCCAGCTGTTGGACGGGCAGGGGGCAGTGCGCCAGTGCCTCGATCAGGCGGAACTCGCCGGGTTCGGTCGCCAGCACCTCGCGCGCGCCGGTCTCCTCGGAGCGGCGGACGAGCTCGCCGGGGATCGAGCCGGTATTTTCCGGATCGTCGAGCGTCGTGTAGCGCACGCTCCACCCGTCCGCCTCCAGCTCGGCGGCGAACTTGCGCATGGCAGAGAAGAGGAAGGCGATCTTCTTGGGGTGGTGGGGGACGTAACTCGCCTCGTCGGCGACCTCGGCCATGACGATCGTGTCGCTTTTCTTGTCGGCCTGGCGGAGCGAGTGCAGCCCGGGCGACAGCTGGTCGCCGAGCACGAGGACGAGACGGCTCACCACGGGATCTCCCGGCCCTCGTAATCGTAGAAGCCGCCCGACTGCGCCGGCGTCAGGCCGTCGATCACCGAGACGAGGCGTGCGGCTGCCTCGTCCGGGGCCACAGTCGCGTGGCGGGCGGCGTAAGGGGCCGTGAAGGCGGTGTGCACCGTGCCGGGGTGGAGGCAGACGGCGCAGGCCTGCCTGCGGGTGCGCCTCAGCTCGATGGCCGCGCCGTGGATCAGCTGGTTGAGCGCCGCCTTGGCGGCGCGGTAGCTGTGCCAGCCGCCGATCGCGTTGTCGACGATCGAGCCCACACGCGCCGACAGCACGGCAAAGGTGGCGGGCCGTTCCTTCGGGATCAGCGGCAGGGCGTGCTTGAGCAGCAGCATCGGGCCCATCGCGTTGACGCGGAACTGATCCATGAGCGCCTCGGGCGTGACGGCCGCGATCGCCTTTTCCGGCGGGTGGCCCGCGCCGTCGAGCTTGCCGGTGGCGACGAAGATCAGGTCGAAGGGCCCGTCGAGCCGCCCGAGAGCGGCCTCGATGCTGGCCTCGTCGGTCACGTCGAGGCCGTCGGCCGAGCGGGAGAGGCCGGTCACCTCGACGCCGCGCCCCCGCAAAGCATGGGCGATGGCGCCGCCGATGCCCCCCGACGCTCCGATCACGAGTGCGCGGTTCATGGCTCCTCCTCTTCAGCCCCGCCAGCTAGGGCCGGAGACGCGGCGGGGAAGGGAGGGGCGAGAGCGCTTGATCCCCGGCACCGGTGACGCGCCTTTCCGGCATGCGACGTCTCGCCGCCCACCTGCTCGCCTGCGCGCTCGCTGTGCCAGCCCCGGCGATGCAGCTTACCTTGCGCGACGGGTTCGAGTTTTCCCGCCCCGCCGCATCGCGCTGTTCGGCTCGCTGCCGACGGGGCCCGAGGCGGGCCTGGCCGCCTTCGACCAGGGGGCGGACTGCGCCTATTCCCGAGCCGGCGGGCAGCCCTGGGCCACGCGGCGCCTCACACCAGCAGAAGCGCGACGAGGATGCCGCTGCCGAAGGCCCCCGCGCAGAGCACAAGCGGCCGCAGCGCGCGGCCGCGTTTCCCGTCGGCGCCCACCAGCGCCGCGAGGTCGTCCGTTTCGGTGTCCGGCTGCGCCGCGCCCGGCCGACGCAGGGTGCAGCGCGGCGCCGCCCCGAGCGAGGCCGTCACAGCTTCGCGCAGGCCGGCCTCGAAGGGGGCCGCGCGGCCGGCGGGCTGGAGCGTGATCCCCACGGTGTCGGCGGGGCAGATCGTGCCGCAGCGCCGCGCCCGGTCGACCATCCAGGCGGCAGTCTCGGCGACGTGGCGTTGCCGGTGCACGACCGCGCGTTCCAGCCGGTAGCCACCGGATTCGAGCGCGATGGCCACGGGGCGCCGCCGCAGCAGACCTTGGCGCGGACCGACGACCACCCGCAGGATCGGGCCTGTTGGCACCTCGGTCTCGGCCTTGCGCGGCGCGTCTCCGCGCGTCGGCACCGCGTCGCCCGAGGCGGGGGGCTGCGTGTCCTGCGCGGTGCCGCTGCCCGCGTCGAAGATGTGGCGCGCCGGATCGGCCGCCGTGTCGGGGCCGGCCATGTCGTCCGCGGCAGGCAGCTCCTCCGCGCGCGGCAGCGGGGGGCCGGATCGGGGCGGGCGTCGCCGTGCCGGGCGTGCGCGGTCGCCCGCGGCGGCCGGCCGGGCGGGACGGGCGGTGTCCGCCCTCGGGGCGTTCTCCCGAGGTGCGGCCCGCTCCGACACCGCCACCGGCGCCGGGGGGGCGTCGGGCGGCGGGGGGCCTTTCTCGCGTTCGGCCGCGGCGCTTGCGATCATCTGCCGGATCAGGGCCTCGACCGATGTCTCGGTGTCGGTGTCGGTGCCGGTGTCGGTGTCGGGGACGGTGGGCGATGCGGACATGGGCAACCTCCGGACTCGGACGCGCGCCAGAAACGGGCACCGCGCTGCAGGCCGCTGGGCCGGAAAACGGCGGAAGCTGGGCGATCGCGGAAAATGTGCGGCGCTCGCCGCCAGGTGCGGCACCGCACGCCGTTGTGCGGCGGCCCGAATGAGGCTATCTCCCTATGCCGCGCCCGAGGGCGCGGCCATCGAGAGTGGATGTCAGAGCTTGCGTGAGCGGGCTCTTCCCGAGGGAAGAGCCGACAGGACCTGAGACGGCGCCACCCGGGGCGGCCCTTGTCATGCGTTGTGCTCACGAGACATCCGATGAACATCTCACGCACCGAACAGCGTATCCTGCACGTGCTCGCGCTCGGCGGGCGCATCCTTCACGCGCGCAGCGACGGCGGCAAGGTGGTCGACGTCGCCTGCCTCACCCGAGAGGGCGCGATCCTCGCCGATTACGGCCTCGCGGCCTTCCAGTCGCTGCGCCGCAAGCGGCTGATCGGCTCGCGGGGCGCGCCCTGTCGCATCTCGTGGAAGGGCCGCCGCTCGGTCCGTGCGCAGCTCGACAACCAGGGCTGAGCGCGGCGGCGGCGCCGCCTTTCCTCACCGCGTCGTGCGGTCGGGATGGGCGGCGGCGAAGGCAGGCAGGTCGGCCAGAGCCGCGTCGATCCGGCAGAGCTTCGGCAGGGGCGCAAGGTCGACCCCCCAGCGGCGGGCGTTGTAGAGTTGCGGCACGAGGCAGATGTCGGCCAGCGTGACGGCCTCGCCGTGACAGCGCGTGCCGCCCTCCACCATGTCCTCGAGCGCGGCGAGGCGCGGACCGATGAAGGCCCGCATCCAGCCCTCGAGCGTGATCGCGCCGCCCGAGGCGGCGACGGCGTGGCGCGCGACGCCCAGGTTGCAGACCGGGTGGATTTCCATTGCCACGGCATGGGCCAGCGCCCGGACCCGCGCGCGCCCGGCCGCATGGTCGGGCAGCAGTCCGAGGCCGCGCGTCTCGTCGAGGTATTCGCAGATGGCGAGCGACTGGACGAGGCGCAGCCCGTCGATCTCGAGCACCGGCACCAGGCCCTGCGGGTTGCGCGCGAGGTGCTCCGGCGCCACCTGCGCGCCTGCGGTCAGATCGACCGACACGCTCTCCCACTCCAGTCCGGCGAGGCCGAGGGCGATGCGGACGCGATAGCTGGCCGAGGAGCGCCAGTAGTCGAAAAGGCGGATCATGCGGGCTCGTCCATCATCAGGTCGAGCGCCGCCTCGAGGGCGCCGAGATGATCGGCCAGCAACGCGTCGAGCCGCTGCTGGTAGGCCAGCGCCAGCGGCAGCAGCTCGGCCATCAGGGCGCGCCCCTCCGACGTCAGCGACAGCGACACCAGCCGCCGGTCGCCCGCATTCGGCGTCTTGGCAACGTAGCCTGTCGCCTCCAGCCGCGCCGCCGCACGGCTGGCCTTGGACTTTTCGAGGCTCGCGCGCCGTTCGAGATCGCGCACCGACTGCTCGCCGGAATGCGTCAGGTGCACCAGCACCCGCCATTCCGGCACCCCGATGCCGAACTGTGCGCGGTAGCGGCGGGCGAGGCCGGCGCTCAGCCGCTCGGCCGCCACGCTCATCCGGTAAGGCAGGAAGCGGTCGAGGTCGAAGATGGGCAGGGGCGGTTCGACAGGCGGATCGGGCGGGGAGTGCGGCTGGTCTTCCATCGGCGCGTCCGTGGCGGTTCGTATCATCTGCAACAGCTAGCTTGACATCGTTGCCTTTGCAACGAATTGTGCGGACAGCACGCGAATCCGGGGGAGGAGCGAGATGACACGCCACGAATTGCCGAGCGGCATGGTGCGCGCGACCGACACGACCGGCACGCACGAGGGCTACATGCCCGGCTTCGGCAACGACTTCGAGACCGAGGCGCTGCCGGGGGCACTGCCCCAGGGCATGAACTCGCCGCAGAAGGTGAACTACGGCCTCTATGGCGAGCAGCTGTCGGGCACGGCCTTTACCGCGCCCAGCCACCAGAACGAGCGGACATGGTGCTATCGCATCCGCCCCTCGGTGAAGCACACCAGCCGCTTCACGCGGATCGACGTTCCCTACTGGGCATCGGCGCCGAACATCGACCCCGATGTCATCTCGCTCGGCCAGTATCGCTGGGATCCGGTGCCCCATTCCGACGAGGCGCTGACCTGGATCACCGGCATGCGCACGATGACCACCGCCGGCGACGTCAACACCCAGGCGGGGATGGCCGCGCACATCTACCTCGTCACGCGCTCGATGGAGGATGCCTATTTCTTCTCTGCCGATTCCGAGCTGCTGGTCGTGCCGCAGCAGGGAAAGCTGCGGTTCGCGACAGAGCTCGGCGTGATCGACGTCGCCCCGCAGGAGATCGCGATCATCCCGCGCGGGCTGGTCTACCGCGTCGAGGTGCTCGAGGGGCCGGCGCGTGGCTTCGTGTGCGAGAATTACGGCCAGAAGTTCGAGTTGCCCGGCCGCGGGCCGATCGGCGCCAACTGCATGGCCAACCGGCGCGACTTCAAGACGCCGGTGGCCGCCTTCGAGGACCGCGACGCGCCCTCGACGGTGACGGTCAAGTGGTGCGGCCAGTTCCACATGACCGAGATCGGCCACTCGCCGCTCGACGTGGTCGCGTGGCACGGCAATTACGCGCCCTGCAAGTACGACCTCGCCACCTTCTGCCCGGTCGGCGCGATCCTGTTCGACCACCCCGACCCGTCGATCTTCACGGTGCTGACGGCGCCTTCGGGCGTGCCGGGCACCGCGAACATCGACTTCGTGCTGTTCCGCGAGCGGTGGATGGTGATGGAGGACACGTTCCGCCCGCCCTGGTACCACAAGAACGTCATGTCCGAGTTGATGGGCAACATCTACGGGCAGTACGACGCCAAGCCGCAAGGTTTCGTGCCGGGCGGCATGTCGCTCCACAACATGATGCTGCCCCACGGGCCCGACCGCGAGGCGTTCGAGAAGGCGTCGAACGCGGACCTGAAGCCCGAGAAGCTCGACGACACGATGAGCTTCATGTTCGAGACGCGCTTTCCCCAGCACCTGACGGCGTTCGCCGCCAGGGAGGCGCCGTTGCAGGACGATTACATCGACTGCTGGGAGAGCCTCGAGAAGAAGTTCGACGGCACGCCGGGGGTGAAATGACCCCGAAGAGTTGGGTGGAGTCGGCCAACGGCGATACCGATTTCCCGATCCAGAACCTGCCATGCGGGGTGTTCGACGCCGGGCGGGGGCCGCGCTGCGGCGTTGCCATCGGCGACATGATCCTTGACATGACCGAGGCCGAACTCGGTTTCGAGCCGGTGCTCTTCGCCGAGCCCGCGTGGAACCGCGTGATGGAGGCGGGACCGGCCAAGTGGCTGGAGCTGCGAGAAAAACTGACCGAAGTGCTATCGGACGAGGGCTACAGGGACAAGGTCGAGCCGCATCTGGTGCCCCAGCAGGGCGTGACGATGCACCTGCCGTTCCGGGTGGCCGAATATACCGACTTCTACGCCGGCAAGCACCACGCGACGAACGTGGGCACGATGTTCCGCGGGGCGGAAAATGCCCTGCCGCCCAACTGGTTGTCGATCCCCATCGGCTACAACGGGCGGGCCTCGTCGGTCGTCGTCTCGGGCACGCCGGTGCACCGGCCGTGGGGTCAGATCAAGGGGCCGGACGACGATCTGCCCCGCTTCGCGCCGTCGCGGCGGTTCGACATCGAGCTGGAAATGGGGGCGGTCGTCGGCCAGCCGTCGCAGGGCATGGTTTCGGTGGTGCAGGCCGACGAGATGATCTTCGGCTACGTGCTGCTCAACGACTGGTCGGCGCGCGATATCCAGGCATGGGAATACCAGCCCCTCGGCCCCTTCCAGGCCAAGGCGACGGCGACGACCATCAGCCCCTGGATCGTGACGCGGGCCGCGCTGGAGCCGTTCCGCGCCGACGCGCCGCCGCGCGAGCGCCCCGTGTTGCCCTACCTGCGGCAGGAGGGGCCGGGCCTCTACGACATCGCGCTGGAGGTGGGGCTGGCGCCCGAGGGCGGCGACGAGACGGTGATCGCGCGCACCAGCATGCGCGAGCTCTACTGGTCGGCCGCACAGCAGCTTGCCCACCATGCCAGCTCGGGCTGCCCGATGCGGGTGGGCGACCTGCTCGGCTCGGGCACCATCTCGGGGCCGACGCAAGAGAGCCGCGGCTCGCTGCTGGAGCTGAGCTGGGGCGGCAAGGAGCCGGTCGAGATCGGCGGCGGCCAGACCCGCAGCTTCATCGAGGATGGCGACACGCTCACGCTGCGGGGGCACGCACGGGGCGACGGATATCGCATCGGCTTCGGCGCCTGCACGGGCAAGGTTCTGCCCGCCGCGCCGCTGCCCGACAGGGCCAGGGAGTAGAAGACATGGGCAAGGCGTTCGCATCCGCCGGCGACCTGACGGAAAAGAAGATCAGTTTCGGCCCCATCGGCGAGGGCCTCTATGCCTTTACTGCCGAGGGTGACCCGAACACCGGCGTCATCGTCGGCGACGAGAGCGTGATGATCATCGAGGCGCAGGCGACGCCGCGGCTGGCACGCAAGGTGATCGAGTGCGTGCGCTCCGTCACCGACAAGCCGATCAGTCATCTCGTGATGACGCATTACCACGCCGTGCGCGTGCTCGGCGCCTCGGCCTATGGCGCGCGCGAGGTCATCATGTCGGAGGTGGCGCGGTCGATGGTGGCCGAGCGCGGGCAGGAGGACTGGGAGAGCGAGTTCGCCCGCTTCCCGCGCCTGTTCGAGGGCCACGAGGAGATCCCCGGCCTGACATGGCCCACCACCACCTTTTCCGACCGGATGACCGTCTATCTGGGCAACCGGCGCGTCGACATCATGACGCTCGGGCGGGCGCACACCGCGGGCGACGCGGTGGTCTGGGTGCCCGACGAGGAGGTGATGTTCACCGGCGACATCGTCGAATACCACTCGGCCTGCTATTGCGGCGACGGCCATTTCGAGGACTGGCCCGAGACGCTGGCCAACATCGCGTCGTTCGAGCCGCGCGCCATCGCGCCGGGGCGGGGCGATGCGCTGGTGGGCGAGAAGATGGTGGGCGAGGCCATCGCCAACACGGCCGATTTCGTCCGCTCCACCTACAAGCCGGCGGAACGCGTCGCCGCGAAGGGCGGCACGCTGAAGGAGGCGTGGGACGCCGTGCGCGCCGAATGCGACCCCAGGTTCGCCGACTACGCGATCTACGAGCACTGCCTGCCCTTCAACGTCGCCCGCGCCTTCGACGAGGCGCGCGGCATCGACACCCCCCGCATCTGGACCGCCGAGCGCGACCGCCAGATGTGGGAGGCGCTGCAGGGCTGAGACGCTCGGGGGGGAGGAGAGCCATGAACAAGGTCTTCGAGGTGCCGCTCTACGCCTACACCCGCTCTCCCGACCAGGAGGCGGCGGCACCGGTGCGCCACGCGGTCGTCGTGGTGGGCGCGGGGCCGGTGGGGCTGGCCGCCGCGATCGACCTCGCCCAGCAGGGCGTCGAGGTGGTCGTGCTCGACGACAACGACAAGGTGTCGTTCGGCTCGCGCGCAATCTGCTTCGCCAAGCGCCCGCTCGAGATCCTCGATCGGCTGGGCTGCGGGCGCGAGATGGTCGCCAAGGGCGTGCAGTGGAACCTCGGCAAGGTGTTCTTCGACGACCGCAAGGTGTTCGAGTTCGACCTGTTGCCCGAGGGCGGCCACGAGTTCCCCGCCTTCGTGAACCTCCAGCAATACTATGTCGAGGAATACCTCGTGCACCGCGTCCGCGACTTGCAGGCGCAGGGGGCCGGGATCGAGGTTCGCGGCGGCAACCGGGTGACGGCCGTCGAGGACCGGGGCGACCACGCGGCCCTGACGGTCGAGACGCCCGAGGGCGCGTATGCCGTCGAGGCCGACTGGCTGATCGCCTGCGACGGGGCGGGCTCGCCCATCCGCCGGATGATGGGGCTCGATTTCGTCGGCCGCGTCTTCGAGGACAACTTCCTGATCGCCGACGTCGTGATGGAGGCCGACTTTCCCACCGAGCGGTGGTTCTGGTTCGACCCGCCGTTCAACCGCGGCCAGTCGGCGCTGCTGCACAAGCAACCCGACGGGGTGTGGCGGATCGACCTGCAACTGGGCTGGGACATCGACAAGGAGGCGGAGAAGGCCCCCGACAAGGTGATCCCGCGGCTCAAGGCGATGCTGGGCGAGGACGTGCAGTTCGAGCTCGAATGGGTGTCGATCTACACCTTCCAGTGCCGGCGGATGGAGCGGTTCCGCCACGGGCGCGTGATCTTCGCGGGCGACGCGGCCCACCAGGTCAGCCCGTTCGGCGCGCGGGGCGCCAATGGCGGGCTGCAGGACGCCGACAACCTCGCGTGGAAGCTCAAGCTGGTGATGGAGGGCCGGGCGCCCGACGCCCTTCTCGACAGCTACGACGACGAGCGCATCTTCGGCGCCGACGAGAACATCCTGAACTCGTCGCGCTCCACCGACTTCATCACACCGAAAACGGAGACGAGCCGCCTGTTCCGCGACGCGGTGCTGGATCTGGCAGAGAGGTATCCCTTCGCTCGGCCGCTGGTCAATTCGGGCCGCCTGTCGGTGCCGTGCACCTACGACGGCTCGCCGCTGAACGGCCCCGACGCGCTGCCCGGCGGACCCGCACGCACGCGCCCCGGCGCGCCGTGCCCGGACGCGCCGCTGGCGGACGGCTACCTGCTGCGCCGGCTCGGCGGTCATTTCACCTTGCTCGCCATCAATGCCGAGGCGCCCGAGACGCTGGAGGAAGACGGGATCGTGGCCGGGCGCCTCGCGCTGACGACGGCCGACGACCCGGAGGGACACCTGCGCGCGCGCTATCTCGGCGCGGCCGCGCGCGCCGTCTACCTGATCCGGCCCGACCAGCATGTGGCGGCCCGGTTCGAGAGGTTCGACGCGGCCGCGCTGCGGCGCGCCCTGCGGATCGCCACCGGCAGGGAGGTCGCATGAGCCCGCTGACGCTCGAGCCCAACATCGACCGGCCCGACGACTTCTACGCCGATCTGCTGGCCGCCCACGAGGGGCTGACCAAGGCCCAGTCGGACGCGCTGAATGCGCGGCTCGTGCTGATCCTCGCCAACCACGTCGGCGACCGAGAGGTGCTGCGGCAGGCGCTCGCCGCCGCGGCAGAGACCAATCCCAGGGAGGAGGACCCGAAATGACCAGACCCATGAGCAGACTCGCCAAGCTGATGGCGAGCGCCGCCGTCGCTGCCGGCGCCCTTGCCGGGACGGCGGCCCATGCCGACGTCACGCTGGTGATGTCGTCGTGGCTGCCGCCGCGCCATCCCATCGTGGTCAACGCGATGAAGCCGTGGGCGCGCGAGATCTCCGACGTCACCGAGGGCCGCGTCACCGTGCGCGTGCTGGCCAAGCCGCTGGGCGCGCCGCCCGCCCACTACGACATGGCGCGCGACGGGGTGGCCGACATTACCTACGGCCTGCATTCCTTCACCACCGACGACCGGTTCGAGCGCTCGCGCATCGGGCAGTTCTCGTTCATCGGCGACGACGCGGTGTCGGGCTCGACGGCATTCTGGAACGTCTACACGGAGATGCTCGACGCCGAGGCCGAGCACGAGGGCGTGCAGGTGCTGGGCCTGTTCGTGCACGGCCCCGGCGTGCTGCACAACAACGTCCGCAAGATCGAGACGCTCGACGACATCTCGGGCCTGAAGGTGCGCACGCCGGGCGGCTACATCGCCGACCTGATGAAGGATCTGGGCGCCACGACCCTGTTCATGTCGTCAGGCGAGGTCTACGAGAAGCTGTCGCGCGGCGTGATCGACGGCGTGACCTTCACCTACGAGGCGCTGACCGCGTTCAACCTGACCGACGACCTGCAATACACGATGCGGGTGCCGGGCGGCCTCTACAACACCACCTGGTTCCTGGTGATGAACGGCGACAAGTGGTCGGAGATCTCCGAAGAGGACCAGGAAGCGATCATGTCGATCTCGGGCGAGGCCTTCGCCCAGCGGGTGGGCGAGGCGTGGAACGCCGCCGACGAGGCCGCGCTGGAAGAGATCCGCGAGGCCGGCATCGAGATCCACGATGCGCCGGAGGCGCTGCTGGACGACATCAAGGCCCGCGCCGCCACCTACGAGCAGGAATGGGCCGACATGATCGCCGAGGACGGGTTCGACGGCACCGCCGCGCTCGAGGCGATGCGCGGGCAGACGGGCGTGGCGTTCTGATCCATGGCGCACCGGCCTGACAACGCTGCCTCCCCTGCCAAGGGGGAGGCCTTTCTCGATATCCGCCCGCTGCTCCAGCGGTCGCTCGGGCTGGGCGCCGCGCTGATCCTGTTCGCGCTGGTGCTGATCACCTGCGTCGACGTGGTGGGCCGCTACTTCTTCGATGCGCCGCTCTCGGGCGCCTTCGAGCTGACCGAGGTGCTGCTGGCCGCGCTCGTCTTTGCCGCGCTGCCGCTGACGACCGAGCGGCGCGAGCATGTCGAGGTCGATCTCGTGACCGGCTTTCTCGGCCCCCGGGCGCGGCAGTTGCTGTCGGCCTTCGCCGGGCTGTTCTCGGCGGCGCTGCTCGCCACCCTCGCGTGGCGGCTCGCCAGCCATGCCATCGGCTCGTTCGAGGACGGCGCGGTGACGAACGCGCTGGAGATCCCGCTGGCGCCCTTCGGCTTTCTCGCCGCCTTCTCGTGCCTCGTCAGCGCCTTCATCGCCTTTCTGAGGGGCATCCAGCCGCCTGCCCCGTCCGCGCATCATGCCGAGGAGAGCGCGCTGTGACCGAATCGCTGATCGGCTTCGGCGTGCTGCTCGCGCTGATCTTCGCCCGCGTGCCCATCGCCTTCGCCATGGCTGCGGTGGGCGGCATCGGCTTCGCGCTGCTGCGCGGGTGGGAGCCGGCCTGGGCGATGACCGGGCAGGTGGCCTTCGACACCGCGCTGTCCTACTCGCTGTCGGTCATCCCTCTGTTCATCTTCATGGGCAACGTGCTGGCCGCCTCGGGCGTGGCGCAGGGCCTCTTCGCCGGCGCCAACCGCCTGTTCGGGCGCACCAGGGGTGGTCTGGCGATGGCGTCGGTCTTGTCCTGCGGGGGGTTCTCGGCGGTCTGCGGCTCGTCGCTGGCCACGGCGGCCACGATGTCGAAGGTCGCCATGCCCTCGATGCGCCGCTTCGGCTACGACGACCGGCTTGCCACGGGCTCGATCGCGGCAGGCGGCACGCTGGGCATCCTGATCCCGCCCTCGGTCATCCTCATCATCTACGGCCTGCTGACCGAGACCAACATCGCCAAGCTGTTCATCGCCGGGATCATCCCCGGCATCATCGGCGTGATCCTCTACCTCGTCGCGGTGAAGGTGGCGGTTGCGATGAACCCGGGCCTCGCCCCCGACACCGAGGCGCGCGAGCCGATGACGCGGGCGGACACGATCGGCGTGCTGTGCGTGCTGGGGCTGTTCGTCTTCATCATGGCGGGCATCTACGGCGGGTTCTTCACCCCCACCGAGGCCGCCGGCATGGGCGCGGGCGCGGCGGTGCTGATCGCCGTGGCGCTGCGCACCATGACCTGGGGCGACTTCTTCGTGGCCACCTACGACTCGATCCGCGCCACGGCGATGATCTTCGCCGTCATCATCGGGGCGGAGCTGTTCACCAATTTCGTCAACTTCGCGGGCCTGCCCGACGCGCTCGCCGTGACCGTGGCCGACTACGAGTTGCCGGTTTGGGCGGTGATGGCCTTCATCGTCGTCACCTACCTGATCCTCGGCTGCGTGCTCGAAAGCCTGTCGATGATCCTGCTGACGGTGCCCGTCTTCTACCCGCTGATGTACGAGCTGCCCTTCGCCAACGAGATGCTGCTCGACCCCGAGAACGCGCTGATCTGGTTCGCCATCGTCGTGGTGGTGGCCACCGAGATCAGCCTGATCACGCCGCCCGTGGGCATGAACGTGTTCGTGCTCAAGGGCGTGCTGCGCGACGTCTCGCTCGGCACGATCTTTCGCGGCGTCCTGCCGTTCTGGCTGGCCGACATCGTGCGGCTGACGCTCTTGATCCTGGTGCCGGGCCTGTCCCTCTGGCTGGTCGGCGCCATGTAGGGGAGAGGGGACGGTCACGGGCGCCGCGCGAGGGGCGCCCGCACACCCCGCGGGCCGGGGAACTCGAGTTCATCCGGCGCGAGGGCGACGACGGCTTGGGCGAGGGCACCTTCCGCGCGCCCTGCGAGTCGATCGAGGAGGATCAGATCCGCCGCGGCGTGCTCAAGGCTGATCCGGCCGAGACCTGATCGGGCGCTCCGGGGCCATGTCACGACGGCCCCGGGCGGCGTATCCCGCGCAGGTGCGGGTCAGGTCACCGTCACCGTAAGGGGCGCGAGGCCCGCGATGGTCACCTCCATCACGTCGCCCCGTGCCACCGGCCCGACGCCCGCGGGCGTGCCCGACAGGATGACGTCACCCGCGGCAAGCTCGAAATACTCAGACAGGTACGCGATCATCTCGGGCACCTTCCAGATCATCTGGCCCAGATCGCCCTGCTGCCGCATCTCGCCGTTCACCCTGAGCATGATCGCGCCCCGAGCGGGGTGGCCGATGGCGGACGCGGGGTGGACGGGGCCGACCGGGGCCGATCGCTCGAAGGCCTTGCCGATCTCCCATGGCCGGCCCGCGCGCTTCATCTCGCCCTGCAGGTCGCGCCGCGTCATGTCGAGCGCGGCCGCATAGCCGAAGACATGGTCGAGCGCCCGCTCCACCGGGATATCGGTGCCGCCCGAGCGGAGAAACACCGCCAGCTCGGCCTCGTGGTGGACGTCCGCGCTGCGTGGCGGATAGGGGAAGCGGCCCGAGGCGTCGAGGTTCGAGGGGTTCTTCTGGAAGAAGAAGGGCGGCTCGCGGTCGGGGTCGTGGCCCATCTCGACGGCATGCGCGGCATAGTTGCGCCCGATGCAGTAGACGCGCCGCACCGGGAAGGCGCCGCCTCCGCTCACGTTCCCGGTCACATTCCCAGTCACGGGCACGGTCGGGGCAGGGGGCGGGTCGATCACGAATTCCGTCATGGATGGCTCCTCGCTGGCATTCCCCTCCCTGCTAGCCTGCCTTGCCGCCGGGATCGACGGTGCCCGTGGCGACACGGGCGCCCGCGTCGCGCGGCTTGCCCCTTGCGGCGCGGCGCGACTTCGCCATGATCGGATCGTTGCATGCGAAACGACAGGAGGTGCACGCCCCATGTCCGCCGCCGACCGCACCGGCCTCGACTCGTTCTTTCCCTACCGTCTCGCCGTCGCGGCCGAGGCGTTTTCGCGCAACCTCGCCGAAGTCTACGGCCGCGCCTACGGCCTGTCGCGCGAGGAATGGCGGCTGCTGTTCCTGCTCGCGGGGACGCAGAGCATGACCTCGGTCGAGATCGCGCGGCGCACCACGCTCGACAAGGTGCAGGTGAGCCGCGCCGCCCAGAGGCTGGAGGAGAAGGGGCTGATCACCCGCGCCATCTCGCCGGCCGACCGGCGCCTTCGGATCTATGCCTGCACCGAGGCGGGGCGCGCGGTCTTCTCCCGCGCGTTGCCCGAGGTCGAGACGCGCGCCGACGAGATGCTGGGCGCAATGGCGCCCGAGGATCGCGCGGCGCTCGCACGCGGGCTCGACGCGCTGCTCGCCGCGATCGCGCCGGCCGGGGCGAGCGCGGGGCAGGGCACGCAGGACGGCCCCGCCCTGCCGGGCGACGACGCGGGGGGCGCGGGCGCCCCGGAGGCCCCCTCGGCCCGGGCGGCGCAGGGCTGAGGCGGCGCAGGGGGCCGTCTTTCTCGACCGCGGCACGATGGAACTTGCTTTAGGCTTAAAATTTCATACTTGAAGGAAATCCCCGCCTGTTCTAGCGTCATCCCATCGGGGCGCGCGACCCTCCGCCGCACAGGCGGATTGACGGCGGCACGCTCCCCGGAACAGGCTCGCGACAGGCCCGCCGGACAAGAAGCGGGGCGGCCGGGCCAGGGCCCCGAGCGGGGCGAAGCACGGCGCGAAAGGGCGCCAACGGGGAGAGAGAAGATGACGAAGAAGGCACTCTTGACGGCGGCGAGCCTCGTGGCGCTCGGCCAGGCGGCGGCGGCCGAGGTGAAGGTCGGCATGGTGGTGACGCTCTCGGGCCCGCCGGCGGCGCTGGGCCAGCAGGCGGTCGACGGCTTCCAGCTCGCGCTCGACGAACTGGGCGGCACGCTCGGCGGCGAGCCGGCCGAGCTGATCGTCGAGGATGACGAGCTCAAGCCGGACGTGGCGCTGACCAAGGCCAACAGCCTGATCGAGAGCGAGGAAGTCGATTTCGTCGTCGGCACGATCTTTTCCAACATGCTGCAGGCGATCTTTCGCCCGATCACCGAATCGGAGACGTTCCTGATCAGCCCCAATGCCGGGCCGTCGACCTTCGCCGGGCGCAACTGCAACCCCTACTTCTTCGTCACCTCCTACCAGAACAACCAGAACGCCGAGGTGATGGGCGCCTATGCCCAGAATGCGGGCCTGTCGAACGTCTTCCTGATCGCGCCCAACTACCAGGCGGGCCGCGACAACCTCGAAGGCTTCCGCATGCACTACGAGGGCGAGATCGCCGGCGAGGTCTACGTGCCGCTCGACCACCAGGACTTCTCGGCCGAGATCGCGCGCATCGCGACCTCCGACGCCGACGCCGTCTTCGCCTTTACGCCCGGGGGCCTCGGCGTGCGCTTCGTGCGCCAGTTCGACGATGCGGGCCTGTCGGACCGGATCCAGTTCATGTCGGTCTTCACCACCGACGAGACGACGCTGCCCGCCCAGCAGGACGCGGCCGAGGGCTTTATCGCCGCCGGCAACTGGGCGCCCGACACGGACAACGAGGCGAGCCAGGCCTTCGTCGCCGCCTTTGAGGAGGAATTCGGCTACGTGCCCGGCGGCTACGCGATGCAGGCCTATGACGCGGCCAAGCTGATCGACAGCGCGGTGGCCGCGGTCGGCGGCGACCTGTCGGACAAGGACGCGCTGCGCGCGGCGCTCGAGGCGGCCGACTTCCAGTCGCTGCGGGGAGACTTCTCGTTCAGCGCCAATCACTACCCCGTGCAGGACTTCTACCAGCTCACGGTCGCGCAGCGCGACGATGGCGCCTGGGTGACGTCGATGGGCGAGCTGGTGTTCGACGACTACGCCGACAGCTTCGCCGAAGAATGCAGCATGTGATCCCGGCGGCGGGGCCCGGCGCCGCGGCGCACGGGCCCCGCCCCCTTGGCGCGACAGAGCGGGGCCACGGCCGATGTCGACGACCCTCATCCTGATCCAGGTTCTCAACGGGCTGCAGCTCGGGGTGATCCTGTTCCTGATCGCCGCCGGCCTGACGCTCGTCTTCGGGGTGATGGGCTTCATCAACCTCGCCCACGGCGTGCAGTACATGCTGGGCGCCTACCTGGCGGTCTGGCTCTACGGGGCCACGGGCAGCTTCATCGCCGCGTTCCTGCTGGCGCTTCCGCTGGCGCTCGTGCTGGGGCTCGTGCTCGAGTTCCTCGTCTTTCGACATCTCTACGCGCGCGACCACCTCAGCCAGGTGCTCGCGACGTTCGGGGTGATCCTGTTCCTCAACCAGCTGGTCGAGGTAATCTTCGGCCCCGCCGCGCTGACCGTCGAGGTGCCGCAGTTCCTCGACTGGTCGTTCGAGCTGGTGCCGGGCCTGCTCTACCCCGCCTATCGCGTGGCGCTGATCGTGGCGGGCCTGCTCGTGGCGGCGGCGCTGTGGTATGTCATCACGCGCACCCGCGTAGGCATGCTGATCCGCGCCGGCGCGACCAACCCCGAGATGGTCTCGGCACTGGGCGTGAACGTGCGGCAGCTCTTTCTCGTCGTCTTCGGTTTCGGCGCGATGCTCGCGGGCCTCGCGGGCGTGCTCGCCGCACCGGTCTTTTCGGTCGAGCCGGGGATGGGGGACGACCTGCTGATCGTGGCCTTCGTCGTCATCATCATCGGCGGGGCGGGCTCGATCCGGGGCGCCTTCGTCGCCGCACTGCTCGTCGGTCTCGTCGACACGCTGGGGCGGACGCTGGTGACCGACGGGCTGCGGCTGGCGATGGACGCCTCGGCCGCCAACCAGATCGGCCCGGCCATCGCCTCGATGCTGATCTACGTGCTGATGGCGCTGGTGCTGTTCTGGCGGCCCGAGGGCCTGTTTGCCGCGAAGGTGACGCGATGAGCGACGAGGCCCAGCCGCTGGGGGCCGCCCCCGCCGGCCCGCGCCCGGCCTTCGGTCTGATCGTGGCGGTCGCCATCTTCGCCGCGCTGGCGCTGGTGCCGCTCGTCTCGGGCGTCTGGGGCGGCGGCTGGCTGACCTCGCTCGCCATCCGGGCGATGATCTTCGCCATCGTGGCGATCTCGCTCGACCTGCTTCTGGGCCACGGGGGGCTCGTCAGCTTCGGCCACAGCGCCTTCGTCGCCATCGGCGCCTACGCCACCGGCATCATGATCACCGAGGGCGTCTACGAGATGGCGCTGATCCTGCCGGTGGCCATCGGCGCCGCCGCGCTCTTCGCGGTGGCCATCGGCGCCGTCGCCATGCGCACCTCGGGCGTGTCGTTCATCATGATCACACTCGCCTTCGGGCAGATGGTCTATTTCGCGCTCGGCTCGCTGGCGCAATACGGCGCCGACGACGGGCTGACGCTGTGGTCGGCGCCCGACGTCTTCGGCACGTCCTGGCTCGCCTCCGAGACAGGAGTCTACGTCACGGTGCTCGGCGTGTTGGTGGCGACCTGGGCGCTGGTGCACGCCGTCGTTGGCTCGCGCTTCGGCCGGGTCCTGCGCGCGGCGCGGCAGAACCCGACGCGCGTCGCCGCGATGGGCTATTCGGTCACCCGCTATCGCCTCGTGGCCTACGTCATCGCGGGCGTGATCGCCGCGCTGGCGGGCGTGCTCTGGGCCGTGCATGCCGAGTTCGTGAGCCCCTCGCTGGGGTCATGGCAGCGCTCGGGCGACCTGATCGTGATGGTGGTGCTGGGCGGCATGGCCACGCGCAACGGCGCGCTGATCGGCGCGCTGTTCTTCGTGCTGATCGAGGAGGCGCTGTCGTCGATCACGCATGACTGGCGGCTGATCTTCGGCCCGATGCTGGTGCTGATCGCGCTCTTCGCGCGCGGCGGTCTCGCCGGCCTGCTCGACCGGGTGCAGGGGCCGCGATGAGCGAGGTCGTCCTCCAGCTCGAGGGGCTGCGCAAGGCGTTCGGCGCGCTCGTCGTCACCGACGGGGTCGATCTCGACCTGCGCCGCAGCGAATGCCACGCGCTGATCGGGCCGAACGGGGCGGGCAAGTCGACGCTGATCCACCAGATCTCGGGCCTGCTGAGCCCCGACGCGGGCCGCATCGCCTTCGAGGGGCGCGACGTGACGCATCTGAGCCAGGCCGAGCGGGCGGTCGCCGGCCTCGGCCGGTCGTTCCAGATCACCTCGATCCTGCCCGAATTCACCGTGCTGGAGAACGTGGCGCTGGCCGCGCAGATGCGCGACGGCTCGAGCTTTCGCTTCTTCCGGCCCGCGGCGCGGGAGGAGCGGCTCAATGCCCGCGCGATGGAGGCGCTGGGCATCGTCGGTCTCGGCCCGCGCGCCGGCCTCGTCGCAAGCCACCTGTCGCACGGCGAGAAGCGCCTGCTCGAACTCGCCATCGCCGTCGCGGGCGAGCCGCACGTGCTGCTGCTCGACGAGCCGATGGCGGGGATGGGCCGCGCCGAGAGCGCGACGCTGACCGAGACGCTGCGCGCCCTGAAGGCGCGATACCCGATCCTGCTGATCGAGCACGACATGGAGGCGGTGTTCAGCCTCGCCGACCGGGTGTCGGTACTGGTGGCGGGCGCCATCGTCGCCTCGGGCACGCCCGACGAGGTGCGCGTCGACGCCCGCGCCCGCGCCGCCTATCTCGGCGAAGATCACGTGGCCGCGCCATGAGCCTTCTCTCGCTCCGCGGCGTGACGGCCGGCTACGGCTCGGCCCAGGTGCTCCACGGCATCGACCTCGACATCGCCGAGGGCGAGGTGGTGACCCTGCTCGGCCGCAACGGCATGGGCAAGACGACCACGGTGCGGGCGATCATGGGCATGATCCGGCCCTGGGGTGGCGAGGTGCGCATCGACGGGCGCGACATGACCGGCCGCCCCTCCTACGAGGTGGGGCGCGCGGGCGTGGGGCTGGTGCCCGAGGGCAGGCAGGTCTTTCCCACGCTCACGGTCGAGGAAAACCTGCTCGCCGCCGCCAAGACGCCCCAGGGGCGTGCCCGCTGGACATTGCCCGAAGTCTTCGCCTTCTTCCCGCGGCTCGAGGAGCGGCGGAAGAATCTCGGCGCGCAGCTCTCGGGCGGCGAGCAGCAGATGGTCGCCATCGGGCGCGCGCTGATGACCAACCCGCGCCTGATGATCCTCGACGAGGCGACCGAGGGCCTTGCGCCGCTGATCCGCGACGAGATCTGGGCGCGGCTCGAGGTGCTGAAGGCCGAGGGCGAGGCGATCCTGCTGATCGACAAGAACGTGGGCGCGCTCGCGGCCCTGGCCGACCGCCATTACGTCATCGAGAAGGGCGAGATCGTCGATACCGTCGCCCGCGAGGCGGGGGCGCCGGTGCCCGCGTCCGATCTCGAGCGATACCTCCACCTCTAGTCACAGCAAGGGAGAACCGGGGACATGCAACTCGAAAAAGGGGTGACCAAGGCGGCCGAGCCCTACGGCGACAAGGCGTGGAACGTGGTGGGCCACACCTACACGCCCAAGCTCCATTCCGACGACGCCTTCCTCTGGCACGCCGTCATTCCGGCCGACACCTTCGTGCCGCCGCACATCCACCCCTTCCAGGACGAGTGGATCTACATGCTCGAGGGCAACCTCGAAGTGGAGTTCGGCGAGGAAAAGCACAGCGCGGGCCCCGGCGACCTGATCCGCATGCCCAAGGGCCTGGCGCACGGCATCTTCAACCGCTCGGGCGCGACGGCCACCTGCACCTTCGGCGTGGCGCCCTCGGGCAAGCTGTTCGCGCTGTTCGGCCGGCTCGACGGGCTGACCGACCCCGCCGAGCTCGTCCGCATCTCGGCCGAGCACGACGTGAATTTCCTGCCCCCGCCGGGATGACCACGCCGGGCTGAACGTGCGGGCCGCGCGCCGCCCTCAGGCGCGCGCGCGGCCGAAGCCCGCCAGCGTCTCGTAATCGCCCACGATGTCGTGCAACTCGTCCGCCGTCGCCACGTCATGCACGTCGGCAAAGCCGCCCTCGGGCGCGCGCTCTTCCACGAAGTCGATCACCCGTTCCGGCCCGCCCGAGCGGTTCGCCTCGACGATGGCGGCGGTCGCGGGGCGGCGCGCGGCGTCGTAGGCGGCGAGCGCCGCCACCGGGTCGCCCCCCGCCGCCAGACGGTCGGCGAGGTCGCGTGCATCGAGGATCGCCTGGCTCGCGCCGTTCGAGCCTACCGGATACATCGGGTGCGCCGCATCGCCCGTCAGCGTCACCCGCCCGTGCGACCAGCGCGGCAGCCCGTCGCGGTCGCACATCGGGTAGACGTAGATCTCTTCCGTCGCGCGGATCAGCGCGAAGATGTCGGTCTCGGGGACGTCGAGATGCCCCTCGGCCATCGCCAGCGCCTCCTCTGCAGGGGCCCGGCGCGACCAGTCCTCCCGCGCGGGGATGGGCGTGGCGGCGTCTCCAACCTTCGCACAGACCACCCAGTTCGTCAGCGCCTCGCCGGGCCGGTCGGGGTCGTGCGCGATGGGGTAGAGCACCAGCTTGCGGGCCATGCCCCCGGCGACGATCATGCTTTGCCCGTCGAGAAAGCGCGGCCACCACGCGGCCCCCCGCCACATCAGCACGCCGTTCCAAGCGGGCGGCCCCTGGTCGGGGTAGAAGTGGCTGCGGATGGTGGAGTGGATCCCGTCAGCCCCCACCAGCACGTCGCCCGACGCCTCGGCCCGGGTGCCGTCGCGCGCCTCGAAGGTGGCGGTGACGCCGTCGCCCGCTGCGTCGAAGGTCACCAGCCGGCGGTCGGTCTGCACCGCTTCGGGCCCCAGCCTCTCCAGCACCGCGTCGTGGATGACCCGTTGCAGCCGGCCCCGGTGGATCGAGAATTGCGGCGCGGCGAAGCCCGCCCACGTGCCGCGCGGCTGGGCCACGATGTCGTCGCCCCTGCCGGTCTTGTAGATCAGCCGTCGGGTGCGGAGCGCCACCCGGTCGAGCGCGGGAAGAAGGCCCAGCGCCTCGAGTTCGGCGATGGCATGGGGCAGGGTGTTGATGCCCACGCCCAGTTCGCCCACCGAGCGCGCCTGCTCAAAAACCTGCGCCGCGATTCCCCGCTCGTGCAGCATCAGCGCGAGCGTCAGCCCGCCGATGCCCCCGCCTGCGATCAGCACCCTCATGCCGCGCGCTCCCCGACCATTGCGCTGTCCGTGCCGTCCCGGCTGTGAATGACCTGCCCGCCTCCCGCGGCCACATCCAGCGTCCGTCCACCGCGCCCCTCCTCGCCGTCCATCGGGGGGATATCGGAACCGAGGCGGACGAGCCCGTGAGGGTCGTGCCTGTCGCCGTGAGCGAACGCGCAGGCGTGCCCCTGCGGCACTTCGGGCCATACGGACGCCTCCCGCGGCATCGGCTGTCCGGTGGCACAGTGCAAGTTCCCTCGCGACTGCGTCTGCACGTCGGGGTAGGAGCGCGACAGCTCCCACACCCCGCCCAGGTCGTGGCTGCGCGCGAAGGCGGTCACGTCGTGGCCCTTGTCGGAGAATGGCCTGGCCGCGGCGAGGCCGCTCACGCCGCCCCCGGTGACGGCCACCTTCTTGCGTCGTGCCATGCCGGCTCTCCCTCTGCCTGCGTGCTGCAACCCCGGGCCCCGCCGGGCTGTCGGTGCGGCTTCGGCGGCCTCTCGCGGGGGCCGCCCGACCCGTCGTATCTGAAAGGCTAGAAGCCTCCCCGAATTGCTTCAAGCCTGAAGTTTCAACCTTGAAGCACCTGCGCCGCCCGTTCCGCGGGCGCCCGCGTCCTCAGCCCTCGCGCAGGCGGAACCGCTGGATCTTGCCCGTCTGCGTCTTGGGCAGCGCAACGGTGAACCTCACCGAGCGCGGATACTTGTAGGGCGCGATGGTCTCCTTGACGAAGGTCTGGAGCGTCAGCGCCATTGCCTCGCCCGGCTGATGCCCGTCTGCGAGCACGACATGCGCCTCGACGATGGCGCCGCGCTCGTCGTCGGGCACGCCGATCACCGCGCATTCGGAGACCGCCTCGTGGGCCAGCAAAGCCGCCTCGACCTCTGGTCCGGCGATGTTGTAGCCCGACGACACGATCATGTCGTCGGAGCGCGCGGCGAAGTGGAAGCGCCCGTCCTCGTCCTGCCAGAAGCTGTCGCCGGTCAGGTTCCAACCCTCGCGCACGTAATCCTTCTGGCGCGGGTCGGCCATGTAGCGGCAGCCCGTCGGCCCCCGCACCGCGAGCCGGCCGACCTCGCCACGCGGCAGTTCGGCCATGTCGTCGCCCACGATGCGCGCCTCGTAGCCAGTGACGGGCCGGCCGGTGCAGGCGGGGCGGTGGTCGTCGAAACGGTTGGAGATGAAGATGTGCAGCATCTCGGTCGCGCCGATCCCGTCGAGCATGGGCTTGCCGGTCTTGGCCATCCACTCGTCATGGACCGGCGCGGGCAGCGTCTCGCCGGCCGAGACGGCGGCGCGCAGGCTCGACAGGTCCGCGCCCTCGTCCATCGCGCGCAGCATGGCGCGATAGGCGGTGGGCGCGGTGAAGCAGACGGTCGCGCCGTAGCGCTCGATGATCTCGATCAGGTTGGGAGGCGAGGCGTTCTCGAGCAGCACCGCCGAGGCGCCGAAGCGCAGCGGGAACACCGCGAGGCCGCCGAGGCCGAAGGTGAAGGCCAGGGGCGGCGAGCCCACGAAGATGTCCTCGGGCCGGACGCCCAGCACCTCGCGCGCGTAGCCGTCGGCGATGACGAGGATGTCGCGGTGAAAGTGCATCGTGGCCTTGGGCGTGCCCGTCGTGCCGCTGGTGAAGCCAAGCAGCGCCACGTCGTCGCGCCCGGTGCGGACGGCCTCGAACACCACCGGCTTGTTCAGCGCGGCCCGGTCGAGTTCGGCGTCGTGGTTCGCCGTGCCGTCGAAGCCGACGACCGTTTTCAGCGTGCGGCTGTCCTTGGCGCAGGTCACCAGCTCGTCCATCAGCCGCGTGTCGCAGAGCGCGAGAGAGACCTGCGCCTTGTCGACGATCTTGGCCAGCTCCCCCGACCGCAGCATGGGCATCGTGTTGACCACGACCGCGCCCGCCTTGGTGGCTGCGAGCCAGCAGGCGACCATCGCGGGATTGTTGGCCGAGCGGATGAGCACCCGGTGGCCGGGGCGCACGCCGTAATCCTCGACCAGCGCCGCGGCGAGGCGGTTGGTCCAGTCGGCAAGCTCCTTGTAGGTGCGCCGGCGGCCGTTGCCGATCAGCGCGGTATGGTCGCCGAAGCCGCGCTCGACCATCCGGTCGGTCAGCTCGACGCCCGCGTTGAGCCAGTCGGGGTAGTCGAAGCCGTCGAGCCCGATCTCGGGCCAGTCGGCGAAATGCGGGAGGTTGTCCCGCGCGAACGTGTCGGAATGTCCCGTCGGCCCCAGCATCTTCTCGCCTCCCTTCACCCGCCCATCGCGGCGCGGGCGATGACCACCTTCTGCACGTCGCTCGCGCCCTCGTAGATCCTGAGCGCCCGGATCTCGCGGTAGAGCCGTTCGGTGATGTGCCCGGCCCGCACCCCGTCGCCGCCATGCAGCTGCACCGCCGCGTCGATCACCTTCTGCGCGGTCTCGGTGGCGTGCAGCTTGGCCATCGCGGCCTCGCGGCTGATGCGCGCGGCGCCCGTGTCCTTGAGCCAGGCGGCGCGGTAGACGAGCAGGGCCGACGCATCGACGCCGAGCGCCATGTCGGCCACGTGCCCCTGCACCATCTGCAACGCGCCCATCGGGGCGCCGAACAGCTGCCGCTCGCGCACCCGGCCCAGCGTCTCGTCGAGCGCCCGGCGGGCGAAGCCGAGGGCGGCGGCGCCCACGGTGGAGCGGAACAGGTCGAGCACCGACATGGCGATGCGAAAGCCGCGGCCTGCCTCGCCGATCAGCGCGTCGGCGGGCAGGCGCATGCCGTTGAGGCGCAGGCGGGCGAGCGGGTGGGGCGCCGTCACCGCGAGCCGCTCGGCCACCTCCAGCCCCGGCGTGTCGGCCGGCACGAGGAAGCACGACAGGCCCTTGGCGCCCGGTCCCTCGCCGGTCCGGGCGAAGACGGTGTAGACGTCGGCGATGCCGCCGTTCGAGATCCAGGTCTTTTCGCCGTCGAGCGCCCAGCCGTTGCCCTCGCGCCGCGCCTCCGTCGCGATGTTGGCTACGTCGGAGCCAGAGGCGGGCTCGGACAGCGCGAAGGCCGAGATCGCCGCGCCGCTGCGCGTCTGCTCCAGCCAGGCGCGCTGGGCGTCCGTGCCGAACAGCGTGACCGGCCCCATGCCCAGCCCCTGCATGGCAAAGGCGAAATCGGCCAGCCCGTCGTGGCGGGCCAGCGTCTCGCGGATCAGGCAGAGGGTGCGCACGTCGGGCGCGGTGCCGTCGCCGGTGGCGGTGTGGCGCAGAAAGCCGGCCTCGCCCAGGGCCGCCACGAGCGCGCGGCACGCCCCGTCGACGCCGGAGTGGTCGACCGGCAGGTGGGCGGCGCACCACGCCTCCAGCTGCTCGGCCAGCGCGCGGTGACTGTCGTCGAGGAACGGCCAGGCGAGGAACGAGCGGTCGGGCATGTCAGCGGCCCTCGAAGACGGGCTTTTCCTTCGCCACGAAGGCGCGGTAGGCAGTCTCGAAATCCTTCGTCTGCATGCAGATCGCCTGCGCCTGCGCCTCGGCCTCGATCGCCTGGTCAAGGCCCATGTTCCATTCCTGGTTGATCTGCGTCTTGGTCATCCCATGGGCGAAGGTCGGCCCCGCCACGATCCGCCCCGCGAGCTTCGCCGCCTCGGCGTCGAGCCGCTCGGCCGGGTGCACCGCGTTCCAGAAGCCCCAGGCGTGCCCCTCGTCCGCGCCGAAGGAGCGGCCGGTATAGAGCAACTCCGCCGCGCGGCCCTGCCCGATGATGCGGGGCAGCATGGCGCAGGCGCCCATGTCGGCCCCCGCCAGCCCGACGCGGGTAAAGAGAAAGGCGCATTTCGCCTCCGCCGAGGCGAGCCGCAGGTCGGAGGCCATGGCCAGGATCGCCCCCGCGCCCACGCAGATGCCGTCGACCGCCGCGATCACCGGCTTCCGGCAGTGCAGCATCGCCTTGACGAGGTCGCCGGTCATGCGCGTGAAGGCGAGCAGATCCTTCATGTCCATCGCCACGAGCGGGCCGATGATGTCGTGCACGTCGCCGCCCGAGCAGAAATTGCCGCCGTTCGAGGCGAGGATCACCGCGTCGACATCGCCCGCGTAGGGCAGGGCGCGGAAGGTGTCGCGCAGCTCGGCGTAGCTGTCGAAGGTCAGCGGGTTCTTCCGCTCCGCGCCATGCAGGCGGATCGTTGCGATGCGCCCCGCCACCTGCCAGTCGAAATGCCGCGGCGCGTGGCCGGCCATGTCGCTCATCGCTCCCCCTCCTGTCCGATGCGCCCCAGAAGCCCGATCATCGTGTCGAGCTCGGCCTCGTCGAGACCGGCGAAGATGTGGTCGATCCACGCCTCGTGCTCGGCGGCCATGCGTGCGAAGCGCGCGCGCCCCGCCTCGGTCAGCCGCACCCGCTGCGCGCGCCGGTCGCCCTCGACGCTCGCGCGCTCGGCCAGCCCCTCGCCCACCAGCCGCTCGACGATGCCGGTGACGTTGCCGTTCGACACCTTCAGATGCGCCGACAGCTCCGACATGCGCAGGCCGTCGGGGTAGCGGTTCAGCGTGGCGAGCACGTCGAAGCGGGGCAGGGTGCTGTCGTGGCCGGTGCGCAGCCGCTCGCGCAGCTCCGCCTCGGTGGTGCGTGTCGCCCGCAGGATGCGCAGCCACAGCCGCAGCCGCTGCTTCGACAGCGGCGAAAGGGCCGGCGCGGCGGGCTTCGCCTCGCTCATGCCTCGCCCCCCGCGATGGCGATGGCCTGCCCGGTGATCCCCTGCGAGCCCGGCCCGCAGAGCCAGAGCGCGGCGGCGGTCACCTCCTCTGGGCGGATCAGCCGGCGCTGGGGGCTCATCGCCTCGAGGCTCGCGCGGGCCGCGTCGGCGCTCATGCCGGTCTTGTCGGCGATGTTGGCGACACTGCGCCCGGTCATCTCGGTGTCGAGAAAGCCGGGGCAGAGCGCGTTGACCGTGACGCCGCTGCGCGCGGTCTCGAGCGCGGTGGCGCGGACGAGGCCCACGACCCCGTGCTTGGCCGCGGCGTAGGCCGTCACGTAGGGGTAGCCCTTGAGCCCGGCGGTGGAGGCCACCGCGATCAGCCGCCCCCAGTCGGGGGCCTTGCCCAGCCGGCGTACCGCCTCGCGGAAGGTCAGGAACACGCCGGTCAGGTTGACCGCCAGCATCCGCTCCCACGCCTCGAGGCCGGTGCGGGCCAGCGGCGCGCTCTCCGACGCACCGGCATTGGCGATCACGATCTCGGGCGCGCCCACGCGATCGAACAGCGCCGCGACGCGCGCCTCGTCGGTCACGTCGGTCACGACGGGGCGGATGCGCGCGGCGCTGGCGGCCACCTCTTCAAGCCGCGCCTCGGTGCGCCCGGCGATCCACACCTCGGCGCCGGCAGCGGCGAGCCCGCGCGCGAGGTCGGCGCCGAGGCCGGTGCCGCCCCCGGTGACAAGGGCCGTTCTGCCGGCCAGGTCGCTCACACGCGGATCCCGATGCCCTCGCCGCGCTGCGCCAGGCGGCGGATCTGGTCGCGGCCCGGCAGGTAGGGGTCGGGCCATGCGGTGTCCTCGTCGCCGAGGGCGGCAGCGGCGTGCAGCGTCCAGTAGGGGTCGGCCAGGTGGGGCCGCGCGAGGCATACGAGGTCGGCCCGCCCCGCCATCAGGATCGAGTTGACGTGGTCGGGCTCGTAGATGTTGCCGACCGCCATCGTCGGGATGCCGCGCTCATTGCGGATGCGGTCGGAGAACGGTGTCTGGAACATCCGTCCGTAGACGGGCCGCGCCTCGGCCGAGGTCTGCCCCGCCGAGACGTCGACGATGTCGACGCCCGCCTCGCGGAACATCTGCGCGATGTCCACGGCCTCTTCGCCCGACACGCCCCTCTCGTCCACCCAGTCGGTCGCCGAGATGCGCACGCTCATCGGCTTCTCTTCGGGCCAGGCGGCGCGCATCGCGCGGAACACCTCAAGCGGGTAGCGCATCCGGTTCTCGAGGCTGCCGCCGTAGTCGTCCTGCCGGACGTTCGAGAGCGGCGAAATGAACGACGAGATCAGGTAGCCGTGCGCCGCGTGCAGCTCGATCATGTCGAAGCCCGCGCGGCGGGCCATCTCTGTCGCCGCCACGAACTGATCGCGCACCCGGTCCATGTCCGCCCGGTCCATCGCCTTCGGCACCTGGTTGCGGTCCGACCAGGGGATCGGCGAGGCCGAGAGCAGCGGCCAGTTGCCCGTCTCGAGCGGCGCGTCCATCTCGTGCCAGCCCAGCTGGGTCGAGCCCTTGCGCCCCGCGTGCCCGATCTGCATGCAGAGCTTCGCGTCGGTCTCGGCGTGGACGAACTCGACGAGCCGCCTCCACGCCGCCTCGTGCTCGGGCGCGTAGAGGCCGGGGCAGCCCGGCGTGATCCGGCCCTCGGGCGAGACGCAGGTCATCTCGATATAGACCAGCCCCGCGCCGCCCTTGGCGCGCTCGGCGTAGTGGGCGAAATGCCAGTCGGTCGGGCAGCCGCCCGCCGCCTTGTACTGCGCCATCGGCGAGACGACGACGCGGTTCTTCAGCCGCATGTCGCGCAGGGTGAAGGGGGCGAACATCGGCGCCCGGTGCACCCCGTTGGCGCCCGCCTGCGCCTGGAACCACTCCTCGGCCTCGCGCAGCCACCGGGCGTCGCGCAGCCGCAGGTTCTCGTGGCTGATCCGCTGCGAGCGGGTGAGCAGCGAATAGGTGAACTGCACCGGGTCGAGGTGAAGATACCGCTCGATGTCCTCGAACCATTCGGTGGAGTTGCGCGCCGCCGATTGCAGGCGCAGCACGTCGAGGCGCCGATCCTCCTGATACTTGCGGAACGCCCCCTCGAGCGTCGGCTCGGTGTTGACGAAATCGGCGAGCGCGATGGCGCTCTCGAGAGCCAGCTTGGTGCCCGAGCCGATCGAGAAATGCGCCGTCGCCGAGGCGTCGCCCAGCAGCACGACGTTCTCATGGTGCCACTTCTCGCAGAGCACCCGGTTGAAGTTGAGCCAGGCCGAGCCGCGCAGGTGACGCGCGTTCGACATCAGCGGGTGCCCGCCCAGATGCGCGGCGAAGATGCGCTCGCAGGTGGCGATGCTCTCGTCCTGCGTCATCTCTCCGAAGCCCCAGCGGCGCCAGGTGTCTTCGGAGCATTCGACGATGAAGGTCGCGGTGTCGGCGTCGAACTGGTAGGCATGCGCCCACACCCAGCCGTGCTCGGTCTCTTCGAAGACGAAGGTGAAGGCGTCGTCGAACTTGGCATGGGTGCCGAGCCAGACGAACTTGCAGGCCCGCTTGTCGATCTCGGGGCGGAAGCTCTCCTCGAAGCGCCCGCGCGTGCGCGAGTTGATGCCGTCGGCCGCCACGACCAGATCGTGGTCGCGCATCAGCGCCTCGATATCGTCGACCTCGGTCTCGAAGCGCAGGTCGACGCCCAGCTCTCGCGCCCGCTCCTGCAAGAGCTCGAGGAGCTTCCTGCGCCCGATTCCGCAGAAGCCGTGCCCCGTCGAGACAGTGCGCGCGCCCTTGTGGTGCACCGCGACATCGTCCCAGTAGGCGAAATGGGCGTGGATCATCTCGGCCGAGCGCGCATCGTTCCTGCCGAGGTTCTGCAGCGTCTCGTCCGACAGCACGACGCCCCAGCCGAACGTGTCGTCGGGGCGGTTGCGCTCGAGCACGGTCACCTCGTGGGCGGGGTCGCGCAGCTTCATCGAGATGGCGAAGTAGAGGCCGGCAGGCCCGCCGCCGAGACAGACGACTTTCATCGCGGTTCTCTCCCCGTGTGAGCGCCCGGATTGCCAGTCAGACTGGCAGCGCGCGCGATTCATTTCAAGCTTAAAACTTTAGGCTTGAAATTTATGCCCCGAGCGGGACAATCAAGGGCGATGAGCGAGCACCTGATTTCCGAGCGTCGCGGCGCCGTGCTGCATCTTCGGCTCTACCGGCCCGAGCGGCGCAACGCGCTGAACACCGCGCTGCTGGCCGACCTCGCGGCGGCGCTGGGCGCGGCGGCCGAGGACGGCGGCGTGCGCGTGGCGTGCCTCGTGGGCGAAGGCGGGCACTTCGCCGCCGGCGCCGATATCGACGAGATCGCGGCCAAGGGCTCGGCCGAGGGCGCCGCCGATCCGCGCAAGGCGGCGTGGGCGTCGATCCGGTCGTTCCCCAAGCCGGTCGTGGCCGGGGTCGAGGGCTACTGCCTCGGCGGCGGCTGCGAGCTGATGCTGATGGCCGATCTCGTGGTCGCGGGGCAGGGCGCCACCTTCGGCCTGCCCGAGACGTCGCTGGGTCTGATCCCCGGCGCCGGGGGCACGCAGCGGCTGACGGCGCTGGTCGGGCGCGCCCGCGCGATGCGGATGATCCTGACCGGCGAGCGCATCGACGCGCCGACGGCGCTCGACTGGGGCCTCGTGGCGTGGCTCGCCGAGAACCCGGCCGACGAGGCCGCCGCGCTGGCCGAGCGGCTGGCGGGCCGCGCGCCGCTTGCTCTCGCGGCCGCGAAGCGTGCCGTGATCGACGCCTCCGAAGGGCCGTTGGCCGAGAGCCTCGTCGCCGAGCGACGCGCCTTCGAGGCGCTGCTCGACAGCGCCGACAAGGCCGAGGGCATCGCCGCCTTCCGCGAGAAGCGCTCACCCGCCTTCGAGGGCCGCTGAGATGGCCCTGACCCGCATAGGCGTGGTCGGCGCCGGCGCCATGGGCCGCGGTATCGCGCAGGTCGCCGCGCAGGCGGGCTGCGCAGTGACGCTGACCGACGTGGCGCCCGCGGCACTCGAAGGCGCGCGCGGGGCGATCGGCGTGCGCCTGACGCGCGCCGTCGAGAAGGGCAGGCTGGCCGAGGCCGATGCCGAGGCCGCCCTTTCGCGCCTGACGACCGGCACCGACCTCGCCGCCCATGCCGGGGCGGACCTCGTGATCGAGGCGGCGGTGGAACGGCTCGACGTCAAGGCCGCCATCTTCTGCGATCTGGCGCAGGTGGCAAAGGGCGCCGTGCTCGCCTCCAACACCTCGTCGCTGTCGATCGGCGCGATCGGCGCGGTGGCGGGCGTGCCGGTGGCGGGCCTGCACTTCTTCAACCCGGCCCCCGTGATGAAGCTGGTCGAGGTGATCCTGCCCGAGGCGGCGGAGCCTCTCGCCCCGCCGCTCGAAGAGACGCTGCGCGCCTGGGGCAAGACGCCCGTGCGCGCCCCCGACACCCCCGGCTTCATCGTCAACCGCTGCGCGCGGCCCTTCTACGGCGAGGCGCTGGCGCTGCTGGAAGACGGCACCGCGCCCGCTGCCGTCGATGCCGCGATGGTCGCGGCGGGCTACCGGATGGGGCCCTTCGCGCTGATCGACCTGGTGGGCGCCGAGGTGAACCTCGCCGCCTCCGAGACGGTGGCGCAGGCGATGGGCGGGCACCCGCGCTACCATGTCTTCGACGCGCTGAAGCGGCAGGTGGCCGAGGGGCGGCTCGGGCGCAAGACGGGTGCGGGCTTCGTCACGCCCGATCCGGGCGCGGCCGGGCCGGCCCCCGGCGCGGTCGAGCGGATCGAGGCGGCGCTGGTCAACGAGGCGGCGACGCTTCTCGGCGAGGGCGGCACGACCGAGGACGGCATCGACACCGCCATGAAGCTTGGCCTCAACTTCCCCCGCGGGCCGTTCGAGATCGTCCGCGCCGCCGGCCCCGCCGCGATCCGCGCCCGGCTCGAGGCGCTCGAGTCGGCCTCGCCGGCGCATCTGAAGGGCCGCTACGCGCCCGCCCCGGCCCTCCTCGACATGGAGAGAGCATGATGCGCCCCGCTTTCCTCTGCCAGGGCCGCCGCACGCCCATCGGCCGCTACGGCGGTGCGCTCGCCCCCGTCCGCCCCGACGACATGGCGGCGCACGTCATCGACGCGCTGCTCGACACGGCGCCGGGGCTGGTGCCCTGCGAGGTGGCGATGGGCTGCGCCAACCAGGCGGGCGAGGACAATCGCAACGTTGCCCGCATGGCGGTGCTGCTCTCGCGCCTGCCCGAGAGCGTGCCCGCGCTCACCCTCAACCGCCTCTGCGCCTCGGGGATGGACGCGGTGATCCACGCCGCCCGCGCCGTGTCCACGGGCGAGGCGGAGGTCGTCATCGCGGGCGGGGTCGAGTCGATGTCGCGCGCCCCCTTCGTCATGCCCAAGCCCGAGACCGCCTTTTCGCGAACCGCCGAGATCCACGACACGACGATCGGCTGGCGCTTCGTGCACAAGCGCATCGCGGCCGAGTTCGGCATCCACTCCATGCCCGAGACGGCGGAACACCTCGCCGCAGAGCGCGGCATCTCCCGCGCCGACCAGGACGGCTACGCGCTGCGCTCGCAGGAGCGCACGGCGGCCCATGTCGTCCGCCGGGCCGAAGATATCGCGCCGGTCGCCATCCCCCAGCGCCGGGGCGAGCCGATCGTGGTGGCCGACGACGAACACCCCCGCGCCACGACGCTGGAGAAGCTGGGCAAGCTGCCGACCCCCTTCGCCGACCCCGGCACCGTAACCCCCGGCAACGCCTCGGGGGTCAACGACGGGGCGGCGGCGCTGATCGTCGCCTCCGAGGCGGCGGTCGCGCGCCACGGCCTGACGCCGCTCGCCCGCGTGAGCGCCGCTGCCTCGGCCGGCGTGCCCCCGCGGATCATGGGGATCGGCCCGGTCGCGGCGATGGAGCGGCTGACCGGGCGCACCGGGTTGACGATCGCCGATTTCGACCGGATCGAGCTCAACGAGGCGTTCGCCGCGCAGGTGCTCGCCTGCACCCGCGCCTGGGGCCTGCCCGACGACGCGGCCCACCTCAACCCCGAGGGCGGCGGCATCGCGCTCGGCCACCCGCTGGGCATGTCGGGCGCCCGCATCGCGCATCTCGCCGCCAGGGCCATCGGGCAGGGCGAGGCGCGCCGGGCGCTCGCCACGCTCTGCGTCGGCGTCGGTCAGGGCGTGGCGCTGGCCCTCGAAGCCCCGTCGAGGGAGGTCTGACCATGACGACCGGCATGACCGCCGATAGGAGCACGCGCCGATGACGTTCCACTGGCAGCGCAAGGTGCGGTTCCGCGATTGCGACCCTGCGGGGATCGTCTTCTACCCGCGCTATTTCGAGATGATGAACGACCTTGTAGAGACCTTCTTCGACGACGCCATCGGCTGGTCGTTCGGCGCGATGCATGGCGAGGACGGGGTCGGCGTGCCGATGGGGCAGATCGAGGCGCGGTTTACCGCGCCCTCGCGCCTCGGCGACATGCTCGACTGGCGGCTCACGCTCTCGCGCATCGGCGGCGCCACGGCCGACCTCGTGATGGTGGCCGAGGGCGCGGGGGCGCGGCGGCTGCGGGCCACCGGCACGCTCGTCTGCGTCGATGTCGCGGCGATGAAGTCGTGCCGCTGGCCCGACCGCATCCGCCCACGCCTGACCGAATACCTGGAGGAGTCCGAGACGTGAGCACCATCACCGTCCACCCCGAGGGCTGGAAGCCGGCCAGAGGCTATGCCAACGGCATGATCGCCGAGGGACGGATGCTGTTCGTCGGCGGCCAGATCGGCTGGACCGAAGAGCAGGTCTTCGAGGCGCACGACTTCATCGGCCAGATGGGGCAGGCCCTGCGCAACATCCTTGCGGTGGTCGAGGCGGCGGGGGGGCGGGCCGAGCACATCGTGCGGCTGACCTGGTATGTCACCGACAAGGCCGAGTATCTCGCCCACCAGAAGGAGGTCGGCCACGCCTACCGCGAGGTGATGGGCTACCACTTCCCCGCCATGACGATGGTCGTCGTCTCGGCGCTGGTCGAGGACGCGGCGAAGGTCGAGATCGAGGCGACTGCCGTCCTGCCGCCCGCCGCCTGAGCTGCCGACGCGACGCTCGCGCTTCAGTCGCAAAGGGTGAGAAAGGCCCGGTCGGCCTCGGCCGCGCGCTCCTCCCGCGGGAGGGCGAGCAGTCGCCGCACCCGCGCCGCGAGGCCCGGCTCGCGCCCCTCGGCCGAGACGACCCGCATCGACCAGTCCCCGTAGAGGCGCGCGTCGCGGGCCGCGAGCGAGATCACGCGGATATCCTCGTGCAGCGGGCTCACCGCGATCCTCAGGAAGCAGCGCGCCACCGCGTCGTGCTCGCCCTCGAGCATCTGCAGGAACGTCCGCGAGTCGTGCAGCAGCGCCCCGGTCAACCCGTCGCGCGCGTTCTCCCGTGCCGACGCCGCCTCGATCCGGGCGAGGCTGCCGGCACTGTCATCGAGGCGGCGCGAGGCGTAGACGAGGATCGTCGGCATGTTCAACGGGTCTGAAAGGGGCGGGGCGGCCCGGGGCGGACGGACCGCGGATCCGGGGCACGCGCCGACAGTGCGCATCGGGATTGCGGATCGGGCACGCCCCCTTCGTATAGCCGCGGGTCCGCGTCGCGTCGACCCGTCCCCTGCGTCAGCCCGGCTTCTGCACCCCTCAGTCGCGTCCGCGAAAGGGCTCGACGTATTGCAGCGCCATGTCCCACGGAAAGAAGATCCAGGTATCCTGGCTGACCTCGGTGATGAAGGTGTCGACCATGCCGCGCCCCTTGGGTTTGGCATAGACCGTGGCGAAATGAGCCTTGGGATAGAGGTCGCGCACCAGTTCCAGCGTCTTGCCCGTGTCCACGAGGTCGTCGACGATCAGGATGCCCGTGCCGTCGCCCATCAGATCGGGGTTGGGGGCCTTCAGCACCTTGGCCTCGGTCTGGGACTGGTGGTCGTAGGATTTCACGCTGATCGTGTCGACCGTGCGGATGTCGAGCTCGCGCGAGACGATCATCGCGGGCGCCATGCCGCCCCGCGTGATCGCCACCACCCCCCGCCAGCCGCCCTCCGGCCCGGAACTTTCCAGTCGCCAGGCGAGCGCGCGGGCGTCGCGGTGGAGCTGGTCCCAGCTGACGTGAAAGCCCTTCTCGTGGGGCAGGCGGTCGGTCATCACGGTCTCCCGATCAACAGTCTCAGGCCCAGTGCGCCGAGCACCAGCCCCGCGACCCGGTCGAACACGGGCTTGAGCCGCAGGTAGCCTGCGCGCGCCGCGGGCGTGGCGAGCAGGGTGGCGAGCGCGGCGTAGACGGCGACCTCGAGCACCAGGTGGTTCGCCGCAATCAGCAGGCGCGCGCCGAGCGAGAGGTCGGGCGGGAAGATCACCACGATCACCGCGGCGGCGAAGAGCACCGACTTGGGATTGGCGAGGTTCACCAGCATGCCGTCGACCACGTAGCGGTGGCCGGGGCGGGGCGGGGCCCCGCCCACCGGAGCGCGGGCCTCGCGCCACATGCCCCACGCGACCCACAGGAGGTAGGCCGCGCCCGCGATCCGCACCGCGGCATAGGCCCAGGGGAAGAGCGCGAAGAGCGCTTCGAGGCCGAGAAATGCCGCGAGCGTCCACCCCGCCGCGACGAGGCCGAGGCCGAGGCCCGTGGCGATTCCCGCCGCGCGCCCGCCCGTCAGGCTCGCCCGGATCGCCATCAGCAGCGCCGGGCCCGGCGCTGCCATCGCCGCCAGAAGCGCGCCGTTGAAGGCGAGGAGATCCCCCGCCGCAAGCCCCTCTGCCGCGAGCCCCGCCGCAAGCCCGGCCTCGGGCGCGCTCACGCAGCGCCCTCGGGCGAGCCGATATCGGGCGCGTCGACCGCCTTCATGCCCACCGCGTGATAGCCCGCATCGACATGGTGCACCTCGCCCGTCACCGCCGCGCCGAGATCCGACAGAAGGTAGAGCGCCGAGTTGCCCACGTCCTGCGGCGTCACCGTCCGCCGCAGCGGCGCGTTCAGCTCGTTCCACCTGAGGATATACCGGAAGTCGCCGATGCCGGAGGCGGCGAGCGTCTTGATCGGCCCCGCGCTGATCGCGTTGACGCGGATGGCGTCCTTGCCGAGATCCTCGGCCATGTAGCGCACGCTCGCCTCGAGCGCGGCCTTGGCCACGCCCATCACGTTGTAGTGCGGCATCACCTTCTCGGCGCCGTAATAGGTGAGCGTCAGGCACGCGCCGCCATCCGGCATCATCGCCGCCGCCCGGCGCACGCAGGAGGTGAAGGAAAACACCGAGATGTCCATCGACATCAGGAAGTTGTCGCGGGAGGTATCCACGTAGCGGCCGCGCAACTCCGCCTTGTCGGAAAAGCCGATGGCGTGAACGTAGAAATCCATGCTGCCCCAGGCCGCGCGCAGCTGTTCGAAGCAGGCGTCGACCGAGGCCTCGTCGGAGACGTCGCACGGGGCGACCTGCGTCGCGCCGAGCTGCTCGGCCAAGGGAACGACGCGCTTCTTGAACTGCTCGCCCTGGTAGGTCAGCGCGAGTTCCGCGCCCGCCCCGGCGAGCGCTTGCGCGATGCCCCAGGCAATGGATTTGTCATTGGCGAGGCCCATGATAAGTCCCCGCTTGCCCGCCATCAACTGCGCCGCCATCGCCCCCGCCTCGTCCCGCCGTCACCTGCCCCCCTTTAGGCCGAGGGCGACGCGGGGTTCAAGGCGAACCGGCGGTGGGGGGCGGTGTGCGGGCGCGCATCGACGCCCGGAACGGGCGAGTGAGAAGCAGGAGAGCGAGACGTGAGCGACCGGACGGGCCCCTTCGCCGGAGACGACCCCTTCAAGCTGGCGCGCGCGTGGCTGCGCGAGGCCGAGGCGACCGAGCCGAACGACCCGACGGCCATCGCGCTCGCAACGGTCGACGCAGACGGCCTGCCCAATGCGCGGATGGTGCTCCTCAAGGAGATCGAGGCATATGGCGACGCCACAGGCGCCTTCGTCTTCTACACCAACTACGAGTCGGCCAAGGCGCGCGAGATCGAGGCCACGGGCAAGGCCGCCTTCGTGCTGCACTGGAAGAGCCTGCGCCGCCAGATCCGGGTGCGCGGCATGACCGAGAAGGAGGAGGGCGAACAGGCCGACACCTATTTCGCCACCCGCTCGCTGAAGTCGCGCCTCGGCGCATGGGCCTCGGCGCAGTCGCGCCCGCTCGCCTCGCGCACCGCCCTGATGGCCGAGGTGGCGCGGATCACCGCCACCAAGGGGCCGAACCCGCCGCGCCCGCCCTTCTGGGGCGGCATCCGCATCCGGCCCGTCGAGATCGAGTTCTGGGCCGACGGGGCCTACCGCCTGCATGACCGCTTCCGCTGGACGACACGCGCGCCCGGCGGCGCAGGCGGCTGGGATGTCTTGCGCCTCAGCCCGTGAGCCGGGTCGCCGGCCGCCTCCGTGCCCCCGTTGCTCCTGCGCCCCCGTTTCCCTTGCCCGGGGCCGGGCGGAGCGCGGAAAATCGGGGGTCCGGGCGGGCAGCAGGCTTCCGCCCCTTTCGCCCCGCGAGAATGTGAAGTAGTCTCAGACGTGTAGACAGGGTTTGGCTCGAGCTTTCCGGTCCGTGCCGGCGATAACCTCCGGCGCGTTAAGATTAACCCAAGGTTGTATTTCAGTCGGCGCGCCGGGCCACTAAAGGGTTGGGTCTCCCTTGCGGGAAACACGTGGAATTGCAGGTATCCGGGTCAGCCGGGGTGAGCATTGCGATAATATCCTGATCGAGACGGGGTGTCGGCGGTGGTGACGGCGTGAGCGAGCGCGACGAGAACGACGGGGCGGCCGACGTCAGCCGCGTGACGGGTCGGGTGAAGTGGTTCGATCCTGGCAAGGGCTTCGGCTTCGTGGTCGCCGACGAGGGCGGCCCCGATATCCTGCTTCACGCCAACGTTCTGCGGAATTTCGGGCAGAGCTCGGTTGCCGACGATGCCCGCGTCGAGGTGGGCGTGCAGCAGACGGCCCGCGGCAAGCAGGCCGTGCAGGTCTTCGCCATCACCCCGCCCGAGACCGGCGACGAGGCGCCGCTCGGCGATCTCGAGCACGTCACGCCGGAGCAGCGCGCGGCGCTGCCGCTGGAACCGGCCCGCGTGAAGTGGTTCGACAAGTCCAAGGGCTTCGGCTTCGCCAACGTGTTCGGCCGCCCCGAGGACATCTTCGTGCATGTCGAGGTGCTGCGCCGGTCCGGCCTTGCCGACCTGCAGCCGGGCGAGGCAGTGGCGCTGCGCATCGTGCAGGGCTCGCGCGGGCGGCTCGCCGTCGAGGTCGCGGCATGGGAGCGGGCGATCCATAATGATTGAGGCGTGCAGGCGCGGTGCCGCCGCGGCGCTGCTCGCGCTCGTTGGCCTTGGCGCAGGCGCGACGGCCGCATCGGTGGAGTGCGCGCCCGGCCGGGTCGACCTGCGCGGCGACTGGGGGCAGGCGAGCTTTTCCGTCGAGATCGCCGACGATGACGCTGAACGCTCCCGCGGGCTGATGCATGTCGAGAGCATGCCGTCGGGCGCGGGCATGCTCTTTGTCTACGAGCGTCCAAGCTCGCCCACGTTCTGGATGCGCAACACGCTGATTCCGCTCGACATGATCTTCGTGCGGCCCGATGGCGTGGTGCAGCATGTCCACGACAGGGCGATCCCCGGCGACGAGACGCCGATCTCGGGCGGCGAGGGCGTGCTCTCGGTGCTCGAGATCAACGGCGGTCTGGCCGAGGCGCTGGGCATCGACCCCGGCACCGAGATGCGCCACCCCGCTTTCGGGCCCGACGCCGCGTGGCCCTGCGCCGACTGACGCGCGCCCTTTTCAACGGCGCGCACAGCGTCTATCGAAGCGCGGTCGGGGCGTGGCGCAGCCTGGTAGCGCGACGGTTTTGGGTACCGTAGGTCGTAGGTTCGAATCCTGCCGCCCCGACCAGTCCCCCGGCCAGCCGCCCCGACCTGGTTCTCCCGACCACCCCCCGACCGTTGCGCTGCCTCCAGCACGAGGCAGGCGACGCGCGCCGCGTCTCCCACGATGCGGCGAAAGCCGTTGACGCGTGGAGATCCCCTCGCAATCCTCTGCCCGAGGCGCGCGCAGGCCATCGCGCGCGGAGGTCCGACAGCGCCGGCGCCGCCGCCCATCCGCGGTCGCCGCACCAGGAAGGGAGGGCGCCATTCCGCACCGCCGTCGCGCGCGACGCGCCCTGCCCCCTGCCGCGCGGCGCTCCTCCCGCCGGCCGCGCCACCGCCGCGCCGGGCGCTTCCGGGCACGGCCCGCCTCTTCCCTGCATGACCGCCCCGTTCCCGCATGAGACAGACAGGAGACTGCCCATGAGCAAGACCTTCGCCTTCTTCCCCGAGGCCGCCTTCGGCCCCGCGCTCAACTCGGTCGGCATCGCGCAGGCGATCGAGGCGCGGGGGCACCGGGCGGTGTTCCTCTCCGACCCCGGCTTCGTCGAGGTCTACGAGGGCTACGGCTTCGAGGCGCACCCGGTGAACCTGTCCGAGCCGATGCCGCCCGAGGAGATGGCGAAGTTCTGGGAGACGTTCATCAACGGCCACATCCCCAACTTCCGCAAGAAGCCCATCGACCAGATCGACAATTACGTGAAGGAGTGCTGGGAGGCGATCGTCGACAGCGCCAAGTGGGCGGAAAAGGATCTGCCACGCGTTCTGGCGAAGGTGCAGCCCGACGTGATCTGCGTCGACAACGTCGTCCTCTTTCCCGCGATCAAGCAGTTCGGCACCCCGTGGGTGCGGATCATCTCGTGCTCGGAGAACGAGATCGAGGACGAAGCCATCCCGCCCCACCTCTCGGGCATGAGCGAGCACGACCGCGAGGGCCACGCCGCCTTCCGTGCCCGCTTCAACGAGGTGATCGGGCCGATCCACGACGATTTCAACGCCTTCCTCCAATCCGCGGGCGAGGCGCCCTATCCCCTCGGGCAGTTCTTCGAGGCCTCGCCGCATCTCAACCTGCTGCTCTACCCCGAGCCGGTGAAGTTCGCGCGGAAGGCGCCGCTCGACCCCGCGCGCTTCCAGTATCTCGAGGGCTGCGTGCGGCGCGAGGCGCCCTACGAGGTGCCCGCCTTCGCCGCCAATGGCACGGGGCCGCTCGTCTATGTCTCGTTCGGCTCGCTCGGGGCGGGCGACACCGACCTGCTCAAGCGCATCATCTCGGCGCTGGGCGGCTCGCGCTTCCGCGCGCTGGTCAACGTGGGCGACTACATCGAGGCCTACGACCCGGCCGAGACGCCGCCCAACGTGCACCTTGCGGGGTGGTACCCGCAGCCCTCGGTCATCCCGCAGGTCGACGCGGCGATCCACCACGGGGGCAACAACTCGTTCACCGAGTGCCTCTACTTCGGCAAGCCCGCAATCATCATGCCCTACGTGTGGGACGGGCACGACAACGCGATGCGGGTCGACGAGACGGGCCACGGCCGCCGCTTCGACCGCTACGCCTGGACCGACGACGAGCTGATCGGCGCGCTCGAGGCGATGCTGACCGACCGGGCGATGCAGGAGCGGCTCGCGGCGACCTCGGCCCACATGCAGGCGCGCAGCGGCACCGAGAAGGCGGCAGGCCTGCTCGAACAGCTCGCGGAGGGCCGCGCATGACGCCGCTCTTCCGCGACCCGCTCGACGAGGGCGACCTCGTGCCATGGGGGCCGATCCCCACCATGATCGAGGGGCAGTCGATGACCTCGGGCAAGCTCCTGCACAAGGGGCCCGAGGGGCGCTCGGAATGCGGCATCTGGGTCTGCACGCCGGGCAAGTGGCGCTGCGAGGTGACGCGCGACGAGTTCTGTCACTTCCTTGCCGGCCGCTGCACCTACGTCGCCGACGACGGCGAGGTGGTCGAGATCGCGCCCGGCACCGCGGCCTTCTTCCGCGAGGGCTGGCAGGGCGTCTGCACCGTCCACGAGACGGTGCGGAAGGTCTACATGATCCGGTGAGGCTCGACATTCGATGAGGTTCGACCCGTCCACGCCCTGCCACTTCGCCGCGGGCGGCTTTCGGCCCTCCGCGGGCCCGCCCCTGCCCGTGACCGACCCCGCCACGCGCGAGACCGTCGGTCGCCGCGCCGAGACGACAGAGGCCGAGCGCGAGGCGGCGCTCGACGCGGTGACGGCGGCGCAAGCGGCGTGGGCGGCGCGCGACGCGACGGCGCGCGCCGCCGCGCTCCACGACGTCGCCGCGCGGATCGAGGCGGCAGACCCCGCGGCGATCGGCGCGCTGATGACGCGCGAGGTGGGCAAACCCTTCCCAGAATCGGTGGGGGAGCTGGCCAACTGCGCCTCGGTGTTCCGCTACTACGCCGAGATGGCGCGCGACGAGGCGGGCAAGGTGGCGGGCGCCACGCAGCCCGGCTCGTTCCAGTATGCCCGCTACGAGCCGCTCGGCGTCTCGGTCCACATCATGCCGTTCAACTTCCCCGTGCTGCTCATGTGCTGGACGGTCGCCGCCTCGCTGGCTGCGGGCAACGGCTGCGTCGTCAAGCCCGCCGAACCCACGACGCTGACCACGCTGGCGTTCATGGAGGTGTTCGGCGGCCTGCCGCCCGGCCTCGTGGCCTGCCTGCCGGGCGGGGCGGGCTTCGGGCGCGCGCTGGTCGAGAGCCCGCGGACCCATGCCATCGCCTTTACCGGCTCGGTCGCCGCCGCCCGCGCCGTGGGCGCCGCCGCCGGCGCCCTGCTCAAGCCCGCGGTGATCGAGGCCGGCGGCTCCGACGCGCTGATCGTGAGCGATGCCGCGCCGCTCGACGTGGCGGCGGCGGGGGCGACCACTGCGGCCTTCCACATGTCGGGGCAGGTCTGCACCGCGGCCGAGCGCGTCTTCGTGCACGAGGCGGTGCACGACGCCTTCGTCGAGCGCTTCGCCGCCGAGACGCGGCGGCTGCGCATCGGCACCGGCTTCGAGCGGGCCGAGATCGGGCCGCTCGTCAGCGAGGCCGCGCGCGACAAGGTGATCCGCCTCGTGGAGGACGCGCGCGCCAGGGGCGCGACCGTGGTCACCGGGGGCCGCGTGCCGCCAGAGCGCGATACCGGCTGGTTCTACGAACCCACGATCCTGACCGGATGCACCCCCGACATGGCGCTGATGCAGGAGGAATGCTTCGGGCCCGTCGCGGCCGTCGCGCGGGTCGGCAGTTTCGACGCGGCGCTCGCGCGGGCCAACGACAGCCCCTTCGGCCTCGGCGCCTCGGTCTTCACCACGCGGCTCGACGAGGCGATGGCGGCGGCCGAGCGCCTCGAGGCGGGAATGGTCTGGGTCAACAACCCGCTGATCGACAACGACGCGCTGCCCTTCGGTGGGTGGAAGGCGTCGGGGCTGGGGCGGGAGTTGTCGCGGCAGGGCCTCGACGCCTTCCGCCGCGCCAAGATGGTGGTGATCGACCCCGTGCCGAAACATCAGGACTGGTGGTACCCCTACCCCGACGACTGGTTCTGGGGGGCCGGTGGGCGCGGCACCGGGTGAGACACGCCCCGCGCATGAGACCGCCTCCGACCCGGTCGAGGGCGCCGACGTGGTCGACGCGGCCGAGCACGCCCGCGGCGTCACGATCTCGGGCACGTCCGAGGCCGGTGCCGTCGGTGACGCTCGACTGGGCCGGCGCGACCCGCGCCGGCATGGTCGCGGCCGGCAGCCCTCGCCCCGAGCGTTCCAACGACCGAAGCCAGCGCCCCCGCCTTTCCGCCCGTCCGCGCCCGACCCTCCGACGCTCACCGGGCAGATGAGCGCCGGAGCCGAAGGCGCCCTCGGCGGGCGTCCGGCTTGACTGCGCCACGCTCGCGATCGTCACGACATGGGCCGCCTTCGCGCCGGTCGGCCGACACGTTCCGCGACGAGCGCCGCCCCGACGCCGTGCTCGCATGACCGTCGCCATCGACCGTTCGCCCTCGACCGCCCGCCAGCAGCAGATCGCCATGCGCCCAGGCGGAGGTGGAGCGGGAGACCGGCAGCGAGACGGGGCCGGGCTCTTTCACCCGGCCACTGCAAGGGGTAAGCGAGGCGATCCGCGCGCCCCGGTCGGCGCCGGTCGGGCGCGGCCCGATTCGGCTCAGCTGCGAAAGATGCTCTCGCCCTGCTCGTCGACCAGAGCCCGTGCCTTGGCGACCGAGGCCGCGGCGGCGGCCTCCTCGTTCTGCAGCGTGTCGGCGCGAATCATGCGGTGGGTCCTGGTCTCGCCGCCCACCTCCTTCTCGATGCGGGCGGCGATGCGCCAGCTCGGCCCGTCGCGCTGCGGCTCGGGCGTGATGCGGAAGCCGTCATGCTCCTCGGCGGGGACGGCCTTGCCGCTACCGCTCTCGCCGCCGCGCGAGCCGAACAGGCGCGAAAGGATCGACACCACGCCTGCCCTACTGGTCGAGGAACGAGCGCAGCTTGCGCGAGCGGCTCGGGTGCTTGAGCTTGCGCAGCGCCTTCGCCTCGATCTGGCGGATGCGCTCGCGCGTGACGGAGAACTGCTGGCCGACCTCCTCGAGCGTGTGGTCGGTGTTCATGCCGATGCCGAAGCGCATGCGCAGCACCCGCTCCTCGCGCGGGGTGAGCGACGACAGCACGCGCGTCGTCGTCTCCTTCAGGTTCTCCTGGATCGCGCTGTCGAGCGGCAGGACCGCGTTCTTGTCCTCGATGAAATCGCCGAGCTGGCTGTCTTCCTCGTCGCCGATGGGCGTTTCGAGGCTGATCGGCTCCTTGGCGATCTTCATCACCTTGCGGACCTTCTCGAGCGGCATCTGCAGCTTTTCGGCCAGTTCCTCGGGCGTGGGCTCGCGGCCGATCTCGTGCAGCATCTGCCGGCCCGTGCGCACCAGCTTGTTGATCGTCTCTATCATGTGGACGGGGATGCGGATCGTGCGCGCCTGGTCGGCGATGGAGCGGGTGATCGCCTGCCGGATCCACCACGTGGCATAGGTCGAGAACTTGTAGCCGCGGCGATACTCGAACTTGTCCACCGCCTTCATCAGGCCGATGTTGCCCTCCTGAATGAGGTCGAGGAACTGCAGCCCGCGGTTGGTGTATTTCTTGGCGATGGAGATCACGAGGCGCAGGTTGGCCTCGACCATCTCCTTCTTGGCCTGGCGCGCCTCCTTCTCGCCCTTCTGCACCTGCTGGACGATCCGGCGGAACTCGGAGATGTCGACGCCGACATACTGGCCCACCTGCGCCATCTCGGAGCGCAACTCGCCCACCTTGGCCGAAGAGCGTTCCAGGAGCGCGGCCCAGCCGCGACCGGGCTTCTCGCGCATCCGGTCGACCCATGTCGGGTCGAGCTCGGAGCCGCGATAGGCCTCGATGAACTCGCGCCGGTTGATGCGGGCCTGGTCGGCGAGCTTCACCATCGCGCTGTCGATCGACATGATCCGGCGGTTGATGCCGTAGAGCTGGTCGATCAGCGCCTCGATCCGGTTGTTGTGCAGGTGCAACTCCTTGACGAGCTGCACGATCTCGGAGCGGAGCTTCTGATAGCGTTCCTCGTCGCCGGTGCCGAACGTGCCGTCCTCGTTGAGCGTGGCCGACATCCGCCGGTCTTGCATCTCCTCGAGCTGGGTGAAGTCGACGGCGATCCGATCGAGCGTCTCGAGCACGCGCGGCTTGAGCGCGGCCTCCATCGCGGCGAGCGACATGTTGGCCTGCTCGTCGTCGTCGTCGTCATCGTCCTTGGCGATGGGGTTGCCGTCGGCGTCGAGCTCGGGGCCCTCGTCCTGCTTCTGCTCGGGGCTGCCCTCCGCGGGGGCGGCGACGACGGGCTCTTCCTCTTCCTCTTCGCCGAGGCCACGGCCGAAGGTGGCCTCGAGATCGATCACGTCGCGCAGAAGGATCTCTTCCGACAGCAGTTCGTCACGCCAGATCGTGATCGCCTGGAAGGTCAGCGGGCTTTCGCAAAGCCCCGCGATCATCGTGTTGCGCCCGGCCTCGATGCGCTTGGCGATGGCGATCTCGCCTTCGCGTGACAACAGCTCGACCGAGCCCATCTCTCGCAGATACATGCGCACCGGGTCGTCGGTGCGGTCGAGCTTCTCGCTCTCGGTGGTCGACACGGCGACTTCGCGGGAGGTCGAGGTCTCGACCACGTCGGTCGACTTCTTCGATTCCTCGTCTTCCGCCTCGTCGTCCTCGATGACGTTGATGCCCATGTCCGAGAGCATCGACATCACGTCTTCGATCTGCTCCGACGACGTCTGGTCGGGGGGCAGGACGGCGTTGAGCTGGTCGTAGGTGATGTAGCCGCGTTCCCTGGCCTCGGCGATCATCTTCTTGACCGCGGCCTGGCTCATGTCGAGCGACATCTCCGGCTCGGCCTCTTCCTGCTTGCGGTCGTCGGCGTCCTTAGCGGCCATGCAGCACTCCTGTCCGGGCGCGTGATTCGCGCAGGCGGGTCACCGCCGAATCATTAGTGCGGGAATCGCGCGGGTCCACCTCGGTTACGCAGCAAGATGCGGCTTGCCAACCGTGCAGCGGCTGAAGGGTCACGCGCGTCTCCCCTCGTTCTCTCGACGGCCGCGGCGGCGCAGGCGGGCGCTCCGCCGCGGCCCGGTCCTCGTTCGCGGGCCCGTTCGCGGGTCCGTTCCCGTGGCCGTCCGGACCGGCCCGGCCCGGCCAGGCCCGGCACCGTCCGTCACTCCTTGCCGCCGGCTTCGTCGCCGCCGGCGTCGTGGCCGATCTCGCGCAGGAGATCGGCAAAGGCGCTCTTCTCGCGCCGGTCGAGCCGCACCCCGTTGGGCGCCAGGTCGAATTCCGCCCTGTCTCCGTCCGCGGTGCGCTCGGCCGCCGCGCTGGCACGGGCCGCCTCGGCCAGCCGCCACGTCAGCGCATCGGGCAGCGCGCCATCGTCGTCGCCTTCGACCCACGGATCGGGCCGGGCCGCCCCCGCTCCGTCGCCAGGCCCGTCCGTGGCCGGCTCCCACGCGGCGGCCGCATCCGCGAGGCCGGGCATCGGGCCGGGCATCGGGTCGACCATCGGATCGGGCGCCCGCTCGGCACGCCCCAGCTGCTCCATTGCCTCGGCCACCTCGCGGGCGGCCCCCCGCGCGGCGGCGAGGCGGGCGAACTCGCCCGCGAGGCAGGCGCGCGCGACGTCCCGATCATGGGCCCGCCGCACGCCCGGCGAGAGCGTCACATGGCGCGGCGCCATCAGCCTTTCAAGGGGCGCGCGGCCGAGCCTGGCCCCGAGGTCGGCGCGCACCTCCGTGGGCGTGGCGCGCGCGTCGCAGGCCAGCAGCGCCGCGGCGATCTCGGCATGGCCCGCCCCGGTGAACTCCATCTCCTCTAGCACATGCGCGAAATCCTCGATCAGCGCGGGGCAGGCGATCAGAGTAGCGAGGATCACCGCCTCGCGCAGGTGCTCGGGCGCGGTGCCCGCGGCGGCCCGCGCCGCCGCCCGCGTCGCTTGCGTGGGCAGGGCGGGTGGCGCGAAACGCCCCGCGCCATAGCCCGCGCCAAAGCCGCGCCCCCTGTGCGCGCCGCCGCCGGTCGGCCAGCCCGGCCCCGGCGCGCCCCGCGCCGCGCCGCCCCGGTCGAAGCCGAAAAGCGCCGCGCGCCGCTCGCGCAGGGCGTGCGCGTAATGCGCCCGGATCGAGGGGTCGGCGATCCGCGCCACCCGGCCCCGCAGCGCCCGATCGAGCGCCGCGCGCCGTTCGGGGCTGTCGAGCGAGCGCGCTTCGGTCTCCCGCCGCCACATCAGCTCGACCATCGGCAGGGCGCCGTCGAGCACCGCCTGCATGGCCTCGGCGCCGCCCTCGCGGATCACGTCGTCGGGGTCGCGCCCCTCCGGCAGAAGCGCGAATCGCAGCGACTGCCCGGCTTCCATCAGCGGCAGGGCGAGGTCCATCACCCGCTCGCCCGCGCGCAGGCCCGCCGTGTCGCCGTCGAGCGCCACGATCGGCTCGTCATGCATCTTCCACAGCATCCGCAACTGGTGCTCGGTGACGGCCGTGCCGAGGGGCGCCACCGCCCCCTGGAAGCCCGCGGCGACCAGCGCGATCACGTCCATGTAGCCCTCGGCCACGATCAGGGCCGCGCCCTTGCCGCAGGCCCCCCACGCAGGCCCGTGATTGTAGAGCGTGCGCGACTTGTCGAACAGCTCGGTGTCGGGCGAGTTGAGGTATTTCGCGGTGTCGCTCGGGTCCATCGCCCGCCCGCCGAAGGCGATGGCCCGCCCCCGCGCGTCGCGGATCGGAAACAGGATGCGGTCGCGGAACGTGTCGTAGGGCGCGCGCCCCTTGTCGGAGGCACGCACGAGGCCCGCCGCCAGCATCCGCTCCACCTCGACGCCCTTGGCCGCGAGCGCCTCGCGCAGCCCCTCCCATCCGGGCGGCGCATAGCCGATCTCGAACCGCGCGAGCGCCTCCTGGTCGAGTCCGCGCCGGGCGAGATAGGCCCGCGCCTCGGCTGCCTTCGCAGAGGAGAGCTGCATGCGGTAGTGGCGCACCGCCTGCTCCATCACCTCCGTCAGCGTCGCGCGCGTCTCCGCCTTTTCGGCCGCCTTCGGATCGCGCGCGGGCATCTCCACGCCGGCCATCCGCGCCAGTTCCTCCACCGCCTCCATGAACGACAGGTTTTCCGCCTCGCGCAGGAAGGTGATGGCGTCGCCCTTGGCGTGGCAGCCGAAGCAGTAGTACCGCCCCTCCCGGTCGAGGACGTGAAAGCTCGCCGTCTTCTCCTGATGGAACGGGCAGGGCGCCCACCAGTCGCCCCGGCCTTGGTTCGACTTCTTGCGGTCCCATGTGACCTTGCGCCCCACGAGGTCGGCGAGTGACACGCGCGATCGGAGATCGTCGAGAAAGGCGGGGGACAGCGACATCACCATCAATATCGGGCCCCTTCTCCCCCCTGTCCAGCCGACTCCGCCCCGCCGGAGCCGCCATCCCGCTCCGCTCCGCCCGCCCCGCTCCGCCCGCCCCGCTCCGCCCGCTCCGCTCCGGCCCCGCCCCGCGCGTCTCTGGACGATCAAGACTCGGAGGGGCCTCGATCTGCCCCCGCCTGCAGATTCTTCTTGCTCCAAATATCCCGGGGGGAGGCGCCCGGCACGGGCGACGGGGGGCTGGCCCCCCTCCAAGCTCTCCGCCCGCCCCGTCCGCACGGGCCGGGGCCCGCAGGCGCAAAGGGGCGCGGCGCAGCCTCGGGCCGGGGTGCAGCGTCGGGTCGCCCCGTGGCCGCGCTCAGCCGTAGGCGGCGAGCATCGCCTGCAGGTCGGCGAGCGTGTTCGCGTCCTCGGCGGGCTTGTCCACGCGCCAGCGCGCCATGCGCGGAAAGCGAAGGGCCACGCCCGACTTGTGGCGGGTGCTCTTCCGGATCCCCTCGAAATGGATCTCGAAGACGTGGACGGGCCGCACCGCGCGCACTGGCCCGTAGCGCTCCAGCGTGTTCTTGCGCACCCAGGCGGTGATCCGGCGGAACTCGGCGTCGGTGAGGCCCGAATAGGCCTTGGTGACAGGCACGAGCGCCGCCTCGCCCGGCGGGCCGTCCCACACCGCGAAGGTGAAGTCGGTGTAGAGGTTCGCCCGCCTGCCGTGACCCGCCTGCGCGTAGATCATCACCGCGTCGACGGTCAGCGGGTCGACCTTCCACTTCCACCAGTCGCCCTTCCTGCGCCCGGCGAGGTAGGGCGAGCCCCAGCGCTTGAGCATCAGCCCCTCGGCCTGTCGCGCGCGCGAGGTCTCGCGCGCGGCCGCGAGCCTCGCCCAGTCGTCGAAGGCCACCAGCGGCGACAGGCGCACCGGCGCGGCGTCTGGCAGGGGCGCCAGCGCCGCCTCCAGCTGCGCCCGACGCTCGGCGAAGGAGCGCGCGCGCCAGTCCGCGCCCTGCCATTCGAGCAGGTCGTAGGCACGCAGCACCACCGGTGCCTGCGCGAGCAGGGTCTTCGGCACGGTCTTGCGCCCGATCCGCGCCTGCAACGCGTTGAAGCTCTGCGGCGCCTCCGCCGCGTGATCCCATGCCAGCACCTCGCCGTCGAGCACGCATCCCTCGGGCAGGAAGTCCCGCGCCGCCGCGAATTCGGGAAAGCGGTCGGTCATCAGCTCTTCGCCGCGCGACCAGAGGAAGTGCTGCCCCTCGCGCAGGATGAGCTGGCCGCGGATGCCGTCCCACTTCCACTCCGCCGCCCAGTCGCCAGCCTCGCCGAGGCTCTCGGGCCGATCGTCCAGCTGGTAGGCGAGGTAGAACGGGTAGGGGCGGCTCGCCGCCTCGCCGGGGTCGGGAGCGAGCACCAGGCTCTCCCACGTCGCGCGGTCGGGCTGCCAGTCGCCCATCAGGCGGTGGGCGAGTTCGGGCGCGTCGATCCCCGTCGCCTGCGCCAGCGCCCGCGTCATGAGCTTCGCGTTCACCCCCATGCGGAAGCCGCCCGTCAGCAGCTTGTTGAACACGAAGCGCTCGGTCGGCCCCAGCCGTTCCCACGCCTCCAGCACCAGCGCCTTGCGCTCGGCCTCCTCCAGCGTCGGCAGGGTGCGCAGCCGCCCGATCCAGTCCGACAGCGAGGCGTCCGACCGCCCTCCGCCCTCGGGCAGGATCAGCGCGATGGTCTCGGCGAGGTCGCCCGCGACCGCGTAGCTTTCCTCGAAGAGCCAGAGCGGCAGGCCGGCCCGCTCCGCCGCCCAGTCGCGCAGGAGGGTCGAGGGGAGCATCCGCTTGGGCCGGCGGCCGGCGAGCAGCGCGATGCACCACACCCGGTCGGCCTCGGGCGCCTCGCGAAAATAGGCAGCCAGCGCGGCGACCTTGGCATTGGTCTTCGTCGTCTGGTCGAGCGCGGTGAACAGCGCGACGAAGCGGGCGAACCCGCCGCCCACCCGCCCGCCGCCCTCTGCCGCGGCGTTCCCCCGTCCGGCGTGATCCCCCGGCGCACCGGTCCGCGGTTGCCCGTCCCGCCCATCCATGCCCGGCAGTCTAGCGCGGCCGGGCCGCAGGTCACATCGCGGGGCCGAAGGCTCAGGTCGGGCTCTCTTCCCCGGCCCCTGCACGCTCGAGGCTCTCGCCCTCGAACTCGGTCTCGACCACCGCCGCGTCGTAGCCGCGGCTTTCGAGCCAGGCGCGGAACGCCGCCGTGTAGCCGTGGGTGACGAAGACGCGCTCGGCCCCCGTCGCGGCGATGGCGGCGTTGAGGCCCGCCCAGTCGGCATGGTCCGACATCACGAAGCCCCGGTCGGCCGCCCGCCGCCGCCGCACGCCCCGCAGCCGCATCCAGCCACTGGCGAAACCGGTCGAGGCCGCGCCGAGGCGGCGCATCCACGGCGTGCCCAGCGCCGAGGGCGGCGCGATCACGAGCGCGCCGGGGTGGTCCTTGCCCCTGACCTCCGCCGTAACCGGCACCGTTTCGCGCAGCGGCACGCCTTGCGCCCGGAGCACCGCATTCGTCGCCTCCACCGCGCCGTGGGTCAGGATCGGCCCGATCGAGGCGTCTACCGAGGCGATGATCCGTTGCGCCTTGCCCAGCGCGTAGGCCCCGATCACGCTCGCCCGGCCCGCGGCGGCGTTGGCGCGCCACCAGCCCTCGATCTGCGCCACGACGTCGGCCTGCGGCGCCCAGTCGAAGATCGGCAGCCCGAAGGTGCATTCGCTGATGAAGGCGTGACAGCGCACCGGGTCGAACGGCTCCGACAACCCGTCGTCCTCCACCTTGTAGTCGCCCGACACGACCCAGGCCTCGCCGCCCACCTCCACCCGGATCTGCGCCGAGCCCGGCACGTGGCCGGCGGGGTGGAAGCTGACCGTCGCGCCCCCGATCCGCCGCGCCTCGCCGTAGCGGATCGTCTCCAGCCGGATGTCGCCCAGCCGGTGCCGCATGACCGGTGCCGAGCCTGCGGTGGCGAGATAGCGCGCATGGCCCCGCCGCGCATGGTCGGCATGGCCGTGGGTGACGAGCGCCCGGTCGACCGGGCGCCACGGATCGACGAAGAAATCGCCCGACGGGCAGTAGATGCCCCGCTCGGTGAAGGTCAGAACCGGATCGCGCGCCATGCCTGCGAGCATAGCGCTCCCGCACGCCCCGTCTTCTTCTTGCTCCAAATATCCCGGGGGAGTCGCCGCGCAGGCGGCGACGGGGGCAGCGCCCCCGACCCGGCTGGCTGCAGGGTGTCAGGGACCCGACGTGGACCCGTCCCAACGCCCGAGCTCCGCCGGCCGAGCCCCGCCGCCCGAGCCCCGCCGGCCGAGGCCCGCTACTCGTCGCGCAGGTAATGCCCCGAGACGTAGCCGCGCAGGCCCCGCGATTCTGCCAGTTCCACCTCGCACCAAGGCGTGCCGCCGACGCGGGAACAGCCCCGGTTCACCACGACCGCTCCCTCGGGCAGCCCTGCCACGATGCGAAAGCCGGTGCCCGGCCCCGACCGCAGCTTGAGCATGTCGTCCCCGCCGACGCCCGTCACCACCGACCGCCCCGCGATGGGGCCGGCCACCGGCGCCGTGCAGCCCGCCGCCCCGATCGCCAGCGCCGCCAGCACGGCGGCCGCCCGCGCCTTTTGCTCCCGCATGATGCTTGTCCTCGACCTCCTGCCTTGCGCGGCAGACTAGACGGGCGGCGCGCCGCGCGCCACGGCCCGTCCGCGCTGCCCGGCTCCGCGCGTCGGGGCGTTGCGCCGGGGCCGCGCGTCAAGCCACGCGATCCGCGGCGCCGCCGTGCGACACCTCCGTCCCGGCGCCGACGCGAAAGCCGAGGCAGGTGCGGGCACGGGCACAGGCGCCGGGTCTCCGGGCCTGCGCTCCCCCTGCCGGGCGTCGCAGCCTCCGCGCCCCCGGTCGATCGGGCCTGCCGCACCGCAAGTCGCTCCGCAGGCCGTGATCGCTGCCCGCCTTCGCGGCAATGTCGCCCGTCGCCCGCGCCGAGTCGCCGCCGGGCATGGACAAGGTCGGCCGGGCTTGCTTTTGTCCCTGCGGCCTTACCGGGCGGCCGACGCCCGGCTGCGGAGTGTGCGATGCGCTACAACGCCTTCCAGATCCTCAGGCACGGCCTCGCCGGCAACCGCGGCTGGCGGCCGGCCTGGCGCAAGGCCGAGCCGCAGGCGGCCTACGACGCGGTGATCGTGGGCGGCGGCGGCCACGGCCTGTCCACAGCCTACTACCTGGCGAAGCGCCACGGGGTGCGCCGCGTCGCCGTGCTCGAAAAGGGCTGGATCGGATCGGGCAACATCGGGCGCAACACCACCATCGTGCGCGCGAATTACGGGTTGCCGGGCAATTCCGAGTTCTACTCGCACTCGCTCAAGCTCTGGGAGGGGCTGGAGCAGGAACTGAATTACAACGTGATGCACTCGCAGCGGGGCCTCATCAACCTGTTCCATTCCGACGGCCAGCGCGACGCCTATGCAAGGCGCGGCAACGCCATCCGCAATCAGGGCGACGACGCGATCCTGCTCGACACCGACGGCGTGAGGAAGATCCTGCCCTGGCTCGACTTCGAGCAGACGCGCTTTCCCATCTACGGCGGCCTCTACCAGCCCCGCGGCGGCACCGCCCGGCACGACGCGGTGGCGTGGGGCTATGCCCGTGGCGCCGACCGGCTGGGCGTCGACCTGATCGAGAACTGCGAGGTCACCGGCATCGCCGTCGAGGCCGGCCGCGTGACGGGCGTGGAGACGACGCGCGGCGCGATCCGGGCCGGGAAGGTCGGCCTCGCCGTGGCCGGCCGCTCCAGCCAGGTCGCGGCGCTCGCCGGGCTCAAGCTGCCGATCGAGAGCCACGTGCTTCAGGCTTTCGTCACCGAGGGCCTGAAGCCCGTGATCGACCATGTCGTGACCTACGGGATGGGCCACTTCTACATCAGCCAGTCCGACAAGGGCGGCCTCGTCTTCGGCGGCGATCTCGACTTCTACCCCTCCTACGCCGCCCGCGGGAACCTGCCGATGGCCGAGCATGTGCTCGAGGCCGGCGTCACGCTTATGCCGATGATCGGCAAGGCGCGGATGCTGCGAAGCTGGGGCGGGATCATGGACATGTCGCCCGACGGCTCGCCGGTCATCGACCGCGCCCCCCTGGAGGGGCTCTACCTCAACACCGGATGGTGCTACGGCGGCTTCAAGGCGGTGCCGGGCTCGGGCGACTGCTTCGCCCATCTCCTGGCGACGGACGCGCCGCACCCGGCTGCGGCGCGCCTGCGGCTCGACCGGTTCGACACCGGCCACGGCCTGATGGACGAGGAGGGAACGGGTGCCCAGCACAACCTGCACTGACGCGGTCGCGGCGGGGTGGCCGGGCCCCGTTTCGCACCGACGCGATACCGACGCGATACCGACGTGATACCGACGCGAGAAAGAGCCCCATGCGCCTCGACTGCCCCCTTTGCGGCCCCCGCGACCTGCGCGAGTTCACCCCAAGGGGCGCGGCCGTCCACGCCCGCCGCCCGGAGGGCGAGACCTGGTCGGAGGCCTGGCACCACCACCTGCACCTGCGCGACAACCCGGCCGGACGATCCGAGGAGCTGTGGTATCACGGCAGCGGGTGCACCGCCTGGCTGATCGTGGAGCGGGACACGGCGACCCACGAGGTCTTCTCGGTGCGCCTTGCCGCGGAGGGCGGCGCATGACGGCGATGTCGGACGGGGGCGCTGCCCCCGCCGCCCGTTCCGGGCGACTCCCCCGGAGTATTTGGGCCAAGATGATGGGGGGGCGCGGCGCCTTGCCGTCCATCGACGCTTTGCGGGCAAGGGGCGGCGGCAGGCCGGCGGTCGCGTGGGGCGCCGGCCGCCGCGCGCCGTCTGCGGCGCCGGAGCCGGAGAGGATGTCGGTGCCGCGGGCGGTGCCGCGCCGGCGTGAGCCGGCGCCGGGCCCAACGGAGGGAGGGGCCGCGACGCCCCGAGCGGAGGCGGGAGCGCCCCCGGCCTGCCTGCGCACCGGGAGGGGCGTGGCATGAGGCTGTCGGGGTATGGCCGGGTCGACCGGACGCAGTCGGTGCCGTTCCGCTTCGACGGGCGGATGCTGACGGGGCATCCGGGCGACACGCTCGCCTCGGCGCTGATCGCGAACGGCGTGCGTTTGGTGGGGCGGAGCTTCAAGTATCATCGCCCTCGGGGGATTCTCACCGCCGGGTCGGAGGAGCCGAACGCGCTCGTGGAGATCGGAGAGGGTGCGGGGCGGGTTCCGAACGTGCGCGCGACCGTGCAGGAGGTGCACGAGGGTCTCGTCGCCCACAGCCAGAACCGCTGGCCAAGCCTCGAGCGCGATCTGCTGGCGGTGAACGACCTCGCCGCGCCGTTCCTCGGGGCGGGGTTCTACTACAAGACGTTCATGTGGCCCGCCGCGTTCTGGGAGCGCGTCTACGAGCCGGCGATCCGGCGCGCGGCGGGCCTCGGCAGCTTCACCCGCGAGGCCGACCCGCATCGGCACGAGAAGGCCTTCGCCTCCTGCGACCTGCTGGTGATCGGGGCGGGCGCGGCGGGCCTGATGGCCGCGCTGGCGGCAGGCGAGGCCGGGGCCGACGTGATCCTGGCCGAGGAGGGGGCGGAGCCGGGCGGGCGGCTGCTGGCCGAGGCGGAGGAGGTCGGCGGGCGACCCGCGCAGGACTGGGCAGCGGCGACGCTCGCCCGCCTTGGTGCCATGCCGAATGTCCGGGTCATGCCGCGCACGGCCGTGACCGGCGCCCATGACGGCGGCACCTACGGGGCGCTCGAGCGCGTGTCGGAGCATCTCGCCCACCCTGCGCCGGAGTGCCCCCGCGACTGCTTCTGGCGGATCGACGCGCGCGTGGCCGTGCTGGCCGCCGGGGCGCTGGAGCGACCGGTGGCCTTCCCCGACAACGACCGGCCCGGCGTGATGATGGCGAGCGCGGTGCGCGCCTACCTGCATCGCTGGGGCGTGGTGCCGGGCGCGCGGATCGCGCTGTTCGCCGCGGGCGACGACGCCCGCCGCACGGCGCGCGACCTCGCCGCGGCGGGGGTGCAGATCGCCGCGGTGATCGACCCGCGTGCCGATGCCCCCGCGCCAGAGGGGATCGACGCGCCGTATTTCGCGGGCGGGCAGGTGGTGGGCACCTCCGGCCGGCAGGGGCTGACGGCGATCCGGGTGCGCGCGGGCGGCAGGGTGCGGCGCATCGCGGCGGACGTTCTGGCGATGTCGGGGGGGTGGAGCCCGACCGTGCATCTTGCCTGCCACATGGGTGGCCGGCCGGTCTGGGACGAGGCGCTGGGCGCGTTCCTCCCGCCTCGGGAGGGCGCGCGGGGCGCCGTGCCGGGGCTGATCCCGGCGGGCGCGGCGGCGGGCGTGTTCGACACCGCCGGGTGCCTCGCCTCGGGCCTCGCCGCCGCGGGGGAGGCGCTCTCGCGCCTGGGGCTTCGCGCGCCGCGGATCGAGGTGCCGGAGGCGGAAGACGATCCGGGTCGGAGCGTTCCGCTGTTCCGCGTCAGCGGGAAGGGCCGCGCCTGGCTCGATTTCCAGAACGACGTGACCGTGAAGGACGTCGAGCTGTCGGCGCGCGAGGGCTTCGTCTCGGTCGAGCACATGAAGCGCTACACCACGCAGGGAATGGCGCCCGACCAGGGCAAGACCTCCAACGTCGTCGCGCTCGCCGTGCTGGCCGAGGCGACCGGGCAGACGATCCCCGAGACCGGCACCACCACCTTCCGGCCACCCTACGTGCCCGTGCCGCTCGGCACCATCGCCGCCGGCGCGCAGGGCAAGGGTTTCGCGCCCGAGCGGTTCACCACCTCGCACGATGCCAGCGCCGCGCGCGGGGCGCCGATGATCGAGGCGGGGCTGTGGTATCGGCCGAGTTACTTCCCCGCGCGCGGCGAGACCACCTGGCGCGAGGCGTGCGCCCGCGAGGTGGCGATGGTCCGCGAGGCGGTGGGCGTGGCCGACGTCTCCACCCTCGGCAAGATCGAGTTCCGCGGCCCCGACACCGGGGCCTTCCTCGATCTCGTCTACACGTCGCGCTTCTCGACGCTGAAGCCGGGGCGCGCGCGCTACGGGATCATGCTGCGCGAGGACGGCCACGTAATGGACGACGGCACCACGGCGCGCCTGTCCGACGACATCTGGGTGATGACCACGACCACCGCCGCGGCGGGGCAGGTGATGGCGCATCTCGAGATGGTGCAGCAATGCCATGCGCCGGGAATGGCGACGCGGTTCACCTCGACCACCGACGGCTGGGCTCAGTTCGCCGTGGCGGGGCCGCGCGCGCCGGACCTGCTCGCGCAGGTGCTCGACGGGGGGCACGACGCCGGGTCCTTTCCCTTCATGGCCTGCGCGGCGGTGACGGTCGCGGGCGTCGCGGGGCGGCTCTTCCGCATCTCGTTCTCGGGCGAGCACGCTTACGAGATCGCCGTGCCAGCGCGGCATGGCGCGGCGCTCTGGCGCCTGCTCTGCGCCTACGCCGAGGGGCTGGGTGGCGGCCCCTACGGCATGGAGGCGCTGAACGTGCTGCGGATCGAGAAGGGCTTTCCCACCCATGCCGAGTTGCACGGGCGGACGACGGCCTTCGATCTCGGGCTGCAGAACATGCTCTCGCCCAGGAAGGACTTCATCGGCAAGGCGGCGGCGACGCGGCCGGGCCTGCTCGACCCCGGGCGCGAGCGGCTGGTCGGCCTGCGGCCGGTCGACAAGGCCGGCAGATTGCTCGCCGGGGCGCACCTGTTCAAGCGGGGGGCGAAGGCGATCCGCGTCAACGACCAGGGCTACCTGACCTCCGCCTGTCACTCGCCGACCCTCGGCCACGACATCGCGCTCGGCTTCGTCTCTGCCGGCCCGGAGCGGATGGGCGAGCGGCTGTCGATGGTCGACCACCTGCGCGGAGTGACGACCGAGGTGGAGATCTGTTCGCCCGTCTTCCTCGACCCCGACGGCGCCCGCGCGAGGAGCTGAGCCGATGCCCACGTTGCCCCCCGAGACCCTGCTCGCCGGCCGCACCGCCCGGCACGGCACGGCGGAGCTTTCCGAGCTGCCGCTGGTGCCGCTGTGGTGGATCGCGCCCTTTCCGGGGCGCGAGGCGGCGCTGTCGCGGGCGCTCGCGGCCGCCCACGGCGTGCCCTTCCCCGCCCCCGGCGAAACGGTGCGGTCGGGCGACACCGAGATCCGCTGGGCGGGCCGGGCGCAGGCGCTGCTGATCGGCCCTGCGGCGGCCGATCCGGGCCTCGCCGAGCACGCGGCCGTCACCGACGTCTCCGACGTCTACGCCCGCCTCGTGCTCACCGGCCCCGACACCGCCTGCGTGCTCGCCCGTCTCGTGCCGCTCGACCTGCGGCCCGCGCGCTTCCCCGCCGGGCGCACGGCGCGCACTCTGCTCGGCCACATGACCGCGCAGGTGACGGCGACGCCGGAGGGGGTCGAGCTTCTCGTCATGCGCTCCTTCGCGCGCACCGCCTTCCACGAGATCGAGACGGCGATGCGGGGCGTGGCGGCCCGTCCTGGCTGACCGGACGGGCCCCTGGCCTCTCCCGGCGGCGACGGAGCGCCTCCGGCTCGCGCCCTCGGGCGCGAGCCGGGCCCAACGGAGGGAAGGCCGCACGGCCCCGAGCGGAGGCGGGAGAGCCCCCGGCCCGGATAGGGAGACCCGATCGGGCGAGACGCGGGGCGCGTCTCGTGGCACAAGGGGCGAGACAGGGGGAGCGCGATGGACGAACCGGCCAAACTGGCGCTGATCGTGGCGGCAATCGTGTTCGGGCTGATGGTGCTGCTGCCGGTCGCCTCCTTCCTCTTGCGCGCGGCCGTGATCGCCGGCCTCGCCGGCCTCGCCGTGTTCGTGCTCGCGCGCCTCTTTCGTCACTGATCGCCGCGGGGGCGGCTCCTGCGCCTGCGCCTCACGCCGCCTTCCGCCTGAGCGAGCAGCCCATCGACGGGATCTGCCCGGCCGGTCCCGTGCCGGTCTCGGCCACCTGCCTCATCGCCTCTCAGAGCTCGCGGCGGGCCTCCGCCGGCGCGGCTTGCGCGCGCGAGGCGTCGAGCCGGCCGCGATATTGCAGGCCGAGCCCCGCGTCGAAGCCTAAGGCATCGGGCGTGCAGGCCGCGCCCCAGGCGCAGGCCACCGCCTGGCCTCGTCAGGCAGGCAGGGGAAGGGAACGTCCCTCTCCTCCGCCACGCACCATGTTCTCGTAGCTGACGGCGGGGTGGCTCGTGGCATCGTTCGAGCAGATCGCCGCGACACCGATGCCAAGCGGCTGCACCTCGCGCGCCTCCCGCACGATCCGCTAGATCCCGGCGAGCACGCAGGGGCAACGGTGCTCGATGACCATCACGAGCCTGCCGCGCTCGCCCCGGATGTCTGTCAGGCCGTCGCGTCGTCCGTCGGTCGCAGGCGGCGCGAACGCGAACGGCGGCGCGGGCCACCCGAAGTTGCAGACGGGCGCTGTCTCGGCCGTGCCCGGTCTCTTGCGCTTGCTTGGCTGCGACAGAGCCCAGCCCGCTGTGCCGCCCGGCACACCCCTCTCAGCGGCAGTGGCGGGCGACCTCGCGCTCGCGCAGGCCCGTCTCGACCAGCAGGCAGCGGTCGCGCGCCTCGTAGTAGTAGCCGCGGGCATACCACATCACTGCCTCGTCCATGTCGCCGTCCGACACCATCCACGCGCCGCGCAGGTATTTCACCGCGTAGTTCAGGTTCGTCTCGGCATCGAGCAGGTCGGCGGGCTGGCCCTGAAAGCCCATGCCGCGCGCCGTGGCGGGAAGAATCTGCATCATGCCCCAGTAGGGGCCGTTGCGGGCATGCGGGCGATAGTCGGATTCGCGCTGGATCACCTTGTGCACCAGCGGGCGGGGCACGCCGTGACGGTCGGCGTATTCGTCGATCAGGGTGCGCAGTTCGGGCGTCTCGCCGGGGTGGAGCGGCATCACCGCCTTCGTCGACAGGTCTTCCTGCTGCGTGCCGCAGGCGGCGAGGGCGACGAGCGCGGCGGCGGCGACAAGTCGGGCGGCAGTGTGCAAGGTCATGTCGGGCACGTCTCCGTGATGCGGCTGGCGCGCAGTTGGCGCGGGCCGTCGCGGCTTGACAAGCCGCGCGCGCGCGCCCCGCGTGCGGGGTGGCGGAAAGTCGCCGGCCGCCCGCGTCGGCGCTCCGGGTTGCGCCGGCCGCGCCGCGCGCCCTAGATCGAGCACGACCCCTGACGGAGGATTCCATGCTGCCCAGTCTTGCCCGCGTTACCCGCCCTGTCTTCGACGCCGCCGCCGAGGGAGGAGCGCGCAACCTCGGCGATCTGCCGGAATGGGATCTGACCGATCTCTACGCGGGCGAGGATGCGCCCGAGCTTTCCCGCGATCTCGACTGGCTCGCGGCCGAATGCGCCGCCTTCGCCGCCGATTACGAGGGCAAGCTGGCCGGCCTCGACGCGGGCGCCATGCTCGCCTGCGTGCAGCGCTACGAAAAGATCGACGAGGTGGCGGGCCGCATCATGTCGTTCGCGGGGTTGCGCTACTACCAGGAGACGACCGATGGCGGCCGGGCCAAGTTTCTCGGCGACACGCAGCAGAAGATCACCGACGACACGACGCCGCTCGTCTTCTTCAGCCTCGAGCTCAACCGGCTCGACGACGACCACCTCGAGGGCCTGCTGACGGCGAACGACGCGCTCGCCCGCTACCGCCCGATCTTCGAGCGGATGCGCGCGATGAAGCCTTACCAGCTGTCGGACGAGCTGGAGAAGTTCCTCCACGACCAGTCGGTGGTGGGGGCGGCCGCGTGGAACCGGCTGTTCGACGAGACGATCGCGGCGCTCGAGTTCGAGGTACAGGGCGAGGTTCAGGGCCTCGAGGCCACCCTCAACCACCTGACCGACCAGGATCGCGCCAGCCGCGAGGCCGCCGCGCGCGAGCTCGCCCGCGTCTTTTCGGAAAACGCCAAGCTCTTCGCCCGCGTCCACAACACGCTCGCCAAGGAAAAGGAGATCGAGGACCGCTGGCGCGGCATGCCCACGCCGCAGACCGGGCGCCACCTCGCCAACCATGTCGAGCCCGAGGTGGTCGAGGCGCTGCGCGATGCCGTGGTGCGGGCCTATCCGCGCCTGTCGCACCGCTACTACGAGCTCAAGCGCAAGTGGCTCGGCCTCGATACGCTGGAAGTGTGGGACCGCAATGCGCCGCTGCCGATGGAGGACGACCGCGTCGTCGGCTGGGACGAGGCGCGCGAGACGGTGATGAACGCCTATGCCGAGTTCGACCCCAAGATGGCCGAGCTGGCCGAGCCGTTCTTCCACAAGGGCTGGATCGACGCGGGCGTGAAGCCCGGCAAGGCGCCGGGCGCCTTCGCCCACCCCACGGTCGCCTCGGTGCACCCCTACGTGATGCTCAATTACCTCGGCAAGCCGCGGGACGTGATGACGCTCGCCCACGAGCTCGGCCACGGCGTGCACCAGCGGCTCGCGGCGGGGCAGGGAGAGCTCTTGTCGTCGACGCCCCTGACGCTGGCCGAGACGGCGAGCGTGTTCGGCGAGATGCTGACCTTCCGCCGGATGCTGCGCAATGCCGAGGGCGACGCGCAGCGCAAGGTGATGCTCGCCGGCAAGGTCGAGGACATGATCAACACGGTCGTCCGTCAGATCGCCTTCTACGACTTCGAGTGCAAGTTGCACGCCGCCCGTCGCGAGGGCGAACTAACGGTCGACGACATCAACGCGCTGTGGATGAGCGTGCAGGGCGAGAGCCTCGGGCCGGCCTTCACCTTCATGGACGGCTACGAGGTGTTCTGGGGCTACATCCCGCACTTCGTGCACTCGCCCTTCTACGTCTATGCCTACGCCTTCGGCGACGGCCTCGTGAACGCGCTCTACGCCGTCTACGAAGAGGGCGACGCGGGCTTCCAGCAGAAGTATTTCGAGATGCTCGAGGCCGGCGGCTCGAAGCACCACAAGGAGTTGCTCGCCCCCTTCGGCCTCGACGCATCCGACCCCGCCTTCTGGGACAAGGGGCTGGGCATGATCGAGCGCTTCATCGACCAGTTGGAGGCGATGGAGGGGTGACGGGGAACCCTTCGCCAAGGCGAAGGAGTCGCAGGGTCGGGGCGCGTCATTTCGTCCCGATTCGGCGGAAAAAGCGCCCGTCGCTCTGATCACGGCTCTCATTCGGCTGTGTCAAGGCGTTGAAGTCGTTAGTCAGACCCTTAGCCTAGCGAAGGTTCGAGGACGCCAAGCGACATGAGCGTGTCGCTTTGCGTCCCGTGCTGCCGGCCGGCCCGTCACCGCGCGGGTTCGGCTGCAGATCGATGAAACGCAACGCGAGGTTCCATGACACGGCTTATGCTTCTGGCGGGCGCCACGGCGCTGTCCGCCCCCCTTTTCGTCGCCCTGCCGGCCGCCGCCCAGGAGGAGTGCGGCGAGGTCTCGATCACCGAGATGAACTGGGCGTCGGCGCAGGTGGTCACCGCCACCGCGGCCTTCCTGATGGAGAACGGCTACGGCTGCGACGTGGCCGTGGTGCCTTCCGACACCGTTCCGGCCGTCACCTCTGTCTCCGAGAACGGCGAGCCCGACATCGTGACCGAGCTGTGGCTGAACTCGACCGTTAGGCCTACGAGCGCCTCGAGGAAGAGGGCCGCGTCGTGCGCGTCAACGAGGTGCTGGTGCCCGGCGGCGTCGAGGGCTGGTGGATCCCGACCTATCTCGCCGAGGAGCATCCCGAGCTGACAACGCTCGAAGGGATCATGGAAAACCCCGACCTGGTGGGCGGCACCTTCAACAACTGCCCCGACGGCTGGGGCTGCCGCGTGGTGAACGACAACCTGATCCGGGCCATCGACCTGGAATCGTCGGGCCTCGACGTGTTCAACCACGGCTCGGGCGAGACCCTGGCGACCTCGATGGCCTCGGCCTACGAGAACGAGGAGCCATGGTTCGGCTATTACTGGGGGCCGACCGTGCCGCTCGGCCAGTACGACATGACCAAGGTCGAGATCGGCGAGGTCGACCCCGAGGTGCATGCCCGCAACCAGAACCCCGACAGCGACAATCCGGGCGTGTCCGACTTCCCCGCCGCGCCGATCCTGACCTCGGTGACGGCCGATCTGGCCGACCGCGAGCCGCAGGTCGTCGAGTTCCTTGGCAAGATGGAGTGGGAGACCGACACGATGTCGTCGCTGCTCGCCTGGATGGAAGAGAACAACGCCAATGCCGAGGAGACGGCCGTCTACTTCCTGCGCAACTACCAGGACACCTGGAGCGGCTGGCTGAACGATGCCGCGCGCGAGAACCTGTCGGCGCTGCTTCAGCAGGGCTGACACCGCAACGCACGGCAGGACGGGGCCCGGATGGCCAGGCCCCGTCCTTTTCGTATCCGCACGGAGGGGACACGTGGCCACCTATGATTTCGTTTTCGACGCGCTCGGCCTCAGGGGCTGGTGCGGCGAGGCCAGCACCGACACGGACGCGCCCATGTCGATGGACGAGCTCCTGGCGCAAAGCGGCGGAGGCGGCGGCGGCGCCGCGCCGGCCGTTTCGCTCTGGGAGCTGCCGTTTCCCTCGATGGACGCGCTCAACGACGCCTGCGCGGCCTTCCCGCAATCGCGGGAGCTGACGCAGGGGCTGGAGCGGGGCTTTCTCAACGCGAAGGACGCGATGTCCTTCGTGCTCGACCCGCTCACGCAGCCGCTGTCATGGGCGCTCGAATCCGCGCTCTACGGCATCCTCACCACACCGTGGTGGATCGTCATTCCGATCCTGATGGCGATCACGTGGTTCGTGTCGCGCTCCTGGGGCCTGCTTGCCTTCGTCACCCTGTCGATCGCGGGCCTCGCCTTCATCGACCATTACGACTACGCGATGCAGACTCTCGCGATCATCTTCGTGTGCGCCTTCATCTGCGTGCTGATCGGCGTGCCCATCGGCATCGCCATGTCACGATCGGACAGCTTCCAGAACGGGGCCATCCCCGTCCTCGACATGCTGCAGACGCTGCCGCCCTTCGTCTACCTGATCCCTCTGATCTTCCTGTTCAGCGTCACCGAGCCCAAGCTCTACGGCATCGCCATCATCCTCTACGCCATCGTGCCGGTGATCCGGCTGACCAACCTCGGCATCCGCATGGTCGACCCCCACGTGATGGAGGCGGCCGAGGCCTTCGGCATGACCAGGCGGCAGAAGCTCTACGGCGTGCAGATCCCGCTGGCCCTGCCCAACATCATGGCCGGCGTGAACCAGACGATCATGATGAGCCTCGCCATGGTGGTGATCGCCAGCCTCGTCTCGGCGCCCGGCCTCGGCGTGCTGGTCCTGCGCGGCATTCGCAATCTCGAGCTCGGCGTCGGACTGGTGGCGGGCCTCGGCATCGTCATCCTCGCCGTGATCCTCGACCGCGTGACCAAGGCCTCGCTGGCGCGGATCAACGCGCAGCAGAAGAGCTGAGGGGAGGGACCGCATGAAACAGACGCGAGACGACAAGCGCACGACCGTCGAGATCCGCCACCTCTACAAGATCTTCGGCGACGACCCGAAGGGCGCGCTGGCCCATGTCGAGGCCGGCATGTCCAAGACCGAAATCCTGAAGGAGCACAACCACGTCGTCGGTCTCAACGACATCAACGTCGAGGTGAAGGACGGCGACATCACCGTGATGATGGGGCTGTCGGGCTCCGGCAAGTCGACGCTCATTCGGCACCTCAACCGCCTGATCGAGCCCACGGCGGGCGAGGTGGTGGTCGATGGCGACGACATCATGGCCTATGGCGACGAGGCGCTGCGGCGCCTGCGCCGCGAGAAGATGTCGATGGTGTTCCAGAACTTCGCCCTTTTCCCCCACCGCACCGTGCTCGAGAACGCCGCGCTCGCCCTGGCGGTGCGCGGCGTGAAGCGGGCCGACTACGAGGACGAGGCGCGCAGATGGCTCGACCGGGTGGGCTTGGGCGGCAATGCCGACCAGTATCCCAGCGCGCTCTCGGGCGGCATGCAGCAACGGGTGGGCCTTGCCCGCGCACTCACCTCCAACGCGCCGATCATGCTGATGGACGAGGCGTTCTCCGCGCTCGACCCGCTCATTCGCACCGACATGCAGGATCTGTTGCTGGAGCTGCAGGCGGAACTGTCGAAGACGGTCGTCTTCATCTCCCACGATCTCGACGAGGCGCTCAAGCTCGCCGACCACCTCGTGATCCTGAAGGACGGCTACGTCGTGCAGCAGGACGAGCCGCAGGCGATCCTGATGAATCCGGGCGACGACTACATCATCGACTTCATCTCCGACATCAACCGCGCCCGCGTCCTGCGGGTGCGCTCGGTGATGCGCGCCACCGCCCAGCCCCAGCCCAACGTTGCGGGCCAGGTCCACCCCGAGGACACGCTCGAGAAGGTCATCGCCATCTCCGGCGGCGAGACCGGCCTGCGCTATGCGGTGACCGACGACGAGGGACGGCAGGTGGGCATCCTCGAGATGCAGGATCTCGTGCGCGCCCTCGTCCCCACCGGCGCGTCGGAAAGCGGCATGCGCACCCGCGCCTCCGCCTGACCCCGGCCGCGCGTCGCCCGCCCGTCCTGCGCCGCGTCGGCCGGGCTGCCGCGCCGCCCCCCATCATCTTGGCCCAAATACTCCGGGGGGGTCGGCCGGAACGGCCGACGGGGGCAGCGCCCCCTCCGTCCTTGCCGCCCGCTCACGTCCCTCAGTCGAGCTCGGTCCAGGGCCAGGGCTTGACCTCCGACGCGCCGGTCTGGAAGCGGGCGGCCTTGGCGATCCACACGCCGAGGTCGGTGCCGAACTCGGCGAGCCGCTCGTTGGGCTGCTTGTTGTTCAGCAGCATGATCACGAACTGGACCACCGTCGCCACGGTCAGCACGGTGTTGGCGAGCGACAGCATGACCCAGATGATGATCATGTAGACCAGCCGCAGGAAGATGTTTTCGGCCGGTCCCGGGTCGGGCTGCGGACCGTGCAGGCGGCCATCCAGGGAGTCACGCGGCGCTCCGGCCTGCCGTCCCGTCTCGTCGTCCATCGGTGGCCTCCCTTGCTGCGCCCGCAAGCCTGCCGCGAAGCGCCCGCCGCTGCAAGATCGCGCTGGCGGGGAGTGTGCCGGCCGCGATAGGGTCGGGGCCGCGGCCAGGGGAGGGGGCGATGGGACGGATCGTGCGGGGCCTGCTTGTCCTGGTGCTGGTGCTCGCGGCGCTCGCCGTCGTCGCGGCGACGGCGGTCGTCACGATCGGCCCCGGCATGGTCGAGCGCGGCCGCAACGCCATCGCGCCGGGCGGGCCCTGGCCGGTGAGCGACGAGGCCGCGGCGCTGCACGACAGCCTCGTGATCGGCGACTGGCACGCGGACACGCTGCTGTGGAACCGCGACCTGCTGGAGCGGGGCGGGCGCGGTCATGTCGACCTGCCCCGGCTGATCGAGGGCAACGTGGCGGTGCAGGTCTTCACTGCCGTCACCAGGTCGCCCGCCGGCCAGAACTACGAGGAAAACCAGGCGGACGCCTTCGACAACATCACGCCGCTGGCCATGGGCCAGCTCTGGCCGCCACGCACCTGGGGCAGCCTGCTCGAGCGCGCGCTCTACCAGGCCGGGCGGCTGGAGCGGGCGGCCCGCGCCTCGGAGGGGCGGCTCGCGATCATTCGCGACGAGGCCGATCTCGACGCGGTGCTGGCTGCCCGCGAGAGGGGCGAGACGGTGGTTGGGGGCCTGCTCGGGATCGAGGGGGCGCACGCGCTCGAGGGCGATCTGGCCAATCTCGACCGGCTGACGGAGGCCGGATACCGCTTGGTCGGGCTGACGCACTTCTTCGACAACGAGGTGGGCGGGTCGCTGCACGGGCAGGGCAACCGCGGGCTGACCGACATGGGCCGCGCGCTCGTGGCCGAGATCGCGCGGCGCGGGCTGATCCTCGATCTTGCCCACGCCTCGCCGGCGGTGGCCCGCGAGGTGATCGCACGCACCGACATCCCCCTCGTCGTCTCGCATACCGGCATCCGCTCGCATTGCGACACGCCGCGCAATTTCCCCGACGATCTGATGCGGCGCATCGTCGGGAACGGGGCGGCGGCGGGCGGCGGCGTCGTCGGCATCGGCTTCTGGGCCGACGTCACCTGCGACGCGAGCCCCGCGGGCGTCGCCTCGGCCATCCGCGCCGCGATCGACCTGCTCGGCGAGGATCACGTCTCGCTCGGCTCAGACTGGGACGGCTCGGTGACGGTCGGCTTCGATGCCGCCGGGCTTCCCGCGCTGACCCACGCCATGCGCGAGGCCGGCCTGACCGAGGCACAGATCCGCAAGGTCGCTGGCGAGAACATGCTGCGGGTGCTCCGCACGCGCCTGCCCTGACGCCCTGACGCCGGTCCCGGCGTCCCTTCCGTCCGTTAACCCTTTGTTCAGGCTCTCGTTGAACGAGGGTTACCGCTCCCTTAACGCATCGGGACGGGGGTAAACGATGCGTTAAGGGAGCTCGCCGTCCATGTGCCTGATCTGTGCCGCCCGTCCCGCCTGCGGGCCGGACTGCGACTACCCCGCCCAGCCGGTGATCGGGGCGACGCCGCCCGGTGGCGGCACGGTCGCGCCCGGCGGCACGGTCGCGCCCGGCGGCGCGGGGGCGTCTGCCGGCGGGACGAATGTTGGCGCCGCGGCCGCGATCGCCGACTATCTCGCCGGCGGCTACCTCTCGTGGCTCGACGAGACGGGCTATCTCGCGCAGCCGGTGCACGTCACCAGCCCCGAGGGCGAGATCACCGTCAGCTTCGAGGGGATAACGGCCGCCATGCGCCCGCTGGCCGAGGCCGCGCTCGCCGCGTGGGCCGACATCGCCGACCTGTCGTTCCGCGAGGCGCCGGCCGACGGGGCGCAGATCGTCTTCCAGGACGACGAGCCGGGCGCGTTCAACCGCTGGCGCTACGATTTCGGCGACATGCGCGCGACCTATCTCGGGGCGACGGTCAACATCGAGGCCGGCCTTGCCAACCTGCACGGCACCGAATGGGGAAGCTGGACCTACGCCACCTTCCTGCACGAGGTGGGCCACGCGCTCGGGCTGGGGCACCCGGGTGCCTATGGCAGCTTCGTCGAGGCGCGCTCGGGCGGTCGGCTGTTCGACGAGGATACCGAGCTGATGTCGGTCATGTCCTACTTCCGGCATGACGGGCACACCCACATGTTCGGCTCGCGCGCCTGGCCCGTCACGCCGCAGCCGGCCGACATCCTGGCGATCCGCGCGCTCTACGGCACGGCCGAGGAGGTGCGGCCGGGTGACACCGTCTATGGCCGCGGCACCCACCTCGACGGCCCCCTCTCGGCGCTCGCAAGCGGATCGAAACCGGTGATCGCCACGCTGGTCGACACCGGCGGGCACGACATGATCGACTGGTCGCACGACGGGCGCGACGCCCGGATCGACCTGCGCCCCGGGGCGGCGTCGACGGTCGACGGTATGGAGGCGGGCCTCGCCCTCGGCCCCGAGACGTGGATCGAGAACGCGAGAACCGGTTGGGGCGACGACGTTCTGCTCGGCAACGCGCTCGACAACGTGCTCGAGGGGGGCGCAGGAAACGACACGCTCGAGGGCGGCGCGGGCGACGACACGCTCGATGGCGGCGCCGGCAGCGGCGATACCGCGGTGTTCGAGGGCGGCTTCGGCAGTTACGTGCTGCGCCTGTCGGCGGCGGGGATCGAGGCGACCGACAAGCGCGCCGACGGCTCGGGACGCGACCTACTGACCGGCATCGAATACCTGCGCTTCGCCGACGGCATCTCGTTCGGCGCCGAGGGCGCGGTGCGGGTCAACACGCTGTCGGGGGCGCTCGGGGTGGAGGTCGACGACCTTTCGACGCTCGCGCGGCTCTACATCGCCTATTTCGACAGGGCGCCCGATGCGCTCGGCTTCGTCTTCTGGGCGACGCAGATGTCGGAGGGGATGAGTGTGCGCGACGTCGCCCGCGACTTCTTCAACCAGCCCGAGACGCGGGCGCTTTTTCCCGATCCGGGCGATGCCGGCGCCCTGATCGACGCGGCCTATTCCAACCTGCTCGAGCGGGCGCCGGATGCGGCGGGGCGCGCGTGGTGGCTGGACGAGCTGGACTCTGGGCGGGTCGATCGCGCCGACTTCATGCTGGCGCTGATCCGCGGCTCCGAGACCAACGCGGCCGCCGAGGGCGACCGCCGCACGCTGACGGACAAGACGGATATCGGCCTGTCCTACGCGGTGGCGCACGGCCTGACGAATGGCGCAAACGCCCGCGCGGCGATGGAGGTCTATTCGGTGGCCGACCGCGCCGGCAGCCTCGGCGCGGCCGGAGACCTGATCGCCGGCTTCCGCGACGCGGCGGGCGAGGCTGCGAGCGACGAGGTGGTGGTCGAGATCGCCGGCGTCCTCGACGACCCGCTCGCCTGGGCCTGAATGGGCGGCGTCGCCCTAGCCCGGGGGCGGCCCGGCCCGCTCGAGGATGGCGTCGATCGCGGCCTGGGTGCCGCGGCTCCATTCGAGCGGCACGGGGTAGGGGGCGCCACCGCGCAGGCAGGCGCAGAACGCCTCTACCTGCGCGACATACTGGTGCGCGTCGGGAAACCGCTCTGCCGCGCGGTCGCGGCTGGAGCGGATCATCTCCACTTCGGCGAGGCCGTAACTGCCGGGGGTGAAGGGCGCCGCGAGGCGGATCAGCCCGTCGGTGCCGTGAAACGTCATCTCCTGCCACGGCGCCAATCGAAGCGAGGTGCGGATCGACAGTCGCGCGCCACCGATGCTGCCCGTCGCCGACAAGTGGGCATCGACGCCCGCCTCCCATGCCGCGGTGGCGGCTGCGATCTCGGGCTCGGCGGCGAGCGCGAATCTTGCGGCGCCGAGCGGGTAGACCCCGAGGTCGCGCAGGCCGCCGCCGCCGAGGTCGGCACTGTTGCGGATATTGGCCCGGTCGCGCAGGTCGATGGTGAAGGCGCCCTCGACATGCAGCACCTCGCCGATGGCACCGTCGGCGATCAGCGCCCGCACTCGCTGCCATTGCGGATGATGCACGATCATGAAGCCCTCGGCGGCGAGCCGCCCCGCCCGGTCGCGCGCCGCGATCAGCCGGTCGATCTCGGCCACCGACATGGCCACCGGCTTTTCGCAGAGCACCGCCTTGCCGGCGTCGAGCGCGCGCTCGACCCATTCGGCGTGCAGCGTGTTGGGCAGAGGGATGTAGACCGCGTCGATGCCGGGGTCGGCGAGCAGCGCCTCGTAGCCCACGTGCACCCGAAGGCCGGGCGCCCAGGCGAGAAAGGCATCGGCGCGCGCCGCGTCGCGCGTGGCGAGCGCGGCAAGGTCGGCCCCGCGCGCTGCGTGGATCGCCCGCCCCATGACGCGCTCGGCAAAGGCCGACGCGCCCAGGATTCCCCATTGCACCCTGCTGCCCATGACGCCCCTCCGCTCGATTCGGACCCGATCATCGTGGGCGCGCGCCTAGCACGCCGGCGCCCGGCAGCGCCATCGCGCGCCCCCCGAACGAGAGCGCCCCGCGCCGGCGTCCTGGCCGGGCGGGGCGCATGTGGCCCGGATCTCTCCGATCAGTTGGTGCAGGGGATTTCCTGCTCGATCACCTCGGCGCCGCGGCGGATCTTGGTCGTGCAGACCCGCTCCTGCTCGATGATCTCGGGCACGACCTCCATGATGCCGAGCAGGTCGTTCTGGTTGACCTCCACGACCTCGGCTTCAAGGGTGTCCTCCGCGCCCACGAGGCTGAGCGACAGTCGCCCGGTCGATTGCGCCTGTGCCAGCGACGCGACTTCCTGAGGCGTGGCCTCGACCGTCACGGTGCGCGCCACGACAGGCCCGGTGCGGTCGCTGTCTGCCATCTGGTCGATGGCGATGATGCGCACGTTCGTCTCGATCAGCTTGGTGATCTCGCGGCTGAGATCCGAGCGGCTGTCACCGTTGCCTGTCCAGTACACGTCGACCCGGTCGCCCGGCCGCAGGAAGCCCGACACGCCCGACGCGACGTCGACCCGGATGGCGAAGGCGCGCATGCCCCGTCCAAGGCGCGACGTCAGGCCGGCTTCCTGCCCCGGTTCGGTGACCTTGGAGGCGAGGACGGGCTCGAACGTCTCGACGCTGCGCAGGATGAAGCGCGGGTCCTCGTCGCCGGGGAACAGGGCGTCGACCTCGGTAAAGGCGCCCTCGGGCACGCTGTCGGCCTGCCATGCGATCAGCTTGACCGAGTCGCGGTCGAGCGTCTCGCCGTAGGCGCGCGGCTCGGTGAAGACCGCGATGCGCGTCATCTCCGGCATCTTCGCCTTCTCCGCTTCGAGGCGCTGCACCTCGGCTCGCATGCCGTCGATGAATCCTTGCGCCATGTAGACGGCGAATCCGGCGAGGCCGACCCCCACGACAAGAACCAGAGCGAAGACGAGACGCATGTTCTTCCCCTACTTTCGAGGCCGCCGAAGCGACACTGCACCAAAAGCCGTCCACGAGCGCGGAGACGGGTCGGTCGGGCGTTCCCATCCGGGATGATGCAGGCCCGCGCGACCGATCGTTTCCAATCTCGCTCCCGATTGCGGCCAAAGCAGGGCGCCACGCGGGTGCTTCGGTGGCGTCGGCAGCAGCCGGCGCCATGCCGGGGCTGACCCCCGTCAGTCGAGTATCGTATGGACGTCGTAGCTGCTGAGCCTCGTGCCGATGTTCTCCGCGCCGGGCCGGAACGAGTCGCCGAGGATGCTGATGACCAGCAGCGCGAGGCCGATGGTGCCGGCCGACAGCAGCACCCAATCCACCGTCACCGCGCCCGAGGTCTCCTTGCGGAAGGCGCGGATGCGGCAGGCGAGGTCGGACAAGTAAGCGGGCATGACGAACTCCTTTTTGTGGCGCGGTGCGCCGATCACGGTCACATCCGACAGGGTGGGAGCCGAATATGGCTAAAGGTAGGTGTTTCATGGCTGCCCCAATGACCTGGGCGGCCTGTTGCTCAACGAAACGTGCACGGTCTGGCGACGGTGCCTCGAGGGTTGGGCGGTGCCGTGCACTCCGAGCGGCCGAAGACAGACCCTCTTTCCGGATCGGACGAAAAAGGGCCGCGCCTCTCCACGAGACGCGGCCCTGTTCCCGTCGTCGAAGCGCGTTAATCGCCGACAGTAGTGGTGTCGCCCGGTTCAATGGACTCCAGCTCACCCCGGATATCACCCGACAGATCGGTGAGGCCGGTGCGGACGGCGCCGATCACAAGGATGCCGAGGCCGACGAGCGCGGCGGTCAGCACTACCCAGTCCACGGTCACGGCGCCGTCTTCGTCCTTGCCGAAGTTCTTGATGAAGTCGAAAAGTTTCATGTCACGTCCCTCCAGAGGATCACTTTCGATGGTCCGCCGCGTCGGCCTCATCCGGGTCAGCCTCTCTCTTCGACCCGTCCGCCGCCTTGGCTGAGGGCAAATAAGCCCTTGGATTGGGGCAAGACTTTGTTGCGGATCGTACGTTTTTGGAGCCCGCGGAAAAGACCCTGAAAGACACGTCAACACGTTGAATTGAAGAGAAATATTTTTTTGCCATGCCCGACCGGACGGGCGCGAGGGAGCGGCGGGCGTTGCCCGCAAGGCCCATGAGACGGACGAAAGTCGCCCCGTTGCGCGGCTGCGCTGGCCTCGGGCGCAGTCTTGAGGGACAGTCGCGTCAGGACTGGCGCGTCAGATCGCCGGCGACGAGGCAGAGAGCATGAGACTTTCATTCCGCACCGCGCCCGATCGGGCGGGCAGGGCGCCGTTTGGCGCTGCCGCGGCCGTCGCGCTGGCGTCCGGTCTGGCGTCTGTCCTGGCAGCGGGCGCCGCGGGCGTGGCGCGTGCCGAGGCGGGGGCGCAGGGCGCGGCCAGGGCGGCATCGACCGACGCCGCCGCGCCGTCCCCGGCGGTCGCTTCCGCGACTGCCGAGCCTCCCCCTGCGCCGAGCTTTCGCCGCGTCAAGGTCGGCTCGAACGCGGCCGGCACCCGGCGGATCACGGTTCAGATCGACGGGGAAGAGCAGGCGCGGATCCTTGCCGCGAACCCCGCCGTGCCGCGACCGCCCGACGTGCCCTTCGACGTCGGTCGCGGCGCTGCCGGACTCGCAGAGGGTGCGGGCGAGGGACCGGGCGAGGCGCCCGCGACGGCGCTTGGCTGGTACTGGGATCTCGTCTCGCCCGCCCGCGCCGACGCGAGCTCGGGCCGGCTGTCGCTCGCCGAGGCCGCGCTCGGCCGCGGCCCATCGGCGGTGCCTGCGCCGCGACTGGCGACACTGCAGCGGATCGCCGACGCGCATGGCCGCGACATTCTCGCCGCAACGGCGGGCCGTGGCGTGTCGCCCGCCCTCGTGCTCGCGGTGATCTCGGTGGAGAGCGCGGGCCGGCCGCAGGCGGTCAGCCATGCCGGAGCGGCGGGGCTCATGCAGCTGATGCCGGCCACAGCGGAACGCTTCGGCGTGACCGACCGGATGGACCCGCGGCAGAACATCCGCGGCGGCGTGGCCTACCTCGAGTGGCTGCTCGACCATTTCGGGCGCGACGCGGTGCTGGCGCTCGCGGGCTACAACGCGGGCGAGGGGGCGGTGGCGCGGCACGACGGCGTGCCGCCCTTCGCCGAGACACGCGACTACGTGCCCAAGGTGCTCGCGGCGTGGCGGCTGGCGCGCGGTCTCTGCCTCAGCCCGCCACAGCTGATCTCGGACGGCTGCGTATTCCGCACCGGCGATCGCCTCGCGCAAGGCAACTGACGGAGAGGCCCAGCGCCCGCCCCCGAGCGGCGGTCGCCCCACCCGCCCACCCGCGCCTGCCGCTCGGGGGCGGGCGCGGGGCCGTTTCGCCGCCTTCGGCGGCGACCCGACTGGTCGGGAGGATCAGCTGCGCAGGGCGGCGAGAGCTTCGGTCAGGTCGAGCGCGCCGTCGTAGAGGGCACGGCCCGAGATGGCGCCGGCGATCGGCCCGGCGTCGCGCAGGGCCACCAGGTCGGCGAGGGAAGAGACGCCGCCCGAGGCGATCACCGGAATCGAGATGGCGCGGGCGAGCGCGGCGGTGGCGGCGACGTTGGGGCCGGCCATGGCGCCGTCGCGGTCGATGTCCGTGTAGACCAGCGCGGCGATTCCGGCATCCTCGAAGCGGCGGGCAAGGTCGGTCGCCTCGTGCTCCGTCGCCTCGGCCCAGCCGCGCGTCGCCACTCTGCCGCCCCGCGCGTCGAGGCCGACGGCGATGCGGCCCGGATGGGCAGCGGCCGCCTCGTGCACGAGGTCTGGCGCCTCCACGGCCACCGTGCCGAGGATCACCCGCGCCACGCCGGTCTCGAGCCAAGCCTCGATCGTCGCCCGGTCGCGGATGCCGCCGCCCAGTTGCACCGGCACGTCGACGGCGGCGAGGATCGCGCGCACCGCCTCGGCGTTGACAGGCCGGCCCGCGAAGGCGCCGTCGAGATCGACGAGGTGGAGCCAGTCGCAGCCCGCCGCCGCGAAGCTCCGGGCCTGCGCGGCGGGGTCGTCGCCGAATATGGTGGCCGACCCCATGTCGCCGCGCAGCAGGCGGACGCACTGGCCGTCCTTCAGGTCGATGGCGGGGTAGAGGATCATCGGCTGCGCTCCGTCAGGGACGCGGTCTCCTGCCATGGTGCGGCGCGGGATGCAAAGGGCCGTCACCCTCACGCTCGATCGGGGCATGGGGCGCGCGCCGGACTCGGCGAGGCCATCAGGGAGCAAGGACATGCGACAGGCATTCGTGGCGGCGCTTGGCACGCTCGCCCAGCCGGTCGCGGGCCGCGGCCCCCGAACCCGCGGTCGGGACGTGGCGAACGGGGCCGGGCGATGACGGCGCCTGCGCCCCATATGCGCATCTGCGACTGCGGCGCCCGGATCTGCGCCGTGATCGAGCGCGCCTTCGCGCTTGGCGGGCAGCCGGCTGAGCCGGACGCCGTGGGCAGCCGGCTGAGCCGGACGCCGTGGGCAGGCGGATGATCCGGGGCATGGCAGCGGAGGAGGCGGGCTCTGCGGGGGCGGGCTCTGCGGGGGCGGGCACCAGGCGGGGCGGGCGCATCCGGGCGCCGGGCCGCGACACGCGCCGCCGGTCGACGATGGAGCTGTCGGCCGTGGACGACTCACCGTCTCGTTCCGCGTCGGCCGGATCTGCCGGGGAAAGCCCTTGCCGCGCGTGGGCCGGGCGCGACGGCCGCCGTCGGGCGACCGGGCCGGACCAGGCGCAAATCTCTTGAAGGAAGAGATTTGCCAAGAGCCTTGCTCAAGGCTCTTGCGCCCCCCTGGCCGGCCGGGCGCTCAGGGGCTCCACGCCAGGAAGTTGGCAATGAGGCGCAGGCCCGGCCCCTGGCTCTTCTCGGGGTGGAACTGGGTGCCGATCGTCGTGCCGTGGGCGACGATCGCCGTCACCGGCATCCCGTAATCGGCCGTCGCGAGCAGCTGGTCGGGCACGTCCATCGCCATGTGGTAGGAATGGACGAAGTAGGCATGGTCGCCCGTTGCCAGCCCCTCCAGCACCGGGTGGTCGCGCAGAAGGGTCAGGTCGTTCCAGCCCATGTGCGGGATCTTCAGCGCCGGGTCGGGTGGGGCGATGCGCACCACCTCGCCGTCGATCCAGCCGAAGCCCGGCACCGTTTCGTATTCGTGGCCCGCCCGCGCCATCATCTGCATGCCCACGCAGATGCCGAGGAAGGGGCGCCCCTTGCGCTCCACCGCCTCGACGATGGCCTCGTGCAGGCCTTCGCGCGCCTCGAGCGCGCGCTTGCAGGCAGGGAAGGCGCCGTCGCCCGGCAGCACGATCCGGTCGGCGGCGGCGACGTCCTCGGCCCGGTCCGAGACGATGACGCCGCCCGCGCCGATCTCGCGCGCCATCCGCCGGAACGCCTTTTCGGCGGAGTGCAGGTTGCCGCTCTCGTAGTCGACGAGGACCGTCGTCATCGCGCTCAGAGGCTCCCCTTGGTCGAGGGCACGGCATCGGCCTTGCGCGGGTCGGTCTCGACCGCCTCGCGCAGCGCGCGGGCGACGGCCTTGAACGCCGCCTCGGCGACGTGATGGGCGTTGACGCCGGAGAGGCGCTCGACGTGAAGGGTGATCCCGCCATGGGTGGCGAGCGCCTGGAAGAACTCGCGCACGAGCTCGGTGTCGAAGGTGCCGATCTTCGCTGTCTCGAAGGGGACGGACCACGCGAGGTAGGGCCGGCCCGACAGGTCGAGCGCGGCGCGCACCAGCGCGTCGTCCATCGGCAGCAGGCATGCGCCGTAGCGGCGGATGCCGCGCTTGTCGCCGAGCGCCTGCGCGAGCGCCTGGCCCAGCGCGATGCCCGTGTCCTCGACCGTGTGGTGGTCGTCGATGTGCAGGTCGCCCTCGGCGCGCACGGTCAGGTCGATCAGCGAATGGCGCGCGAGCTGGTCGAGCATGTGGTCGAAGAAGCCCACCCCCGTGCGGTTGTCGTAGGCGCCCGTCCCGTCGAGGGTCAGCTCGACGGCGATCTTCGTCTCGGCGGTGGCGCGGTCGATGCGGGCCTGGCGCATGGAGCTCTCCGGAGCGGGCCGGCAATGGGGGCCGGCGCGCGGGTCTCTACACCCGTCCGCCCGCGGTGGGAAGCGGGGGCGCCAGGGCCGCTTGCGGGGCGTGGCGCGCGCGCCTAGGCTCGGCCGGCCGAGAGAGAGGTTCGCCCATGTCGCATTGCGTCTTTGTCCAGCTCCGCTGCCGGCCGGGCACCGCCTACCGGGTGGCCGACGCGATCGCGCTGAAGGAAATCCATTCCGAGATGTATTCGACGAGCGGCGAATACGACCTGCTCCTGAAGCTCTACATCCCCGATGACGCCGATATCGGGCGCTACATCAACGAGGAGTTGCTCGACGTGCCCGAGATCGAGCGCTCGCTGACCACGCTCACGTTCCGCACCTTCTGATCCGCCGCGGCGCGGAGCGGGCCTTCAGGCGCCATGCCCCGGGCGCGGGGGCAGGGCGGCGAGGCGGTCTGCCAGGGCTGCGAGGTCAACGGGTTTGGTGAAGATGCCGGCGGCCCCGGCCTGCGCCGTGCCGGGCGCCGCTCCCGACTCGCGCGCGGTGACGAGGATGAGCGGCAGGTCGGGCGCGGGCGGGCGCAGCGTGGCGAGCACGTCGCCCCCCGGCACGTCGGCGGTGTCGTCGTCGGCGATCACCGCCGTCCAGCCGCCCGGCTCCTCCCGGATGGCCTCGGCGGCGATGGCGGCAGAATCGCACAGCGCGACCTCGGCGCCCAGCCCCTCGAGGAAGGCGTGCAGCACCTCGCCCGTCTCGCGGTCGCGATCGACGACGAGCAGGGTGGCGCCGGCGAGGCTGGGGCCACCCGGGCGGGGCGCCGTGCCGTCGGCCTCCTTGGCGCACGTGGCGAGCGGCCAGTAGAGCCGCAACGCGGGCGCGCCGTCGTCTGCCGTGCCGCGCTCGATCGCGCCGCCCGCCGCCCGCGCCTGCAGCGCGACAAGGGAAAGCGCGTTGGCCGGGTCGCCAGACGGGAGCTGCGCGGTGCCCCTCGCGGAGGCGGTTTCGGGAGCGGCCCCGCGCTGCGCCGGCCTGCGCGCACCGGCCGCAGACTCCAGCGGAGCGGGCAGGGCGGGCAGGGGCGCGGTGCGCCCGGGGGCGGACATCTCGAGCGCCGCGTAGGGGCGGCCGGCCGAGAGCAGGCCGGCATCGAGGGGGCGGGTGCTCTCGGGGGTGACGACGTCGACGCGCAGGCGGGCGCGCGGGGCGCCGCGCGCCAGAACGAGGCGGGCGAGGGCGAGGCAGGCATGGGCGGCCTCCTCGGCGGCGGGGGCGGGCAGAGCGATATTGCTCGTCTCCACCTCGAGGCGCGTGCCGCGCGGCAGAGCCTCGCCCGCGGCGTCGGGCAGCGCGGCAAGCAGGGGGCGCAGGTCGGCCGTGCTGCCGACGCGCGCCGGCGCGCCGAGATCGCGCAGCCGTGCCACGAGGCGGCCGGCGCGGGCGGCGGCCTCCTCGATGCGGCGGGCGGGCACGGCGAGCGGCGTTCCCGCTGACCCGATCCCTGCCGCCCCGGCGCCGATGGCATGGGCGGCGGCGTTGATCGTGGCGAGCAGGTTGGCGAATTCGTGGGCGAGACCGGCGGCGAGCTGCGACACCGCCTCCTGCCGTTGGGCCCGGCCGAGTGCGGCGCGCAGGTCGGCGGCGCGCGATTCGTCGGCCAGCCGCTCGGTCGCGTCGCGCACGATCAGCACGGCGCCCGGCCGGGCGGCGCCGTCGTCGTCGGGCAGGGCTGAGCGGGTGATCTCGTGGGCGCGGCCGCGGCCCGATTCGTCGGTCCGGCGGGCGAGCACGGCGCCCGCACCGGGCATGTCGGGGGCGGCGTAGCGCCTGCGCCAGTCGCGCCCCAGCCCCGCTTCGGGCGCGTCGAAGCCGAGCAGGTCGGCGGCGGCGCGGTTGAGGTAGACGATCCGCTCGGCCGAATCGACCAGCAGGATGCCGTCGCGCGCCGCCTCGATCGCGGCGACGCGGGCGCGCATCTGCGCCTCTATCCGCTTGAGCCGGGTGACGTTGGCGGCGGTCACCACGAGCGCGCCGTCGGCACCGTGCCGTGCCCGCACGAGGAAGCTGCGCCCGTCGGGCAGGCTCAGCTCGCGCCCGCCGCCCGAGCGGGCGAGCTCGTGCAGGTCGTCGGGGCCGGGGGGCGGGTCGGCCGGCCGCGCGGCGGCGTAGCGGCGAAAGGCGTGCAGGTTCTCGGCCAGGGCCGTGCCCGTGGCCCAGCCGGGGCCGGGGGCGGGCAGCGCATCGGCCAGCGCGGCGTTGGCGAACAGCACCTCGCCGCCCGCGCCGACGATGAGGAACGCATCCTCCGTCACGCCGAGCGCGCCGGTGAGGCGGGCGCGCAGGCGGTCGCGCTCGCGCTCGGCCTCGACCCGGTCGGTCACGTCGGTCTGGGTGGCGACGAGGTGGCGCCGCCTGTCGTCGCCTGCGGCGCCCACGGGGAAGAGGGTCATGTCGGCCCAGTAATCGGTGCCATCCGCGCGGCCGGCACGGACGAGGAAGCGCGCCTCGTGCCCGGCCGCGACGGCGCCCTCGAACAGCGCGCGGTCGACCGCGCCGCTCGCGTCGGCGGTCGCGCCCTCCCTGTCCGGGACGGCGTGCGCGGGCGGCGCGGCCAGCGCGGCGAGGGGGCGGCCGGTGAGCGCCTCGGGCGGCGCGCCGGCGAGCCGCGCCTGCGCCGCGTTGACGTAGACCACCGGGCGGCCGGGCCGGGTGGCGTCGGCCACGGCGACGGGGGCGGGGCTGCCCGCGATCACGCCGGCGAGCAGGGCGTTGTCGTCGGCCAGCGCCTCGGCCGCGAGCGCCTGTCCGAGCAGTGGCGCGAGCTGTTCGACGAGGGCGAGGTCGGCGCGCGAGAAGCCGCCCGGTGCGGCGTGCAGGGCGCAGAGGGCGCGGTGGGGGCGGCCGGGGATCGGGGCGCTGACGAGGCTGCAGTGCGGGGCCGGGTCGATCGCGTCGGGCCAGGCGCCCAGCATCGACAGGTCGGCCATGTTGCGCGCGCGCTTGAACAGGTCGACCGGCGGGTCGGTCGCGCCCCCCCAAGCGCCCGCCGTTGCGGTGCCCGGCCCGTCGCTGCTGCGCGCTGCCCCGTCCGGCCGGCCGCGGGCTGCCTCGGCGCCCGCAAGCGCGCGCAGCACCTGCACCTGCCCGCCTTCGCGTCCGAGCACCATCACGCGCCCCGCCCCTGTGGCGCTGGCGAGTGCCCGGAGCAGCGCCAGCGTCGCCTCGGTCGGGTCGGAGGCGGTGGCGTAGGCCTGCACGCAGTCGAGCAGGGCGCGGGTCGCAGCGTGGGAGGACTTCTCCCGCTCGCGCAGGACCTGGAGCTCGTGCAGCGCCTCGCGCAGACGTTCTCCCTCGTCCATGCGCGGATGGGCCGTCATGCCCGCGAGAGGACCACGCACGAGATCATCAGGTTGCCGTGACGATTGCCGGCGCCGAGAATCGGCCCCTGCTCGCCGAAGGTGAAGACACCGGCGAAAGGGGCGCCGGGCAGCGCCTTGCGCATCCCCTCGGTCACGTCGTCGAGCCTGGTCTCGACGCTGAGCATGCAGCCGCCGCAATAGACGAGCAGCGCGCCGGCGATGTCGGACGCGGCGATGTCGCCCGCCTCGGCCGCCAGCCGGGCGACGCGGCCGGCGCGTGCCGTCAGCCCGTCGGCCGAGCCCGCCATCTGCACGAGCCGCTCGCCCTCGCCCACGTCGGCGAAGAGTGTCAGGCCACCCGCCGGGTCGGCCTCGGCGGGGTGGGCGAGCAGGTGGAAGGGCACGCCGGCGACCTCGCTCACCTCGCGCCCCAGCGGCCAGAAGGCGCTGGGCGACAGGATGTTGCGCGGCGCGAGCCCCGACGCGGCGCCGCCCGCCACGGCGGCCTCCCGCAGGGGCGAGACATCGACGGCGCCGCCCGTCCACGCGCCGTAGACCTCGGCGGCGGGGCGGCCGTCGATCTCGGCGATGCGGCGCCCCTCGGCGCGGGTGACGGTGCCGGCGCGCTCGGTCGGGGCGTAGCCGCTCTGGTAGGCGACGGAGAGGCGCGTCGAGGGGTAGAGCACGCCCACCGCGACGCCCGCGCGCGCCACCTCGCCGCCCGCCACGATCCACCATTGGCCCGACACGTCGTCGTCGGCCGCGCTGCCGCCGAGGATGGGCGTCTCGGCGCCGACGACCGATTCGATGCCGGCGAGCACCCGCTCCTCGTGGCCGGGCGTGCCGTAGACCCAGACGAGATCGGGCCGCTCGCCGGGGCGGTCGGCGGCGGCCATCGCCGCGCGAACGGCCTCCCGCCCGGCCTGCTCGGCGGCGGCGGCGCCGGGGCCGGTGAAGGGCCGCAGGGCGCAGCCGTAGTCGCCGCCTGGATCGTCGATCGTGAACAGCGCGCCGGCGGCGCGGCCGGTCGCCGTGAGCGCCCCGCGGCACGAGGTGCCGCCCATCAGCGCGACACCGCGCGCCCGCGCCCACTCGATGAGCGGCGCGGGGTCCTGGGTGCAGCCGGTGTGCAGGGTGGCGAAGGCAGGCGCGGAGCCATTGGCCTCGAGATGCGCGGCGAGGGCCGCCGGGCCCGCCGCGTCGATGGGGGTGACGTCGATCTTCATGGGCGCCTCCTCGCGCTGGGGCAGGCCGGGCCCGGCGGGCCAGTCCTGCGGCGCGCCGATCCTAGGCGACACCCGTTAACGTGCCCTATCCGCCGCTTCGGCGCGGCGGGAGTGGACGCCTGGTGGCGCCGTGGGAGCGGGCACGCTAGATCTGGGGCATGCGCGAGTCTCCCCGATTCATTCATCTGCGCGTTCACAGCGAGTATTCGCTGCTCGAAGGCGCCGTGCGGCTCAAGGCGTTGCCGGGCCTGGTGGCCGGCATGGGCATGCCGGCCGTCGCGGTGACCGACACCAACGCGATGTTCGCCGCGCTCGAGTTCTCGGTCGGCGCGGCGGGCAAGGGGGTGCAGCCGATCATGGGCACCCAGATCGACCTTGCCTATGCCGAGGCCGCGCCGGGAGAAAAGCCGGTGCCGCCCGCGCCGATCGTCCTGCTCGCGCAGGACGAGGCGGGCTACGGCAACCTGATGAAGCTGCAATCGTGCTTTCACCTGCGGCACGACGGGCAGCAGGGCCGCGTGACGGTCGACGAGCTCGAGCGCCACTCGGAGGGCGTCATCTGCCTCACCGGCGGCCCCGACGGCCCGGTGGGGCGCCTGCTGCGAGCGGGCCAGCGGCCGAAGGCCGAGGCGCTGGTGACCCGCCTCGCCGCCGCCTTCCCCACGCGCCTTTACGTCGAGCTGCAGCGCCACCCCGGCGAAGACGGGCTGCCCGAGGCCGAGCGGCTGTCGGAGCGCGGCCATGTCGAGATCGCCTACGCCCGCGACCTGCCGCTGGTGGCCACCAACGACGTCTATTTCCCGAAGCCGGGCATGTACGAAGCGCACGACGCGCTGATCTGCATCAGCGAGGGCGCCTATGTCGACCAGTCGGCGCCCCGCCGGGTGCTGACACCGCAGCACTACCTCAAGTCGCCCGAAGAGATGGCCACGCTCTTCGCCGACCTGCCCGAGGCGCTGGAGAACACGGTGGAGATCGCGCGGCGCTGCCATTACCGCGCCGAGACGCGCGACCCGATCCTGCCACGCTTTGCCGACGACGAGGTGGAAGAGCTGCGCCGACAGGCGAAGGAGGGGCTCGCGGCACGTCTGGCCGTCATCCCCCACGCCGCGACCGTTGACGAATACGAACGACGGCTCGACTTCGAGCTGGGCATCATCGAGGGGATGGGCTTTCCCGGCTACTTCCTCATCGTGGCGGATTTCATCAAGTGGGCCAAGGATCGCGACATTCCCGTCGGTCCCGGCCGCGGCTCGGGCGCGGGCAGCCTCGTCGCCTATGCGCTGACGATTACCGACCTCGATCCATTGCGTTACAACCTGCTCTTCGAGCGCTTCCTGAACCCCGAGCGGGTGTCGATGCCCGATTTCGACATCGACTTCTGCATGGACCGGCGGGAGGAGGTGATCGACTATGTACAAGGCCGCTACGGCCGCGAGAAGGTGGCGCAGATCATCACCTTCGGCGCGCTCCTGTCGAAAGCCGCCGTGCGCGACGTGGGCCGGGTGCTGCAATTGCCCTACGGTCAGGTCGACCGCCTGTCCAAGCTGATCCCGGTCGAGGGGGTCAAGCCCGTCTCGATCGAGAAGGCGCTGGCCGACGAGCCGCGCCTGCGCGAGGAGGCGAAGGACGAGACGGTCAACCGCCTGCTCACCTACGGCCAGCAGGTCGAGGGGCTGCTGCGCAACGCCTCGACCCACGCCGCGGGCGTGGTGATCGGCGACCGCCCGCTCGACGCGCTGGTGCCGCTCTACCAGGACCCGCGGTCGGAGATGCCGGCGACCCAGTTCAACATGAAATGGGTCGAGCAGGCGGGGCTGGTAAAGTTCGACTTCCTCGGACTCAAGACGCTGACCGTGGTGCAGAACGCGCTCGACCTGATCCACGGCCAGGGGCGCGCGCTGCACGTCGGCGCCGACGGCACCGAGATCTACGCGCCCAACCCCGGCGCCGAGAACGATATCGGCCAGATCCCGCTCGACGACGAGGCGACCTACAGCCTCTACGCCTCGGCCAGGACGGTCGCGGTGTTCCAGGTGGAATCGACGGGCATGATGGACGCGCTGCGCCGCATGAAGCCGACCTGCATCGAGGACATCGTCGCCCTCGTGGCGCTCTACCGCCCGGGCCCGATGGAGAACATTCCCAAGTATTGCGAGGTCAAGAACGGGCTCAGGGAGCGCGAGGGCATCCACCCGCTGATCGACCACATCCTCGACGAGACGCAGGGCATCATCGTCTACCAGGAACAGGTGATGCAGATCGCGCAGGAGATGGCGGGCTATTCGCTCGGCGGCGCCGACCTCCTGCGCCGGGCCATGGGCAAGAAGATCCAGGCGGCGATGGACGCCGAGCGCCCCAAGTTCCTGAAGGGCGCGCAGGAGAAGGGCGTCGACAAGGCCAAGGCGCAGGAGGTGTGGGACCTTCTCGACAAGTTCGCCAATTACGGCTTCAACAAGTCCCATGCCGCCGCCTACGCCGTGGTCAGCTACCAGACGGCGTGGCTGAAGGCGAACCACCCGGTGGAGTTCATGGCCGCGGTGATGAACTGCGACATCCACCTGACCGACAAGCTCGCCGTGTATGCCGACGAGGTGCGCAGGGGGCTGGCGATCGAGATCGTGCCGCCCTGCGTCAACCGCTCGCAGGCGGCCTTCAGCGTCGACGGCGGCCGCATCGTCTATGCCCTTGGCGCGCTCAAGAATGTCGGTCACGAGGCGATGGAGATGATCGTCGCGGCGCGGGGGGACAAGCCCTACGTGACGCTCTTCGACCTCGCCCGCCGGGTCGACCTCAAGCGGATCGGCAAGCGCCCGCTCGAGATGCTCGCCCGCGCCGGCGCCTTCGACGTGCTCGACGCCAACCGCAGGCGCGCGCTCGAGAGCCTCGACGCGCTGGTGGCCTATTCGGCCGCGATCCACGAGCAGCGCGCCTCGAGCCAGGTGTCGCTGTTCGGCGAGGCGGGCGACGACCTGCCCGAGCCGCGCCTCTCGGCCGCCGACGACTGGCTGCCCACCGAGCGGCTGGCCGAAGAGCACGCCGCCATCGGCTTCTACCTCTCCGGCCACCCGCTCGACGACTACATGGGCGCGCTGAAGCGCCGGGGGATCCTGACCTTCGCCCAGGTGCTGGAGCGGGCCGAGCAGGGACCGGCGGTGGTGAAGATGGCGGGCGCCGTCTCGGTCCGGCAGGAGCGGAAGTCGGCGCGCGGCAACCGCTTCGCCTTCGTCGGGCTGTCCGATCCGACAGGACTCTACGAGGTGACGGTGTTTTCCGAGGCGCTCGAGGCGAGCCGCGAGCATCTCGAGCCGGGCTGCAACGTTACGATCACCGCCGAGGCGACGCTCGAGGCCGACCAGCTCAAGCTCCTCTGCCGGGCGGTCGAGCCGATCGATCGCGCCGTGGCGGGCAATGGCGGGGCGGCCGAGGGCTTCCGCGTCTATCTCGAACGGGGCGAGGCGGTGGCCACGGTGCGCGGCATCCTCGCCCGCGCCGCCGAGCAGGCGAAGGCCGGGCCGCGCGGGCCGATCCTGCTGACGCTGATGGCGCCCGACCTGCCCGGCGAGATCGACATCGAGCTCGGCGACCGCCTGCCCGTCTCGCCGCAACTGCGCGGCGCGCTCAAGGCGGTGGGCGGCGTCGTCACGGTCGAGGATCTCGACGCCTGACGCGCCCCGCGCGACGCAAATCCCTTGAAGGAAGGGATTTGCAAAAGCCTTGACCAAGGCTTTTGCCCGCGCTGCCCCATCGGCTGGCCAGACCCCCCGCCCGGGCCTCGCCGCAGAGTTCCTGGGCCTCGGCGCCGACCGAGGCGGGCCTGCGAGCGAAAGGGGCGGTCGTTTGCACCCGCCCGCCGCGGCTCCCGTGGCCGCCCGGCGCCGCAGTGCAGACCGGCGCGGCTGTGCGCCGCCGCGGCGCGGTTGCGCCGGCGGCACGATCGGGCGGCCGGTTTCTCAGCCGCCCTCGGCCTCGGCCACGTTGACCGTCACGGCGTGGAAGCTGTCGGGCGTGACCGAGATCGAATCGATCCCCGCCTCGACCAGCAGCCGCGCGAAGCCGGGGTCGTTCGAGGGCGCCTGTCCGCAGAAGCCGACCTTGCGGCCCGCCGCGTGCGCCCTGTCGATCACCGTGCGGATCATCCACAGCACCGCGGCGTCGCGTTCGGAGAAGAGCCCGGCGAGTTCGCCCGAATCGCGGTCGACCCCGAGGGTGAGCTGGGTGAGGTCGTTCGAGCCGATCGAGAAGCCGTCGAAGCGTTTGGCGAATTCCTCGGCGAGGATCACGTTCGAGGGGATCTCGCACATGACGTAGACCTGCAGGCCCGCCTTGCCGCGCTCGAGGCCGGCCTCCTTCATCACCTCCAGTACCCGGTCGCCTTCCTCGGGGGTGCGGCAGAACGGGATCATCACGATCACGTTGTCGAAGCCCATCTCCTCGCGCAGGTAGCGGATCGCCTTGCATTCCAGCTGGAAGCCGGGCGCGTAATGCGGATCGTAGTAGCGCGAGGCGCCGCGCCAGCCGATCATCGGGTTCTCCTCGTGCGGCTCGAAATCGTGGCCCCCGAGCAGTTCGGCGTACTCGTTGGTCTTGAAGTCAGACATCCGGACGATGACCGGGTCGGGGTAGGAGACCGCCGCGATCTGCCCCAGCCCGCGCGCCAGCGTCTTGACGAAGAAATCCTCCGGGCTGTCGAAGCCGCGGGTGATCCGGTCGATCTTCTCCTGGTCCTCGGGGCTGACCTTCGATGGGTCGAGCAGCGCCATCGGGTGCACCTTGATGGCGTTGTTGATGACGAACTCCATCCGCGCCAGCCCCACCCCGTCGGCCGGCAGGCGCCACCAGCGGGCGGCGGCGGTGGGGTTGGCCATGTTGAGCATGACGTTGGTGCGCGTCTCGGGCAGGTCGGCGAGCGAGACCTCCTCGACCTCGTATTCGGCGATCCCGTCGTAGACAACGCCCTCGGCGCCGCCGGCGCAGCTCACCGTCACGTCCTGCCCGTCATGCAGGATGTGGGTGGCGTCGCCGCAGCCGACGATCGCGGGCAGGCCGAGCTCGCGGCTGACGATCGCGGCGTGGCTCGTGCGGCCGCCCGAATCCGTCACGATGGCGCTCGCGCGCTTCATGATCGGCACCCAGTCGGGGTCGGTGGCGCCGGTCACGAGGATGCCGCCATCCTCGAAGCGGTCCATCTCGGTAGGGTGCTCGATCAGGCAGACGCGGCCCGTCGCCACCGCGTCGCCCACGCTGAGGCCGGTGACGAGGGTCTTGCCGGCGTCCTTCACGGTGTATGACTTCAGCACGCCCGTGCCGGCGCGCGACTGCACCGTCTCGGGCCGGGCCTGCACGATGTAGAGGGGGCCGTTCTCGCCGTCGCGCGCCCATTCCATGTCCATCGGGCAACCGTAATGGTCCTCGATGGTGGCGGCCATGCGGGCGAGCGCGAGAATCTCGTCGTCGGACAGCACGAACTGGGCGCGTTCGGCCTTCGACGTCCTGACGTTGCGGGTGGTCTGGCCGCCATGGGTGGGGTCGCCCTTGGCGTAGATCATCTTGATCTCCTTGGCGCCCATTGCCTTCTCGATGATGGGCGACAGCTCGGGGCGGTCGAGGAAGGGCTTGTAGACCTCGTATTCGTCGGGGCTGACGGCACCCTGCACGACGTTTTCGCCCAGGCCCCAGGCGGCGTTGATCAGCACCGACCTGGGAAAGCCCGATTCGGTGTCGATGGAGAACATCACGCCCGAGCCGCCGGTGTCGGAGCGCACCATCTGCTGTACGCCCACCGACAGCGCGACCTGCGCGTGGTCGAAGCCCTTGTACTTGCGGTAGCTGATCGCCCGGTCGGTGAAGAGCGAGGCGAAGCAGCGCCGGCAGGCGTCGAGCAGAGCCGCCTCGCCCACGATGTTGAGAAATGTCTCCTGCTGGCCGGCGAAGGAGGCGTCGGGCAGATCCTCGGCCGTGGCCGAGGAGCGCACGGCGACCGACAGGCTGTCATGCCCGGCGCGGGTGGACAGCTCGTGGTAGGCGCGCACGATGTCCTGCGCGATGTCGTCGGGCCAGTCGCCCTCGACGATCATGTCGCGGATCCTGGCGCCCGTCTCGTGCAGGGTGCGCTTGCCGCTGTCCCAGTCGGCCACGGCGGCGGCGATCCGCTCGTCGAGGTCGTTGGCGGCGAGGAAGGCACGGTAGGCGTCGGCCGTGGTGGCGAAGCCGGGGGGCACCTGGATGCCTGCCTGGGACAACTCCTGGACCATCTCGCCCAGCGACGAGTTCTTGCCGCCGACGAGGGCCACGTCGCCGCGGCGCAGGTCGTCGAAGCGGATCACGTTCACACGGGTCATGCTCGCGTCGTGGGCCATGCGTTTCCTCCTGTGGTCCCATGCGCGGGCGGGCGCTGCCACCGACCGGCGCCCCCGGCCGCCCGCGCTGTCGACAGTTCGCGCTAACGGTCCCCGGCGCCTTGATGCAGGTCAACAGGGACGGCCGGGAGTGAGACGACATGCCTCCGCCGCGGGCCCGCCGGCCCGTCCGTCTGCCCGATGTCGTGGCAGGCGCGCGCGCCCGCCGCCCGCGCGCCCGCCGCCCGCGCGCCCGCCGCCCGCGCGCCCGCCGCCCGCGCGCCCCCAGCGACGGTCGCCCCCCCCCGCCCCACCCGCCCACCCGCGCCCGCCGCTCGGGCCGTGCGCGCGGGCATCGCCCCAGGCTGCGACGGCGGCGCTCCCGTCGCCCTTGCAGGCTTCTTTCTGTTCCAAATAGGCAAGGCGCTCCGTCGGCCGGACCGCGGCACGGCCGTGGGGGGAACGCACAGCCCTTCGCGCGGCGAGCCGGCGCGCGGCGGACGCCTCAGGCCGTGCGCGGCGCGGGCGCGGTACGGATCGACCAGCCGAGCAGGGCGAGGACCAGCGCCGCGCCGGCGATGTTGAGGAGAAGCAGCTGCGGCCAGAGCGCGGCGAGGCCGGCCGCGCCGGCGGCGAGGCGCAGGGGCCACGAGATCGGCCCCTCCATCGCGCCCGCGAGCGCCGCCGACAGGCCGTAGATGCCCACGACGCCGAAGGCGAAGACGGTGAGCGCCGCGCCCCAGTCGCCCGAGAGGAACGGGGTGTAGGCGAACAGGACCGGCACGATGTAGAGGCCCTTGGCGAGTTTCCACGAGGCGACGCCGGTCGCCATGGCCGGCGACCTGGCGATGGCGGCGGCGGTGAAGGCGGCGAGCGCCACGGGGGGCGTGACGTTGGAATCCTGGCTCAGCCAGAAGATGATCATGTGCGCCGAGAGCAGCGCGACCGTCGCGGCCTCCGCCGGCACGACCATCTCGCGCAGGGGTTGTGCTACCTCGATCGGGAGCGAATGGACCAGCGCGCGCGCCTCCGGCAGCGGCATGGGCGCGGCGAGGCGCGGCACCGCCTCGGGGGCGCCCAGCATGAAGATCGCCTGCGCCTGCTCCGGCAGGTCGCCAGCCGCGATGAGCGCGATCACCTCGCGGTCGCCGATCATGCCGGCGAGGGCCGGCGCCGAGAGGGTGGCGAGCACGATGTAGGCCGCCGTCACCGGCAGCCCCATGCCCAGCACCAGCGAGGCGAGCGCCACCATGGCGATGGCCAGGAGCAGGTTGCCGTCGGCCCAGCGGTCGATCATCAGCGAGAAGACGTTGCCCACGCCCGCCGTGGTGATGACGTTGACCACCAGACCCACGGCACAGAGCAGCACCGCGGTCATCACCATCGAGCGCGCGCCGAGCGCCAGCGCCTCGAAGATGGCGCGCGGCCCCATCGGGTTGGCCGAGGCCCAGGACGCGACGATCACCGCGCCGATGCCGAACACGGCAGCGTAATTCGGGGTGAAGCCCATGACCAGCATGGTGATCAGGAGCGAGATCGGCACGATGAAAGGGGCGCCGCCCCGCTTCAGCGCTGTCCACAGCGTCTCGCCCTCGGCCTCGAGCGGCGGCAGGTTGAGCCGGCACGCCTCGATCCGCACGAAGAAGCCGACCGAAAGGAAGTAGAGCAGGGCCGGCAGGGCGGCCGTGGCGACGATCGTCTCGTAGGGGATCTGGGTGAACGAGGCCATCACGAACGCCCCCGCCCCCATGATCGGCGGCATGAGCTGCCCGCCGGTCGAGGCCGCGGCCTCGACCCCGCCGGCGAACTTGGGCGGGAAGCCCGCCTTCTTCATCAGCGGGATGGTGATGACGCCGGTCGAGGCGGTGTTGGCCACCGCCGAGCCCGAGATCGTGCCGGTCAGGCCCGACGAGATCACGGCGACGATGCCGGGCCCGCCCCGCACCCGGCCCGCCACCGCCGTGGCCAGCGCGATCACGAAGTCGCCCGCGCCCGAGCGCACGAGGAAGGCGCCGAAGATGATGAACAGGAACACGGTCGTCGAGGAGATGCGCGCGACGGTGCCGAAGACGCCTTCGTCGTTGTAGATCGACCGCCAGAGCGTCGACTCCCACGAAAAGCCGCGGAACTGGAACACGCCGTCGATCATCGAGCCCCACTCGGCGATGTAGGTCAGCGAGATAACGATCAGGATCGGGATGACCGGCCCGGCCACCCGACGGGTGAACTCGGTCGCGCCCGCGACGAGCATGAGGGCCGCCGCCCAGTCGAGCGCGCCGAAGGGCTGGGTCTCGCCGTAGAGGCGGGTATCGTTGAGCACGAACCAGAAGGCCGAGAGGGCGGTGAGCGCCCCGAGCGTCATGTCGAGAGCGGTCAGGGCGCCCGAGGTCTTGCGCGACGGGATCAGCGGGTAGAGCGCCGATGCGAGCAGCACGAACCCCGCGAAGTGCAGGACGTTGCGCTGGAACTCAGAGATGATACCCGGATAGAGCGCGAAGATCAGGTGGCTGGCCGAGAGCGCGGCGCAATAGAGTGCGAGCACGCGGCCGGGCAGGCCCGTGGGCGACCGGAGCGAGCTGTCGTCGGTCTCCGACATGGTCACCTGCCTGCGGGGGTGGCGCGCGAACCCGCGCGCCGCCCGGTGCCGATCACTCGGCGATCAGACGGTCGGGGATGTCGACCCCCTGCTCCTCGTAGAAGCGCGCGGCGCCCGCATGCAGCGGCACCGGCAGGCCGTTGATCGCCACCTCCAGCGACATGGCGTCGGTGGCGGGATGGATCGCCTGCAGGAAGGGCAGATTCTCGTAGATCGTCTTGGTGATCTCGTACACGTGCTCTTCGGGCAGGTCCGCGTGCGTGGCGAGGAAGTTGGGCTGCGCGATCGTCTCGATATCCTCGTCCTGGCCCGGGTAGGTCCCCGCGGGGATGATGTAGCGGAACCACAGGTCGCGCCCGCCATCGGCCTGCGCGAGTTCCTCGTCGGTGAAGTCGAGGATCGTCACGCTGTCGCCGGCCGCGGCGAGAAGCTGGCTGATCGCGCCCACCGGGTCGCCGGCCGGCGTCGAGATGCCGGCCACCTGGCCGTTCCGCAGCGCCTCGGCGGCCGGGCCGTAGCCCCCCTCCACGAGGTCGAACGCCTCGTAGATGTCGACGCCCAAGCCCTCCAGGATCGCCGCGTTCGAGCCGATCGTGCCCGAATTGCGGGCGCCGAGCGCGGCCCGCTCGCCGGTCAGGGCGACGAAATCGGCCATGGTGCCGCTCTCGACATGGTCGTTCGAGACGACGAAATGCTCGACGTTCGGCCAGAGCAGCGTGACCGAGCGCAGGTGCTCCTGCGCGCCGTCGGCCTCGATCGGGCCCGACCCGGTGGCGGCATAGTAGCCGAACAGGCCCTGAAGGATGCCGAACTGCGCCTCGCCCTCGCGCAGCAGGCGCACGTTCTCGCCCGAGCCGGCCGACGAGACGGCCGACATGCCGATGCCCGTCGACGGCTCGAGGCGCACCTTGGTCAGCGTGGCGATGGCGACGCCGACGGGGTAGTAGGTGCCGCCCGTCGAGGCGGTGGCGAGGATGTAGCTGGCGCCGTCCTGCGCGCTGGCCTGCATCGGCAGGGCGAGGCTCGCGGCGACGAGCCCGGTGATCGCGAAATGCTTCATGGTCTTCTCCCTGTTTGCGCCGCCTCTCGGGCGGCTTGGCGCGGCGGGGCGGGCGCCCCTCGCACGGCCGCCATAGAAACCGCGCGGCGCCTGCGGTGGCAAGGATTTCCTGACCGGAAGGTCGCATGCCTCGGTCCCGCCCGGCCCGGAATGCGCGCGGCGCGGATGCGCGACGAGCGCCGCACCCGCCCGGGGAGGGGCGCCGGCGGGCCGGCGGAGGGCCGGTCCGGGCGCGAGGCCGCCCTTGCCAGTGGTGCCCGCCCGTGACACCTCCACCATGCCCGTTGCGGGCCGAGCGGAGGGGACACATGGCGACATGGACGGCGCTGACCACGCTGCCGGGGCGGGAGCCCGCGGAAGCCCTCGGCGCGGCGATGGAGGGCATGACGCCCGCGCCCACGGGCATCGGCGTGTTCGAGATGGAGGACGGCTCGGGCCGGTGGGAGGTCGGCGGGTATTTCGACGGCCCTCCCGACGCGGCGGCGCTGGCGTTGCTGGCCGCCGCCTTCGGCGCCCGCCCCTTCGCGGTGTCGGACCTGCCCGAGACCGACTGGGTCGCCAAGGTGCGGCGCGAACTCGCCCCGGTGCAGGCCGGCCGCTTCTGGCTGCATGGCGCGCACGACGCCCATCGCGTGCCCGAGGGGGTCGAGCCGCTGCTCGTGGAGGCGGCCATGGCCTTCGGCACCGGGCACCACGGCACGACGCTGGGCTGTCTGCGCGCCCTCGACCGGCTGGTGGCGCGGGGCGAGGCGCCGGGGCCCGTGGCCGATCTCGGCTGCGGCACGGCCGTTCTGGCGATGGCGGCGGCGCGAGTCTGGCCCGAGGTGCCGATCTACGCCTCCGACATCGACGCGGTCGCGGTCGAGGTGGCCCTTGCGAATGTGGCGGCGAATGGGCTGGCGGGCCGTGTGCGCGTGCTCGAGGCGGCGGGCCTCGACCATCCGGAGCTGCAAGCGGCGCCCCCGTTTCGCCTCGTCTTCGCCAACATTCTCAAGGGGCCCCTTATCGAGCTCGCTCCCGCCGTGAGTGCCGCCATCGCCCCCGGCGGCTGGGCGATCCTGTCGGGCCTGCTGGCCGAGCAGAGGGACGAGGTGACGCAGGCGTGGGAGGCCGCGGGCCTCACTGTCGACGGGGCGGACGAAATCGCCGGCTGGGCGACCCTTTGTCTCCAGAAAAGTTGAGTATTTCCGGGTGCTTCCGCCACATTGCTGCCCCAACTTCGACGTAGGGTCATGGCAGTGTGTTCCCCGAGCGATGGAGTGGCCTGCCGTGAGCGAGCGACAGTACAAGCAATTCGACAAGCGCCTGAAGCGCATCCAGCGGATTCATCGCAAGGGTGGCGGGTTCGAGGCGGCCGGCACGCTGGGGCAGAGCTATTACACCCGTCAGGCGCGACGCGGGCAACGCGCGGTGCTGCGCCCGGCGCTGGCGATCGTGGCCTCCCTGGTGATGTTCAAGGCGCTCGCCGCGGCGTCGATGCCCGAGGGTGACTATTCGGTCCGGGTGGCCGCGCTCGCCGAGGCCGGCGCGGCAGGCCAGGCGGCGTCCTTCGTCATGGCGCCCGACCCGATCAGCCGCGCGATGGCGAGCTGGATCGCGCCGCTCTTCGCCCAGCAGGGCTGAGGCGCGCTCAGCCCGCCACGACCGCGCGGATCACGTTGCCATAGAGTGCCAGCGGAACCAGTGCGGCGAGCCCCATCATCGCCGTCGCGGCCACCGCAAGGAGACCGTCGCGCGTGAGCAACGCGGTGGCGAAGAGCGCGACCGCCACGCCCAGGATCGACGACGAGAACGGCACGAGCTCCAGAAACGGCATCGCCGCCCCCGCGGCCGCGCAGGCCGCCTTGGGCAGAGCGTCGAGCGGCGGGCTGACGAGCAGCCGCATCCGGTCGCGGGCCGAGTGATCGAGCCAGCCGGCGAAGCGGCGCAGGCGCGGCATCGCGGCTCGCAGCCGCGCGCCGGACAGCCGGCGCCGCCGGATCACGGCGGGCAGCCAGATCCGCGGCCGGCCCGCCAGCATCTGCAGCGAGACGAGCGCGATGATCGTGCCCATCGCCGTGGGCAGGAGCGGGATGCCCGAGAGCGGCGAGACGACGATCAGCGCCAGCACGATGAGAACGGGCAGGAACGCCGTCTCGCCGAACGCCTCCAGGATATGCTCGAGCAGCAGCGGCTCGCGCCCCTCGAGCGTGTCGAGCCGCCGCACGGCCTCGGCGACGGGCCCCGGCGCGGCCGTGCCCGGCGCCACCAGCGGCGCGTTCTGCGGAGCACCCTCCATCCCGTCGTCTCCTCCCGCGGAAGAGATGGCGCAGGGCGCGCCGCGCCGCAAGCGGGCAGCTCAGCCGAGCGCCTCGCGCAGTGCCGCCGCGCCGCGCGAGACGGCGAAGACGGCCGCCGCGGCGCAGACCATCGAGGGGCCGGCCGGCGTGTCGAACGTCAACGAGGCCTGCAGCCCCGCCAGCGCCGAAGCGCAGCCTATGACGATGGCCAGCGCGGCCATGCCCTCGGGCGTGCGCGCGACCGCGCGCGCCGCGGCGGCCGGGATCACCAGGAGCGCGGCGATCAGCAGGACGCCCACCGCCTTGATCGCGACCGCGATGGCGACGGCGAGCGTGACGGTCAGGATCGTCCGGTCACGCTCGGGCGAGAGGCCCGAGGCGATGGCGAGATCCTCGGCCACCGTGGCGGTCAGCAGGGCCGACCAGCGCCACGCGATCAGTGTGAGCACTCCCGCCGCGCCACCCCAGATCACCGCGAGATCGGTGCGCGACACCGCGAGGATGTCGCCGAAGAGATAGCCCGACAGGTCCACCGGCACGCCGGAGAGGAACGAGACCGCCACGAGGCCGGCGGCGAGGCTCGCATGGCTGAGAACCCCCAGCGCCGTGTCGCCCGACAGGCGCGGCCCCGCCATCCGGTCGACCGTCAGGCCGACGATCAGGGCGAGCGCGGCCGCCCCGGCGAAGATCGAGATGTCGAGCGCCAGGGCCAGCGCCACGCCGAGCAGGGTGGCGTGGGCCGTCGCGTCGCCGAAGAAGGCCATGCGGCGCCATACGACGAAGCAGCCCAGCGGCGCGGCCGCGAGGGCGGTGCCGACCCCAGCGAGGGCCGCGCGCACGAGGAAGTCGTCGAGCATGCGCGTCAGCCCTGGCCGCGCGTGGGCGACGCCGGGTTGTCTGGATGCCTCCGGGCGGCCACGTCCCACGGATCGTGGTCGGGGTCGTTGCTCCGGGTGTGATCGTCGTCGTGACTGTGGTCGTGGTCGTGGCGGTAGAGCGCAAGCGCTCCGCCCGTGCCGGTGCCGAAGAGCGCGCGGTATTCGGGGGCCGAGGCGACGTGCGCGGGCGCCCCTTCGCAGCAGACATGACCGTTGAGGCAGATCACACGGTCGGACGCGCTCATCACCACGTGGAGTTCGTGGCTCACCATGACCACGGCGCAGCCCGTCTCTTCGCGCACCGCGGCGATGCGCCGGTAGAAGGCGGCCGAGCCCGGCTGGTCGAGTCCCTGGGTCGGCTCGTCGAGCAGGAGCAACTCGGGCGAGTCGAGCAGCGCGCGTGCCAGCAGCACCCGCTGGAACTGTCCGCCCGAAAGCTCGGTCATCTGGCGCGCGTGCAGGTCGGGCAGGCCGGCCGCGGCCAGCGCCTCGGCCGTCTCGACGGCCGAGCGGCGGCGGGGCAGCGACAGGAAGCGCGACACCGTCAGCGGCAGCGTCGCGTCGATTCGCAGCATCTGGGGCACGTAGCCCACCCGCAGCCCCGCACGGCGCACCACGCGGCCATCGGCCGGCGCCACCGCGCCGATCAGCGCGCGCAGCAGCGTCGACTTGCCCGAGCCATTCGGCCCCACGACGGTGACGATCTCGCCCGGGCTTACGCTGAAGTCGATGCCGCGCAGCACCGTCCGCCCGGCGAGCGCGACCGACAGGCCCTGTGCCGCGACGAGCGGGCGCGACGCCGCGTCGTCGCCGGGCACCTCGGGCGCGCCCTGCGCGCCGGGCGGGTCCGGCTCCACGTCGCCATGCGCCAGAGGGGCGGTGCGCTGCGCGGTCATATGGCGCCCGGCTCCCCCTTGCCCGGGGTGGGCTGCCCCGACAGGCCGCCGTCGGACAGGCAGGTGGGGCAAAGGCCCTTGGCCTCGACCACGGTCTCCTCGATGCCGAAGCCGGTCTCTTCCGCCGCGCGTGCCAGGAGACCGACATACATGTCGGCGCGCGCCTCGGCCACGGCCCCACAGGATCGGCAATGCAGGAAGGCGGGAACGTGGCGCTCGCCCGGATGAACGCAGGCGACGAAGGCGTTGAGCCCCTCGATCCGGTGCGCGAAGCCATTGCTCACGAGAAAATCGAGCGCGCGGTAGGCGGCCGGAGGCTGCGACCCGAGCCCTTCCTTCTGCATGCGGTCGAGCACCTCGTAGGCGCCCATCGCGCGATGCTCCTCGAGCAGGATCTCGAGTACCCGGCGACGCGCCGGCGTCAGGCGCAGCCCGTTCTGCTCGCAGTGCCGCTCGGCCTCGGCGAGGGCCGTGGCGATGCAGCGGCCATGGTCGTGCTCGTCGAAGCCAACGGCGCCGCCGCCATCCGAGGCGTGCGCGTCTGACGAGCGCGGGCCGGTCCTGTCATCCGGGGCGGAGTCAGCAGGGACGGAGTCCGACGGGGCGCTGGAAGGCGAGTCGCTCATTCGTCATCCTTGCAAGATCGCTTGTTACTTAGTAACGGTGTTCGCGCGTGAACAGAAGCGGAGGTTTCCGATGCCGCATCCATCGAATGGATTAAATAACATTTACAGGGATCGTGCCAGTGCCGGATGGCCGCGCCGCGGCATGCGGGGGGCGCTGGCGGCGTCTGTCGCAGCGACATGCGCGGCGGGCGCCGCGCGGGCCGACGTGCCGCAGGTGGCCGTCGACATCGCGCCGGTCCACTCGCTGGTGGCGCAGGTGATGGGCGATCTGGGCTCTCCGGAGCTCGTCCTGCCGCCCGGCGCGTCGCCCCACGGCTACGCCTTGCGCCCCTCCGAGGCGCGTGCCCTGCAGGGGGCCGATCTCGTGGTGTGGGTCGGGCCGGGGCTGACGCCGTGGCTCTCCTCCGCGCTTGGTTCGCTCGCGCGCGACGCCGCCGTGCTCGAGGCGATGGAGGCCGAGGGCGTGACCCTTCTCGACATGCGGGAGAGCGCGGTCTTTCCGGGGCATGACCACGATCATGGCGACGCCCACGCCGAGGCCGATGCGCACGACGACCATGATCACGATCACGCCGAGGCGGACACGCACGACCACGATCACGATCACGATCACGCCGAGGCCGATGCGCACGACGACGACCATGATCACGACCACGCCGAGGCCCATGCGCACGATCACGACCACGCCGAGGATCATGCGCACGACGATGACCACGACCACGGCCAGCACGACCCTCATGTCTGGCTGGACCCCGACAACGCGACGGCGATCGTCCGCGCCGTGGCTGTCGCGCTGTCTGAGATCGACCCCGACAACGCAGCCGTCTACGCGGCCAATGCCGAGGCGGCCGCGGAGCGGATCGGCGCGCTCGAGGCCGAGCTCTCGGCCAGGCTCGCGCCGGTGCAGGGCCTGCCCTTCGTCGTGTTCCACGACGGCTACCAGTATTTCGAGGCGGCCTTCGGGCTTGAGGCGGCGGGCGCCATCTCGATGAGCGACGCGCGGATGCCGTCGGCGGCGCGGCTGGCGGAGGTGCGCGACCGGATCGAGGAGCTCGGCGCGGCCTGCGTGGCGGCCGAGCCCCAGTTCGACCCCGGTCTCGTCGAGGCGGTGGCCGAGGGCGCCGACGTGCGCACTGCCGTGCTCGACCCGCTCGGCATGGCGCTCGAGCCGGGAGCAGAGCTCTACGGCGCGATGATGCGCGACCTCGCCTCGGCACTCGTCGGCTGCGGCGCCGACAGCTGAGGGGATGGGGCGGCGGGCCTGGCCGCCGCCCTGGCCTCCGCCCTCGGCCAGCGCGTCGAGATAGGCGCGCACCGCGGTCTGGACGTTGCGGAAGCGGTCGCCGCCCAGCGGCGTGCCGCCGAACCGGCGGGTGATGACCACGATGTGATCTCTCACCTCCTCGCGCTCCAGAGTCCGCGGGATGGTCATGCCCACGCCGGCCTCGCCGTCGTCGTTCTTGAGCGGACCGTCCTCGGTCAACACCGCCCAGGAATTGTGCGTCGCACGGGCGAACTTCTTTCTCCGCTTCAGGGTCTTGACGAAATCGCGCGCTTTGTCTGCCGACCGGGCAGGGGCCGCCGGAGACGGCGTATCTCGACCCGCGGTCGGAGGGGATGCCCTCGAGCACGCGCATGTCCGCCGCTCAGGCCGGGGCCGACGCACGAGCAAGTCGCGCTCCCCTCTCGCCGCCGGGGCACCGGCCGGCTAGGCTCGCGCGGGGACCGCAGACAGGGGGCAGGGCGCCATGACCGACGACGACCGCATAAGAAGACTCGCCGAAGCGCAGCCCCCTTTCGCACGGCTGATGGGCCTGCGCCTCGTCTCGGCCGAGCCCGACCGGCTGGTGGCCGAGATCGAGGTTGTGGCGGATCTCACCAACCGCAACGGCACGCTGCATGGCGGGGCGGTCATGGCGATCGCCGACAATCTTGGCGGTACGGCGACGGTGCTCAACATCGCCGACGACGAGCGGACGGTGACCATCGAGAGCAAGACGAACTTCATTCGCACCGTGCCGGAAGGCGACACCGTGCGCGCCGTGACCGAGCCGCTGCACAAGGGGCGCACGACGATGGTCTGGCAGACGCGCATCACCCGCGGCGACGGCACCCTCGCCGCCATCGTCACCCAGACCCAGATGGTCCTGCGCCCCGGCGGCTGACGGCCCCTGGCGGACGCGCCCCGTCGCCCCCAAGATCCCGGGCAGGGCCGCGAGGCCGGGGACGGTGCGGCGCGCGCAGGCGAGGGATGCAGGGGCGGGCGGGCCGATGGCGAAGCCGAGGTCCGCGCGGGCCTGCACGGCCGTCGTCGGGCAGTCCCTCGTCGGCGGGGCTCATCCGAGCCGATGCTCGATGCTTCTCGCCGGACTCAGCCGGCGCGCAGACGTCGCGCCGCGTCGGGGGCGAAATAGGTGAGGATGCCGTCGCAGCCGGCACGCTTGAAGGCCGTCAGGCTCTCCATCATCACCGCGGCGCCGTCGACCCAGCCATTGGCGGCGGCGGCCCGCAGCATCGCGTATTCGCCCGATACCTGGTAGGCGTAGGTCGGCGCGCCGAAGGCGTCCTTCACCCGCCGGCAGATGTCGAGATAGGGCATCCCCGGCTTGATCATCACCATGTCGGCGCCCTCGGCCAGATCGCGCTCGATCAGCCGGATCGCCTCGTCGGTGTTGGCCGGGTCCATCTGGTAGGTCTTCTTGTCGCCTCTCAGCGCGCCCGACGCCCCCACCGCGTCGCGGAACGGCCCGTAGAAGGCCGAGGCGTATTTCGCCGCGTAGGAGAGGATGGCGACATCCGTGTGCCCCGCCGCCTCGAGCGCGCGGCGCATCGCGCCGATCCGGCCGTCCATCATGTCGGAGGGGCCGAGGATGTCGGCCCCCGCCTCGGACTGCGCCAGCGCCATCTTCACCAGCGCCTCGACCGTCTCGTCGTTGACGATCACGCCGCCCCGCACGATCCCGTCATGGCCGAGCGCGTTGTAGGGGTCGAGCGCGATGTCGGTCATCACCGCGACCTCCGGCACCGCCCGCTTGACCGCCCGGATCGCCCGGTTGGCGAGGTTGTCGGGGTTCCACGCCTCCTCGCAGCCTTCCGTCTTGAGCGCGGGATCGGTGCAGGGAAACAGGCAGATCGCGGGGATGCCGAGGTCGCGCGCCTCTTCGGCCGCTTCCACGATGCCGTCGACCGAGCGGCGCACGATCCCGGGCATCGAGGGCACGTCCTCGCGCACGCCCGACCCGTCGCGCACGAAGAGTGGCCAGATCAGGTCGCCGGGCGTCAGGTGGGTCTCGCGCACCAGCGCGCGGAGCGGTTCGGTGCGGCGCAGCCGGCGCGGCCGGCCGGCGGGGTAGGGGGCTTGGGTGGGGCGCATCGCTTCGTCTTCTTCCGGCCTCGGGAGCGCCGCGACGTTGCATGGATCTCGGGCCATCTCAAGGGTTACAATCCGCGCACGGCGCCGGTAGGGTCCGGCCGCCGGAGCGAGCCGTGGCCGACCGCGGCCGCCCGGAACGAACCCGGCACTGGGACGACACGCCACCACAAGGCCCGGCACGGGGCGCATTGACCGCCAGGGAAAGACCGGTAACGACCGGCGCACGAGGGAGAGCAGCCGCCCGTGCAGGAACTGTACCGCACCGTCACCGAGGTGATCGACCTCCGGTCGTTCTCGAATCTGTGGTTCTGGATCGCGCTCGCCGTCGTCTGGTCGACCGCCTCCCACTACGTGCTCGGCGTGCCCTACGACATGGTCACCCGCGCCCGCCGCGACGGGGGCGAGGCCGAGGAGGACCTGCGCGACATGGTGCGGGTCAACGTCAACCGGTTGCTGCACATCGCCGAGGCGGCCGGGCTGTCGCTTCTCGCGCTGGCCTGTTTCGCCCTGACCACGCTGGCCATCGTGGGATTCGTCTATGACATCGAGTTCGCCCAGGCGCTTTTCCTGCTCGCCTTTCCCCTCTCCATCGTCTTCGCGCTGTCGCTGCGCACGGCGCACCGCATCCGCGCGGCCGACGGGGAGGGCCTGCACCGCGTTCTTGCCCGCCATCGTCTGTCGGTTCAGGGGATCGGCATGGTCTCGATCTTCCTGACCGCGATGTGGGGGATGTGGCAGAACATGGTGATCGGCCCGATCTGAGCCTGCCCGATTTCGCGGCACACCCGCCCCTCGCCCCGGCCCACTCCCGATCCTGCGCCCGATCCTGCTCCGGTCGGCCGCGCCATGCCGTGCGAGGAGACTCCCATCGCGGCGCCGATGCCCTATCCTTTCCGCAGCGTTGCACGGCACAGGGAGGACGGCATGGGCATCAGGGCCGGAAGGGGAGCGTCGGGTCTGGCGGTCGCGCTCGCGGTTGCGGTGGGGGGAGGCGGCGCGGCGGCGCAGGAGAGGATCGAGAGCCACGGCTTCTCGCCCTTCGGCGAGCTCAAGTATCCGCCCGACTTCCCGCATTTCGACTATGTGGATCCCGACGCGCCGAAAGGGGGCGAGATCAGCTTTCGCGGCACCGGCGCCAGCCGCACCTTCGACAGCCTGAATGCCTTCGTCCTTGCCGGCGAGCCGGCTCAGGGCCTCTCCCGGCTCTACGACACGCTTCTCGCCCGCGCCTACGACGAGCCCGACGCCGCCTACGGGCTGCTCGCCGAGCGCATCGAGTACCCCGCAGACCGGTCCTTCGTGATCTTCCACCTCCGCCCGGAGGCGCGCTTTTCCGACGGCGAGCCGGTGACGGCGGAAGACGTGGCCTTCACCCTCGAGGCGCTGGCCGAGGACGGGCTGCCGGCCTATCGCCTGCTGCTCGACGATGTGGTCGCGACGGAGGTGCTCGACGAGCACGCCATCCGCGTCGACTTCCGCGAGGGCGCAATGACGCGCGACCTGCCGGGCGAGGTCGGGCAGATCCCGATCCTGCCGGCTCACTACTACGAGACGGTCGACTTCACCCGCTCGACGATGGAGCCGCCCGTGGGCTCGGGCCCCTTCGAGGTGGACGACGCCGATCCGGGCCGCTCGATCACCTATTGCCTGCGCGACGACTACTGGGGCGCCGACCTGCCGGTGAACGTGGGCAAGGACAATTTCGAATGCGTCGTCTACGAGTATTTCGCCGACAACGTCGCCGCCTTCGAGGCGCTGAAATCGGGGCAATACCTGTTCCACGAGGAGTTCACCTCGGCCCAGTGGGCGACGGGCTACGACTTTCCCGCGCTCGATGCGGGCCGGGTCGTGCAGGAGGTGATCCCCGACAACCGCCCCTCGGGCACGCAGGGCTTCTGGATCAACACGCGCAAGGAGAAGTTAAGGGACGTGCGGGTGCGGCAGGCGCTGGGGCGCATGTTCAACTTCGAATGGTCGAACGAGCAGCTCTTCTACGGGCTCTACGAGCGCACCGACAGCTTCTTCGAGAATTCCGAGATGGAGGCGCGGGGCCTGCCCGAGGGGACCGAGCTAGCCCTGCTGGAGGAGTTCCGCGACCGGCTGCCGGAAGAGATCTTCACCCAGCCCGCCTTCGTGCCCTCGGTGAGCGCGCCGCGGCTCGGCGACCGCAACGCGGTGCGCGAGGCCTCTGCCCTGCTCGACGCGGCGGGCTGGGTGCCGGGCGACGACGGGATACGCCGCAACGCCGAGGGCGAGGTTCTGAGCGTCGAGTTCATCTCCGACAGCCCGGCCTTCGGCCGCATCGTGCTGCCCTATGTCGAGAACCTGCGCCGGATCGGGGTGGATGCCGAATGGGTTCAGATCGACAGCGCCCAGATGCAGCAGCGGCAGGAGGAGTTCGACTACGACATGACGGTGGCGCGGCTGGTGGTGGGCAACACGCCCTCGGTCGAGCTGCGCAACATCTACGGCTCGGCCAGCGCCGACCAGCCTGGCTCCTTCAATCTGTCGGGCGTGTCCGATCCGGTGGTCGACGCGCTGATCGACCGCGTGGTTGGGGCCGAGAGCCGCGACGAGATGGTCGCCGCCGCCCGCGCCCTCGACCGGGTGCTGCGGTCGCAGCACATCTGGGTGTCGAACTGGTCGAAGGCCGCGCACTGGCTCGCCTACTGGGACGTGTTCGGACGGCCCGAGACCAAGCCCGACTACATCCGCGGCGAGGATTACTGGTGGTTCGACGCCGCGAAGATGCAAGCCCTGCGCGACGCGGGCGCCCTGCGGTGAGACGGGCGCGCCGGAGCGCTGCCGCCCGGCAATCGGGCTGACGCGCACCCGGCGGCGGCAGCCCGGCCTCGCCCGATCCGCGCCGCCCGATCCGCGCCGCCCGATCCGCGCCGCCCGATCCGCGCCGCCCGATCCGCGCCGCCCGATCCGCGCCGCCCGATCCGCCCTGCCCGGGCGCGCTCGCCCTTCCGCCGCTACGGACGACCGTGGGGCGTCGGGCGCCAATGCGGCGCCGCGCACGCCTGGCGTGCTCTCCGGGCGCCCGACCTGAGGGCCCGGGCTGCCTTCCCCGCGGCTGCCCCGCGACTTGGGTCGGCTCTCGCGCGCCGCCCGACAGCCTGCCGCTCAGGTGCCGCAGAAGGTGGCGTGGATCAGTTCGCTTTCCTCGGGGGGGCGGGTGTAGGAGCGCGTGGCCGCGTCGGGGTCGGCATAGGGCGTCGACAAGGCCGCGTGCAGGGCGCGGGCGGGTTCGAGATCGCCGACGAGCGCCGCCTGGATCGCCTCTTCCACCCGGTGGTTGCGCGGGATCAGCGCCGGGTTCGCCGCCCTGACGCGCGCCGCCCAGTCGCCCTCCTCCCGCGCGAGGCGGGCGCGCCACTCGGTCTCCCACGCCTCGAAAGGCGCGCGGTCGGCGAACCAGTCGCGCGCCGTCCCGTCGGCGAGCCCGCGAAAGACATTGGTGAAGTCGGCGCGCGCGGCCGCCATGACCTCGAGCAGGCGGATGGCGAGTTCGGCATCGCCCTCTTCGTCGCGCGCCAGGCCCAGCTTGGCGCGAAAGACGCGTGCCCATTCCGCCTGCGCCCGCTCGGGGTAGCGGTCCATCGCCGCCTGTGCCCGCGCGACGGCGCGGTCGGGGTCGGCGTCGATCAGGGGCAGCAGGCAGGTGGCGAACTGCGCGAGGTTCCACGCCAGGATCTCGGGCTGGCGGGCATAGGCATAGCGCCCGCCATGGTCGATCGACGAGAACACGGTCGCGGGGTGGTAGGCATCCATGAAGGCGCAGGGGCCGTAGTCGATCGTCTCGCCCGAGATGGCGGTGTTGTCGGTGTTCATCACCCCGTGGATGAAGCCGAGGCCCATCCAGTGCGCCACGAGCCGCGCCTGCCGGTCGATCACCGCCTCGAGCAGGGCGAGCGGGCTGCCCGCCTCGGGGAAATGGCGGGCGATGGCGTAGTCAGTCAGCGCGCGCAGGGCCTCGGTGTCGCCGCGGGCGGCGAAATACTGGAAGGTGCCGACGCGGATATGGCTCGACGCGACGCGGGTCAGCACCCCGCCGGGGAAGGGGCGTTCGCGCAGCACCGTCTCGCCGGTGGCGACGGCGGCGAGCGCCCGCGTCGTGGGCACGCCGAGCGCGTGCATGGCCTCGGAGACGATGAACTCGCGGATCACCGGCCCGAGCCACGCCCGCCCGTCGCCCATGCGGGAATAGGGCGTGCGGCCGGAGCCCTTGAGCTGGAGGTCGCGGCGCCTGCCGTCGCGGCCCACGACCTCGCCGAGCAGGATCGCGCGCCCGTCGCCGAGCTGGGGCGAGAAGCCGCCGAACTGGTGCCCGGCATAGACCTGCGCGAGCGGGTCGGCTCCCTCGGGTACCGCGTTGCCCGCGAGCACCGCCAGGCCCTCTTCACTGAGCAGCGCGTCGGGGTCGATGCCCAGCTCTTGGGCCAATGCCCGGTTCAGCAGCAGCATCTCGGGCGCTTTCACCGGCTCGGGCGCCATCCTGGTGTAGAAGCGCTCGGGCAGGGCGGCGTAGGTGTTGTCGAAGGGGACGTGAAGGGTCATGTCGCGCGGTCTCCGTCTGTCAGCGGAAACCTATGAAGCCACCGCCCGCCGCGCCAGCCCCTCAGAGGCGCCGGCTCATCAGCATCAAGCGCCCGCGCCCCTCGAAGCCGAGCCCCGCGTAGAGCTGTTCTGCCGGCCCGCCCCGCTCCACCTCGAGCGAGATGGCGGCGACGCCCGCGGGTCGGAGCGCGCCGATCAGCGCCTCGAGCGCCTCGCGGGCCATGCCGCGGCCGCGCACGGCGGGGCGGATCCAGATCTCGTCGAGCGTGGCGTCCATGCCGCCGAATTCGAGCGACCACGAGAAGGTGACGATGAGATACCCGACCGGCGCCCGCTCCGGCCCGATGAGGTAGACCGCGCCATAGGGCGAGCCGTCGAGCAGAGGCATGAGACCCGCGCGGCGATGCGCGGCGTCGCTCTCGACCGCGGTTTCGTCATGGAAGGCGGCCACCATCGGGTCGAGCCGATCGAGCGCCTCGGCGCCACACAGGTGGAGCCGGGCGCTCACAGGCGGGCCAGCCGCTCGGTCAGCAGACGGAAGAAGGCGTCGGCGTCGACGTGGCCGACGAAATGCGCGTTGGGGCAGCGGTCGGTCACGCCCCACCAGTCGGCGACGGTCATGCCGCGGGTGAGGTCCGAGACGGTCTCGATCTCGACGTTGATGCGCCGGCCCGAGAACAGCTCGGGCTCGAGCAGATGGGCGATCACGCAGGGGTCGTGCAGCGGCCCGCCCTGCCCGCCGTACTTCTCCAGGTCGAAGCGCTCGTAGAAGTCGAGCCAGCCCGCGACGGCACGGGCGACGGGCGTGCCGATATCGGCGATGGCCTGCAGGCGGGGTGGCGTGATCAACGCCTTGTGGGTGGCGTCGAGCGGCAGGACGGTGAGGTCGACCCCGCTGGCGAACACCTCGGCCGCGGCCTCGGGATCGACGTAGATGTTGAACTCGGCCGCCGGCGTGACATTGCCGACCTCGAAATAGGCGCCGCCCATCAGCACGATCCCGCCCAGCCGCTCGGCGATGTCGGGGGCGTGGCGCAGGGCGGTCGCGACGTTGGTGAGCGGGCCCAGCGGGCAGAGCGTGACCGTGCCCGGCGGCTCGCGGCGGACATGGTGGACGATCGCTTCTACCGCGCCCATCGAGGCGAGCGGCAGCGTCGGTGCGGGCAGGTCGGCGCCATCGAGCCCGGTCTTGCCGTGGACGTGCTCGGCAGTCACCAGCCGGCGCGACAGAGGCGCGTCGCACCCTGCATGGACGGGGACATGGGAGATGCGCGCCAGCTCGCAGACGGTGCGGGCGTTTCTCGTCGTCAGCGCGAGGGGCACGTTGCCGGCGACGGCGGTGATCGCCAGCACCTCCAGCTCGTCCGGCGAGGCGAGCGCGAGCAGCAGCGCGACGGCGTCGTCCTGCCCCGGGTCGGTGTCGATGATGATCTTCCGCGGCGCCATGCGACCCTCCCTGCGACGGGCGAGGTGTGCCCCGCCGCCGCCGCGATGTCCACCCGGCGGGGCGGGGAGAAGGTCCTTCGGGAAGGACCTTGCCAAAAGTCTTGTTCAAGACTTTTGCGCTCGCCCGGCTGTTCCGGTGCGCGTCCGGTCCTCTTCGGTGTGCACCTCCGCGCGCGCCTCCAGGGTGCGGTGGACGGGGCAGCGGTCGGCGATCTCCATCAGCCGGGCGCGCCGGGCGTCGTCGAGGTCGCCCTCGAGGCGCACCACGCGGGCGAAGCGGTCGATCTTGCCGCCGGTGCCCTCGCCGGCGCCTGCGTTGTCCTCGGCGTGAGCCTTGGCGTGCGTCACGTCGACCGAGACGTGCTCGAGCGGCCAGCCCTTGCGACGGGCATACATGCGGATCGTCATCGAGGTGCAGGCGGCGAGGCCGGCCGAAACGAGGCCGTAGGGAGAGGGGCCGCGATCGGTGCCGCCGTGGCGCTCCGGCTCGTCGGCGACCAGGTGGTGGTGCGGGCCGCTCGAGATGTCCTGCAGAAAGCCGCCCGGATCGGCCTCGCTGGCGCGCACGACGCCCTCGGGCGCGGCTTCGGGCGGGGCGGGGGACGGCAGGTCGAGATACCGCTCGGCCCAGGCGGCGACAACGCCCGCGGCATAGTCGGCGTCGGCGGGGTCGGTCAGCAGGTGGTCCGCCCCGTCGAGCGTCACGAAGCTCTTGGGGTGGCGGGCGGCGGTGAAGATGTTGGTGGCGTTCTCGATCCCCACCACCGCGTCGCGCGGGGCGTGCAGCACCAGCAGCGCCCGTTTCAGCCCGGCGATGGCGGGCGCGAGTTCGGCCGCGTCGACGTCGCGCACGAAATCGCGGCCGATGGTGAAGGCGCGGCCGCCCAGATCGACCTCGGCCTGCCCGTCCCGTTCGATCCGGTCGAGCGCGTCGGCGAAGTTGTGGGTGACATGGGCGGGATCGAACGGGGCGCCGATCGTGGCCACGGCGCGGACGCTCGCGATGGCGCCCGCCGCCTTGAGGGCCGCCGCGCCGCCCAGCGAATGACCGATCAGCAGGCCGGGCGCCATGCCCTGCGCCTCGAGCCAGGCGGCGGCCGCGACCAGGTCGCCCACGTTGGAGGTGAAGGTGGTGTTGGCGAATTCGCCTTCGGAATGGCCGAGCCCCGTGAAGTCGAAGCGCAGCACGGCGAAGCCCGCAGAGGTCAGCCGGCGCGCGATTCGGCGGGCGGCGGCGATGTCCTTGGAGCAGGAGAAGCAGTGGGCGAAGAGAGCGGTCGCCCGGTGCGCGCCGTCCGGCCGTTCGAGCCGGGCTGCGAGCCGCGCGCCCTGCGCGCCCTCGAAGGTGATCTTGTCCATGCTCGTGATCCTCGGTTCGGCGGTCGCGATCCAGCATGGGCGCCCGGGGGCGGCCGTCCAAGGGGCGGAGGGGCGTCTGTGTCAGCCCGTCGCGCGATGGTGAGAACGCCTCGCCCCCGGGCGGGCGGCTCCGCTTGGCCCTCGATCAGTGTCTCGGGCGCGCGCCCGCCGCCGTCGGTGCGAGTCGCTGGATCGCTGCGTCGCGTTTCCCCTAGGGCAGCCCGCCGGCGAGGGGACGCCGCGAGGAAGGGCAGCGCGGCGCGAGGCGCCTTCCCGTCCCGCGCGCGCCGCGCTAGCGTGGCCGGCGATGGCCGAGCCGATCCTGCATCCCCGCCTGTCCCATGCGCCCTGGCAGAGCCCGCAGACCGCGCGGTTGCCCGGCACCACGCCCGTCGCGTCCGACGAGTGGTTGACGGTCGACGATGCCCACGCGGCCCAGATGGCCGAGCGCGAGAGGCTGATCGCCGAGCGCCCCTCCGATGTGGTGGCGGGCGTGCCTGGCTCGGAGGAGGCGCAGGCGGAGGTGCTCGACACCGTGCTCGACGCCCTCGCCGCGCGGACCGACTACGCGGCCGAGGGCGCGGCCTTGCGCCGGCCGGACGGGCGGCACGTGGTGATCGACAGGGCCGCGCCCCTCGCCACGCTGGGCCGGCTCGTGCAGGAGGATCTGTGCCTGCTCGACAAGCCCGAGGGGGCGGACGAGCACGTGCTCACCGCCGCCGTCCTGTGCTTCCCTGCGATGTGGATGCTGGCGGAAAAGATCGGCCGCCCCCTCGTCGCCATCCACCGGCCCGTGCCCGACTACGACGCGGGGCTTGCCGCGCGGGTGCAGCGGCTGTTCGACGGGTTGCGGCCGGTCGAGGTGGGCGGGCGCATCCTGATGCGGATGAACGCGCTCGACCATCCTTCGCCGACGCTGTTCCAGACGCGGCGCGAGGTCGAGCCGCGCCAGCAGGGCCACGGGGCGGGCGGTTTCCTGCGGATCGAGCGGCAATGCCTGCGCAAGCTGCCGCGAACGGGGGCGGTGGTGTTCTCTATCCACACGACGGTGCTTGACCGATCGGCGCTGTCGCCGGAGGAGACGGCGGCCTTTGCCGCCCATTCCGGCCGGACCTGATCGGGGCCGACTCGCGCCTTTCAACCGGGGCGTGAATCGCGTTGACCCAGATCAAGGCGCGCCGAGAACGGCTCGGGACATGGTCGCCTCAGGAGCGGGGAGGCTCCGACCCGCCACCCCCGCACCGGGAACCGAAAAACGCCCGCCTCGCCAGCGGGTGAGCACGAGGGACACCCATGATATCGCGCAACGCCCCCGACGAGAGGACTTCCCCCCGCTCCACGCAGAGACCACGCGGTGGGGCGACCGCCGCCCACCGCGAGGATCTGGTAGCCGAGATGGTGCGCCGCGCGGTCCTGCCGCGCCTGCTCGCCCGCAAGGACGACGGTGCCTTCGACCGTGGACCGAACGTCGTGCGCTTTCCGAACGGCGAGGAGGCCTGAGCCCTTCCCCAAGGCAAACGGCGGGACGCGCGCCGCGCCCCGCCGCCGCTCTGTCTGCCGCGCGCCGCCTCAGGCGGCGAGGCCAAGTTGGTAGACGTGAATCTCGAAGGTCGGGTGCTGCTCGGCCCCGATCACGCCCGGCCGGTAGTGGCGGAATGTCGACCGCCAGTAGGGCTGGATGACCACCCCCTCCTCTTGCATGATCGTCTGCAGACGCGCCGAGACCTCACGCCGCTCGTCTGCGTCGGCGATCGCCAGCGCCTCGGTCAGCGCGGCGTCGAACTCGTCGTTGGCGAAGCCGGTCTCGTTCCACGCCTCGCCCGAGCGGTAGGCGAGCGCGAGCACCTGCACGCCGAGGGGGCGCTGCGCCCAGTCGGTGGTCGAGAAGGGGTAGCCTGTCCAGTCGTTCCAGAAGGTGGCGCCGGGCAGGATGGTGCGGCGCACCGGAATGCCGGCATCGCGCAGCTGGGCGGCCACCGCGTCGGATGTGTTGCGCCGCCAGTTGTCGTCGATCGAGATGAGCTCGTGCTCGAACTCGGCCATGCCGGCCTCTTGCAGAAGCTCGATGGCCTGTGCGGGGTCGAAGACGGGCGGCGGAAGCTCGGCGTATTCGGGGTGGATCGGGCAGACATGGTGGTTCTCGGCCGGCACGCCCCGGTCGGCATAACCGAGCTCGAGGCACACCGCATTGTCCACCGCCATCGCCAGCGCCCGGCGCACGCGGGCGTCTTCGTAGGGCCGCATGCCCTCGATCTCGGCCTGCTGGTTGGTGCGGATCACCAGCGTGTTGGCGGTGACCACCTCCGACTTCGTCCAGCCGATCGTGTCCATCAGGTCGACGAACTCGCCAAGCGATTCGTAGACCATGTCGACCTCGCCCGCTTCCGCTGCGGCGAAGTGTGCGGCCTGGTCGGTGCCGTAGTCGATGTACTCCACCCGGTCGAGGTAAGGGCCGCCGAATACCTCGGTGCCCCACCAGTCGTACCCCTCGTTGCGAACGAGCACGGCCTTGACGCCCACCGTCAGCTCTTCGGGCAGGTAGGGGCCGGTGCCCACGGGGTTTTCCATCGGGTCGCCCGAGGCGCCCTCCTTCACGATGGGCGCCGGGTAGTCGGAGAAGCCCGCGATCAGGGTGATGTCGGGCGTCTCGAGATTGAGCACGACGGTCAGGTCGTCGGCCACCTCGATGGCGCCCTCGCGCGCCTCGCCCGTCTCGGGGTCGATCAGCGACGACACGCGCGCGGCCATCGAGTTGCCCTCGACGTTCTGCTCGCACCAGCGGCGGATGTTGTAGGCGACGTCGGCGGCGGTGAAGGGGTCGCCGTCGTTCCACGTCACGCCCTCGCGGAGGCGCAGGGTGTAGCGCGTGGCGTCCTCGTTGACCTCCCAGCTTTCGAGCAGCATGGGCGCGATCGAGCCGTCGCGCTGGTATTCGACCAGGTATTCGAGCCAGCCGCGGGAGAAGTTCGACATCTGCGGCCAGTCGTAGGTGCGCGGATCCTTGAGCGCGCGCACATCGGACTGGATGCGCAGGGTGCCGCCCGTCTGCGGCTCTTCCTGCGCGCGGGCTGGCGTGGGCGCGGCGAGACCGATCAGGCCGTAAGCGGCCGCGGCGGTAAGCCCGAGCGACGTGGCGCGGGCGAGAAACTCGCGCCGCGAGAGGGCGCCGTCGAGATGCTCGCGCGCATAAAGACGCGCGGCGGGGTGAAGGTCGGGCTCCATCGGGGCCTCCGCTGTTGTGGCTGTCGTGTGTCGGATGGTGGGTTGGGCGCCGCGTGTCTGCCTCGCGGGCGCGTCTCTTCGATCTCGAGGGCCTGCGTTCGAACGATCGTCCACCCGGCGGCTGACGGCCCTCCCTGCCATGTGGAGTATAGTCATCGCTCCCGCCCGGCCAAGCCGCGGAATCGGCTTGCGCGACAATTCCTTCCGGCACGCCGCGAAGATGCGGGAGAGCTGCCGCGCCCGTTGATTTTTGTCTCCACCCCGACGTCACGCGTCTTTCGGTTGACCCTGCCCCGGCTCGCAGCCACACCGGCGCCGCGACAACGGAGCGACCGACTTGGCCCAGAGCCCGCCCCCCTTCTCGGCCCACGAACGCATGATCGCGTGGCGCTACCTGCGCGCGCGCCGCTCGGAGGGTGGCGTGTCGGTGATGACGTGGATCAGCCTTATCGGCATCGCGCTCGCCGTCTTCGCGCTGGTGGCCACGCTCGCCGTGCGCTCGGGCTTCCGCGCCGAGTTCGTCGACACGATCCTCGGCGCGAACGCCCACGTCACGGTCTATCGCTCGGTCGCCATGGGCGAGGACGGTCAGGAAGACCGGGCCATCGACGACTATGCCGAGATGGCCGAGCGACTGCGTGCGGTCGAGGGCGTCACCCGCGTCGCGCCGCTGGTGAAGGGCCAGGTGATGGCCAGCGCGAACGGGCGCAGCGCCGGCGTCGAGGTCTACGGCATCGCCGAGGCCGATCTGCTGACCATCCCCCGAATCGCCGAGCCCGAGCGTGCGTCGGGGGAGATCGGCCGCTTCGAGGAAGGCGTGGCGATCGGCTGGGAGGTGGCGCGCGAGCTGCAGGTCGCGCCGGGCGACATGATCCGGCTGATCTCGCCCGAGGGGGCGCGCACCCCGTTCGGCACCAGCCCGCGCGTCAACGCCTACGAGGTGACCTACGTCTTCCAGGCCGGGCGCTACGACATCGACCGCACGCGCCTCTACATGCCTTTCGCCGAGGCGCAGACCTATTTCAACCGCGAGGGGCGCGCCGACGAGCTCGAGGTCATGGTGGAAGATCCCGACCGCGTACAGGATTACACGCTCGGCATCCTGCGCGCGGGCGGCGAGCGCACGCTGATCTGGACATGGCGCGACGCCTCGGGCGCCTTCCTGCGCGCGCTGGAGGTCGAGGACAACGTGATGTTCGTGATCCTGTCGATCCTCGTGCT
>OFET01000118.1_pt1 | contig 110968 bp, 102 predicted proteins | sample 1521211 | NCBI WGS metagenome assembly OFET01 (sample SAMN03766358, study PRJEB24113) | microbial mat metagenome | isolation source: enrichment culture HLUCC-A from microbial mat sample contains cyanobacterium... | reverse complement strand
ATGGTAGTGTGGGGTCTCCCCATGCGAGAGTAGGTCATCGTCAGGCACCTATACCAAAGCCCCAGCTTCTAACGAAGCTGGGGTTTTTTCATTGCGCGAAAGAAAGCCCTATCGCAAAGCAATAGGGCTTTGCAGGCCTAGGCGCTGAGTATCAGCGACAGAGCGTTTCCAGGGCTTCTAACAGGCTATCCATTTCATCGTCAGTACCAATGGTGATGCGCAGGAAGTTATTGAGCTCTGACGTATTAAAGTGGCGTACCAGGATGCCCCGTTCGCGTAGCCCGGCAAACAGCTGGGCTCCCTCATAATCAGGGTGTTGGGCCAGTATAAAATTTGCCTTGGAGGGCAGTACTTCAAAACCCAGCGCTTCGAGTCGCTGACGGGTGCGCTCGCGGGTGGTGATGACGTGTTCGCGACAGGCGTCAAAATGGTCTTTATCTTTGAGCGCTTCTATCCCGACCAGGCTTGCCAGGCTATCCACCGGGTAAGAGTTGAAAGAATCCTTCACCCGCTGCAACCCGTCGATGAGTTCAGGCGAACCCATCGCGTAGCCTAGCCGCAGACCGGCCAGACTCCGCGACTTGGAAAAAGTACCGGTGACCAGCAGGTTGGGGTAACGTCCGATGAGCGAGACCGCTGTCTCGGCGCCAAAATCGACGTAGGCTTCATCCACCAGCACAACACGGTCGGTAACACGCTGCAGCAGCGCCTCTATGGCGTCCAGCGAGTGAGCGTGGCCGGTGGGCGCGTTGGGGTTGGCAAAGATGACACCGCTGCGCTCAGCGGTGCCTGACAGCGCGTCGAGGTCGACTTCCCATTGTGCGTTGAGCGGATGCTTGCGCAGCTCAACGCCATACAGGTTGGCGTAGACAGGGTAGAAGCTATAAGTGATAGCGGGCACATCAAGCGGCGCACCGTGGCAGAAGAACGCCTGAAAGGCGAACGCCAGGATCTCGTCCGAGCCGTTGCCGACGAACGTTTCGGCCACGCTGACGTCGTAAGCGGCGGCCAGCGTTTCGCGGAGCGCCTTGGATGTTGGGTCAGGGTAAAGGCGCAGGTGGTCAACCGCATACTCACGCAGCGCTTCACCTACGCCCGGAGCAGGCGGGTAGGGGTTTTCGTTGGTATTCAGCTTGATGAGACGTTCCTGCGGTTGTTCTCCCGGAACGTACGGCGTCAGCCGCTGAACCGCTGGACTCCAAAATTGGCTCATGAAAGTGACCTGGCTCGGTTGGCTCGTTGAAGGTTATGGTCGCTTGATGCATGCTTGAGCGCAAGCATTTGCAGCGCTCAGGGGTGGGCGTTGCACTTTGTAGGCGTTATGCTGTCATAAGCGCGCGTAACAAAGAAGATGTCCAACACGATAAGGAGAGACCCAATGCAACTCAGGAGTTTGCTAGCCAGTTCGGCTATGTTGGCACTGCTGGCGGGCTGTGCAGCCGGCCCAATGGAACAGGGCGAGGAAAGCGAAGCTGCAAGTTCGGAAGAGAACTACCAAGGCTCACTTCCGTGCCGTAACTGTGACGGCATTGATCTCGACGTAGTCATGGAAGGTGAAGAGCAAAGTGCTGCTGAAGAGCGCACCTTTACCTTGAATGCAGAGTATCGCAACCATCCGCAAAATCCGCCGGATGAAAATTACGAAGGTAACTGGGAAGTGTTAAGCGGCACGCCGTCAGACCCCGATGCCACTGTTTACGAGCTGACACCTGACGGTGATGGCCAAATTTACTATTTCCTACGCGTTGACGACAGCACCCTGGAATTGATCGATCCCGAGCGGCGTCGTTTCGAGAACGGTGAAACCCTGCAGCTTACCCGCCAATAACCTCACCGTTACACGCGCAAAGGCGGCCACTGGCCGCCTTTTGTTTATGTGACGGTCGTAACAGGAGACCTTCTGCGGTGGCAAAAGCCAAAAGCGCCTTCGTATGCACTGAATGTGGTGCGGAATTTGGTAAATGGCAGGGGCAATGCACCAGCTGTCAGGAATGGAACACGCTCAGCGAAGTCCGTCTCGCCAGCGCACGGCCCGGCAGTGGGGCGACAAGTAACGGGCGTACAGGCTATGCGGGTGATCATTCCCGGCAAATCGTTGACCTTGGGCAGGTTGATCTGAGCGAAGTCCCTCGACTGACGTCGACTTTTGCGGAATTCGATCGCGTGCTGGGCGGCGGCCTGGTACCCGGCTCAGCGGTCCTGCTGGGCGGCAATCCCGGTGCCGGGAAATCGACGTTGCTGCTGCAAACTGCCTGTAAGCTCGCCCAGCACCGACGCATTGTCTACGTGACGGGGGAGGAGTCGCTGTCCCAGGTAGCCATGCGCGCTCATCGACTGCAGTTGCCTACCCAGGGGTTGAAGATGCTGGCGGAAACCAGCGTCGAAACCATTCTGGCCGTGGCCGAGCGGGAAAAGCCCGAGATACTGGTCATCGATTCGATCCAGACCATGCACCTCGAGGATATCAGCTCGGCGCCCGGGGGCGTGGCCCAGGTGCGCGAGTCGGCGGCGGCGCTGACACGCTTTGCCAAGCAGACGAATACCGTGTTGCTGCTCGTTGGGCACGTCACCAAAGACGGCACGCTCGCGGGTCCCAAGGTGCTTGAGCACATGATCGATGCCTCGTTGCTGCTGGAGGGCGGCGCCGACTCACGCTTCCGCACGCTGCGCGGCCAGAAGAACCGGTTTGGCGCAGTCAACGAGCTGGGCGTGTTTGCTATGCTCGAGCAGGGGCTGAAAGAGGTCAAAAATCCCAGCGCCATCTTTCTCTCGCGCCAGGAAGAGCAGGCGCCGGGAAGTCTGGTGATGGTGGTGTGGGAAGGCACACGCCCCATTCTGGTCGAAGTGCAGGCGCTGGTCGATGAATCTGCCTTGGGCAATCCGCGGCGCGTGGCGGTGGGCGTGGATCAAAACCGCCTCGCCATGCTGCTTGCCGTGCTCAACCGTCACGGTGGGCTGTTTACCGGCGATCAGGATGTCTTCCTGAACGTGGTCGGGGGCGTCAAGGTGCTCGAAACCAGCGCAGATCTGGCGGTGCTGCTGGCGGTCGTGTCCAGCCTGCAGAACCGTGCGCTGCCCCGCGAGCTGGTGGTGTTCGGTGAAGTCGGGTTGTCGGGTGAGATACGTCCCGTGCCCAGCGGTCAGGAGCGGATTACCGAAGCGGCCAAGCATGGCTTTCTGCGCGCCATCGTGCCGCGAGCCAACGCCCCCAAAAAGCCGCCCAAAGGTATGGAAGTCATCGCCGTCGACAAATTGAGCGATGCACTTGATGCCCTCTAACCCCTGGCGGTTGGAGTACACTAAAGCGACGACTAATGAGCCAAGGAGAGACGCCATGAGTTCCATCCGGTTAACCCAATACAGTCATGGTGCTGGCTGTGGCTGCAAGATAGCCCCCGATGTGCTGGACCATATTCTCGCCAAAGCCGGCCCGGCGGCCGGCCATAAACGGCTTATTGTCGGCAACCAGGGCCGCGAGGATGCGGCGGTTTACGATTTGGGGGATGGCCGGGGCATGATCGCCACCACCGATTTTTTTATGCCCATTGTCGATGACCCTTTTGATTTCGGGCGCATCGCGGCCACCAACGCTATCAGCGATGTCTATGCCATGGGCGGCACGCCGGTCATGGCCCTGGGGATACTGGGTTGGCCATTGGAAAAGCTGAGCGCCGATGTCGCCGGTGATGTGGTTGCCGGTGCCCAGGCGGTGTGCCGTGAGCTGGGCGTTGCCCTGGCGGGTGGCCACTCTATCGATGCCCCGGAGCCCCTGTTCGGGCTGGCGGTCAACGGTCTCGTGGACCTGGATAAACTGAAGCTGAACTCCCATGCCAAGCCGGGTGATTTACTGTTTCTCACCAAGCCGATCGGCGTCGGCATGCTCACCACGGCGGAAAAGCGTGGCCTGTTGGCTTCCGGCCACCACGGGCTTGCCCGCGAAACCATGCTGCAATCGAACCGTATCGGCGTCCCGATGGCGGAGGTCAAAGGGGTCCATGCGATGACGGACGTCACCGGGTTCGGTCTGGCAGGGCACCTGGTCGAAATGTGCCAGGCCAGCAACGTCATGGCGCAAATTGACTTTCGCCGTCTGCCGCGCCTGGCCGAGGCGGAGAGCTATCGCCGGCAAGGGGCCGTCCCTGGCGGCACGCAGCGCAATCGTGACGCCCTGGGCAGCGCGCTACCCGCGATGGACGATGCCCACTGGCAATGGCTATGCGATCCGCAGACCTCCGGCGGGTTGCTGCTGGCCGTGGATCCGGCGTGGGAAGATGATGTCGAGCGTATCGGTCGCGCCCATGGCTTGAACCTGCAGTCGTTTGGCACGCTGAAAAAGCCCCAGAGTGAGGCGCTGATCGAGGTCATCGGGTGAACCTACCGACGGTCCCCGCTGATCCCCACCTTATTGATCAAGGGTGCCCGCTGATTGACGTTCGCGCGCCCGTTGAGTTTGCCAAAGGCGCCTTGCCGGGTGCGGTCAACCTGCCGCTGATGGATGACGACGAGCGTCATCGCGTGGGGATTGCCTACAAGAAACAGGGGCAGGAAGCCGCGATTGCCCTGGGCAATACGCTGGTGACCGGTGCGGTGAAAGACGCCCGCGTTGCCGCCTGGCGGGATTATCTGGCACGCCATCCTGACGCGGTGATTTATTGCTTTCGCGGTGGCCTGCGCTCGCAGATTGTCCAGCAGTGGCTTGCAGAGGCCGGTGTGGTCCGGCCGCGTATAGAAGGTGGCTGGAAGGCCCTACGTCAGCAGTTGCTTGCGCGGATAGACGCTGCCGCCGACCAGCCGCTGCTGGTAGTGGGTGGCCTTACCGGCTGTGCCAAGACCGTGCTGATCAATCGCCTGACCAACGGGGTCGATCTCGAAGGGTTTGCCCAGCATAAAGGGTCTGCATTCGGTCGCTCGCCTGAACCGCCGCCTTGCCAGATCGATTTCGAGCACCGCCTGGCCAAGCGGCTGCTGTCGCTCTCGGGCCCTCTGGTGGTGGAAGATGAGTCACGCCAGATTGGCCAGGTGAACGTGCCGCTTCACTTCTGGAGGACAATGGAGCGCGCCCCACGTCTGCGGGTCGAAATGCCACTCGACTGGCGGCTGGAGCAGCTACAGCGTGACTACATTCTCGATCTTGAGCAGGCCTACCGGGCGCGCTACGGCCCGGAAGCGGGCTGGCAGCGGATGCGTGAGCAGCTTGGCAATGCCCTGCTGCGGTTGAAAAAGCGTCTTGGCGACGCCCGCCTGCAGCGGCTTCAGCGGTTACAGGCGCTGGCTTTCAGCGAGCACGAACGCGGCAATCCCCAAGCCCACGAAGCCTGGTTGGCGCCGCTGCTCACCGAATATTACGACCCCATGTATCGTTATCACCTCGCACGCCAGCAAAAGGCCGGGGTGGACGAAATCCATGTCGGTGACTGGGAGAGCTGCCTGGCGGCCGCCCGGCAATGGAGCCTCGACCAGGCAGCCTCGGGCTAGGTCAGGGTGATACCGGCCGCAGCCACTGGCTCAACAGCCGGTCAAGCAGCGCGGCCAACTGATCAAAACGCCTGGGGTGTTGGTGTATGTCCGTCTGGGACTGCATAAAGTCGCGGCGATCGGCACTGAGGGCGTGGTGGGTAAACAGCGGCTCGATGCTCTGCGGTGTCACTTCAAGGTGGTAAAGCAGCCCGACCACGCGCCCTGCATCCCAACTGAAGCCCTGCAGGGGCGCGGCTTCGCTACCGCCGCCGGGTAATGCCTCGTCGGGCAGGCTGAAAACGTAGCGGTGCCACATGAAGGCATCAAACTGCTCCGGCAGATCAAAGGGGCTATCCGGTGCCAGGTGGATGGTATGCCAGCCGGTTTCCGGATACGTGCCTGGGGCGACCACGCTACCCAGCGCATCGGCGATCCAGAGCGCGCCCAGGCCGATGCCCAGCAGCGGTTTCTGGCCATCCAGGTAGCGGTTGATCAGCTTGCTTTCGGCCTTGTACCACTCCGGTGGCGCCTGGACGAAATCGTCGGGGCCATCGAGCACGATAAGGGCGTCACTATCGCCGGCCGGTGGGGTGAGCTCACCGTTGTAAAGATGAAAAACGGTGTAGCTATGCCCCATACTGGTTAGCCAGTCGGTTAACCGGGCGGGACCGTGGTCAGGGCCGTGCTGTAGCAGATGGACATGCATGATAATCTCCTCGCCGGCCACATTTTCAAACGAGTCGACAGCGGCTGCCGACACGCTTGCGACAATAACGTATTGTCCCTATTTCACCAATAACTTGTGTAAGACGATTCAGGAAAACGTATGGCGTCCAATCCCCCAGGGTTCTATCAACGGCTCCAGCAGCTGCCATTGGCGGCGCAGCAAGCCTTCATGGCGGCGCTTTGCGAGCGTCTGCTTCCCAACTATGCGCTTTATGAACAAACCACGGGGCATGGCGACGGGCATACGCTGCGCACGGTGCTCAATCTGGTCTGGGAGCGGCTTAGCGTGCCTAACGCGAGTATCGACTTTGCCCGCCAGGCCGAAAAGCTCGCCGAATGCGAGCCGCCCGAGGACGACGAGAGCTTTGGTGCCCGGCGGGCGCTGGATGCGGTGGTGTCGATATCGGCGCTGCTGGATACGTTGCAGGGCGAGTCGCCCGAAGCCGTGCTCGATGTCAGCCGCACCTCGCGCGCCGGCGTGCGTGCCTTTATCGAGCTGACGGAAGGGGAAGAGGACGCCACTGCGCTGGCACTGCTGATCCGTGACCATCCGCTGACCGAAGACGAAAATAACTTTCAAGACGCCGTGCTGGAAGAAGTCTCGCAACCGCTCACCAAGGACGCCCTGAAAGACATTCGCCAGTTAGGGCGCAATGGCGGGGTCAGTAACCTGGGGTTATCGTTGGACGACGCCTGAACGGCCGCCGACGCAACGTCGGCGGCCTTGTGCGGGCTAGAGGCGCATGTCGATGCCGCGCTCGGCCATGTAGCGCTTGGCTTCGGGAATGGTGTATTCACCGAAATGGAAGATGCTCGCGGCCAATACGGCGTCAGCGCCGCCTTTCAATACCCCGTCGACCAGGTGGTCCAGGTTGCCCACTCCGCCCGAGGCAATCACCGGCACGCTGACCGCCTCGGCGATGGCATGGGTCACGCCCAGATCAAAGCCTGACTTGGTGCCGTCGCGGTCCATGCTGGTCAACAGCAATTCGCCCGCCCCGAACTCGACCATTTTCTGCGCCCACTCAATGGCATCCAGGCCCGTGGGGCGGCGCCCGCCGTGGGTGAAAATCTCCCAGCGCGGCGGCTCGTCTTCGCTGGATACCTTTTTGGCATCGATGGCCACGACAATACACTGACTGCCGAAGCGCTCGGCCGCTTCGCGCACGAAGTCGGGGTTGGTGACCGCCGCGGTATTGATGGATACCTTGTCCGCCCCCGCATTCAACATGGTGCGAATGTCGTCGCAGCTGCGAATACCGCCGCCAACGGTGAGCGGGATAAACACTTCACCGGCAATCCGTTCCACCATATCCACCGTGGTGGCGCGGTCTTCGTGGCTGGCGGTGATGTCCAGAAAGGTGATTTCATCCGCGCCCTGCTGGTTATAGCGCTTGGCGATTTCAACCGGGTCGCCCGCATCGCGGATGCCGATAAAGTTCACGCCTTTGACGACACGCCCGGCGTCCACGTCCAGGCACGGGATGATGCGTTTGGCGAGACTCATGCACCACCTCCCGTCAGTTGGTCGCTAAGCCGCTGGGCCTCGGCAACGTCCAGGCTGCCTTCGTAGATAGCGCGACCGGTGATGGCACCCAGAATCCCGCTGTCAGCGACGTCGCAGAGCGACTTGATGTCATCAAGGTTGGTGACGCCGCCCGAGGCAATGACCGGCAGGCCGCCTTCGCGGGCCAGTTGGGCGGTCGCCTCGACATTGACGCCCTGCATCATGCCGTCGCGGGCGATATCGGTGTAAACGATGCTCGACACGCCGTCGTTGGCGAAGCGCTTGGCAAGATCGGTCGCCTTCATGGTGGAGACCTCGGCCCAGCCGTCGGTGGCCACAAACCCGTCCTTGGCATCCAGCCCGACAATCACATGGCCCGGGAAGGCGCGGCACATCTCGGTCACGAAGTCCGGCTCCTTCACCGCTTTGGTGCCGATGATGACGTAGGAAACGCCAGCGTCGAGGTAGTGTTCGATGGTCTCCGCCGAGCGGATGCCGCCACCAATCTGAATGGGCAGCTTGGGGTAGGCGCGAGCAATGGCGGTGACGGCGTCACCGTTGACCGGCTTGCCCTCGAAAGCGCCGTTCAAATCGACCAGGTGCAGGCGGCGGGCGCCGGCTTCCACCCAGCGGGCGGCCATGGCGACCGGGTCGTCGCCGTAAGAGGTGGCGTCGTCCATGCGGCCCTGCTTCAAGCGAACACACTGGCCGTCTTTGAGATCAATCGCGGGAATTACCAACATAGTGAGTCCTCTCAGGGCGTCCAGGAGACAAAGTTTTCCAGCAGGCGAAGACCCGCACGGGCGCTTTTCTCAGGGTGAAACTGTACAGCGAAGGTGCTGTCTCGGCCGATGGCGACATGCGCATTCACGCTGCCGTATTGGGTGGTGCCGAAGACATGGGCGTCGTCCGCCGCTTCGACGTAGTAACTGTGCACGAAGTAGAAGTGCTCGTGCTGGTCAATGCCTTCCCACAGCGGGTGCGGCTGCTGCTGTTCCAGCAGATTCCAGCCCATGTGAGGCACTTTCAGGCGCTGGTCGTGCTGGTCTCGCATGGTGCCCGGAAAGCGGTTGACGTTGCCTGGGAAAAAGCCCAAGCAGTCGACGCCGCCGTTCTCCTCGCTACGCTCCAGCAGCATCTGCTGACCCACGCAGATGCCGAGCAGCGGCTTGGCCTGGCGAGATAGGATGTCATCGACCAGTCCACGCAGCTCTGTACGCTCCAGCTCGCCGACGCAGTCGCGGATGGCTCCCTGGCCCGGCAGCACCAGGCGGGTGGCCCCGAGAATGCGACGCGGGTCACGTGTAATGACCACGTTTTCATGGGTGACATGCTCGAGTGCCTTGGCGACAGAATGCAGGTTGCCCATTCCATAGTCGATTACAGCAATGGTCATTAAGCGCTCCTTGGGGAGGTAGACGGCGGGAGGTGGACGGCGATGTGCAAACGCACCGGCAGCGGATTACAGGCTGCCCTTGGTCGAGGGCATTTGCCCCGCCATGCGTGGGTCTTCGCTGACCGCCATGCGAAGGGCCCGGCCAAAGGCCTTGAAAATGGTCTCGGCCTGATGGTGTGCGTTGACGCCCTTTAGGTTGTCGATATGCAACGTGACGCGCGCGTGGTTCACAAAGCCCTGGAAAAACTCGCTGACCAGTTGGGTCTCGAAGCGGCCGATGGTGGCGCGTGTAAAGTCGGCATTCATGTAAAGCCCGGGGCGGCCCGAGAAATCGACCACGACACGGGACAGCGCTTCATCCAGCGGCACATAGGCATGGCCGTAGCGGTAAATGCCCCGCTTGTCGCCAATCGCTTCAAGAAACGCCTGGCCCAGGGTGATGCCCAGGTCTTCGACCGTGTGGTGGTCATCGATGTGCAGGTCGCCCTGGGCATTGATGTCGATATCGATCATGCCGTGCCGGGCTACCTGGTCGAGCATGTGATCGAGAAACGGCACCCCAGTCTGACACGTCAGGCGGCCTTCACCGTCAAGATTGATGCGGACGCTGATCTGCGTTTCGTTTGTGTCACGGCTTACCGTGGCGATTCGCGCTGACATCTTGCAACTCCTGCGCTATTGCGCACTCTAGAAGGAAGCCGATGGCCCAAATGAACCTTACCACCGAACGAAAAGGGCAATTCCTTTGGCAAAACGCCCATTATAGTGAATCGGTGCCCCCATCCGCTACAATGCGCCAAAGGTAACCGCCTTCCAATGTGAAGAAAAAGCAGCTTGGCTGCGATGGTGAAGAGGAATACGTCCATGCCGGTGACACTGCAATACGTCGACCAAGCCCGCTGGCAAGCCGATGAGCAAGTGCGCCTTGATCTATTGCGCATCTATTACGATGCCCCCGAGGATCGAATGCCTGGCCATACGGTTGAGTCTTTTATCGAGGAGCACCTGCAACAGCAGCATTTTTTTGGCTGCGCACATTTCAATGATCGGTTATTAGGTGCTGTCGCGATCAAACAAGCGCAGGATGGTGCCTGGTGGTTATCGGAGATGTGCGTGCGCAAAACGACGCGGCGCCGTGGCGTAGGCTCGAGGCTGATGGCGCTGCTCGGTGAAAAAGCCAAGCAGGACGGTCGCGTGCTACGTATCGCGACCTCGTCAATGCCGTTGGCCGACCGCGTGCTGCTCTCAAAGCTCGGTTATCGCCCCGTCGCAAGCGCAGCGCCGGCGTCTCAGGACGCCCCGGTGGCCAGCGACTTTGTTGAATTAGACCCACAAGGAAAAGGGTAATGAGGCAATTATTACGCATTCTGCTGGCGGCCGTTGGTATTTTGGCGATTGTGGCCGTCGCCGCGGTAGTGTACGTCACGACATTTCTGGACCCGGAAGACTTCAAGCCCCGTCTGACGGCCGTCGTCGAAGAGCAAACGGGCTTGAACCTGGAACTGGACGGGCCAATCAACTGGTCGTTTTATCCGCGTATCGGCGTCAGCGTCGAAACGGCCAATGCCTGGCTGCCCAGCCAGGACGAAGATGATACCGCCTTTGCGGCGATTGACCGCGCTGAAGTCAGCGTTGCGTTTGCGCCGTTGCTGCGTGGAGAAATCGCCGTCGACGGCCTGACGCTGGATGGCATGCGCTTGAACCTGAAGCGCAACGCCGACGGGGAAGGCAACTGGGAGCCGCTGGTAAACAGGCTGATGGAGCAAAGCCGCGACGCGGAAACCGTGCTGGCCCCGGCGAGCGCCGGGCCTAACGCGGATGCCGGGAGCCTCGAAGTGGTGTTGAGTATTGCCAGCGTCGATATCAAGGACGCCGATATTCGCTTCCGCGATGAGCAGGCCGAGGCGCTCTGGCATCTACAAGAGCTGAATATTTCGGGCAGCAACGTTAACCCCGTTCGGCCTTTCCCGCTCAAAGCGATGTTCAAGCTGACCAAGCACAACAACCTCGATGCCGAAGCACTGGAGCGGATGCCCGACATCGCCAGCGATATCGATCTGCAAACCCGCATGCAGCTTGGTTTGGAAGAAGAGCGCTTTACCCTGGAAAACACCGAGCTGAATACGCGCACACGCTTTGATGCGGAAGAAGAACCCCAGCAGCTGTCCCTATCAGCCGCCGAGGCCGTCGTGCGGGTCGGCGAAGAGCAGCTAAGCATCAGCGAGGGCCTGGTGGAAACCAGCCTGCGCCACCCGGAAAACTGGGAAGGTGGGCTGGCGCTCTCGCTGGCGTTTGGACTTGAAGGCGATTGGCAGGCGCAAACCGCGCGGCTCAATGACCTGCAGCTTTCCGGACCGGATGATCTGCGCGTCAACGGGCACCTCAACGTCTCGCAACTGCTCGATGCCCCGCAGTACCAGGGCCAGCTAACGGCGTCGCCGTTCACTCTGCGGCCGTGGTTGTCGCGGGCCGGCATCACCCTGAATACCACCAGCGAAGCGGCGCTCAGCGATGTGGCCATGACCAGCCCCATCGAAGGGGACCTGCAGAATGTCGCTCTGCCCAGCCTTTCGCTGGTGGTTGATGACAGCACCTTTACCGGCGAGCTGGCCACCCGCCTTGACGGGTCGCGGATCGACTTCGACCTGGAGGGCGACGAGCTCAATCTGGATCGTTATCTCCCCCGGCGCAGCACCGAAGAGCAGGCGAGTCTGGGGCTTGTTGAGACCGCCGTCGCCGATGACCCCGAGGGGCTTTTGCCGCAGGCCTGGCTGGCAACTTCAGTGCTGAACGGAGAGCTGAGCGTCGAATCGCTGGAGCTTGGCGGCATGGTCTTCAGCGATGCCCGCCTTCAGCTTGAGGGCGAGCAAGGCCTGCACCGATTGAGCAATTTTGAAGCGGGTTTTTACGATGGTGAACTGACGGCCAACGGTCGCTTGGACGCCCGTGAGAACGAGCTGCAATGGGCGCTATCACCCACTATTCGCAACGTTCAGGTCGCGCCGCTGATCGAGACGCTCAGCGAGGGTGACGAGGGCTCGCCCCTGCGCGGCCGTCTTGATCTCAGCGGTGACCTCACCACACGGGGGAATCAGCGAGAAACTCTGCTGCGTCATCTGAATGGTGACCTGGAGTCACAATTGACCGAGGGCGCGATTCTCGACATCAACGTGTCTCGTGAGATGTGCAGAATTGTCGCTCAACTGGAAGGTGAAGAAAGTCAGCGCGACTGGTCGAGCGATACCGCCTTTGATGAGTTTGCCACCACATTGCAGATCCGCGATGGCGTGGTGCAAAGCGACGATCTATTGATCGCTGTGCCGGGCATCGACGTACAGGGCGAAGGCCAATACGACCTCACCAGCCGCCGTTTCGATACCCAGGCCAATGCGCGGTTCGTCGATACCGCCGATGCGGCCTGCGAGGTTAATCCGCGCCTCGAAGCGCTCGCGCTGCCGCTGCGCTGCGAAGGCCATATCAGCGATGAACGTAGCGAATGGTGCCGTTTCGATCGCGATGCCTTCCAGAGCTCCGTCGTCGAGCTTATTCAGGAAGAGGCGGGCGGCCAGGTAGAAGAGGCCCTCGAAGAGCGCTTTGGCGAGTCGCTGGATTCGCTCGATGAACGCCTGGGCGAGGGCAGCGGTGACCAACTGCGCGAAGGGCTGCGTCGCTTGTTTGACTGAGCCCGAACGCTCGCCAGCGCCGGCCCTGGGCCGGCGCTTTTTTTATTTCTGCGCACCGCATGATGAAGGAGTTTGCATGACCGAGATGCCAACGCCCAGGCTGGCCGCCGACGTCTTTCAGCAGCGCCTGCTTGACTGGTTCGACCGCTACGGCCGCCATGACCTGCCCTGGCAGTCACCGCGCAGCGCCTATCGCGTCTGGGTCTCGGAAATCATGCTGCAGCAGACCCAGGTCACCACCGTCATTCCCTATTTTGAGCGCTTTATGGCGCGCTTTCCTACCCTTGAGGCGCTGGCGAAGGCGCCGCAGGATGAAGTGCTGCACCTGTGGACGGGCCTTGGCTACTATGCCCGGGCACGTAACCTGCACAAGGCGGCACAGGAGGCCCTGGCCACCCACGACGGCCAACTGCCTACCCACAGCGTCGAAGCGCTCACCGCATTACCGGGCATTGGTCGCTCAACGGCGGGGGCGATAATCGCCCAGAGCACCGGCCAGCGCGCGGCGATTCTGGACGGCAACGTCAAGCGCTCGCTGGCGCGCCTGCATGCGGTCGCCGGCTGGCCCGGCAAGCCCGCCGTTGAGCGCAAGCTCTGGGCGCTTGCAGACTATTACACGCCAGAGACGCGCCTGGCGGACTACACCCAGGCGATGATGGATTTTGGCGCTACGCTATGTAAACGAAGCACGCCGCTGTGCGAGCATTGTCCTTTCAATGACGTATGCCTGGCCTACGCGCAGGGTGAGACAAAACGCTATCCTGAATCAAAGCCCAAGAAGGCCTTGCCCACGCGGGAAACCATCATGCTGCTGCTGCATGACCGCGACGGGCGAGTATGGCTCGAACAACGCCCGGCAAGCGGCCTTTGGGGCGGGCTTTGGAGCCTGCCGCAGTTCGATAGCCAAAGTGAGCTCAACGACTGGCTGGCGGACAACGTTGTCATGCCGGAACGTCTGTCGCCGATGCCTTGTCTGCCCCATACCTTCAGCCATTTTCGCCTGGCGATTACCCCTCAGCCAGTGAGTTGCGATAGGCTGCAGGGCGTGCGCGAGGGAGGAACCTGGTACGACCCGGCTCACCCCCCTGCGATCGGTCTGGCGGCGCCCGTGAAGACGCTGATCAACCAGCTCGCGCCGTTCGCGCTCACGTCGACGCCAGGGCGTGCTTAACCCGCTGCATCCGAAGATATCTAGGAGCCACCCATGACGAAGACAGTATTCTGCCGCAAGTATCAAAAAGAGCTTGAAGCGCTGCCCTTTCCGCCACTGCCCGGCAAGCAGGGCCAGGATATCCAGGCCACCGTTTCCAAACAGGCCTGGGAAGACTGGCAGGCGTTGCAGACGCGCCTGATCAACGAAAAGCACCTCAACATGCTCGACCCCGAAGCACGCGCCTACCTGATGGAGCAGATGCAGCGCTTTTTCGACAACCAGGAAACCGACCATGCCGAAGGCTACGTCCCGCCGACCCAGGCAACGTAAGCTACCGATAGCGCGGAAAGTTTTACAAAGGAGTTGACGGAAAGCCGGGATTCTTGTTTAATACGCACCGTTGGCAGCGGCCAGATAGCTCAGTTGGTAGAGCAGGGGATTGAAAATCCCCGTGTCGGCGGTTCGATTCCGTCTCTGGCCACCACACTGCTGGGGTATCGCCAAGTGGTAAGGCACCGCTTTTTGGTAGCGGCATTCCCAGGTTCGAATCCTGGTACCCCAGCCATTGCCGACTTTACGTGTAGCCGACATAGCTCAGTTGGTAGAGCAACTGACTTGTAATCAGTAGGTCCCGGGTTCGACTCCTGGTGTCGGCACCACTAGAAGTGGTTTAAAAACAGCACGATACAGAATTTAAAAGGCCGCTCATTGAGCGGCCTTTTTCGTTTTGCATAGTTCTTTACATAGATTCTCGACTCCTGTCCGTGTTTTTAACCTTCAACAAGGTCAACCGCTATGCTTAAAATAGATGTATGCGATCCCGCCTATGGTGGCGACAAAAAACCATTGAACTAATATGTAACCGCGCGCCGCATTTGGCATTAAATTGCAGCTTAATTGGCACAACTCAAGCGGCTACAAGCCTATGAAATTCGCAACGCGTTTGGCATTGCTTGGGCGGCGTGCGCTATAGCCTTAGCCAGTCGCGAAGAACTCTTTTTTTAGCAGCCTTCTCATATATGCATATCAGCTCATATGTTAGCGTGCTGATTTGGTTGGTGGCCGTAGCAATTTGCTCCGCTTTTAAACCCTCAAGATAGAAAAGATCATCCTCGCACTGAAGTGCGTCGTGAGGGTTACAAAATATTACCCTTGTCATGCCACTCTTCAGAAGAACACTGCTGTCAACCAGCCAATCCTGATCGAGACTCCTTGTGTATGGATCATTGCTCATGATTTATCCCTTAAAAAAGCCCCGCTGGCTCGGCATCTACATCCCAACTGAAGATCAGCACCTCTTTGGCGTCTGAGCCTTTGCCGCCGCCGACGGTGTAGCGATTATGTCGGTGGTTTCGATGTGGTAGTCCGCGAAGATCCGGCAGATGTCTGGGTGGTCATATCGTTCGATGCATTCCTGCCAGTTTAAATGCTCTATAACGGTGCTGGCCAACCGAAGGTGTGCGGCTGACAGTGACTTCTCCAGGCGCAGCAAGTTAAGGCCCGTTGGCATGGCTTTCACTTGTCTTGCTGTGGTGAAAAGGAGACAGACTAATGGTAGGCGTTACGCTCGTCTTCCGTATTGAAGATGGGCAGGCCATACGCCTCCTGGGCGAACTCAACCAGCGCGGGCGAGATGCCCAGCCCACTATGGCCGCCATTGGTGGAGAACTGGACCACGCTAACCGGGACCGCTTTGATGAGCAGGTCTCACAGCGGTGACTCGTGGGAGCCTCTCGCTGAGGCGTACCGCAAGCCCCAACGGCAGGATGAGACCCTGGTGCTCAACGGCTACCTACGCGACTCGCTTCCCTACGATGCCCGGCCGGATTACCTCTAATGCGATACCGACCGTATCTATGGTGCTAGCATGCACTTCGGCGATGAGGAACTCGGCATACCCGAGCGCAACTGGCTCGGTTTCTCAAACGACGATGAAACCAACGCAACCGAGACCCTGCTGGACTACCTGGGCTAGCCTCTGAGCGAATAACCATCGCGGCCCTTTGAGCGCCGCTAAGGCACTACCCGCAACGTTGGCCCAACTTTTACCGCAAGGCGAGTTAGATTTTGATTTAGCGAGCTTAACGGTAGAGGGTTAGGCGGCTATAGTGGCCCCATTGAGAAAATAAACGCCAATGGGAATGCAGCGGGGAACGTGTGGCCAAGACTGATGATAATCAAGAAGGATATTTCGCAGAGATCCCACTAAGGCTCTATTTCGCGACAGAAGAGCCGATAGCTATAAAGGATATCGCTACGTCGCTGCTCGCACTGGAAAAGCTGACCAAACGCTTTCCTCAGATGTTACAGCAGCTAACCAAAGTCGAGATCGACGGTTACGAACTAAGAGTCGAAAGGCTTGAGGCTGGCAGCCTTCTAGAAGACCTTATCGTTAAGTTCTTCTTTAGTAGCCCAGAAAAAGAGCAGGCTTTCAAAGACTTCCTGGAGAATCACCCGATGGGCAAAGCCGTCAAAGCGGGCGTGGGTGGATTAGCTGTCCTGCTAGTTATAAGCCAGTTGATGCTGCTTTATAAATCGTTTGCCGGGGATGACAGCCCTTCCATTCAAGCAAACCATAACACCATCATTCAGATTGGCGCTGATCAACTTGGGATTACACCTGAAGAAGTGGTTGAGCTTGCTGAGGTGGCGACAGAGGGAAACCGCAAACAGCTGTTTTCGGCTGCCAGAGATGTGTTGCGGCCAGTTGAGGGGCATTCAGAGGCGACTGTGATAGCTCCAGGGCTGGAAGGGATGCCGCCAGTATCGCTTTCCCCGGAAGCTTTATCTGAGGTTCCCTATGATGCCGACCTAAATGCTGCCGAACGAGAGATAGCGTATCAGAACGTAATGCTGGAGATACGTGCACTGGATCGTGATAAAACAGATTCTGGTTGGTGGGGTGTCCTTTCCAGCGCTGTTGGAGAAAAACGACTTCGGCTTTATTTTGACGAGGTAGATATAGACGCCATCGCTTTTCGCCCAGTGGTGTATGTCGATGCCACCGTGACGTATCGGCATGACTTCAACCAGGCAACGCTGGTGCCAAAGCATGCGACCATCACGCATATTTACGCAGCTGAGTAGCAATAATGCCACCAAAAAATAGACTGGTTGAAACCATCAAGTCGGACGAAACACGTGATCTGCTCGCAGACGGAACTGATACAGTTATAGATGTCCTTTCTGAGTCAGAAGTCGCAAGCCAGATACCGTTTGCAGGCTTGGTCGTCAAGACCTATCAGGCCTCTAAAAGCATTCGAGAACGCATGCAAATCAAGAAGCTCGCCAAATTCCTGGAATATCCGAGCCAGATGAGTGAGGCCGAAAAAAATAAATTCGCTGCTCAATTTGAAAATGTAGATAAGGAAGAAGAATTTGGTGAACAGATGTTGGTCCTCATTGACAAGGCTGATGACGCAGAAAAACCAAAAATAATCGGCAGGTTGCTGGCAGCAAGGGTCAAAGGGCATTTTGACCAGAACACGTTCATGCGTTTGTGCAAGATGGTTGATCGTGCTTTCGTAGAGGACTTTCGCCATCTTAGGGTGCTTCGCAACGGGGAGAACCACATGGCCGATGAGGACGTCGAACAAAGTTTGAGATCATCTGGCTTTCTACGGCAGATCAACAACACCGATACCGCTATTATATCTGGCGTTCCAGTTGGCCCTGGTGGATTTAAGCTAACTCAATATGGCAGGTGGCTCGTTGATCTTGGGCTATCAGATGGGCCTATCCCAAGTCCAGAAAAGGAAAGAACTCATTTTTCCTAAAACGCTTTAAATCCATGCCCGCCCTAAGCCCCTGGTCATGGGGTAATGACAACACACAGCCTTCATACCCAGCCTAGAGTCGCCGTTTGCGCCCTTCGCTGTACAAACCTCCGGCGACAAAGCGCGACAGATACCTGCTGGCACCTTTCACGCTCCGCGTGGGGCTATTGAGGGCAACGTCTTACAGCTATAGAAATCGCTGTGGCGCTGTAACCGCGCGCTAGATTTGGTGTGATACTGCATCTCTTTTGAGGCGTGGTATCGATGAAACGTAAGCCCACGCATAGATGCGCACAATAGGCCCTTTCTGGTCATGCCTCCGTCGAGGCGTTTGTCTGATTGCGCAAGTGCCAATATCGGCGGAGCACGGCGTCTTTGAAGGCGCGCTTCATATCAAAGAGGCTGGGAGTGAGGCAGAAGAGCATGACGCCAATGCGCTGCTTGCAGGTGTCCGTGGTGAAAAGGGCACGCACGGTCCTGAGAACCACGATGGTTTTGCCTGAGTATTCAAGGCGTCCCACCGCCCCTCCGATTTCCTGGAGGTCGTTGCCAGCATCGTTTCATCGACCACCTGACCGCGCAAGTTTTTATCTTTACCCAGTCGCCAATCTCGAAAGATTGGTTGACAATACGCAGGACAGTGCCTGAAAGACAGAGAATCAACTCCTTGGTCGCGATAACCAAGGCGACGGCAGTGATCGACAACGCAAAAGCGCGCAAGGAATTCAGCCAGATAAGTGCTAGGCAGAGTAGCGTGATGAAGGTCGCGTTGCGGATACGGGCTAGCCACGCGCGGCGGTAATCGGACAAAATTTCTTTTTGCCCACGTATGACGCGCACAGCGAGTGTGCTCAACGTGACAAGAATCGCCACGAGTGTAACCGAACTCACACCACTGTTGCTCAGTTGTTCAATCCAGAAGGAATCCTCAAGCATGGTGGTTTAGCTCTTCTTCTTGCGGATCGATGGTTAATCACGATCATGGCACAGTGGCACTACACCCTCTATCAAGGGGCGGCATCACCCTCTTAGGCGACTTCTTTCATCCGACCGTTAGTGTGATCAATACCCCGTCATCTCCAAATAGCCAACACCGATATTTTCCTGCGAATCGGCTTGGCGTACCACCACGTCGCCTTCCCAGTAGGGCACCGTGGTGGGCATCCAGCGGTTGGGATGGCGCGCCTCAACGGTAAGCTGCATATCCGCGTCGGGCAGCGTGAGTGACCAGCGCGTGGGCATGTCTCGGCCGGCGACGGACTGCGTTTCCAGCGGCGTCAGCGTGACGCGATCGGCGCCGATGAGCTCGGTTTCTCCGTCCGCTGAGATTAAATGGGCAAAGGCATAGTCGCCCCCGTCTTCACCGCCGCCTCTCAATCGGTAGGCCATTAGCTTGCGGTCGTCATTCAGGTGCAGCGAAAACCAGTCCCAGCCGGTTTGCTCGGGGGTGAGCAGTTGGCTGCTCCATTCGCGGTCCAGCCAGCCTTGGCCGCTGACCTCGCGGGTCTCGCCGTTGAGCGTGACCTGTCCGGTGATCTGTAAAAACGGCTGGCTGTAATAGCGCGAGCCCTGGCCTTCCACGGTTTTGGCGTTGAAGCCGTTTTCACCGTGCTGAACGATCGGACCCTGGGCTTCAAGGGTGAGGGAGTAGCCGAAACGGTCCGCCCCCTCGCCGCTGTAGGCGCTGAGAGTGAAGTCCTCGAAGCTGGCGTCCTCCGGGCTTTTTAGTACCCAGTCGTCAATCCAGGCCTCAAAGGGCGCTGCGTTGACGCCTGCCTGCCCATTGGCGTGTTGGCTATGGCTGCGCCCAAAGCGCTCGGCGGCGACATGGGTGGCGCCTCGGGAGATACCCATATGCGCCATCCACACCTGATCAGCGTTCCATGGTGCTGGGTCAGGGCGCTCATCAGGCGGCGTTAGCGCCTGGCGAAACAGCGTCCATTGCAGGCCGAGCGGCTCGCCCTGGGCATCCTCCAGGTTGGCGGTCAGGTACCACCATTCGATGCGGTAATCGGGGTGCGGGCCGTGGTCCTCGGGGAAGCTGAGCGGCGAAGCGCCATCCGCCTGGGCAAATGCCGCCGCGTCTTCACCGAGCCCGGCAAACCCCTGGGGCTCGGCGTTTGGCGGTGATTTCTCACAGCCGATGAGCGTCATGCTCGCCATGAGGAGCAGCGCCGCTGCAAAGCCGGGATGATTCATGCGGCCCCCTTATTGAGCATTGCCTGCGGAGAGCTGCGCCATAGCTGCAGCGAAGGCAGTGCGGCGGCGGCCAGCGCAACGCCGACGGCGGTCAGCAGCGTGATGAAGATATCCCATGGGAAAAGGTAGAGCGGCAGCCGCCAGCCAAAGGCGGCCACGTTGATGATCGCCACCAGCGTCCAGGTAATTGCAATGCCCAGGGGAATGGCCACCACGCCGGTGAGCAGTGCCAGCCCGCCCAGTTGATAAAGCGGCAGCTGAGTGAGGGTGTTGCGCGGCACGCCCAATGCCCAGAGCGATGCCAGTTGTCGCTGGCGCTCGCGGGCCTGGGCCAACAGCGTGGCGAACAGCGCCAGGGCGGCGACGCCGAGGGTGAGGCCGTTCAGCGCCCGGGTGATGGTGAAGGTACGCTCGAATATCTGCGTGGCCAGTCGTTTGATTTCCTGCTGATCCACCAGGGCGTCGGGGGCGACATCGAAGCGGTCCACCAGCGCCTGGCGTAATGCCTGACGCTCGGCGCCTTCAGTGGCCACCAGGCCTATCGAGGCGATCTCGCCGCCAAAGCGTTGAACCAGCGCTTCGGTGGGCACGACTATCTGCTGGCGGGGGTTGCCGTAGTCGGGGTAAACCGCCGCGATGGTAAACCGCGTGGCGCCTTGGGGCGTGTCCAGGGTGAGGGTGTCGCCCGGCGCCAGCTGTTTGGCCACGGCCATCTGCTCGTTGATAAACACGCTGCCGGCAGACAGCGCCGCCCAGGCGGCGGAGCGCCCCTCTTGGGTATCGAGCAGCGGCCAGCGGTTGGTGATGGTCGGCGATGGGGTAATCCCAAACAGCGCAATGCGTTCGCGGGTCGTATCTTCGCCGCCTTTGCTGTCCACTGCCAGCAGATCGACGTCACCGCGGGCGGTAGGCAGCGTTTCCGTAATTTCCGGCTGGGCCTCGAGCCAATCCAGCATGGGCGCAAGCGTCGAGGATTCCGCATTGATATACAGCGGCGCGGCGAGTCGCTGGTCGAGCCAGTCCAGAAAGGTCAGCCGAAAGCCGCCGACCATGCTGCTGACGCCCAGGTTGGTCGCCAGGGCAATCAGCAATGCCATCATGGCCAGCGACAGGCGCGGCAGCTGTAGCTGACTATCCGCCACCGCCCAGTGGGCCAGCGGGCGACGATGCAGAAGGCGTTGCAGCAGGCGCAGCACGGCGTTGATCAGCGGCGGCAGGAAAAGCGCGCTGCCTAACAGCAGGGCAGCGACGAATCCAAAGCTTGCCATTACGCCCTGGCCGGGTGGCAGGCGGCCGAGCCACAGGACCAGGCCGAGGGCGATCACGGCGGCAGCGACCCCACCTTGGCTCATGCGCGTTAGCTGGCGCTGGTAGCCGCGCCGCCATGCCTGGGATTGGCCCAGCGCCAACACATTCAGCCGTGCGGCACGCCACAGAACGCCGCTGCCTGCCAACAGCAGGCCGCCGAGGGTAATCGCCAGGCTGCCCAGCCAATAGTGCCACGGCAGCACCAAGCTGCGCTGCACATCGGCCTGGTAGAGCGACGACAGCGTCGTCGCCACGTCGGGCAGCAGTTGGCCGGCCAGCCAAATGCCGCTGGCAAGCCCAAGCGCCGCCCCCAGCACGCCGAATACCAGCAGCTCGAGCAGGATGGCCAGGATCAGCGTGGTGGCGGGCACGCCCAGCGCGCGCAGGGTGCGTAGCGTGGTCAGGCGCTGCTCCATGGCAAGCCCCAGCGCGGCTTGCACGATGAACAGACCCACCACCAGCGACAGCAAGGCCAGCGCGGTGAGGTTGAGGTGGAAGCTATCCGTCAGCTGCTCGGGCGACGCCAGGGTGGCCGCCCGGCTGAGCCGATAACCGTCGGGCGGCGCAGATAACGCCTCCGGGGCGGTGACCAGTTGGGTCAGGGTATTACCGCTTTCCAGCAGTTCGGCGGCCGCGGCAATGTCCATCACCAGCGTGTCCGGCGGCAGATCCGGGCGCAGCGCCAGTGGCGGGAGTTGATGGCGACCATTCACGTCAGGCGTCGCGCCCGGCGCCTCCCGGCGCGAAAGGCCTAAAATATCGAGGGTTTCCGGCGCCAGCTGGGTTTGCCATGGCGGCGTAAGAAAAGCGGTCAGCGCGGCGCCATCGCCGCCTAGGGCGTTATCGTTGGGCAGGGTCAGCGGGTCAATGCCGATAAGCGTCAGGCGCACTTCGCCAACTTCCAGGGTGCCTTCCAGCATGGGCGAGACGGGCAGGCCCGCCCGGCGCAGCGTCAGGTAGTCTTCGCGGGTCAGTGGCTGGCCATCGCGCCGGGTTAGCTGGTCGACCTCCGCGCTAAACAGCGCGTTGGCGCGGGCGTAGCTGTCTTTCGCCGTGGCATTGACCGCCTGGACGCTGCTCCACAAGGCGCTTGCCACCCACAGCCCCAGCAACAGCATGGCAAGCTGCCCCGGATGACGGCGATAGTGGGCAAGCAGGGTTACCAGCACGCGCCAAATCAAGGGTGGGAATCCTCAAGCCGGCCCAGGTGGAGGCGCACCAGGCGGTCGAGCGGTGCCGCCACGCGGGCGCTGTGGGTGACCATCAACAGCGCGCAGCGGGTTTCAGCCACCAGCTCGAGGAGCAGCGCCAGGACGGTATCGGCACTTTGTTCATCCAGGTTGCCGGTGGGCTCATCGGCCAGCAGCAGACTGGGCCGCACGGCCAGCGCCCGGCCAATCGCCAGGCGTTGCTGCTGGCCGCCCGAGAGCTGCTCGGGGAAATACCCTTCGCGACCGGCAAGCCCCAGGCGCGCCAGCAGGTGAGCGGTCCACTCGGCGTCCTCGCGCTGCGCAAGGCGTGCCTGGAGGCGCAGGTTGTCGATCACGTTGAGGCTGGGCACCAGGTGGAACTGCTGAAACACCAGCCCGAGATGCTGACGACGCAGCCTGGCGCGGGCGGGTTCATCCAGGCTGGAAAGCCGCTGCCCCTCGATGCTGATATGGCCCTGATCAGGTACGTCGAGGCCGGCGGCCAGATGCAGCAGCGTTGATTTGCCGCTGCCGGATTCCCCCATCAACGCCAGGCTCTCGCCCTGGTCAAGCGTCAGGTCGATACCGTTGAGCACAGGTAACTCCCCCTGCGGCGTGCTGAAGGTTTTATGTACCTGGTGCAGAACCAGCATGGGGGCTCCCTTTGCCAACCATTGAGCATGCGATAAAGCATACGATGATATTACGCGTAAATGCGAGTGTAATATATTTGTATAAGAAAAGGCGGGCGATAGCGCTATCTTGAACCGCGTAAAAAGGTCCGTTTAAGATATAAAAGCTCCCGGATCAGGGAGCAAAAAAAGTGAATTTTTTTCACGTAACCCATGTTATGAGGCGTGCATTTGTTGCTTGCAGGGGGACTGAGGTTGTCTACCTTGTGCAGTGCAAGATGATGGTTACGCCATTTGATCTGAAATTTAATCATACAAGGAGTGGATTAGATGACAGTCAGCAACACACCTCTTAATGTTGTGAATGCGCAAAAACAGTACAGCGAAATGACGGATATGCCGTCCGCTCAACCGACGATGGATACGGACCTTTACCCATCGCGGTTGGCTGAAGCGCCGACGTCACTCTGGCAGCCGCGAAAGGATGCTGTCGTGAAAGGTCGCCAATTAACAGGCCCATTAAGCCAGGCGCAACTCGACGAGTTCGAACGCAAAGGGTTTCTGTTTATCCCCAACCTGATCACCGGTTCAGAGCTCGATGAGCTGCGTCGGGAGATGCAGGCACTGATGAATCACGACGCCTATCGTGATCGACCCTTCAGCGTTACCGAGCCGGAGAGTCAGGAAATCCGTTCGTTGTTTGCGGTGCATTTTCTCTCCAAGCGTTTTGGAGAACTGGCACGCGATGAGCGTCTGGCAGGTGCCGCTCGACAACTGATCGGCGCAGACCCCTACGTGCACCAGTCGCGTATCAACTATAAGCCCGGGTTTGCAGGCAAAGGCTTCAACTGGCACTCGGACTTTGAAACCTGGCACGCGGAGGACGGCATGCCCAACATGCATGCGGTCAGTGCCTCGCTGATCATGACCGACAACCACGAGTTCAACGGTCCCTTGATGCTGATTCCGGGGTCGCACAAGAAGTTCGTGCCGTGCCTGGGTGAGACGCCCGAGGATAATCACAAGCGCTCGCTGAAGGCGCAGGAAGTCGGCGTGCCCAGCAAAGAAGTGCTGACTGAACTGGTGGCCGAGCACGGTATCGAGGCGCCCAAGGGGAAGGCCGGTGGCCTGTTGCTGTTTGACTGCAACACCCTGCATGCCTCGAACGCCAACCTGTCGCCGGACCCGCGCAGCAACGTGTTCTTTGTGTTTAACCGCCCGGACAACCGCTGTCGTGCGCCTTATGCCGCGCCCAAGCGGCGTCCTGACTTTCTGGCCCATGCGCCCGGCGACACCTGGTCGATGGCCGAGTGAGGCGGGAAGGTAAACCAGCGTTCAGCGATGTGTGGAACAATCGCTAGGGTGGGGTAGACTGGTGCGCATGCTAATATGCGCACCATAAAAAAGGAGTCTCCCCACCATGCGTTTTGTTCCACAGTTTACCGATGGCCAAGCCTGTCCCCATGAGGTGGGCAAGGTGGTGTGCGTTGGCCGCAACTACACTGAGCACGCCAAAGAGTTGGATAACCCCGTTCCCAGCGAGCCGTTGCTGTTTATCAAGCCCGCGACGAGCATCGTGGACATTCAGCAGCCGCTTGCGCCGCCGTTTCATCGCGGTGAGATTCACTACGAGATCGAGCTTGCCCTGCTGGTGGGTAAAACGATTTCCGACGCCACGCCGGACGAGGCCAGCGCGTCGATCAGCGGTTTGGGGCTGGCGCTTGATCTCACCCTGCGCGATGTGCAATCCCAACTGAAGGAAAAAGGCCATCCCTGGGAAATTGCCAAGGGGTTTGACGGCGCCTGCCCGCTTTCCCCTTTCCTGCCGTTAAGTCGCGTGCCCAACTGGAACGCACTGGCCTTTACCCTGGAAATTGACGGTGAAGAGCGCCAGCACGGCGAAGGGTCCGATATGATCTTTACCATCCCCACGCTGGTCGCGGAGATGAGCCGCCACTTTACCCTCGAACCGGGGGACGTCATTTTAACCGGCACGCCGTCAGGAGTGGGTGAGCTGCCGCGCGGCGCCACGCTGCGTATGACGCTAACCGGCGGCCTGGAAATCACCACCAGCGTGATTGAATGAGCGGCGGTAGTTAAGCCAAGTTGCTACACATATATCCGCCCAATCAAAAGGCCACCCACTCAGTCGGTGGCCTTTTGCGTTGGCTAACGTCGCAGACGCCGTCGCTACTCCAGGTAGGTGTAGCCTTCGAGCCCCTCGGACAGGCTGGCGGCAAAGCGCGCCTGCTCCTGGCTGGAAAAGCCGCTGGCAATGAGCTGCTCGGTCAGCTTTTGCTTTAACACCCGGGCATCGAAGTTCACGTAGGCCAGTACCTCGGCCACGGTATCGCCGGCCTGGGCGTTGGAAAGCTGCCATTTGCCATCGGGCCCCAGGGCGGCGTCCACCGAATCGGTATCGCCGAACAGGTTGTGCAGATCGCCGAGAATTTCCTGATACGCCCCCACCAGGAAGAAGCCGAGCCAGCGCTCGTCGTCGCTGGTCCATTCGGGAAGGGGAAGGGTGCTTTCGACGCCCTGGCCGTCGACATACTGATCGATACGGCCGTCTGAATCGCAGGTGATGTCCTGAATCACCGCCCGGCGGGTCGGCGGTTGGTCCAAGCCGCTTAACGGCAGGACGGGGAAAATCTGCTCAATGCCCCAGACGTCCGGCACCGACTGGAACAGCGAAAAGTTGACGAATAGCTTGTCGGCCAGCTTCTCGGCAAGCTCATCCAGGATCTCGCGGTGCGCGCGGTTGCGGGTGTCGAGCTGGTCGCGCAGGCGGACACACGCCGCCATATAGACACGTTCGCCTTCGGCGCGGGCGTTGATATCACTCAGCCCGAGCACGAAGCGGTCCTGCAGCTCGCTGACCGCCTGGAAGACATCGTGCCAGGCCTCGACCAGCACGCGCGGCTCCTGAGGCTCGGCCAGCTGCTCGAAGACGCGCCACAGGGCTTCCACCTGCGGGTCGCCCGCAAGGGAGCGTTCGGGAGGCGTATCGTCGATGCGCTCGTCGCCGATCACGTTGGTAATCAGCACCGCATGGTGAGCGGTGAGCGCGCGGCCGGACTCGCTGATCAGGTGCGGCGCGGGCAGGTGGGCGTCCTGGCACAGCTGAGCAAAAGCGCTGACCACGTTGCGCGCATACTCGCGCATCGAGTAGTTGGCCGAGCAGTCGCTGCGCGAGCGGGTGCCTTCGTAATCGATGCCCAGGCCGCCCCCGACATCGACGGTATCGATCGGCGCGCCCAGGCTGAGCAGGTTCTGGTAGAAACGGGCACATTCGCGCAGGCCGCGCTGAATATCACGGATATTGGCGATCTGCGAGCCAAGGTGAAAGTGCACGAGCTGCAGGCTGTCGAGCGCGTCCTGGGTGCGCAGGGTCTCGACGACGCTGAGAATCTGGCTAGCGGTGAGGCCGAACTTGGATTTTTCGCCGCCGGTATTCTGCCACTTGCCTTTGCCCACCGAGGCGAGTCGGGCGCGCAGGCCGATGCGCGGCGTCACGTCCAGCTCGCGGGCTTCTTCCAGAATCATGTCGAGCTCGGACAGCTTTTCCACCACCAGGTACACCCGGTGGCCGAGCTTCTCGCCCAGCAGCGCCAGGCGGATGTATTCGCGGTCTTTATAGCCGTTGCACACGATCAGCGAGGAGCCACCGTCCGAGAGAGCCAGCACCGCCAGCAGTTCGGGTTTGCTGCCGGCCTCCAGGCCGACACGACCGCGGCCGCGTTCGGCGGTGGCGAGTATCTCTTCCACCACGCGGCGCTGCTGGTTGACCTTGATGGGGTAAACCGCGGTATAGCCGCCTGTGTAGTCGAGCTCCTGCATGGCCACGTCAAAGGCGCCGCACAGCTGCTCAACGCGGTCGTGAAGAATGTCGCTGAAGCGCACCAGTACCGGCAGGCGTAAGCCGCTCTGCTGAAGCGTGCGAACCAGACCGCTGAGCGGCAGCGCCGGGCCATCGGCATCGCTGCCCAGCGGCCGCACCAGCGCCTGGCCGTGCTCGTCCACATCAAAGTAGCCGCTGCCCCACTGATCGATATTCCAGGTGCGGCGGGCGCGCTGAGCCGAGGTGCTGTGAGTGGCTGCTGCCTTCATGAAGACGCCTCGGGCAAGGGGAGCGCGCCATGCGCAATACGCGCTTTCAGAATGGTGCGGAAACGGTCTGGGTCATGGGGGGTCAGGTCGTGGGCGGGCGGGTCCACGTACACCACCAGCAGCCGCGATAGCCAATAGCGCAGCGCCGTCATGCGCAGCATGGTGGGCCACAGGGCGCGCTCGTCCGCGGTCAGCCGGCGGCGTGACTGATAGGCGCTCAGGATCGCCGTATAGCGCTCGCCATTCAGCGTACCGTCCTCGTTGGAGGCCCAGTCGTTGATCACAATGGCCAGATCAAACAGCAAGTCGCCGGTGCAGCCATTGTAGAAGTCGATAATGCCGCCCAGCGTATCGCCTTCAAACAGCGTGTTGTCGCGGAACAAGTCACCGTGCAGCGCGCCTTGCGGCAGGTCATCGTGCTTGGCGAAGGCGCTTTCGAAATCATCGATCTCGTCTTTCATTAGCATCTGGTCGTCAGGGCTCAAGTAGGTCAGCACCTTGTGGTGCATGGCTTGCAGCCAGTGCAGGTCGCGCGGGTTGGGGCGGTGCCCGGGAAAGTGTTGTGACACCGTATGCAGACGCCCCAGGGTATCGCCCAGCGCCCGGCATTGGGCCAGGTTGGGGGCTTGGGGATGACGGCCCGGTAAGCGCGGGAACAGCAGAGCCGGCTTGTCCGCCAGGCTGTGCAGGGCCACGCCGTCGCGGTCGTGGACCGTGCCGGGGACCGGCAGGCGATGCTCGTCCAGGTAGTCCAGTAACTCGACAAAGAACGGCAGCTCAGCATGCTCGCCTTGCTCGAACAGGGTTAATACCAGCTCACGGCGGTCGGTGGTCACAAAAAAGGTCGAATTTTCGGTGCCGGCCGCCACGCCCTTCAGCGAAACGAAGCTGCCTACATCAAATTTTTCTAAAAACGTAGCGACCTGTGCGTCGCTAAGCGGGGTGAATACAGCCATGAGAATCTCGCCCAGGTTGCTAAGCCCATTATTGTAGCGGCTTGATGCCTCAGTTGGCAGCGTTGTCTCGCGTTCGACACGCTCGTCGAGCCATCTTGGGTCTGCACCGCGGGCGCTGAACGCGTATCATGACCGGCAGACTTTCTTACTGTTTGCTGACAATGGAACTTGGTTATGGCCCGTGCTCCGATCGTGCTCGTCGATGGCTCTTCGTACCTGTATCGCGCGTTTCACGCGCTGCCGCCGCTCACCACCTCCAACGGCCAGCCGACGGGGGCGGTGAAAGGGGTGTTGAACATGCTCAAGCGGCTGATCAAGGACTACCCCGATAGCCCCATGGCCGTGGTGTTCGACGCGCCGGGTAAAACCTTTCGCGATGACCTGTATAGCGAGTACAAGGCGCATCGCCCGCCGATGCCCGATGACTTACACAGCCAGGTCAAACCGCTGCACGCCTGCGTCAAGGCGCTGGGCCTGCCGCTGCTGTGCATCGACGGTGTCGAAGCCGACGACGTGATCGGCACGCTGGCCCACCACGCCACCCAGGCGGGGCGCGACGCGGTCATCTCCACCGGCGACAAGGATATGGCGCAGCTGGTCAACGCCCATATCACCCTGGTCAATACCATGAAGGATGAAACCCTCGATGAAGCCAGGGTGGAGGAGAAGTTTGGCCTGCCGCCGGCGCTGATTATCGATTTTCTCGCGCTGATGGGCGACAAGGTGGATAACATTCCCGGCGTGCCCGGGGTCGGGGAAAAAACCGCCATTGGTCTGTTGCAGGGCATGGGCGGCGGGCTGGATACCATCTACGCGGATCTTGAGCGGGTCAAAACGCTGTCATTCCGGGGTGCCAAAACGCTGCCCAAGAAGCTTGAGGAAAACCGCGAACAGGCGTTTCTGTCTTACCAGCTCGCCACGATCAAAGTCGACTGCGATCTGCCGGTGGGGCTGGACGATCTGGATATCGCCCACCCCGACCGCGAAGCGCTGGTAGAGCTCTATAAACAGATGGAGTTCAGGCAGTGGCTTGGCGAGCTGCTGGAAGGCAAGGACGAAGGCGTTGACGACGTGAAGGGCGGCGATCCGGCCCCCGCCAACGCGACCGACGAAAGCGCGGCGTCTGCCCAAAGCGAGCGGCACGATCACGTCATCGTCAGCCAAAGCGAATTCGACGCCTGGCTGGAGCGGCTCAACAACGCCGAGCGCTTCTGCTTCGACCTGGAAACCACCAGTCTGAACTACATGGATGCCGAAATCGTTGGTATTGGGCTGGCGCTAGAAGCGGGGGAAGCTGCCTATATTCCGGTCGCGCACGACTATCTCGACGCCCCCCAGCAGTTGGACCGCAAGGCCGTTCTTGCGGCGTTAAAGCCGCTGCTGGAAGATCCGCACAAAACCAAGATCGGCCAGAACCTCAAGTACGACATTTCCGTGCTGGCGAATTACGCCATCAGCGTGGCGGGTCCGCTCGCCGACACCATGCTGGCGTCCTACGTGCTGAACTCCACCGCCACGCGCCACGACATGGACTCGCTGGCGCTGAAATACCTGGGCGAATCGACCATCTCGTTTGAAGCGATCGCCGGAAAAGGCGCCAAGCAGCTGACCTTCAACCAGATCGCCCTTGAACAGGCAGCGCCCTACGCCTGCGAAGACGTGGATATTACCCTGCGGCTACAAGAGACGCTGCGCCCCCAGGTCGAGCGCGAGGGCCGCCTGGCCGAGGTGCTAGACAGCCTTGAACTGCCGCTGATCAGCGTGCTCTCACGCATCGAGCGCAACGGGGTGGCGCTGGATGCGGAACGCCTTCACGAACAAAGCCAGCAGTTGGAAACCCGCATCCGCGAGCTGGAAAGCCAGGCGTATGAACTGGCAGGGCGCGAGTTCAACCTGGGCTCACCCAAGCAGCTAGGGCAGATTCTGTTTGAAGAGCAGAAGATTCCGGTCATCAAAAAGACCCCCAAAGGCGCGCCTTCGACCGCAGAAGCGGTGCTGGAAGAGCTGGCGCTGGATTACCCGCTGCCCAAGGTCATCATGCAGCACCGGGGGCTTGCCAAACTCAAGTCCACCTACACCGACAAGCTACCGCGCCTGCTCAATAAAGCCACCGGCCGGGTGCACACCAGCTACCACCAGGCGGTCACGGCCACTGGGCGGCTGTCGTCGTCCGACCCTAACCTGCAGAACATTCCCATCCGCACCGAAGAAGGCCGCAAGATTCGTCAGGCGTTTGTGGCTCGTCCCGGTTATCGTATCGTCGCGGCCGACTATTCGCAGATCGAGCTGCGCATCATGGCGCACCTGTCGGAAGACAAGGGGCTGCTGGACGCCTTTGCCGAGGGGCGTGATATCCACACGGCTACGGCGGCGGAGGTGTTTGGCACCTCGCTTGAGAAAGTCTCCGGCGATCAGCGGCGTAGCGCCAAAGCGATCAACTTCGGCTTGATCTACGGCATGAGCGCCTGGGGCCTTTCACGCCAGCTGCACATTGAGCGTAATCAGGCGCAGACCTATATCGACCGCTACTTTGACCGCTACCCAGGGGTGGCGCGCTACATGGACCGTATTCGCAGCCAGGCGGCGGAGGACGGCTATGTGGAAACCGTAAGAGGGCGCCGCCTCTATCTGCCCGAAATTCATTCCCAGAATCGCAACCGTCGTCAGGGAGCTGAACGCACCGCGATCAACGCGCCCATGCAGGGCACGGCGGCGGATATCATCAAGCAGGCGATGATTGACGTGGATGCCTGGCTGGCGGAAGGCGAGTTTGACGCGCTCATGGTCATGCAGGTACATGACGAGCTGGTGTTTGAAGTCGCTGAGTCTCAGGTCGAAGACTTTATCGAGCAGGTGCAGCAGCGTATGCAGGGAGCCGCGCAGCTGAGCGTGCCGTTGATTGTTGAGGCGGAAAGTGGCAGCAACTGGGATGAAGCCCACTGATAAAGAGATTGCCGAGAGGTGGGAGGCGGGTAGATAGCGTCCATGCGTAGCCTTTGCAGGCTACGCATGGTGAGGGCATCAGCTCTCGACAGGCGCGCGCCAGTCGTCTGAACCTGATGTGCCCGCGACGGTATGCTCCCAGTCGATCTTACGATAAGACAGGGACACATCCATTAGCTGAGTAAACTCAGATTTGGCGATATCTTGGGCATGCGGCATGCGCAAATTGATATCTACGATGGTGGCATCGGTCAGCGTCGTGGTGAAGAAGTGCTCCTGCTTACCCTCTACCGACGTGCGGTACCACTTGAGCTCGACGTTGGGCAGCATTTCGCCGGATGCCAGCGCGTTGTACATCAACGGAACGGCCTTGTTCAGCGCCACGGTAAACACAAAGGGTTTGTGGGCGCGCTGACCAGAAGGCTGGCCAGATTGTGGGTCGGTGGGAACCGTTACCACATGCTTGAATTCCTGCACCAGCATTTCATCTTCGTGACCTTCGACATAAATGTTGCCGACCGAGTCCGGTGTGAATGCGCCTGCCGTAATGTTGCCCTGAGACTGGCCTTCGATGCTGATATAACATGGTGTTGGCATGAGTCTGCTCCTTGACGAAAAGTAATAAAAATGTCCACGAGGACGCTATGATCTAGCAATTGCCATGCCGTAAATTAAATTATTATTTAATTCAAATATTTATTAATTCTTATGCAATTGGCTACTTTAAATTAGGCAATTTATTGCTTGATTTTAGGCAACATTTTGCTCTTTTGGCGGTAAATTGCTCAGCTTATTTCTGCCCTCAGAGATGCGCCTCTGAGGGTTAGTTTTTCGGTTTAGTAACGGCTTTTAGGCGTTATTGATTAGGTGGCTGTTTGCCACTTTTTGACGTAAACGCTCAAACGGCATGTAAGAGATGTCTGTTTATTTTTATAAGAGATTGCCGATTCATCATGTAAGAAATATCTTACATGGAAATCGCGGTAGCACGTTTTAAAATGAACATGGCGGTTAACGCCGCCGAACATCCACAAAAAGAGCTGGATTTTGTAATCCACGCGTTGCTGATCCCTCCTTTCGACGCAGACCTCCCCATTGGCGCCGGTGTGGCAAATTCGCTACTTTCCCGGGATTGATAACCATTCACAGTCACGAGGAGTCTTTGTCAAGGCTCCGGGATAGAGCGAACCACCATGGCTAAACAAGGCACCGTCGCGCCCAAAGAGCGCATCAATATCAAGTATGTACCGGCGACTGGTGATCAGCAGGCGGAAACCGAGCTGCCGCTGAAACTGCTGGTTGTGGGGGACTTCAAGGGCGGCGAAGAAGAAACGCCCATTGAGGAGCGCCAGGCCGTTTCGGTCGATAAAAACAACTTCCAGTCGGTCATGCGTGAAGCCGGGCTTACCCTGCAGTCGGCGGTGCCCAATCGCCTTGATGAAAGTGACGAGCCCAGCGATATGGCGGTCGACCTCTCCTTTAAATCCCTGAGCGACTTTTCTCCCGATGCGGTTGCCAAGCAAGTGCCCGAGCTGCGCCAGTTGGTCGAGCTGCGTGAGGCTCTGGTGGCCCTGAAGGGGCCGTTGGGCAATGTCCCCGCCTTCCGTGACCGCCTGCAAAAGCTGCTCGAAAGCGATGACGCGCGGCAGCAGCTGCTGGACGAGTTGGCGTTGCTGGACACCCAGCGCGATGGCCAATAGCACCCCGGCGAAGGTGATATCTCAACCGTGCGGTAAAGCGAATTCGAGGCAGAGTAATGAGTAAAACAGCAAAGCAGCAGGCCACGACAGCAGCAACGGAATCGGACGTTTCGCTTCTCGATCAGGTGATGGCGCAGACCCGTATGGCGCCTGCCGATGAAGGTTACGACGTTGCGAAGCAGGGTGTCGCCGCGTTTATTTCCGAATTGCTGAAAGGCGACGAGTCGACGCCCAGCGTCAACAAGTCGCTGGTCGATAACATGATCGTCGAACTGGACCGCAAGATCAGCCATCAAGTCGATGAGATCTTGCATGACCAGGGGTTTCAGCAACTGGAATCCGCGTGGCGCGGCTTGAAGCTGCTCGTTGATCGGACCGATTTTCGTGAAAACATCAAGCTCGACGTGCTGCATGCGACCAAGCAGGAATTGCTCGAAGACTTTGAGTTTGCGCCGGAAATCAGCCAAAGCGGCCTCTATCACCACGTCTACAATGCCGGTTACGGCCAGTTCGGTGGCGAGCCAGTAGCGGGCATTATCGGCCATTACGACTTTTCGCCTTCGACGCCGGACATGAAGCTGCTGCAGCATACCTCGGCGGTGGGTGCCATGGCGCATGCCCCCTTCATGTCGTCGGTCGCGCCGTCGTTCTTCGGTATCGAGAGCTTTGAAGAGCTGCCTAATATCAAGGATTTCAAGGCGATTTTCGAAGGCCCCAAATACGCTCGCTGGCGCAGTCTGCGCGAGTCAGAAGACGCGCGTTACCTCGGGCTGACGGCGCCGCGTTTCCTGCTGCGCACGCCCTACGATCCGGTCGAAAATCCCGTCAAAACGTTCAACTACCGGGAAACGGTCAGTGAAGACCACGAGCATTATTTATGGGGCAATACCGCCTATCTGCTCGCCGAACGTCTGACGGACAGCTTCGCTAAATACCGCTGGTGCCCCAATATCATCGGCCCGCAAAGCGGTGGTGCAGTCGAAAACCTGCCCGTTCACACCTATGAAGCTTTTGGTCAGCTACAGGCCAAAATCCCCACCGAAGTGCTGATTACGGATCGTCGCGAATTTGAAATGGCCGAAGAGGGCTTTATTTCGCTGACCATGCGTAAAGGCAGCGACAACGCGGCCTTCTTTTCGGCCAACTCGGTGCAAAAGCCCAAGGTGTTTCCCAATACGCCCGAAGGCAAGGCGGCGGAAACCAACTTCAAGCTGGGCACCCAACTGCCTTACATGTTCATCATCAATCGTCTGGCGCACTACGTGAAAGTGCTTCAGCGCGAACAGATTGGCTCCTGGAAAGAGCGCCAGGATCTTGAGCGTGAACTCAACACCTGGATACGCCAGTACGTCGCCGACCAGGAGAACCCGCCTGCTGACGTGCGTAGCCGTCGCCCGCTGCGAGCGGCGTCGATTCAGGTCTCGGATGTCGAGGGCGATCCGGGCTGGTACCAGGTGTCCATGGCGGTAAGGCCGCACTTTAAGTACATGGGGGCCAACTTCGAGCTATCACTGGTCGGACGTCTCGACAAGGAATGACAGGGGCGGCAGCGCGATGGCAACTAACAGCAGTGGTCTATTGGGGACTCGGTTGTTTGAGCGCCTGGCCGCGCCCCACCAGCCGGTGGCGCAGGAGGAAGACAGCCGGCTGGCCGAGGTCGTTGAGTCGATCAAGCGGCATCTGGTGGAGCTGCTCAACAGCCATCCGGGAAACTGTGCCAGCGCACCCGAGCTTGGGCTGTTGGATTTCAATGATGCAACGATCGGCGTGCTTGACCTGGAGCTCAGCGTTCAACAGGCGATACGCCATTGCATCGAGCGTTTCGAGCCGCGCGTTACGCATGTGGACGTCGAGTCCTTGCCCCGCGCGGGCGACCCGTTGCAGCTGCGTTTTCAGGTCCACGCCACCGTCGCGTTAGGCAAGTCGAGCGCCCACACCACCATTGATCTGTTGCTCAACAACAAGCGTTATCAGTGTCTCAACTGATGGGCTGAGGGACACGCATGCTCAATCGCTATTATCGTGATGAACTCAACTTTCTGAAGCGTCAGGGGCGGGAGTTTGCCGAGGCAAACCCTGGCTTGAGCCGCTTTCTGTCTGAGCGCAGCACCGACCCCGATGTCGAGCGGTTGCTGGAAGGCTTTGCCTTCCTGACCGGTCGCATGCGCGAGAAGGTGGAAGATGAGTTCCCCGAGCTGACCCACTCCCTCATCAGCATGCTGTGGCCGAATTACCTGCGGCCCGTGCCGAGTATGACGGTGGTTCAGTTTACCCCCGAATGGCATGCGTTGAGCTATCAGCAGCCCGTGGCCAGAGGGACGTCGCTGGCCAGCACGCCGGTGGAAAATACCGCCTGCCTCTTCCGGACCTGCCACGACGTCACGCTGTATCCTCTCGCTCACCGCCACGTCAGCGCACAGCATACCCGGGAAACCTCGGTGGTCGAGCTGGCAATGGATGTGCACAGCGACCAACCCATGGATGCCATGGGAATCGAGTCGCTGCGTGTGTACCTGGGGGGCGATGCTTACACGGCCCGAACGCTGTATCTATGGCTTAGCCATTACCTGGCAAGCGTTGAAGTGGAGGTTGATGGCCACTCGCAAACGCTACCGGCCAGCGCAATGCGCGCCGTGGGCTTCGATCGTGACCAGGCGCTGTTGCCGTACCCTCGCAACGTGCACCAGGGCTATCGCATCCTGCAGGAGTACCTGTGCTTTCCCGAGGCGTTCCACTTCTTTGATGTTACCCGGCTGAACCAGTGTCTGCCCGACTGGCCCGCAAGCAGTGTCACGCTGCGCTTTGTTTTTTCGCGCACCTTGCCTACGGACGTAAGGATTCAGGACGAGCACCTGGCGCTTTATTGCACGCCGGCGATCAATCTGTTCAGCCATGACGCAGAGCCGATCGACCTGAGCGGAGAACGCAGCGAATATCGCCTGCGCCCGAGCACGCGTGCGCCCTCGCACTATGAGGTGTTCAGTGTGGACAGTGTCCACGGGTGGATGGAGCGCGTTGGCGCCGGCCAGCAGGTCGAGCCGCGACGCTACGTGCCGTTCGAGAGTTTTCAGCACCAGATAGAGCATGACCGAGGCCGCGACGCGTTGTATTACCGCGTACGGGTCCGCGACAGCCTGCGCAGCGACGGCTTCGACCACGATATTGCCTTTATGCGTGGCGACGAGCAGGCACAGCTCGAGAATCGCGAAACCATCTCCCTTCAACTCACCTGCAGCAATCGCGAATTACCTGAACAGCTGACCATCGGTGACGTGTGCATACCCACCGAAAAAAGCCCGGCCTACGCCCAGTTTCGCAATATCACCCGGCCCACGCCCGTGCTGCGCCCTGCGCTTGATGACGGACTGCTGTGGGTGCTGATCTCCAATTTATCGCTGAACTACCTGTCGTTACTGGAGCGTAATGCCCTGTGTTCGGTGTTGCGGGCGTACGACTTCCGCGCCCTGGTCGATCGCCAGGCGGAGCGCATCGCCCAGAAACGACTGGCCGGGATTGTCGATATCGACACGCAGCCGGTGGATCGCTTGCGCAAGGGCATGCCGGTGCGTGGCCTGCGCTCGGTCATGACGCTTGACCAGGACGCCTTTGGTGACGAGGGCAGCCTGTATCTGTTTGGCAGTGTGCTGGCGCGGTTTTTCTCTCTTTACGCAAGTATCAACTCGTTTCATGAGTTGCATGTTGTCAATCGACATAACCAAGAGCGCTACAAATGGAGCTTACAGGCGGGGCAGCAGCCCCTGATGTAGCGCTAACGCCTCTTATGCACGGGGCGCGACGTTACGAGTTTTTTCAGTTGGTGGAGCTTCTGCACCGTCATCATGGGGATGATCTGGAGCAGCGGCCTGGCGGTAGCGTGCCTGGACTGCCGCGCGTGCGCTACAGAGCGTCGGCGTCACTGGGGTTCCCGGGAAGCGATGTGCTGACGCTGGCCATGAACGAGAGCGGCCAGTACGAGATGGAGGTCAGCTTTCTTGGCCTGCAGGGCGCCCAGTCACCGCTGCCCAGCTATTACCTTGAGGCGTTGGCCCATGAGTCGGCGCATCAAGAGGGCGCTGCGGGCGATTTTCTGGATTTTTTCAATCATCGCCTGCTGACGCTCATGCACCGCAACTGGCGCAAGTATCGCCACTACGTGCGCTATCAGGACGATGCGAAAGACGGCTTTTCGGCCGCCATTTTTGCACTGGTGGGCCTTGCCGACAGCGAGCTGCGCGGCGAGACGCCTATCAACTGGAGCAAGATGCTGGCCTATGCCGGTCTGTTGGCAGGCCGGTCACGCTCTCCCGACGTGGTAAGCGGCATCGTGGGCCACTGTTTTGACCTGGATCAGGTCGAGGTGGACGAGTGGGTCATGCGCTGGGTGGATATCCCCGCCGACCAGCGCAGCCGGACGGGCCTTGCGGGCATGACTCTGGGTGAAGACGTGGTGGCGGGGGAGCGGGTTGCCGATGTTAAAGGCAAGTTTGCCCTGTGTTTGCGCGGCTTGAGCCTCTCACGCTTCAGGGACTTCCTGCCCGACGGCGAGGAGCATCAGCCATTGAAAACGCTGGTCAGTTTCGTGCTTCGCGAACCGCTGGCCTATGACCTCGAACTGGAACTATTACCCAGCGCCGTCAAGCCGATGCGCCTGGGAGAGGCTGGCTCCTGCCAGCTGGGTTGGACCACCTTTGTGGATCCCGAGAGCGACCACGGCAGCCAGCATCGTCGCGTGCGTATTCAAATGACGAGTTAAGCCATGTATGCCATTCAGCCTGACGCCATCACCCTGGTGGTCATGAACAGCGAGGCGCTCGAAGGGCGCTCGACGAGCAGCCATGTGTTCCGCGGCGAGGGCGGCACGCTGGGCAGCGGCACGCACGATGACTGGCTGCTGCAAGACCATCGGGGACGTATCCGGCCCGGCCACGCCGATATCACCAGGATCGATGGTCGCTTTTGCCTTATCGATACCAGTGGCCAGACATTTATCAACCACACGACCCTGCCCCTGGGGCGCGGGCGCAAGGTGGCACTGCGTGATGGGGATGAGCTGCTCATCGGTGAGTACCGCCTGAAAGTGCATCTTGGCGACCGCCAGGCCTGGCAGCCCGGCGCCCATTCGCTGGCCAACCTGGTGGATGAAGAGCATGACGATGTCACCGCCGATGGGCATGTGGCGCCGGTGGGCAGCGAGGGTGGCGGGCGCCCCTGGGATAAACGCGAAGACCCCATTGAAGCGTTGGGGGGCGTCATTCCGGGGTCGCTGCAGCACGACCCCATGCTGGCACTGGAAGACGGCGCCCCACAGCCTGCCACACTCGAGCCGATCGACGAGATGCCCTTTTCCCGGCGCCATGAACGCGACCAATGGACTCAGCAGGAACGCCGTCACGAAGCGGTGAGCCTGCCCGACATAACCCCTCTAAACGGCCAAACAACGCACAGGAGTAATGACATGGATGAGCGGCAACTAGACGACCTGGAACGCTCAGTGGGTGAGCAACTGGAAGACCGCTGGCAAAAGCCCACCACGCGCTCGCTCGGCCATGTTGGTGCGGATCCCCTACTGCGCGGTCTGGGCATCGACCTGCCTTTCCGGGACAGCGAAGAGCAGCAGGCCTTTCTGGAAGAAGCCGGCCAGACCCTGCGGGCGGCCATTGACGGGTTGCGGGTATTGCAGCAGACGCAGAACGACAGTAAGTACCCACTACGCGACCGTCGTTTGCAGCCGATAGAAGATAATCCGCTGCGGCTGGGTCAGTCGTTTGAAGAAACCGCTGAAACCATGCTGTCGGCGTCACGCAGCCCCGTTCACCTGTCGGCGCCCGAGGCGGTGGCGGAAAGCCTGCGCCACCAGGGCCAGCATCAGGCCGCCGTTGAAGAAGCCATTGGCCATGCCCTGAGCGCCATTCTGGACGCCTTTTCACCGGACGCGCTGCTCAAGCGTTTCCACGCCTACCGAGGCGCCGGCAACCGTATCGACAACGAAAGCGGCTGGGCGTGGGAAATGTATGACCACTATTACCGCGAGCTCAACTCGGGCCGCCAGCAGGGCTTCCAGAAACTGTTCTGGGAAGTCTTCGAGCAGGCATACGACCAGTCCGTGCGTCGCCAGCAGCGGGAGGGAGCATGAGGGCGCTCCATATCGCAAGGCTTGTCGGCTTACTTTGCCTGTTGTTGCTGCTGGCTAGTTGCGCGTCGACCCGCGAAGCCTCCGGCAAAGCCTGGCAGGTCATGAAGGATCCCGACATTCCGGTGGGCTACCCCGAAGACCAGCCGACGACGGTGGATCTGAGCATGATTGCAGAGCCCGACGTAAACCCAAACGCGGACGGCGAAGGAGCCCCGCTGCGCTTTCAGGTCCTGCAGCTAAAGGACGACTCCATGCTGATGGCGGCTGATTTGGACCAGTTGGAAAGTGACCTGGAAAAGGCGCTGGGCACCAACTACCTGGCCCACGATGACTTTACGTTGTTGCCGGAGCAGTGGAAGTTCTACGAACCCTTCGAGGTTGACGAAGACACGCGCTACATCGGGGTGATTGCGTTTTATGCCTCGCCCAACGAGGCCGAGTGGAAGAAGGTCGTCAAAGTGAAAAGCCGCGGCGAGCACTATCACCTGCTGGTTCATCTCCGTGACAGTGAAGTCGAGTTAAGGGAGGAGGGTTGATGGCCAGTCGCAACCGTGTGGTATGGAGCGAGGGCCTGTTCATCAAGCCCCAGCATTTTCAACAGCAGCAGCGCAGCCTGGAGGGCGTGCTGGACACGCGCCTGAAGGGCATGAGCCACTATCTTTACGGCTTTCTCTCCCTTGAACTCAATAACGAGTTCCTGAGTTTTGGGCGCGTCGCCATCAGCCGGGCAAGTGGTGTCATGCCCGACGGCGTGGCGTTTCATCTGCCCGACGATGACGTCGAGCCTGCGCCGCTTGAAATCAGCGATGCCAGTATCACCAATCAGATTGTCTACCTGGGGCTGCCGCTGGCGACGGACGGCATTGGCGAAGTGCGCTGGCCCGAGGATAACCTGCCCGCGCGCTATCGGCTGTCATCACGCAGCGTACGCGACCTGCACTCCCAGGACGGTGTGTCGGCGGATATCAACGTGGCCCGGGTCTCGCCCCGGTTACTGCTTGAACGCGATGACCGAAGTGGCTACGCCTGCCTGGCGGTGGCGCGCATCGTCGAGCGCCGCCCTGATGGCAGCCTGGTGCTGGACGAGCAGTTTATCCCCACGCTGATGAACGTGCAGGCCGCCCCCGGGCTACAGCGCTTTGTCGGCGAGATGGCGGGGCTGATGCGCGAACGGGCGCGCAACATTGCGCAGCGACTTTCCACCCCGCACCAGGCGGGCGTCGCGGACGTGGCGGACTTTATGCTGCTGCAACTGCTCAACCGTGCGCAGCCACGTTTCCAGCACCTGGCAAGATTAGGTCAGCTTCACCCCGAGCGGCTTTACGACACCATGCATGAAGTGGCCTGCGAGCTGATTACCTTTACCGACGAGTCGCGCCTCCCGCCGGAGTGTCCGGCCTACGACCACGACCACCCCGAAGGCGCCTTTCGCCCGCTGATGAAAATGCTGCGCCAAGCGCTGTCGACGGTGCTCGAACCCCGTGCCGTGGCCATCCAGCTTCAGGCGCGTCGCTACGGCCTGCTGGTGGCGCCGCTGTCCGACCTCAGCCTGATCGACTCCGCCGAGTTCATTCTCGCAGTGCGCGCCGACATGCCCAACGAGCGGCTGCGCAAGCTGTTTTTACAGCAGACCAAGGTGGCCAGCGTCGAGCGTATTCGCGACCTCATCAGCCTTCAATTACCCGGTATACCGCTCGAGCCGTTGCCGGTGGCGCCCCGCGAACTGCCTTATCACGCGGGCTACACCTACTTCCAGTTGGATCGCCAAAGCGAAGCGTGGGGAATGCTCAGCGGTGCCAGCGGGTTCGCCTTCCACGTCGCCGGTGACTTTCCAGGGTTGGAGATGCAGTTCTGGGCTATCAGGAGCTAAACCATGCAACAACTTGCAACCGATGGGGACCGCCCGAGCCGTTCCCATGCGCCCAATGACAAGGTGCGCCACGAAGACCTGATCAACGAGCGTGGCCTTGAGCACTTGATCCACAGCCACGCCGAGCAACTCGATGCCGACGAGGACTACTGGTTCCGCCTGCGCGGGCACAACCTCAATCCGCTGGTCGATGCCGCCAGCAGCCTTTTGGGCATGGTGGTCCGGGTGCGTCAGTTGGACCAGGCAGGCGATATCGAGCGGCTTTACCGCCAGGTGGTCGATGAGATTGCCGCCATTGAAATCGAGCTGACCGAGCAGGGCTATGACCGGGCCACGCTACTCGCTTACCGCTACGTGCTGTGCTCGTTTATCGACGAAGCCGTGATGGGCATGCCCTGGGGGCGGCAAAGCAAGTGGGCGGAGCACTCGCTGCTGACGCGTTTTCACAACGAAACCTGGGGTGGCGAGAAGGTATTTTCGATTCTCGCGCGTCTTCAGCAAGAGCCGCAACGCTACCGCGACATGCTGGCCTTTATTTACCTGTGCCTGTGTCTGGGCTTCGAGGGGCGCTATCGCGTGATGTCCCACGGCCGCGAGGAGTACGAGCAAGTCGTTCGCGCCCTGGGCGACCAGCTGGCGACCCTTGAAAGCCCCGCTGACGAAACCCTCACGCAACCGCTCAAAAACGTGGTCCAGGGCCGTCAGCGCCGCACCGCCAGTTTTCCTGTCTGGGGCATCTTTGCGCTGTTCGGTGTGGCCATGGCGGGGGTGTACCTGGGGCTTTCCTGGTCGCTTGACCAGCAGGCTGCCGAGATCACGTCGCTTCTCAATCAACTTTACCGTTAGGAGTCAGCATGCTCAGGGTAGAGCTACCGGCGCTCATTAGCCGTCTCAATGTGATCGCTCGCCAGGGGCTTGAACAAGCCGCCGTGCTTTGCGCGCAGCAGCAAGCCCCCGAAGTCACGGTCGGCCATTTGCTGCAAGCCATGCTGGACCAGCCGCTATGCGATGTGCGCTGTATCTGCGAGCAGTTGGACATTGATACCGCCACCTTACGCGCTGCGCTGGCGGAGGAAACCCGTCCGCCGCGCGACATAGACGTTGCCACGCCAAGCTTTTCACCGCTGCTGGTGGAGCTGCTTCAGGATGCCTGGCTGCTCGCCACCACCGAATACCAGCATCCCGACCTGCGCAGCGGGGCTGTGTTTACCGCGCTGCTGCATAACCCCGAACGCTATCTTGGCCCGGGGTCGGTGCGCTTACTTGCCGAGGTGAACCGGGAGCACCTGCGCCGCCATCTGGACACCCTCACGGCCGACTCCGCCGAAGCCCCCAAGGGCGATGAGGCAGCCGGTCATCGCCAGGCGACCGCAAGGGCCGGCGAAGAGAGTGCGCTTGCGCGTTTTGCCACTTCGCTCACCGAGCAGGCCCGCGAGGGCAAGCTGGACCCGGTGTTGGGGCGCGACCCGGAAATTGATCAGATGCTCGATATTCTGGGGCGTCGGCGTAAAAACAACCCCATCGTGATCGGCGATGCCGGGGTAGGCAAAAGCGCGGTCGTTGAAGGGTTGGCCGCGCGCATCGTGGCGGGCCAGGTCCCCGCGGCGCTCGCCGATGTCGAGCTGCTGACCCTTGACCTGGGGGCTTTGCAGGCAGGCGCGGCGGTCAAAGGCGAATTTGAGAAGCGGCTTAAAGCGGTGATTGATGAAGTCAAAAACGCCGCACGCCCGACGCTTTTGTTCATTGACGAAGCCCATACGCTGATCGGTGCCGGCAACCAGGAAGGCGGCGGGGATGCCGCCAACCTGCTCAAGCCTGCCCTGGCCCGCGGGGAGCTGCGCACCATCGCCGCGACGACGTGGCGGGAGTACAAGAAATACTTCGAAAAAGACCCCGCGCTTTCGCGGCGCTTCCAGCCGATTGCGTTGGCGGAACCCAGCGTCGAGCAGGCGCTGGTGATTCTCCGCGGCCTGCGGGATGTGTATGAGCGCGCCCACGGCGTGCTGATTGGCGATAGCGGGCTGCGGGCTGCCGCGTCGCTTTCCGCGCGTTATCTGGCTGGTCGGCAACTGCCCGATAAAGCCATCGACGTGCTGGACACGGCGTGTACGCGCCTGGCACAAACGCTGGATACGCCTCCGCGCCAGCTCAGCCATTTACAAAGCGAGCGCACCGCTGCCCGCCGTGAGCGCGACCAGCTGGCCCGGGAAATGCTGCTGGGCCGCGAGTGCGATGCATCGCGTCGTCAGCTGCTCGACGAGCGTCTAGCCTGTCTGGAAGACGAGCTTGCCACGCTCGAAGTGGCCTGGAAGGAACAGCGCGAGTGTGTGGATGCCATTGTGGGCCTGCACCGCGAGCTGCTGGCGGCCGAGCACCACGATCTGGACCCCCTGTCATCACCGCAACACCGTGAGCTTGCGGAACGCGAACAGCAGTTAACCCGCTTGCAGGAAACCTTTGCGCTGGTGAATGCCAGCGTTGAAGAGGCGCAAATTGCCCAGGTCATCGGCGACTGGACGGGGGTGCCGGTGGAGCGCATGACCAGCGATGAACTGACGCGGCTTACCGAGTTGCCCGCCCACCTGGGGGCAGCGATTCAGGGGCAGGACGCCGCGATTGAGCGTATCCATCGCCATTTGCTCACCGCCCGTGCGGATCTGCGTCGCCCCGGGCGGCCGTTGGGGGCTTTCTTGCTGGTCGGCCCCAGCGGGGTCGGCAAGACCGAAACCGTGGTGCAAATCGCCGATCAGCTTTACGGCGGTCGTCAGTTCCTCACCACCATCAATATGTCCGAGTACCAGGAAAAGCACACGGTGTCGCGCCTGATCGGCTCGCCGCCGGGGTACGTCGGGTTTGGCGAGGGCGGGTTATTGACCGAAGCCATCCGTCAGCGCCCTTACTCGGTGGTCCTGCTGGATGAAGTGGAAAAGGCCCATCCCGATGTGCTGAACCTGTTTTACCAGGCGTTCGATAAAGGCGAGCTGGCGGACGGGGAAGGCCGGCTGATCGACTGCAAGAACGTGGTCTTCTTCCTGACCTCCAACCTTGGCTATGAAGCCATCGTCGCCCACGGCGATAACCCCCAAGCCCTGGATGACGCGCTCTACCCAATCCTCGCCGATTTCTTCAAGCCCGCACTGCTGGCGCGTATGGAAGTCGTGCCTTACTTGCCGCTTGGGGGTGACACGCTGCGCGAGATCGTCAACGCCAAGCTCACGACGCTGGCCGCGCGCATTGGCGAGCGGCACCGTCAGGCAGAGGTGGTGCTGGATGATGCGCTGGTCGAGGCGATCTGCACGCGCGCCACGCGCAGCGAAAACGGTGCGCGCATGCTGGAGTCGGTCATCGACGGCGAGTTACTGCCGCCGCTCTCCCGGGCATTGCTCGAGCGCATGGCACGCCGTGAAACGGTGGCCAGCGTGACGCTCGGCGTGGATGCCGATTCTGGCACCTTCACCGCGGAGGTCGCATAACCCCATGATACGGCCTGCCGCCAATGCTCCTTCCACAGCCGAGACGCCGTTATCCGCCGGACTGGCGGCGATGCCGCTTGCCCTGACGCTGGTGGAAAGCCGCTCGACGGCCGAACTGCGCAAGCGAGCCGCACAGGTCCTGCAGCACCACCTGGGGCTCGAGGCGGTGGAGTGCCTTTATCTCGAAGGCAGTGGCCGCTGGCTGGGGCGGGATGGAGTCGACGGGCAGTTTGATTGCAGCGATTTCAATCATCCGTATGCGCACGTTATTCGCAGTGGTAAAGCGCTCACGCTAAGCGTTGCGGAGGCGCGTACGCGGCTGGACCACCCGGCTTTTCAGCAGCAGGTGGCGACGCTGGGTACCTCGCTGTACCTGCATAGCCGTCCGTTGCGTGCCACGGACGGGCACCACGAGTGGCTCGGCGTGATGGTGCTGGTGGGAACGCAAGCGAGGCTTGCCCAGCTCGCCGACGACCCTGGGATGGCCGCCTTTGATGCACTGCTTTGTCGGCTATGGGCGCGGCTGGCGCGCGAGCAGGGCGAGCGTCAGCGTTCTCGCGTGTTGCAGGACTCGCTTGCCAAACTCAACGACGGCGCCCGCCGCCAGGCACTGGCCGATCAGTTGGCCGACGATTTGCTGGGTCATTCGGCGGCCATGCAAGCGCTGCGCCGCCACGTCGTTCGCGCCGCGGAAACCAACCTCGCGGTGCTGTTGCAGGGCGAAACCGGGACCGGCAAGGACCGGGTGGCCCGCGCCATTCATCAATTGTCGGCACGCGCCGCCGCGCCTTTCATGGCGATCAACTGCGCGGCTATTCCCGAGGCGCTGCTGGAGTCCGAGCTGTTTGGCCATGCCAAGGGAGCGTTCTCCGGGGCTGACCAGGCCCGCGAAGGACTGATCAGCCAAGCCGACGGCGGCACGCTGTTTCTGGATGAAATTGGCGACATGCCGCTGGCGCTGCAGGCCAAGCTGCTGCGCGTGCTGGAAAGCGGTCGCTATCGCCCTCTGGGCGCCAGCGAAGAGCGCCGGGCCGACTTGCGCCTGGTGGCGGCGACCCATCAGCCGCTTCGCGAACAGATTCGCGAGCAGCGGTTTCGCGCGGACCTTTACTACCGGCTGGGGCAATTCCCGCTGGCACTGCCGCCGCTGTGTGAGCGTCGCGACGATATTGCGCTCCTGGCGCAAGCCTTTATTGCCGACTTCTGCGCGCGGGAAGGGCGCGACGACATGGGCATTACGCCCGCGGCGCTGCGCCTGCTTTACCGCCGCGAGTATCCCGGCAATGTCCGCGAGCTGAAGAACGTGATCGATTACGCCTGCGCCATGACCCCGCAAGGGGCCGATATCGATGCCTACCTGCTGCCCGGGCAGTCGGAAAGCAGCGCACAAGCGCCGACATCGCCCGCTGAAGGAGCGACCTTCGCCCTCAGCGATGACATCGATGACCTACGCAAAGCCCTGCGCGACATCGAGTCGGCGATTATCCGGCAGCGCCTGCAGCGCTTCGATGGCAATCGAGCCCAGGTGGCCAGGAGTCTCGGTTTACCCAAGCGAACGTTGGCGCATAAATGCCAGCTGTTAGAACTGGATACCAAATGAACACCATGTTGTTAAAACCCCAAGGCTTAGTCGCGGGTTGGCTGATGCTGGGGGCGCTGCTCGCCTCGCCGCTGTATGCCGATGAGCGGCAGGAAGAAGGCGATGCACTGGTCGAGCAAGCCAGATCCTGTGCCCAGGAAACCTCACGGCTGGAGCGCCTGAAGTGCTACGACGCGGTGTTCCAGACGTCCACATCAAGCGTTGACGACAGCGAACTGCCTGAACTCTGGCACACCGTCGAGCGCCAGGAAGCGGCGCGCCCGGGCGACGATATGGGGCTGCTGATGCAGGAGACGGACGACGAGGTGGTGATCAGCGTGCCGGCACTGGGTACCACGCCGCCTCGCCCTTTGCTGGTGATGGCCTGCGAAAAGCTGATTACCCGCTTCCAATTGCATATGCCGACAGCGGTCGATGTCTCGCGGGTCGACATTGAGCTGTCCGGGAATGGTGGAAGCGTAGAGCAGCAGTGGCGAGTCCGCGATGGCGGTCAGGTGGTGAGCGGCGGACGCGGTTTGCCCGCCATCGACACGCTGCGGCAGCTGCTGGGTGCCGACCAGCTAACGCTGCGCAGTGATGTGGCCGCGCTGGATGGGCTGCGCTTCGACGTCTCCGGCCTGCGCGATGATATCAAACCGCTGCGCGACGCGTGTCGCTGGTAAAGGGGCTAAGCCATGCGCATCACCGTTGAAGCTCATTTGACACCCGTCCTGGCGCCCCTTCAGGCCAACGCCGAAGGGCACCCGGTCGGCGAACCGCTGGAAGAAACCAACGATTACCTGGCGCTCGATGAAGAGATGATGAAGGTCGGCTCGCTGCAGCATGCCCAGGTGGACTGGGACACCGCCGAGGCCCTGGCCGTGCGCATGTTGAGCGACAAGGGCAAGGACCTGAAAGTGCTGGGGCATCTGGTGCACTGCCTTCAGCACGGCGGCGATGGCGTGCGGTTTGCGCTCTCGCTGCGCCTGCTGGCCCGCAGCGTGGGGCAGCCCTGGTGGACGCAAGCCTATCCCTTCGTGGGGAGCAAGGGCGCCAAGCTGCGCCCGCGGCTGTTTCAGCAGTTTATTCAGCGCAGCGTCAAGCTGGTCTCGACGCTCGACTTCCACAACGCCGAGGATGAGTTTGACGCCTGCCAGGACTCGCTAACCGAGCTCACGCAGCAGGCAACCGCTAACGCCTTGCCGGCAGAAGGACTTGCTGAGCTGGAACGGCAGCTTCAGGCATTGCGCCCGGAGGCCGCGTCGGACAACGCGACTCGGGAGACTTCAGCGGATCGAGCGGTGGCCGCGTCATCGTCGCGTCGCGAACAGGCAACCGAGACGCCTGCAACACCGTCAGCCAAGGCGCCCGAGCTACGCATGGAAGCCGGCAACGAGCGCTCAAACCGCCAAAGCCTGCTCAAGATGGCCGATTTTCTTGCCGAGCAATCCCCCGGGGAGCCGCTGGTCTACCGGCTGCGCCGATTCGCCATCTGGGGAGCGATTCAGGCGCTACCCAATGCCAATGAAAACGGCAAGACCGAATTGGCGCCGGTGTCGGCCGACCGCATTGCCGATTACCGGGAAGCCCTGGTGCGAGGGGGTGACGATGAGCTTTGGCAGCGCATCGAAAACAGCCTGACGCTAAGCCCCTATTGGCTGGAAGGCCACCGCCTGAGTGCGCAGCTCGCCAAGCAGCTGGGGCACCCGCGTTGTGCTGAGGCGATTCGTGAAGAAGCTCAGCGCTTTGTGACGCGCTTATCGGGTATCGACGCGCTGACGTTCAACAACGGTGTGGCGTTTATCGATGACGAAACGACCCGCTGGCTGTTCAGCAATCCGCAAGGGGGCGGCACGGCGGGTGGGGGAGACGAGGCCTGGCAAGCGGGTCTGGAGGAGGCGCGCACCGCCATGGCCGACGGGGATGTGGGCGACGCCCTGAAACGGCTGGACCAGGGATTGAGCAACGCCCGTTCACCGCGCGATAGCGCCTATTGGCGACTGGCGTGCGCGGACTTAATGCACGAAGCCGGGCTGGAGAGCCTGGCTCAGCACCACTATCGAACGCTGCATCAGACGGTGACAGCACTGGCGCTCGAACAGTGGGAGCCGTCGCTGGTGTCGCGGCTCGACATCGCACTCAAGGCATCGCACTGACGATGATCGTTATCATTATAAGGGACGAGGGATAAAGGCTAATGTGGTCAACGTTAACATCGAAGCTGAGCCGCTGGGTGCCGGGGCTATCGAGCGCACAAACCGCGCGCAACCGGGCCAACGCGCACGGCAATAAAGCCAAAGGGTTGTTGCGGCTATCCACGCTGCTCTGGACGCTGCTGCTGGTCGCTTTGGTCGTCGCCATCTGGTGGCTGGGGCCGCGCTGGGAAATCGCCGGCGCCACCCCGCTGGGGCCCTTGACCAACCGATTGCTGGCAACCCTTGTGGTGGTCACGCTGGTGGCCGTGATCTGGGGCATCCGCCTGACACGCCGGCTACGTTCGTTGGATGACGAACGCCAGCAGGAAGAAGCGCGCCAGCAAGACCCGATCATCCCCCAGGTAGACCGCCAGGAAGATTCGCTGAACAACGTGTTGAGCGAAATCACCGATAGCCTGGGCGGCGGTGGCAACAGTCGTTATCGACTGCCCTGGTATCTGGTCATGGGCGTGGAGAATGCCGGCAAGACCAGCCTGATCAATCGCTCGGGCCAGAACTTCGCCCTGACCCACGTCATGAAGGCCTCCGGGCAAAGCACCAAGCAGGGCCAGCTCGGCTTTGACTGGTGGATCGGCGACAAAGCGGTGCTGATCGACCCCGACGGTGAGCTTCTGACCCAGGGCGCCATGGAAGGCGGCGAGCCTCAAGCGCTGCAGCGCAGGCTGTGGGATCACTTTGTCGACTGGCTGGAGCGCAACCGTGCCCAGCGGCCGCTGGATGGCGTGGTGCTGTTGCTGGATATTGCCCGGTTAAGCCATGCCCAGGTGGCCGTACGCAAAGCCTACGCTGCCCTGCTGCGCAGTCGACTGCGTGAACTGATGGAGCGTCACGGTACCCGTTTGCCGGTGTACGTTACCTTCAGCAAGATGGATTTGCTGCACGGCTTCGATGACTTCTTCCGGCATTATTCCCGCGCGGCCCGCAAGGCGCCGCTTGGCTTCACGTTCACCCCTGAGTCCATGGACACCCCCGGCAAGTGGGAGGCCGAATTTGAAGCCGACTACGACGCCATGCTGGCGCGCCTGAACCAGCTACTCCCCACCATGCTGTCGGAGTGTCGGGACCGTGAAGAGCGCGAGTCCGTGTTCCGCTTTGTGCGCCAGCTGGCGGGGCTGCGCGATGTGCTGCTGGGCTTTTTGACCGAGTCCCTGTCCAGCGACCGCTTTTCAACGGCGGCCATGGTGCGCGGCACCTATTTCACGTCGGTCTATCAGCAGGGGGTGCCCGAGGATCCCTTCGTCGATGCGGCCGCTCGTCGCTACGGCATGGATAACACCATTCAGCCCGCGCATCGCGCTACCCGCAGCGCACTGTATTTTACCGAAGAGCTGTTCGATAACGTCATTTATCCGGAGGCCGGGCTTGCCGGTGATAACAGCCGCGTGACCCAGAAACGCCGTCGGGCGCGCAACATCAGCCTGGTCGCCTGTCTGATCATGGGGGCCGGCCTGGTGGGTGGCTGGACGCACTTCTACCAGAAAAACAGCGTGTCACTGGCTGACGTGGAAACGCGGGCCGAAACCTTCCTGGCCACCCAGCCCGAGGCCTTCAGGAGCGATGATCCCACTGGCTACGAACTGCTCGAACCGCTTGATCGTTTGCGAGCGGCGCTGCACACCTTTGAAGCGTATCGCTCGCATACGCCTTATCTGGCGGATATGGGGCTTTATCAAGGGCATGTGATCGGTCAGCAGGTAGAGCGTGCTTACGTGGCGATGCTTGAGCATCAGTTCTTGCCGGCGTTGATGATCGGCATCATGGATGACATGAATCGCGCCGAAGAGGGCAGTAACGCCAAGCTGGCGCTGCTGAGGGTCCTGCGCATGATGTCGGATGCCAGCGGTCGTCAACCGGACCGTGTGATGCGCTTTATGGCGCAGCGCTGGCAAGGCGACTTTCCTCAACGGGGAGAGGTACAGGAGCGCCTCCTTGAGCACCTTGATTTCGCGCTGGCGCACACCGACCTGAAAGGTCATGTGGCGGACGGCAATCAGCGCGCCAGCCAGGCGATGGAACCGCTTGAAGGAAGTATTGCCGCTGCCCAGCAAGAGCTGTCCCGCCAGCCGATTGATGAGCGTGTCTACAGTGCCCTGAAGGCGGCGGGCAGCCGCGAAGGTGAACCGCTGGACCTGCGTCGTCAAGTAGGCACGCTGTTCGATACGGTCTTCATGGCCCGCAACGACAACTCCGAACATATCAGGTTGCCGTATCTGGTCACGCGTGAGGGCTTTGAAAGCTACTTCCTGCAGGAGCTGGAACACGCCACCGAACTTGCCCTCATCGATGCCTGGGTGCTCGGGCAGCGGGAGGATATCAACTTCAGCGATGCCGATAAGCAGCAGCTGAAAACCGCGCTGCGCGAGCACTATGTAAGTGACTATCATGTCAGCTGGCGCGATGCGCTGCGCAATACCCAACTGGTGCCGCTGCCCGATATCCACCAGGCGATTGTGGTGGCCGACGCCCTGGTGGGCGCCAAGCGCCCGCTGGATCAGTTGCTGGCGGCCGTGGAGCGTAATACCAGTCTTTACCCCGAGTTGCCCGAAGACGATGAGCAAGCCCGCGAGGCGTTGAAGCAGTCACCGCGCTACGAGCTTGCGTCCGAGATCGAGCAGCCGTTCACACCACTTAATCAGCTTGGCGAAGCGCGCAATGACACGCCTTCCTCCCTTGAAGAGATCAAAGACGCGGTTACCGAGCTGCGCGATTATCTAATGGATATCGAGGAGTCCAGCGATGCCGGGCGCGCGGCCTTTGTGAGCGTGCGGGACCGCCTCTCGCTGCGCGGTGATGACCCCATCCATAACCTGGAGCGGATCGCGGAAAACACGCCGCAGCCCGTGGGCGATATGCTCCAGGATCTGGCCGATCAAAGCTGGCAGTTAATGATGGTCAGCGCCGCCCGTCATCTTGAAAGCATGTGGCTCGATGAGGTGGTGGCGCCCTATGAGCAGCGCCTGGCCGGTCGTTATCCCTTATCGCCCAGCGCCAGCCGGGACGTCTCGTTGAGCGACTTCGAGGACTTCTTTGCGCCCGACGGCACCCTGGATGCCTTTTACCAGGACAACCTGGAGCCGTTCATTGAAGGGGCGCCTGAGTATTTGGTGGACGCCGAAGGCAATTCGTTACTGCGCGACAGCGTGCACAATGCCGTCGATCAGGCCGAGCAGATTCGTCGCGCCTATTTCAGTCGCGACGGCGCGCTTGACGTCGAATTTGCACTCGAGCCGGTCAGCCTCAGCCCCGATAAGCGCCGCAGTGTGATCAGCGTAGATGGTCAACTGATCGAATATGCCCACAGTGCCAGCCAGCGCGTGTCGATGGTATGGCCCAACTCACTGCGCGGGGGGACGGAAAGTCGCGTCACCATGGTGCCCAGCGAAGTGAACCGGTCGCCCCGCAGCGTGACCCAGGACGGCGCCTGGGCATGGTTCCGCCTGCTGGAGCAGGCCGATATCACCAACGTCAGCGAGCGCGAGCTGGAGGTTCGCTTCAACGTTGACGGGGGAACCGCGCGTTACCGGCTGCTTGCCAACGACACCCCCAACCCCTTTACCCGCCCGCTGGCGGCAGGTTTTCAACTGCCATCCGCCCTCTATGCCGAGCGAGGTGACGATGCTGACCAGACTTAAGCAACTGTTTGGCGCCGGCGCGTCGCCGCCGTCAACTCGCCATAAGCGCCAGGGGGCGAAACGCTCGCGTCCGCTGGAAGACGCGCGCGAGGAGGATATCGATAGCTTCATCGAGGCGGTTTACCACGCCGACGCCAAAGGCTATTCGCCTTGGGTGCTGCGCGATAAAAGCACGCTGGATACGCTGCGCCGTGCGCTTGAGTTCACCGTCCATCGCGGGCGGTGGCTGCAGCGGGAAGACGGTCAGGTGGGCCACTGGCAAGGGCGACTGCTGTCGTTGCGCCACGGCGAAGGCCCGCCGCTCGGCATGGTGCTTGCCTGTCGTCCGGACGACGAAGCCGCCTGGCAACTGCGCTTTTTCTATATCAGCCAGGAGTGGAAAGGCAGTGGCCATGGAACGCGGCTACTGACCGCAGTGCGCCGCAGCCTGAGCGGCGTTCCGTTGCAGACACGTCTGCCGCTGCTATGCCACTCGGCCATCGACAGCCTCGAAGCCGCCGGCTTTACCCGTCAGTACGTGGATGCTTACGACGTTGCCAGTTACGAAGCGCCCGCCATCTGGGATGAATAAACGGAACGAATGAAGCTGCGCGACCGAATCAAGGAGTACGCAAAATGGGCCAGAAATTTGTGTTAGTGGGCGATATCGGCACCGACCATGACGGTTTCCCGCCGACGCCCGTCACCGCAGGTAGCGGCACGGTGCTGATGGACGGCAAGCCGGTGGCGCGCGTGGGCGATCCGTTAGCGCCCCACGACAAGCCCGACCACCCACCGCACCCGCGCGCGATTGCGCAGGGCTCCAGCACGATTGTCATCGATGGGAAACCGGCGGCACTGACGGGCCACGCGGTGGATTGCGGTGGCGTGGTCATCGGCTCTGGCTCGGGGGAGGGCAGCTGAAATGACAAGCACAGGACTGCAATTTACTCTGACGCTACCCGGCGTCGACGACATCACGGTGATCGACTTCACCCACCGCGAAGCGCTCTCCCAACCTTTCGAGCTGGCGCTTAACCTGGCCAGCCGCGACGGCAGCCTGGACGCGGCTGAGCTGCTGGATCGTGAAGCGTCATTGACCATCTGGCAGGACGGCGAACCGCTACGCCGGGTGCACGGCATTGTCAGCGAGTTTGGTCGCGGCGACCGTGGTCACCGCCGCACCTTCTACTCGCTGGTGCTTCGCCCCGCTTTGTGGCGGCTGTCCCTGCGCCACAACTCGCGCATCTTCCAGAAGGTCGACCCGCTCACCATCATCAATACGCTGTGCGACGAGCGGGGTATTACTGACGTCTCTTTTGCGGTCACTCGTGACTTGCCCGAGCGCGAATACTGCGTGCAGTACCGCGAGACGGATCTCGCCTTTATCGAGCGCCTGGCCGCCGAAGAGGGCCTGTTTTATTTCCATGAATTTGAAGAACGCGACGGCGGCGCCCATCGGCTGATCTTTGCCGACGACCCACAGGTGCTGGCAAGCGTGGGCGAACGCACCTACCACAGCCGTGCCGGTGGCACCGCGCCCACACGCCATGTACGCAAGCTCAGCCATACCGCGAGGGTGGCGAGTTCATCCGCCACGCTGAAAGACTACAGCTTTAAAAACCCCGCCTATGCGCAACTCCACGACCACCTCGGCCGCGACGTTGAGCAGCACGGCCAGCAGGTGGACTACGAACACTACGACTACCCCGGCCGCTACAAGCAGGATGCCTCCGGCGAGCCGTTTACCCGCATTCGCCTGGAACAGCTGCGTCGCGAGGCGATTGCTGCCAGCGCCGAAAGCGACCTGCCCGAACTCGCCCCCGGCCTGCGCTTCACGCTGACCGACCACGACACCGACAGCCTCAACCGCGACTGGCAGGTCATCGAAGTACGCCACGTCGGTGAGCAGCCCCAGGCGCTGGAAGAAGACGGCATCACCCAGGGCGATGCCAACGGTATGACCCGCTACCACAATCAGGTCATGCTGATCCCCGGCGATGCCCCCTGGCGAGCCACGCCCAATCCCAAACCGTGCGTCGATGGCCCTCAAGTGGCCTTCGTGGTTGGCCCCGACGGCGAAGAGATTCACTGCGACGAACACGGCCGGGTCAAGGTCCAGTTCCCCTGGGACCGCTACGCGGAACCCAACGACACGGCCAGTTGCTGGGTGCGGGTCGCCCAGGGTTGGGCAGGCGGCGGCTACGGCAGCATCGCCATTCCGCGTATTGGCCACGAAGTGATTGTCTCGTTTCTGGAAGGCGATCCTGACCAGCCGCTGGTCACCGGGCGTACTTATCACGCGGTCAACACCGCGCCGTACCCGCTGCCGGAACACAAAACGCGCACGGTACTGCGCACCCAAAGCCACAAGGCCGAAGGCTTCAACGAACTGCGCTTTGAAGACCAGGCCGGCGAAGAACAAATCTGGCTTCATGCCCAGAAAGACCTGGAGCTGCTGACCCTTAACGACCGCACCGAAGAAATCCGCCGCGACAGCCACCTCAAGGTGCACAACGACCGCATCAGTGAGATCGACAACGACGATCACCACACGGTGCATAACAATCGTCACACGAAGGTAGACGGCGACGACCACCTGATGATCGACGGCACCCGCCACGAAAAGATCGGCCAAGCCCACCTGATGGAAGCCGGGCAGGAAGTGCACCACAAGGCAGGCATGAAGGTGGTGATCGAAGCCGGCGCGGAAATCACCCTAAAAGCAGGCGGCAGCTTCCTGAAAATTGACCCCAGCGGCGTCACCATCGTGGGTCCACAGGTCAAGATCAACTCTGGAGGGAGCCCAGGCAGTGGCAGTGGGCAGGCCGCGCAGGGGCCGACATTACCGATGGAGGCAGAGACAGCGAGCCACCAGGCTGTTGCGCCTATCAATCGCCCTGCTCAGCTTAAAACCCTGCTGAAGGCTCCGCCAAGCTGTGAGATTTGTGAAGAGACAAACCAGGGAAATAGCTAGATGGAACGCCCTCAGGCAATCACACATGCGTTGGTGGACGGGGTTCGTTACCCCAATGCGTTCCAGCGCTTGTATAGCCGCGATGACCTTGACGAGATCGAGCCCCTCTACTTGATGACTCGCTGGTCATCGTTGGCTGAGCAGGGGCCAATTCTGGTGCGTCTTAAAAACAATGGCCTGGCGGAGGAAGCTTACGCTAACGACGAAAGACTATATCGTTCGCTTTCGTTACTGAGCAGCCCCGCAAGCACGGGCGACTTGAGCAATCACCTGGCTCGGTGTGTGACGTTTAACGTGGAAGGCGGGCAGGAGCAGCTACTGCGCTTCGCGGATCCCCTGGTCATCAGGCACTGGTTGAGCAGCTATGGGCATGACCTTCCGGCGGCGCTCATGGGGCCCATCGACACGTGGTGGGTGGCGGATTGGGCGCCTAATTGGGCCGCGCCGCGCCCCATCACATGGCAGCCCTTTATGTCTCAAGTGAGCTCAGAGACAACGAAGACAGCGACGGCAGATACGTTCCCACCCATGGGGCGTGACCAGCTAACGGCCCTTGAGGCGGTGACCCGCTGGCAACTCAAGGAGCGCCTGACGGATTACTTTAGCGAGCATGCGGCCGAGGCATGGCAACGCCTTCCGAGTGAGGGTCGCGGTCAATGGCTTGACGACCGCTTAGACGATGCCATCGCGTGGGGAGTCAGCACGGAACGACAGCTCGCCATCTGGGTGGGGCTCAGCTTGAACTGGGGCGAAGACTATATGACCGCGAGCGATGGCTTGTATGCCGATTGGGCGCGGCATTCGCCTAACGACGCTCGCCTCTCCCGGCAAGATCAGCTTTATGCATTGGATGCTTGGAGCCGCACCCCGGCCGCTAACGCCCCTCAAGGCGTATCACTTTCCCAAGAACCACTATTTATAGACGAGGAAACCGATGGCTAACACGGATGTTCAAGCGCAGGCACGCGATGCCGCCTTTGATGAAACGCCCCTTGGTGGCGGTGTCTGCCCACTGTTTATCGACATCGATATTTTCCCCGTGCGTTACGCTATTGACGAGGCGCCCACCGAGGCAGATGCGCCAGCGCCACATCCGATTGACGATGATTGGCAGGGGCCAGATTACCCTTCACTCGAAACCCGCGACTACACGCTTCGACAACTGCGAGACGGCTGGCTCTATGTCTGGGTGGAGGAAGAGGGAGAGCAACGACTTGACGAATACCGCGTAGAAGGCGCCACGTTCAGCGGCGCCTCCAAGCTCACTTACTCGACGTGCGCGACGCTGGCGTTGGCTTACTCATCGGTACAGTGGACCGAGCGTATTCGCGAGCACATGCTGGAAAATGCAGAAGTACGTCAGCGTTTGATGCGCCCCCTTGACCCGATGGCAGCATTGAACGCCACCGCAGACGGAACGTCACTCACTGCCCACGTAGGCCCTTTAACCCAACTTGCCAAGCACGTGGCGGATATCACGCCTAATGGTGCGGCCGATGGTTTTACCACCACCACGGTCTCGACCATTGAGCGGGATAATGATGCCGAAAATAGCTTAGTCGAAGATGACAGCCTCTACGAGCTGCTCAAGGTCAAACCTGAAATCACCCAGGACAGCGTGCTAGCAGACGTTGAGAAACACGACGAAGCACTCTTTATAGCCCTTGATGACGATTTAGGGATCGTTAACGATCTACACATGGCACTGGCCGGGCGCGAAATGGAGTTAGAAGCGTTTCTCGATGAGCATGGGCATCGATTAGAGATGGCCTCGGTCACGCAACTGTTATGCGGCCCTGACGATAGCGAATTACCCGAAGACGTACGCGATGATCCAGAACGGCATCGGCAGGCACAGGAACTGCTTCAGCAGCGGTTGGAAGCCCTAGAGGCCCAGGAACTGTCTAGCGCCGTTAACCGCGGCTCTCCCTTTGGGCAGCAGGGCTCCACCCTAGAGCGTCATCATGAAGAACGGCTTGATACGATCGATTCCAATTTAGCCGCCCTGGGGATCGAGCCGCCAAGCCGAGAGGACCTGGAGGCATGGAGAAGCAAACGCCCATGGCGTGATGATGTATATCATGACGAGGCTGTCGATTTTCTTACCACTTACGAACCCAAGCGAGAACGGTTACGTGGTCATGTGCATGCCAGCCTCAACGATATTATCGTCTGGCTTGAACGGTTACCGGCTCAAGCGGAAGAACTCTTTTATGACAACTGTGATGAGGCGCAAAGCCAGTGTCTGCTGGAGTTAGTCGCTTTGATCGCCGAAGTCATCGGGGCCAGTGAAACGGGCCGTGAATGGCTAACCCGCACCTTGCGTGAGCGCGCTACGCTGGTGGGCACCGGCCCCTTCAACTTTTCACCAGTGTTGGCACAAGCTCTGGATCAAGTGGCGGCCCAGTGGCTGGCAGCCGGTGACCCAGATGATCAAGCAATCGCCATCGAACTGAGTGATGCGCTGAACCTTGGTAATGTGGCCGTTAACCTTGACACTGTCCTGGGCTACGAACATGTTCAACAGTCGGCCGTTTTTCAAGCGTTGGCGACGCCTGTCAAAGAGGCTTTCTCTGTACTCAAGCAAGTCGCCGCCGGAGCGGGCAAGGCGAGTTGGCAATCCATTGCTTATCATGCGCTTCCTACCGCTGGGGCGGGTGCCCAAGTCGCCTCGCAGCAGCTAGTCAGAAACCTCTCGATCACCATGGTGGTGGCCTTCGTCCATCCTGATAATGACGGCCTTTATTTAGAACAACACGACGCCGCACGCGCACAGCACCGCCGCTGGCGACGTGACATGCAGCGCTTATCGCAGTCCAAGGCACATCTCAAGGGCAGGTTAAGCTTGCCTATGTCACCTAGGGGGCGTGCCAATATCCATCGAGAAATCACTCACCTTGAACAGGAGCAGCGTTTGCTAGCGCTAAACGAACCCAAGCGCTTCACCGCAGGGGGTGGTAGCCAAGCGAGCGCAGGCGTGCTGGCTGACCTTGGGTTTGGTGAACTGCGCGAACAACACCAGCAGCGGTTTGGCAGGGCCACGGCGAACGCAGCCGCCGCGCGGCAGCGCATGCAGCGCTGGATAAATGCCCGTGGCATCGGTGGGCTACCGTTATTGATAGCGGCGATTAACCTAGCCAATGTGACCAATACCCTGCTTGATGCGGAAAAAGATGGCGTCGACCGCGAAGAGATGACCACCCTGGCTAGCCAGGCAAGTTACGCCACCTCTGCTGTGATGTCGCTCTGGGTAATACCGTATTGGCAACGGCATGCTAATCGTGCGGCAGCATTTGGTAAAAGTACTTTAAAAGTTACGCAAGCTGGAAGTCAGCGCTGGCTGAAAGTTGCAGAAAGCAAAGAGTTCTCACGCCTAGCTGGGCGATTGGCTAGTCGCGTTGCCGGTTTAGCCGCGTTTGCGGCGATTGGAGCAGGAGTGGAGTCTTGGCAGATATGGCAGTCGACCAGAAATGCAACAACCACTGAAGAAAGCGCAGCGCTATGGGCGAAATTTGGTACTACGTCTGGAATGTTTCTCGTGGGCGGTGCTCAATTGGTTGGTGCATTATTGAGCCACCGGTTTGCCTTTGGTTGGATAATGGCACCTTGGGCGGGGTGGGCAATGCTGACTTTAAGTGTTGGCTATCTGTTGTTTTCGGTGTTGGCAGAAAACTACCGTCGCGAAGGGGTGCGCTTATGGCTCTATCAAAGTACTTGGGGTAAAGCCAATAAGTGGACAGGAAGTGATGATGATAACAGTGCAGAACTGCGCGCCTTGAATGAGGCGCTGCTTGAACCTTCACTCAAGTTAACACCCGTTACTACCCTGGGAGCAGAGTTTGACACCTCCCGCACGTCCTCACCGTATTCTCCTGGTAAACGCGTTCCTATCATACAAGGCTACTGGGTGCAGCTAGCCTTGCCTGCCAGCTTGTCTGGCGAAACCATCACGATCTCTGAGCGATTGACTGCGGGGTCCTGGGCCTCCTTTGGTAGCTTTCAATCCACACCGCCATCGGAAATCCCCCTGCAGATTCAAGAGTCTGTTTCTTATAACCCGGACGATCCGCTACGGATATGGCAGGCCTGGTTATCGGCGGATCAACTTTCCAAAGGCCAGCCATTCCTGATGGAAGTCATCTATGACGAAGCGATCTACAGCGATAGCCAGGGGGCGTTGCGCTTTCTCTTCTATGAAAAAGAGCTCAGCCATAAGAGTGATGTTGTAGAGATCGATAAGCGTTATCAATACGCAGATGGTTCAGTGACCCTACCTTTGACACTACCACTACCTGATTGATAAAAGAGAGTATTCACCATGTGGTTTATTCAACCCAAGCGGGACTATGTAGCAGAGATGCCCTGGAAGCATGCCGATGAACCAGCGGTGATGACGTGGCAGATTCGTGCTCGAGATTACAATGTTTTTATAGCTAATTGTGGTTTTTTTGCTTGGCTTACTGCTGGAGGACTTTTCGTTGCCCTATTGATATTTAAAGGAGGTGGAGGGAGAGAGTTGATAGATATTGTTAATCTAATACCTATAGGGATTTTACTTGCATGCATACCTATAGCGATGAGTATTTTTTTTCAAACTACTATTATCGTATATCGTTTAACCGATAATCGCATTGAGGTATTTTCCTGGAAACCACAGATTGACTCGGTTAAGCCGGTAATGAAATGGACGGCCATTATTTCCGGAGCGGGGGTATTGTGTTTGGTATTGGTAAATCCTGACTTTATTATTGCCGCAATTGGCCCTATTGGCATTGGCGTGATGGCGGCTTTGATGGGTAATTCTAAAGGCTATCAATCAATGGCCCGCAATCAGATGGAAGACAATGTTGCTTGGCGGGATGCGCAGAATATCTATGCTTATTCAAAGAGAAGCATCATTGGTTTGAACTTATACTGGCAGCATCCCGAAACGGGAAAGGAAATGAAGAATTTTGTTAAAGCAATATTTATTCCTAAAGAAAAATATGATGATGTGTTGAGCTATCTTAAAAAAAATCTTCCTGACACCCCGGTAATTGAAGGGAAATTTGACGTCTATCATGTTTGATTTTGGCGATATTAATTCGCTTGATAGAAAGGCGCTAAAGCTATCATCCCAGGTGCAGTTGGCTTTGCCCGCCAATACCCGAGCGATTGGCGGCAGGGTCTTGGGCCCCCTCGAATAGCTTTCAAACTACGCCGCCATCGGAAGTGCCCCTGCAGCTACAAGAGTCTTTTTCTTATACTGCGGATGACCCGCTACGAGTATGGCAGGCCTGGTTATCGGCGGAACAACTTCCCAAAGGTCGGCCGTTCTTAATGGAAGTCATCTATGACGAAGCGATCTACAGCGATAGCCAGGGGGAGTTGCGCTTTCCCTTCTATGAAAAAGAGCCCGACCATAAGAGTAGTGTTGTAGAGGTCAATAAGCGTTATCAATATGCAGATAGCTCATCGACCCTGTCTCTGACACTACCGACTACCTGATTTATAAGAGAGAGTATTCACCATGTGGTTTATTCAACCTAAGCGGGACTATGTAGCAGAGATGCCCTGGAAGCATGCCGATGAACCAGCGGTGATGGCGTGGCAGATTCGTGCACGTGATTACAATACGTTCATTGCCAATATCCTTTTTTTTATTATGTTTTTTATAATTTTAGGTGTTGGCTCACTTTTGTTTTTGGCAGAAGCTACACTACTCGCTTCGGTCCTAGGTGGGGGAGGGATATTTGTTTTTGGTATACTCATTACCATGAGCATGACCCATCAAACGGCGATTATCGTTTATCGTTTAACCGATAAGCGCATCGAGGTATTTTCCTGGAAACCGCAGATCGATTCGGTCAAACCGGTGATGAAATGGACGGCCATTATTTCCGGTTTGGGGGTGTTGTGTTTGGTGTTTATTAATCCTGATTTCATTATTGCCGCTATTGGCCCGGTTGGAATTGGCGTAATGGCGGCTTTGATGGGTAATTCTAAAGGTTATCAGTCGATGGTGCGCAATGAAGAATACCATGAGATAGATTGGCCAAATGCAGAAGATATTGCTGTTTGGAGAAAGCGCTGTCTGATTGGCCTGCGTTTTACTTGGTATAATGAAGATGGTTCGCATTACTCTGTTTATAGCAAAGTTTATTGTCATAAAAAAGATTTTGAGAAGTGTCTAGATATATTTAAGCAGCGTCTCCCGAATACGCCCTATCGTGAAGGAAAACTTGTTGTGCATTCGCATTTTGCGACGCTGCCGGAATAAGCACTGATGGCGTGGTAAGTTTACCTAAGACCAGAAGTAAAATAGGACTTGCTATGTCGCTCATGCTTTCACCTTTCCTTTCTATCAGTCAACTCCCAGCCAAGGGTAGATCGAGATCGATAAACGCTACCGTCACACGGACAACTCAGCAAGCTTGCCTCTGACGTTACCGACTGCCTGATTGATAAAAGAGATCATTCACCATGTGGTTTATTCAACCCAAGCAGGACTATATTCCTGAAATACCCTGGAAGCATGTCGATGAGCCTGCCGTAATGAGCTGGCAAATTAAGGCGCGTAATTATAATACGTTAATCAGCAATATTTTTTTAATCCCAATAGTATGCTTAGCCATTGGGGTTGGGTATGTAATGTCCCTGATGGCAGAGACGTTGATTTTCTCTCTTTTTGCTTGGGGGGATGGTTATATTTGGTCTTCTTCTTGGTATGAGTATGACTCATCAAACCACCATTATTGTTTACCGTTTTACCGTTTTACCGTTTTACCGTTTTACCGTTTTACCGAAACGTTGGCTGAGGAGTATTCATGGAAACCGCAAGAGGCTGCGGCGGCTTCTTTCCTGAAATGGTCTGCGATTATTCTGCTGCCCATCGTGGGCGTGCTTATTTTAATGGATCCTTCGCTGGTGATTGCGGGTATCGGCCCATTGGGAATGGGCCTAATCGCGTGGATGATGGGAACGCAACAGGCTAAGCAGAATAAAAGTCAACATAAAGAAATAGAATGGAGAGAAGCCGAAGAAATTGTAGCTTGGCGTAAGCGGAATTTAATTGGTTTACGTTTTACTGACATTCACGAAGATGGAACAGAGACCTTTTTTTATAGCACCTTTTATTGTCAGCCGCATAATTTTGACGAAAATGTCCAATACCTGAGAAAGGCATTGCCAAACGTTCCGTATCACGAGCGAGAGCTTAAGGTGTTTAGTAACTATGCCTTGTAGGGAGATCCGAGCCGGGGTGTCAGCGCGCCCACACGTTTTGAACTCAAGCTTCCCATAACCCAGAAGAGTAAGGATACAGGTATGTGGTTTATTCAACCCAAGCAGGACTATATCGCCCAAGTTCCTTGGAAGCATGCGGATGAGTCAACGGTAATGAGCTGGCAGATTAAGGCAAGAAATTATGACACCTTTGGCGCGAATATTTTATTGGCTATATTGACGATTGTTAACTTAGGTGGGGCTTATTTTTCTTTTGATGCTGCTTCACTTGTTTTTGAAACATTTTTCTTTTCGCTTTCAGTTGGGGGAGGGATGTTCCTTCTTTTTATGCTAGTCGTTATGAGTATGACTCATCAGACCGCTATCCTTGTTTACCGATTCACGGAGAAACATGGAGAAGAATGTTCCTGGAAGCCCCAGATGGATGCCGTGAAGCCATTTCTGAAATGGTCAGCCATCATTTTAATGCCGATAGTGTTTGTGCTTATTCTCATGGATCCCTCGTTGATTATGACAAGCCTTGGCCCACTCGCAATGGGCTTCGCTGCATGGACGATGGGCTCGTCAAAAGGCTATCAGGAAATCGCACGAGGAAGCCGTCATGACGAACTTGATTGGCGCAAAACTGATAAGATCTACCTTTATCCGGGAAGGGATATTATTGGCTTAAATATACCCTGGTATCATCCTGAGCTTGATGAAGTAATTCCAGAGGGTATTAAAGAAGTTTATTGCAAGGAAAATGAGCGGGACGAGGTTTTACGCTTCTTTAAAAGCAGGCTGCCAGAAGTTGAGATTGTGGAAGAAAAGTTTCATTTGTAAATATTTATTATTTATAAATTTGATTGGGTTGAAGGTTTTTAAATATTGTTTGAGCGCCGCTAACGTTTTTTCTTGGCCCTCAGTAAAGCTGAATAGCGTAACCGGTGGTTGCTTATTCGGTCCCTCTTGTATTTCTCTGATTATCAATTTGAGATTGCCCTGTTAGCAGAAGTTAATGGAATCTTAAACATGTTGAAGCGACAAGGACGTCAGTTATGAGTCAGAAGGCACCGGACTTGCCGCGCCCTGCTTTCTTCCAGCCCCTCCGGGCTGATGATATTGAGTCCTTTCCAGGTGGCAAAGTTATTTATCTGTCGCCGATTCTCTTGCCCACGAAATCCGTGTCATCCAGAAGGTCGGTCAGAAGACCCTGTCTGCGAGCCTTGATGAGTGGTCGAATCCCTTCCCGAGGAACAGTGGGCCAAGCCTAGCGCAGAGCTTACGCGTCTCTCAAAAGAGGTCAAACAGCGTCATGCCCTGCAGCCAAACCGGCTGATCATTGCCATCTTAGCCGAGGTCTATGGCGAGGAAGCGTCACTTTCGGCCTGAAGCAATAAGCTTGTCAGGCTGACAGCATGCTCGACGGTATTGAATCAATAACCCAGCAGAGGAGAACTAAAGCAGTGAATGAAAAAGAACCTATTGAAAAGCAAGACCAAGCCTTAATTGAAGACGTTGATTTTGATTGCCCCGTATGTAGCTCTTGTTTTTGCAAGGAGTCGCAGTGGATTACCGATTTTTTGAAAGCTGATATGGCCACTTGCCCACAGTGCGAAAGCGAGCTGTCAATCGGGACTGAGGACAAGCATCGTCTCGCGAGTGCCATTAAGAAAAAAGAGCGATTCGGGAAAGTCATGTTTGTTTTTATGGTGCCCTACATCATCGTAGGACTTCTCGTGTCCCTCTCATTCGGTGGACTCGGCTTTATGCTTTATATGCCCGTCGGACTTTTGGCTTTTTCTTTACTGAAAATGTTATTCGATACTCAGCCGGATCTGACGATAAGTCTGAAATCAGACACATAACTGAAATCTAGCTATTCAATCGACAGTTGGGTGCTCGGCACCCTTTTAAGGAGAGAACGCGTGTTTCCATTAAGTTTTAAAAAGTCTTTTGATATTGAGTTTATCCAATCGCTGTATGAGCGACTCGTGAGCCATGATGACTCTTTAAAGCTAATACTCAGAACAAAGAATGGGCGAAAGACCGATGATCCCAGCAAGGCAGGCATTGGCGAAATCCGCAATGCCAGCAACAAGCAGCTGTTTGGGATGAATGCGAAGGAAGGAATCGTTCACACGAAGCATGCGGGGGCGCTCCAAGCTCCTTTGTTTGACTTCTTGAAGGAGCGGGACATTCACCAGCAGGAGGTCAGTCCGGATATCGGCGTCGCCTGTGTTCTTCTTTATGTCGTTTTGGTCGCCGGCGGTGGGTTGCTATACACCACTCACAATAATGCCGAGTTTCTCTATCCCTATCTGCTGGGCTGTGTGGGCTTCGTCCTCTCTGGACTCGCATTGATATCTTATGCTTACAAGCCTGGCCAAAAGCAGTGGTCCATCCCCGCTATGGTACTCCTCGCTATCGGCGCCTTACCCACCGCTCCTTCGAGTCTGCTGGCATTGCCGATGATCAATTACTTGGGGCGTGCCAAGCTACATAGAGTACTTAACCAGGGCGGGGAAGACGCCGAGACAATTCATACCTAGCCCCATACATGCAGCACCGGACTTTATCCCAGCCTCAGTAATAGCCTGGGTTAGAGTCAGAAGTGACTTTATCTTTGTTCACAGCGAATTGCGCGGCTGGCTTCATACCTGACCCAATCAATTTCAGCCAGCCGTTGCACACAAGTTGACATCCCGGCCAATAAAAAACAGCGACGTGCTAAGGCACTTCTCTGCCACCAAGGCAGGCAATCGAATCGTGCTCCGCGACAACACTTTCGAGGGATTTGCATAACGCCTGAAAAGCCTCACTGGAGTGCCCAGGGCGCTGGTGGAGTTCAATTTCGACATGTCCCAAGTGAGGTAGCCCTTCTTCTTCGGTCACGATTCGGCAGCCCGGCGGCACGCTGCGTGGGGTTTTAACCGTGATGGCTAAACCATTTTGTACCGGGATGTTGATGCCCGTCGGGGATTGGCTGACGTAACGCAGTTCCCAGCGCGTCTCATCGCGGCCCAGGGCGGATAACGCATGCGCCCTGAAAATGCAGCCTTCGGGATTTAGGGCCAACGGCAGCGTTTGCCATTGCGAAAGCGAGGCGTGTTCGGCCATGACCCACACCATTGGCTCCCAGCCGAGTAAGTGGCCAGATTGGGTAGGCTTATGCCTTACCGAGAGCACCACGTCTAACAACCCTTCCTGAAACCGCTTGACCAGGGTGTCGCTGATATCACACTGCACTTCAAGCTGAATATGCGGATACTGGGTCGAAAAGCGTGGCAGCAAGTCGGGCAAGTAGGTGGCCGCCTGTTCTTCCGAGGTGCCCAAGCGGATGAGCTCGCCGTGGGTCCCGCCCTTTAGTAGATCTTTGGCTTCATCTTCCAGCTTGAGCATATGACGAGCGTAGGGCAGCAGACGCTCGCCCGCCGCCGTGAGCAATACGCTGCGGCTGGTGCGCTCGAAAAGCGCTTGGTGCATCTGATCTTCCAGCCGCTTGATCTGCAAGCTCATCGCCGATTGGGTTCGGTGCAGCACTTTGCCTGCCGCGCTAAACCCCTGGCATTCGGCGACGGTGACAAACGCACGCAGTAGGTCTGTGTCCATGATGAATGAGCCATTTAAATGGGTGTTATCTTAACTATTCATTTCTATTATGGAAGCCCCTTCACTAGCCTGTCCAAATGAGTTTTCAACGCGACAGGAGCGTGACCCCCATGCCAATGACCGCCACTGAACAACCCGCGAATGCCTTGGAGGGGCTGATTGATCTTGAACAATACCCGATCAATGAATTGTCTTCTCCTGCGGGTAAGGCATTTATTGCCGGCTGCCAACGTCAGTTGGAAGCAGACGGTTGCGTGGTACTTAAAAACTTTGTCCCTGAAGCCGCATTAGCCCGGCTGGAACGTGAAACAGAGCGATTATCGCCGGACGCCCACTACAATCAAACCGAAACGAACCCGTATAACAGCGATGGGGACGCATCGTTACCGGCCTCTCACCCGAAAAACCGTTTCGATGACCGTACCAATGGCTTTGTCGCCGGTGATCGTATCGGCCGTGAGACGATTATCCGTCAGGTCTATGAGAACCCAGAATTTCAGCGTTTTATCGGCGCGGTGGTAAGTCTCGACGAGATTCACCAATATGCCGACCCGCTGGCGGATCTGGTGGTGAACGTGCTGCGCGAGGGGTGTCAGCACCCTTGGCATTACGACACCAACGAGTTCATCGTCACCATGATGACCCGGCAATCCCACGCCGGGGGGCGCTTTGAGTATGCGCCGGGGATTCGCAACCCCGAGGGTGAAAACTTCGCTGAGGTGGAAAAGGTCATCGATGGTGATCGCTCACGTTTGAAAGCGCTGGATCTTCAGCCAGGTGACTTACAGATTTTCTTTGGTCGTTATTCACTCCACCGCGTAACGCCGGTCGAGGGAGATAAAGAGCGCCATACGGTGATTTTCGCCTATGCCAAAGAGCCTGGTTTTGTGGGTCGACCCGAGCGTGCGCAGCGCATCTTCGGCCGCATGGCGCCAGTGCATGAACAACTGCTGAAAGACGGCATGCAGCGCAGCGATAGCCTGGCGGATTAACGCCATGTCGTCTTTACAACGGCTACCCACTCCCAACGCGAGATATTCATGAGCATTGTTGAAAGCGAAAGCCTCACTGATAACGAGCCGGACAACATTCCCGTCGTTCCGTCAGCGCCGATGGCCAACGGCGATAGCATCCCCACCGCGTTTGACCCCAAGCAGCTGCGTGCCGGGCGTTTGGAGCGCCTGCGCGCCATGATGGCGGAAGAAGGGTACGCCGCGCTGGTGCTGTTTGACCCGAACAATCAGCGCTATGCGACCGGGTCGCGCAACATGTTCGGCTACTTTTTGCGCAACTCCACGCGGTACGTATACGTGCCGCTGGAAGGGCCGATTATTCTGTTTGAATACCCTGGTAGCGCCCATGTCTCAACCTGGCTTGAGACCATCGATGAGGCGCGAACCTCCAAGGTGGTGTGGTCGGCCGTTAACCAGCGCGACGGTATGTCGTCCGATCCTTTCGGCGTGGAAATTGCCGAGCTGGTCAAAGAGCACGGTAAGGGCAACAAAAAGGTTGGGTTGGATCGCTGTGCGCTGAACCTGGCACGTGCTTTGGAAGCGCAGGGGCTGGATGTCTATGACTGCATGCAGGACACGCTGCACTGTCGGCGCATCAAAACACCCGAGGAAATTGCCTGTTTGGCGCAGTCGATGGCTGCCAGTGAAGCCGCCGTGGCGGAAGTCGAAGCGGCAATTAAACCGGGCATTACCGAGAACGAGCTGTTCGCGATCATGTACGGCGAGGTGATCCGAGGCGGCGGTGAGTTTATCGAAACCCGCTTGCTGTCCTCGGGGCCGCGCACCAATCCCTGGTTCAACGAAGCCAGCGACCGTAAGATTCGCCCTGGCGAGCTGGTGGCGCTGGATACCGATACCATCGGTTGCCATGGCTATTACTCGGATTTCTCGCGCACCTTCCATGTCGGGCCGGGCAAGCCAACGGCCTACCAGCGCGAAATATATCGCATGGCTTACGACCAGGTGCACCACAACATGGGCTTGCTCAAACCCGGTATCAGCTACCGTGAAATCGCTGAGAAGGCCTGGAAAATCCCCGAACGCTTTATCGACCGCCGCTACCCGTCGATCATTCACGGAGTGGGCATGCACGGTGAGACACCGCTGGTCGCGCACCACATGGATTTTGATCGTTTCTCCAAGGACGGTGTTCTGGAGCCTGGGATGGTGGTCTCGGTGGAAAGTTACATTGGCGAAGTCGGGGCTGCCGATGGCGTCAAGCTGGAAGAGGAAGTCCTGATCACCGAGACCGGCATTGAGCGGCTTTCCCGCTATCCGTTTAACGACGCCTTGCTTGGACGCTAAGCGTCAATAGGCAGGCCGGCTGTTAGCGGTACCCGGCCATTAGCTCTCTCACCAGCGGTGTGTCGGCATCGCGGTGGGTGGGCAGCTCAAAGCGTGCCTTGGCAATCGAGGTGCGTGACAAGTCGGCAACAATCAGTGCTTCTTTGTCGTCGGCTTTCGCCAGTATCTCGCCGCCCGGTCCGAGAATGCGCGAGCCTCCCCAGAAATGGCTGTCGCCTTCCGGCCCGAAGCGGTTCGCCATAATCACCGGCGTGCCGTAGGTCATCGCATAAAAGCGCGTGTTTAACGCCCAGTTTTCCTCGTTGGAAAAGTCATCGCTGACGATGCCGCTGGCCGAGTTGATCGGTGCGCAGAGTATGGTAGGGCGGGCGAGTAGGGCGGCGTGCACAAGTGCCGGGTTCCACAAGTCGGCGCAGATGAGCTGGGTAGCGGACCAGCCAGGGCGAATATCGGTGTGGGTGAGTTCGCTGCCATGGGTAAACCATTTGCCTTCCTCAAGCCCACCGTAGGTCGGCAGGTTAAGCTTTCGATGCACAGCGATGAGCTGGCCGTGCTGAAAGATAGCCAGCGCGTTGTAATATTCACCGGGACTCGCCTCTTCCACAAAGCCCACCACCAACTGCATGGAGCCGCATGCGTCGGCTAGCGCTTGAAAGCGTGGGTCTTCCAGCGGCATTGCTACCTGCATGACGCGGCTGGCCAACCGATAACCGGTCAGCGAAAGCTCGGGAAATACCAGTAGCTCCACTTGGTCACGCTGCGCTTCGGTAATCAGCGCCAGATGGCGTTCAAGGTTATGGTCCACATCGCCAAGCGCGGTATTTATCTGTGCAGCGCCGACCCGCAGGCTAGTTTGATAATGCATGGGCTCCCCCATTGAAAAAGCCGCTCCCTGGGAGCGGCTTTGCTGCGTTGTGATGGCACGTCATATTATGCCAGCCCTCTACCAGAGCGCCTAGCGACGTTAGAGCAGGTCATTCTCTTCGAGGAAGCTTTCTGCTACGTCTTCAATCGACTCGCGCTCGACATCCACGCGGGCGTTGAGTTCGGCCATGGTGTCATCGTCTAACAGCGCGGAAAGCGCGTTCATCTGATCGGCGAGGTCAGGGTTAGCTTCCAGGGTTTCCGTGCGCACTACCGGGGTCAGCGCATAGGCAGGGAAAAAGTTTTGGTCGTCTTCAAGCACGTAAAAATCAAAGGCGGGGATACGACCGTCGGTGGCAAACACTAGCCCAACGTCGACTTCCTCATCACGTAATGCTTGGTATACCAACCCTGTATCCATGCGGCTCACATCGCCACGGCTGACGCGGAAATCGTATGCCTCTTGCAGTGGGCGCCAACCGTCTTCCCGGGCATAAAACTCGGCATTAAGCGCAAACGTTAGTCCCTCTCCATCGTTGACGGCGTCAGCTAAGTCAGACAGCGTTTCAATACCGCGCTCATCAGCGTCATCTTCGCGCATGGCAAGTGCATAGGTGTTGTTGGCAGCCGACGGTTCAAGCCAGGTCAGGCCTTTCTCGGCGTCGAGCTCCTTCACCCGCTCGTAGGTGTCTTCCGGGCTTAGGCTTTCGCTGACGTCGTTGTAATTTATCAGCGAGGTGCCGGTGTACTCCCAATAGAGATCGATTTGGCCGTTCTCTTGTGCTTGGCGAAGAACGGCAGAGCCCATGCCCGAGCGGCTGTCGACGTCGTAACCGAGTTCATCCAGGTACTGCGTTGTCATGCTGGAGAGGATTTGCTGCTCGGTAAAATTCTTGCCGCCAACGCTGATTTCGTCTGCGTTGGCGACGCTGATGCTGCCCGCTAGGGCAATGCCAGTGAGGGTTGTCGTCAATGTTTTCATGATTGGAATCCTTCTTTTGTTAGTGAAACGTAAGTCACGGTGATACTTAAGCGCGGCCCGGGTTGACCCCTCGGGGAACAAGGAGAAACGCAGTTAACGCGATGAGCGCATCGACCACAATCGCCAGCAGCGCCGTGGGAATAGCGCCCGCAAGCATCATGACCGGGTCGTAAAGATCAATGCCGGTGAATATCAACTCACCGAGGCCACCCGCACCGATCAAGAACGCCAGCGGCACGGTGCCGACATTGATGGTTAGCGCGGTGCGCATCCCTGCAAAAATCACGTAGAGCGCATTGGGCAGTTCAACTTTGAAAAGCCGCTGCATGGGCGACATGCCAATACCGGCGGCAGCTTCCATGAGTGCCGGGTTAACGCCCTTCAAACCCGCATAGGTATTGCGGGTAATCGGCAGCAGCGTCGCGACAAACAAGCCAAAAACAGCCGGTACCGTGCCAATGCCCAGAAAGCTCATCGATAGGGCGAGCACGGCCAGGGTGGGGATCGTGGTGCCCACATTGAGCACCTGCATCAGCGATTCGGCCATCCGTGCCATGCTCGGCCGGGAGAGTACGATGCCCAGCGGAATGGCGACGATAATGGCCAGGCTACCCGACATCACCGTCAGCCAAATGTGCTGAACCACCAAGTACTGAACGTCGGGCAGATACCAGATAAATTCATCGATGACGCCGCTGGACTGGCTCCATACACCGGCGAAAAAAATAGCCACTAGCACCAGTACCTTAAGCGCCCCTTTTATGGATCGAATAGGCATGGTCACTCCTTGATGGCCGCCGATGGCGTGCGATCATCCCCCTGACGCGCGCGATAGCGTGCGCCCAAATGGCTGGTCATGGCGCGCTGGGTAATCTGACCGCATACCGTTCCTTCCTCATTCACGCAGGGGAGCCAGGTCTGATCGTGGGCAAACATCAATGAGGCGGCTTTGCGCAGGTCGTCGTCGAGACCGACAACCGCCGGCACGGCCTGGAAGTGATCGCGGCAGTAGCCCTTGGTAGTGCGGGCGATGGAGCGGCTGATAATGCCGGCGGGCTGCTTGCGATCGTTGATCATCAAAATGGCATTTTGATAGCCATAGTTGTCAATTTTGGCCAGCGCAGTTTCCAACGTATCGCCGGGCGTCACCGTGCCGATCTCGTCTGTGACAATCTCGCGCACTTTGACCAGGTTCAGGCGCTTGAGCGCCCGGTCTTCGCCAAGGAATGATTCCACAAAGGCGTTTTTGGGCGCCGCCAGCAAATCATCGGGCGTGGAATACTGAACCAGCTGGCCTTCGCGGAAAACCGCCACGCGGTCACCCATTTTGATGGCTTCATCAATGTCGTGGCTGACGAACATGATGGTTTTATTGAGTTCCTGCTGCATCTTCAGAAACTCGTCTTGAATGACGGCCCGATTGATCGGGTCGATGGCGCCAAAGGGCTCGTCCATCAGCATCACCGGCGGGTCGGCGGCCAGCGCGCGGGCCACACCAATACGCTGTTGTTGGCCGCCTGATAGCTCGCTGGGAAAGCGCTTTAGAAACGCATCCGGCTCCAGCGCAATCATTGCCATCATCTCGCGTGCGCGGGCCTTGTACTTGGCCTTATCCCAGCCCAGCAGCTTGGGCACGATGGTGATGTTTTCCTCAATGGTCATATTGGGAAACAGGCCGATCTGCTGGATGACGTAGCCGATATTGCGGCGCAGCGTCTGGGTATCGAGGCCGGTGGTATCGTCACCGTTGATAAACACCTTGCCAGAGGTGGGCTTTACGATCCGGTTGATCATCTTGAGTGTGGTGGTCTTGCCGCAGCCCGATGGCCCCAAAAGGACGCAGATGTCACCTTCAGGTACTTCCATATCGATATGGTCAGCGGCCACCACCGCGCCTTTAGGCGTATCGAACACCTTGGTCAGGCTTTCAAGTCGAATCATATCGGGGCCCCTTATTGGTAGAGATTCGTCGGGAAGAAGGCGTTAAGGCGCTGTGGCCTGGCGGCTCATCCCTTTGGGCGTCAGGCGCTTTTGTACGTACAGCAGTGAGTAGTCAACGATAATCGCCAGCAGGCTCACGGCGATCGCACCGACGATCAGCTGACGTGGGTCTGACTGTGAAATGCCACGGCTGATAAAGGTGCCAAGGCCCCCGGCGCCGATATAGGCGGCAATTGCCATCACGCCAATATTGAGAACGACCGCTGTGCGAACCCCTGCCATGATGACCGGTACCGCGAGGGGAATTTCGACCAGCCGCAGGCGTTGATTGGGGCCCATGCCAATGCCTCGAGCGGCTTCCCGCAACGCGGGGTTCACGTTGTTGATGGCGGTATAGGTGTTACGAATGATGGGCAACTGAGAGTAGAGCAATACGGCAATCACCGCCGGGACGTAGCCAATACCGTGACCTATCAGAGACAGGACGGGAATCATAATGCCAAACAGCGCGATGGAGGGGATGGTGACTATTATCGAGGCCAGATACAGCACCCCCTGAGCCAAGCGTTCGTTTTTAGTGATCGCAATGCCGATCGGTACGCCCGTCAACGTCGCAATGCCTACCGCAACACCGACAAGGGCAATGTGCTCTATCGTGCGTGACAGCAATAGGCCCGCACTGTCCAGGGCATATAGAAGTATTTCCAAGCGCAGCCTCCTTATTATAAATATGGATCATGGCCAGAGCGCAGTCCGTCAGGAGGTATCGCTCCTTTTTTACGTTATGGAGAGTAGAAGCTTATCAAAAGGGTGGCGTTAATATCGGAAATCAGTATGACGATGCGAAATAGGCTGAATTAGCGGTCTTAATATGGAAGGCCTTTGCCACGTTTACTCAATGGCTTGCTTGAAAGCCGCCATGGCAGGACCAAACACAAAAAAGCCGATACCTTTAAAAGTATCGGCTTTTTCTATGTTTGGTAGCGGGGACCGGATTTGAACCGATGACCTTCGGGTTATGAGCCCGACGAGCTACCAGACTGCTCCACCCCGCATCAACGTGTGGCGTATTCTACGCTTTTTTGACGATTCGTCAATAGGCGTTTTAAAACGTTTGCCCTATAGCCGATAGCGGACTGGGTACTGCAACATGGGGCCACTAGCGCTATGCTAAAGAGAGACAAGAACAACGCAAACTCTCGGTTGGTCGCGCATCAGTGTTGCGATTTGCCGTTGGTACTCAAGCGCCAAGGCGCTTTTCATAATGGCTTGTGGTTTTACACATTATGCACCCAAGCCATTCGTTATATCAGGGAGGTAGTCAATGGCCAATCAAGCCCCCGTCGCCTGGGTAACTGGTGGAACTGGTGGTATCGGTACGGCGATTTGTCGTTCGCTGGCGGATGCGGGTTATCTGGTCGTGGCGGGTTATCACAACCCCGAGAAGGCCAAGACCTGGCTGGCATCGCAGCAGGACGACGGCTATAACAACATCGCGCTGTCCGGTGTTGATCTCGCCGACCATCAAGCCTGTCTTCAAGGTGCCCAGCAAATCCTGGAGCAGCATGGTCCCATCAGTGTGTTGGTCAACTGCGCGGGGATAACCCGTGACGGTACCATGAAGAAAATGTCCTACGAGCAGTGGCATGAGGTAATCGATACCAACCTAAACAGTGTCTTCAACACCTGCCGCAGCGTGATTGAGATGATGCTCGAGCATGGGTACGGCAGGATTATCAACATTTCGTCGATCAACGGTCGTAAAGGGCAATTTGGCCAGGTGAACTATGCAGCGGCAAAAGCGGGTATGCACGGCTTGACCATGTCGCTCGCTCAGGAGACGGCGACCAAAGGCATCACCGTGAATACCGTGTCGCCTGGTTATATCGCCACCGATATGATCATGAACATTCCCGAAAAAGTACGCGAGGCGATCCGTGAGACGATCCCCGTAAAGCGCTATGGCACGCCAGAGGAAATTGGCCGGCTAGTGACGTTCTTGGCCGATCAGGAGTCCGGGTTCATTACCGGGGCCAATATCGACATCAACGGTGGCCAGTTCATGGGCTGAGTGCCCTCGACGACATGTCCCGTAACGATGAAGCCAGCGAGGGTGCCTCGCTGGCTTTTGTCGTTTCAGGGCGGCGGTGTGCGGGCGAGGCGCGTAAGCAGCTCGTCGAGTTCGTTGATCTCCTGAGCCCACAGTGCTCTCGGCATGGGGCCAAGGGCGATCAGTCCGGCCAGCACGTCGGTGACTTCCTGGGCGCGGCTGCGCTCCTGTTGCAGCCCATCGTTAAGGCGCTCTACCTGAATGGCCAGCCGCAGGGGTTCGTCGTGTTGGCGAACGCGCCCCAAAGCCAACAGGGAAAGATGCACGCGCAGCCGGGCCAACTGTTCCTGCAAGGTGGCCTCGAGCGCCTCGGGCAGGGCTTCCCGGCGGCGCTGGTTGCGTTGATGATGGGCGTCGGCAAACGCTGCCGGCAACGGCTGCTCACCCAATACGGCGACTGCGTCCACATCTTCGGGCGCGTCGCCGGCCAGGCGGCGCTCATCGGCGGCCAAGTGGGCGTCCATAAGCGGCATGAGCTGTTGCCAGGTGGTGACTGCGCTGGCCACTTCAAGGCGGTTCAGGCGCTCGCGCCGAGCACGAATGATACCGCTCAGGCGTCGCTGCATGCCTTCGCTGCGGCGGCTGCGTGGCAGCGGCTCCAACCGTGTTGCCTGGCTGACATAGGCATCCAGCGTGGCGTGCTCGCTGGCGTCCTGAGGCTGCCAGCTGTCCATCTCATCGATCAGGGTTTGCAGGGTGTCGAGCTGCTGCTGTTGCTGGGCGCGCTGCTCGTCCTTGTGCGCATCGCGCAGCGCAAACAGCTGGTCGCACTCGTGGCGGAAGGTTTTCCAGAGCGCTTGCTCCTCGCCCTTGGGCGCACGCCCCAACTGACGCCACTGCTGCTGGAGTTGCTTGGCCTGCTCGATGCGCTGGGTGAGGGGGCGCTCTTCCTGACGCAGTGCCTGAACGTTGGCGATCAGGGCTTTTTTCTGGTCGGCAATATGCTCGGCACGCGCGTCGATCAGGGTCTGTAGCTGGTGGCGAACGCGGCCAAACCGCCGGCCAATCGCTTCTGCCTGATCGCGCGGTACCGGGGAATGATGCCGCCACTGCTGGCGGGCTCTATCGCGGATCTCGCGCAGCATGTCGGGGTCGGCGTCCGCCGCCGGCTGGGCCAGTAAGGTTTCAAGCTGTTCGCACAAGGCTTCCCGGGCGTGCAGGTTGGCCGTGCGTTCCTGAGTCAGTCTTTCGCGCCATGGGGCAAGACGTTCGTGAATACGGTCAGACGCTTCGCGAAAGCGCGCGGACAGCTCCCGGTTAGCCGCCGCATCGCCAAGCGATTTCCATTCTTTTACCAGTTGGCGGTGGTGGCGATCCAGCGCGGCATCTTCCATGTGGTGGTCATCGGCCAGGGCCTCAATGGCGTCGCACAGCTGTTCCCGCTTGGGGCCTGCCACAAAGCCCCGCCAGTCGCGCAGCTCGGCGAGCTGTGCGCCGAGGTGCTTCAAGCGGGCCTTGAGTGACCTGGCGTCGGAGTCCTGGAGGGCGTCGATACGTGGTTTGAGTCGCTGATGAAGACGGCTGGCACTTTTGAAAGCGCCACGCTCGAGCAATTGCTCGAAGCTGTCCAGTTCGGCCTGGTAAGCGCTGAGTGACGGGGTGTCATGTTGGGCGGGGGCCGTGTTGGGGGCCGTCGCCAGGGCTTCCTGCGCCTGGCGAGCCAGCGTCGGCATGGTCAAACTGTCGGGCCAGCGGCATGCATCAAGCAGCGTTGCCAGTTTTGCGTGGTCTCCCTTGGTGAGCGCCTGCTCCACGTCGGGGCTAACGCCTTGCCAGCGCTGCCAGGCTTCAATGCAGGCTTCGTAGTCCTTGAGGGCGCGGCTATAGCGTTGACGAATGGCGTCGCTGGGCGGGTGCGCATCTGAAAGATGCTGCCAGCGCTGGCCGAGTAGCTGGCGCTGTGCACGGAGGCTGTCGATATCCTGTGCCGTCAAGGCATCGCCCAGACGCAAGCCTTCAAGGGTTTCTTCAAGCCCTTCCAGGAGCTGGTCGCGCGTCAGGTCGGTGGCCTCGCGCTGCTGATCCCGCTGCTGGCGCGCCTGCTCCTGGGTTTCGTGATCGTGCAGGGTCTTGCGGCAGGCGAGCACGGCCTGGTGGTAGCGAGCCTCCTGGTCCTGGCTTGGCGATTGACCGAGCTGCGCCCATTCGCGCTGCAAGTGGCGCAACCGACCGCCGTAGAGGGGCTCCCAGGTGGACTGGGCGTGGCGCTCAAGCTGTTGCAGAAGCGTTTCGCGCTGCTGCTTTTGGGAGTCTTCCCATTGCGCGTCAGCCCGCAGGGCTTGCAGGCGGTCGCGGGCCATGCGGGTCACCTGGCGGTCACGGCGTGCCTGCTTTAACAGCTGTTTCAACCCGGCTTCGCTGACCACACGGTCCGCTGCCTGGTGGCGAACCGCGGCCACCCCGTTGTGGCAGGCCTGCTCGATCAGATACTGCTCATCGGCTAATTTGTCGAGCGCGGCCAGGCGCAGATTGAGGTTGTCACCGTGCAGCGCCACGTCATTGAGTAGCGTGGCGTCGTCGATACGCGCAACCAGTGATTCGCGTTGGCCGAGCCCCGTCTGCCCTTGCTGGCCGCTCAGCCGTTGGCGCAACGCCTCTTGCCAGTCGGGCGCGTCTTGGTGTGCAGGGTAAGCCGCCACCAGGCCTTCGAGGTCATCCAGAGCGAGCAGCGCAGCGAGTTGAATGTCGCTATCCCGGTCCCTGGCAAGCGCGGCGAGCGCTTTGCGCTGCTCTGCATGGTCGGGGTCGAGACGATGGAGGGCCTGGCGACGAACCTCGGGGTTGGGGTGTTGCCAGCGAGGTGCGAACAGGCGTCTTAACAGTCCGTGCATGGATCATCCTGCTGTGAGGCGCTTTGCGTGAAAAAAATCAGACGTCGACCGTTAGAAGGTTGCAGTTGTCGGCGCTGTCGCTTAGCGTTGACTTATGACATCGGGATGGCGAGGGTCAATTCTCACCGCCCAAAAGCGCGCGAATGCGCTACCTTGTATATTACCTGATCATGACATGGAGTTCGGCCATGAGCCTCAATGTGGATAGTGCCGACGTGGCCTTTACCTTTAAAGGCGGCATGCTGCCGATGACCGTCATGGAGCTAAGCAGCGCTGACCCAGAGCATATCCGACGTCAACTGGCAGGCAAACTGTCTCAATCGCCTGCTTTCTTTCAGCATACACCGGTTGTGCTCAGCGTGGAAAAACTCGATGAGCCCCACCTTTCGCTGGAAAGAATATGCGCCGTTTGCCGCGATCATAAGTTGCTCCCCGTGGCGGTGAGAGGCGGCACCGAGCCTGTTCGCCAGTCGGCGTGGGCGCTTGGGCTTGGCTGGTTCGCGCCGGTCGATGAAAGTCGCGCGCAGATGCTCAAGAGCGTCAACAGTGAGTCCACTGCCAGCGAAAAAGGCGCCCCCGTCGCAGTCATCAACGACGGCGAGCCCGCCGAGGCCGCGGAAATCGCCGGGGCGGAAACCACCCGGCTTTACCGCGGCACGGTGCGCTCAGGCCAGCAGGTCAGCGCTTCCGGCGGCGACCTGGTGGTGATTGGCGCCGTCAATGCCGGCGCCGAAGTCTTAGCCGCGGGCAGCATTCATGTTTATGGCGCATTGCGCGGTCGCGCGTTAGCGGGTATTCATGGCAATACCCAGGCGGGTATTTATTGCCGTGAACTCGCCGCTGAACTACTGTCGGTGGCGGGTAATTATAAGCGTCTCGAAGATATCGATTCTCAACTGCTGGGAGCACCTGCCGAAGTGCACTTTACCCAGGAACAGTTGGAAATTAAGCCGCTGAACTAGCGAAAGCGGTGCAAACCGTTGAGAATGCCAGCCACACGGCGTCGCCGTGTGGCTTATTGATGACATAGACGTTCCCGTTGTACGTAGTACGCCAACGGCGTGTTTGCGAAGAACGACTTCAAGAAGGAAGTGACTCTTGGCCAAAATTATTGTAGTGACCTCGGGTAAAGGGGGGGTCGGTAAAACAACGAGTGCCGCGGCTATTTCGACAGGTTTAGCGCTGCGCGGTAAGAAGACGGTGGTGATCGATTTCGACGTCGGCTTGCGTAACCTGGATCTGATCATGGGGTGCGAGCGACGGGTAGTGTACGACCTGGTGAACGTGATTCAGGGCGAAGCGGGGCTCAATCAGGCGCTGATTCGCGACAAGCGAGTTGAGAACCTGTTTATCCTGCCGGCCTCGCAAACCCGCGATAAGGACGCCTTGACCCAGGAAGGCGTTGCCGAGGTGCTTGATAAACTGAAAGAAGACTTTGACTTTGTCATCTGCGATTCGCCTGCCGGCATCGAGCGTGGCGCCCAGCTCGCTATGTACTTTGCCGATGAAGCCATCGTGGTGACCAACCCGGAAGTCTCCTCGGTTCGTGATTCTGACCGTATTCTCGGCTTGCTGGCGTCCAAAACCCGCCGCGCCGAGGAAAGCAACGACCCCATCAAGGAGCATCTGCTGGTTACGCGCTATAACCCTGAGCGCGTCACCTCGGGCGATATGCTGACGCTGGACGATATCCGTGAAATATTGGCGATCAACCTGCTTGGCCTGATTCCCGAGTCGGAAGCCGTGCTGCGGGCGTCTAACCAGGGCGTGCCGGTGACCCACGATATTTCAAGCGATGCAGGCCAGGCCTACAGCGACACCGTTTCGCGGTTGCTCGGCGAAGACATGCCGTTACGCTTTCACGAAATGCAGCGCAAAGGCTTGTTGAGCCGGATGTTTGGGGGAGGTCGTCGATGAAACTGCTGGAGTTCTTGAAGCGTGAGCGCAAGAAGTCTGCTTCGGTGGCCAAAGAACGCCTGCAAATTATCGTGGCGCATCAGCGCAGCCAGCGGGGGCAGCCCGATTACATGCCTATGCTGGAGCGTGAATTGCTCGAAGTCATCCGTCGCTATGTGCACGTGGATGACGACGCTATCCAGATTTCACTGGATAGCGAAGATAACTGCTCGGTGCTGGAACTGAACGTGACGCTGCCCAAAAGCTGATCGGCGGTTTTCGGGATACGCGGTGAAACCCGCCGTGGATATGCTAGGCTTGGGCTTTTCATTGCCCAGCGGAGTGCTTGTCCATGGCGTCACCCAATGCTGCCCCCGCCAGCTTTCTATGGCATGACTACGAAACCTTTGGGGCCGATCCGCGTCGCGATCGGCCCGCTCAGTTTGCCGCCTTGCGTACCGATGCGGACCTGAATGAGATCGGTGAGCCCATCGAGCTGTTCTGCCGCCCCGCTGACGATTTCCTGCCCCATCCTGCCGCCTGTCTGATCACCGGTATCACGCCGCAAAAAGCCCAGCGCCATGGTCTGCCCGAAGCGCAGTTTGCGGGTGAAGTGCAGCGCCATATGAGCGAGCCGGGCACCTGCGTGGTGGGCTACAACAGCCTGCGCTTCGACGACGAAGTGTCGCGCCATCTGTTCTATCGCAACTTACTCGACCCCTACGCCCGGGAATGGCAAAACGGCAATTCGCGCTGGGACCTGATCGACGTGGTCCGGGCGTTTTATGCGTTACGGCCAGACGGTATCGAATGGCCGCTGCGCGACGACGGGGCACCGAGTTTCAAGCTTGAACACCTCACCGCCGCCAATGGTATCGCCCACGAAGGCGCCCACGATGCGGTCGCCGACGTGCGCGCCACGATTGCACTGGCGCGCCTGCTCAGGTCGCGCAATGGCAAGCTGTTTGACTATCTGCTCGGGCTGCGTGGCAAACGGGCGGTTGCCCAGCAGCTGGATTTGCCCAGCGCCAAGCCGGTACTGCACATCTCCCGTCGATATCCGGCAAGCCGCGGGTGCAGTGCCCTGGTGGTGCCGCTGGCGGAACACCCGAGCAACCCCAACGGGGTGATCGTCTACGATCTCAGCGTCGACCCCAGCGAGTTATTATCAATGTCCGCCGAGCAGATCCGCGAGCGGGTCTTTGTCAGCCAGCAAGACCTGTCGGAAGGCGAGACCCGCATTCCGCTCAAGGTGATCCATATCAACCGCTGCCCGGTGGTCTTTCCGGCGACCGCACTAAAAGACGTCGACGGTCCTCATAAGGGGGAATACGGCGATATCGTAGCGCGCCTGGGGCTGGACGTGGCCGCGTGCCGGGCGCACTGGAAAATGCTCCGAGAGGCGTCGGGGGTGACCCAGAAAGTGGCCGAGGTATTCAGTGCAGGCTATGACGATGCACCCCAGGACCCCGATCTGATGCTCTACGCCGGGTCTTTTTTCTCGGCGGCCGATCGCAAGCAGATGGAGCGGGTTCGCGCCATGGACCCCTGGGATCTGGTGGGTGAGCGGTTTGCCTTTCAGGACCCGCGTCTGGAAGAGATGCTGTTTCGGTTTCGTGCGCGAAGCTATCCGGAAACGCTGGAAGGCGACGAGCTGGAGCAGTGGGAAGGGTTTCGCTGGATGCGCATCAACGATGCAACCCTGTCAGGCTTTACCCTCAAGGCATTCGCCCGGGAAATCGAGCACTACAACCAGCAGACCCTGACCGATCACCAGCGTCAGGTGCTGGAAGAATTGGTGCTGTACGTGGAGGCAATGCTGCCTGCCCAGGCGTTTGACGCCTGAGCAGGCCGAGCGTGCACTTACTCGCTTGCGTTTTTGGGTAGGGGAGATAGCTGCTCGCGGATCTCTGCCACGTCGCTGGGCGCGTCGCCTGGAGTGAAACTTACGTCCAACTGGTGCTCACGTAGCGCAGGCCACAGGGCCTGAATATCCTCAAGGGTGACCTCGAGGGCCAGTTCGGCGAGCATTTCACGACGGTCAAAGCGCACGTCGTCGCGGGCGGTGGCCTGCCAGTAGCGGTTGGCCATTTGGCCAAGCTGGGTATCGCGCTGGCGCAATCGACTGTGTACGGCCTGGCGATAAGCATCCAGCTCATCGTCGTCCAACTTGGCAAGCCGTTCGTCGGCTTCCTCGAGAAACGCGTCCATGCGCTCGGCAATCTTTTCGCTATCGGCGTCGGGTGACTGCACCACCATGGCGATACCCGGTGCGTCGAGCAGCGGAGAGTAGCCGGCATTCACCACGTAGCCGAGCTGCTCTTCGGTTCTCAAGCGCTGATAGAACGGCGTCTCCAGCCACTGGGCAAGGACCTGGGCGGTCGCCTGCTCGCGTGGCGTTTGATCGCGGCCTTGCAGGTAGCGCAACACGATGGATTCTTCGCGCTCGCTGTGGGGGCGCAACACCCTGTCGTCGCCTTCCACCGCCAGCGGCGTGAGGGTGGGGATGTCGTCACGCGTCAGTCGCGGGGTAAGCTTGCCGCGCATCAGGTTTGCCTGCTCCTGGGCCAGCTCGGGGCCCAGGTTGCCCACGGCCATGGCGTCGACGTAAAGGTCTTTCAGAAAGCGCCGCCGGAAGTCGATCAAGTGGTCGCGCTCCAGGCGCTGGCTGGCGTCGAGCAACGCTTGGGTAGACCACTGGGGCGTGAGTAGCGTCTCGCCCAGCGTGCCGCTCGCCTGGCTATACAAGGAGCTTTGCGGCGCATTACGCCATTCACGCTGAAGCTGGTTGCGTACCCGCTCGAAATCGCGTTGACCAATGTCGGCCTCACTGAGCTGATCCAGCGCCTGCTCGATCAGCGGTGTCTGGCCGTCGCGCCAGCCGGAGAACGATAGCGTCATGCCCCGTGAGTGGGCGTAGGCGCTGAACGACTGGCCCGCCAGCCAGGCCGGATACAGCGATTCATTGAGGCTGTCGTTCAGCCAGTTGGCGAGCAGTCGGGTAAGCACCGCTTCTTCGGCCGAATAGCTGGCGCTGGGGTGCTGCAGGCTCAGGCGCCACTCCACCTTGGGCGTGTTGAATTGCGCATCCTGCATATGCCAGGCGGTAAACGATGGCGACTCGATTAGCGTGCTGGGGCGCTCGTCCTGGTCCTCCAGCAGGGTCAGGTCGCTGGCGATAAACGGGTTGGGCGCGGGAAGCGCCAGCCCGCTCAATGGCTGCCCTTCCTGGCGGGACGATTGTTCTTGCCAGGCCGTGTCGAACCAGGGCGTTACCTGGTCGCTTTCAACCTCGGGCCCTGAATAGAGGCGCAGCATGTTGTCTTCAGTCAGTGCTTCCAGGTAGCGCTGGTGCTGCTCGGGGTCGAATTCATCCATGCGGTAGGCGGCGTACTGGACATCCTCCACCGGGTAACGCGATAGGCTCATCGACAGCCGAGTAGCTTCCTGCTGGGGCTCGCCGGGCTGCTGAAAGCGGAAGGCCTGCTCGTTCAGGTCGGCTTGCTCGGCGTAGCGCCATGCTTCCAGCCCGCCCTGGCGGATGCGGGCAATCGCCGCGAACAGCGTGGCCTGGATATCGTCCAGGCGCTCGGCGCCGTCGTCGGTCAGGCTGACCGATACCGTCAATAATGCGTTCTGGCCGTCGGCACGACTGACGCCAGTGGAGAGTTCATCGGCCAGCCCGGCGTCCCTGAGCACCGCGAGCAGACTACCGTCGCCTTCATCGCCGAGCAGGTGAGCAATCAACTGGGTTGGCTTTTGGCGATAGGCGTCGGACGGGTCGGGAATCGGAAAGTAGAAGCGGACCTGGTGCCGGTCTTCAAGCGAATGGCGCTCGACATAGCGGGGCAGGGTATCGCTTTCCACCAGCGGTGTGTCGATGCTGGGGGGCTCCCGGTCGTTATCGGGGATCTCGGCAAAACGCTCGACGACCCAGTCTTCCAGTGTGTCCAGCGACTGCGGGGCCACGACGGCCAGATGCATGACGTTGGCGTCGTAATGGTGTTGATAAAATGCCATCACCCGTTCGCGCAGCGTGGCTTCGCCCTCCGGCGGGCTCGCGAGGGTCTCGCGGTTGCCCACGGCGAACTGCGTGGTGGGATTATCCGGATTGAGGAACTGGTTCAGCACCTCGTTTTCGCGCCGTCCTTCGTCCCGCCGACGCGCGATATATTCGGAGTGGACGACGTTGCGTTCGCTTTCAAGCTGGTCGGCATTGAAGAGCGGCGAAATGAAAAAGGCGCTGAAACGGTCAAGGGCGCCTTCCAGGGCCGAGGGTTCGATGTTGAAAAAGTAGTTGGTGTCCTGGGGGGCGGTAAAGGCGTTGTGCGAGCCTGCGTTGCGCGACAGATACTGCTGGTAGGCATCGGCTTCGGGGTAGGCATCGGTGCCCAGAAACAGCATGTGTTCAAGGAAGTGCGCCAGGCCCTGTAAATCCTCGGGGTCCTGGGCGCTGCCCACCCGGACGTTCATGGACGCGGCCGCCTTGTCGGCATCGGGGTCGCTGACCAGCAGCGCCGTCAAGCCATTTTCCAGCTCGAGAATGCGATAGTCGCGCTCGTCGTAGGGGCTGACGTGGGGCGTGATGACCTCGTCGACCACGTCGTCATTGTCGGCGAGTGCCGCGGGGGCGAGCAGCAGACTGCTCACGGTAATGCCCAAGAGCGCCGGCACAGGCAAGGCGTGCTTGCCCCGTAACCAGCGATGTAACCCGATAAGTTGCCGCATGTAAGCTCCTATGGCGTGGTCCAGCGTACCATCGGCCCGATGGGGTGCGCGCAGGCCGGTGACTGATAGGTGGGGGAATTGATCTGCTTTGATACCGGAAAAGCGCCCAACAGTTCCAATGGCGCAGGGGTTAATAACCGGTCAAGGGTGGTGTGGTCGGTGTCTGGGTTCAGCCAGGCCTCGGCGTCCCGCGGGTCGATCACGGCCGGCAGGCGGTCCGTCAGCGGTGACAGGCAGGCATTGGCCGGCACGGTAATCAGCGCCGTGGAGTCGGTATAGGCGGTTAAGGTGGTGTGGTAGCGACACCATAAGCCCGCCAGCAGCAGCGGTCCGCGATCTACCTGGGTGACCAGATAGGGCTGCTTGGCGCGGGGGAGGCGCTTCCAGATATAAAAACCGCTCACCGGCACCAGGCAGCGACGCGCGCGGTAAGCCTCCTGAAACATGCCGCGCTGCGTCAGGGTCTCCGCCCGGGCGCAGTGGGGGGCATTGTCGAGGACGGTCAGCCAGGGGGGGGTCAACCCCCAGAACAACGACTGTAGACAGGGGGTGCCCTCAACCGCGCGGATTGCCGATACCGGCTGTCGCGGTGCCACGTTGGGAGACTCAAGCAAAGGTTCAGTCATCTTCAGGCGTGGGAGTAGGCGGGCAAGAGGCAGTTTCTGCACGTGTAAACGCCCGGCCATGCCGTTCTCCTTTTACGCTAACGCGTTGTCTTTACCCGGTAAGGGGCCTTTACGCATGAAATGTCGCGGTTTAGAGTCGAAAACAGTGTTCGATGTGGGGTATCCTATAGTATCCCTTGTTCACGCTAAAGCGCGATGAGGCAATCTTCCTGTTTGCCGTTTACCTTAAGAGATCGCCATGGCCCGCCCCAGACAGCACGCGCCCGATGCCCTACACGCGCAGGTTATGCAAGCTTGCGATGAATGGCTGGCTGAGCAGCCCATTCATGGTCTATCGCTGCGTGCCCTGGCCCGAGAGGTCGGCTGCGCGCCCAGCACGCTGCTGAAACTCTATGGCAGCTTCAACATTCTGCTGCAACACGTCAATGTTGAGACGCTGGCTCGTCTGCAGCTGACCATTTCCAGCCTGGCGTCCGACGAACCCGAGCCGTGGCTGCGGGCACTCGCCAACGCCTATTGGCGATTCGCCGAGCAGGACTGCTATCGCTGGCAGTTGCTGTTTGACCATCCGCTGGCCCAGGAAGGCGAGTTGGATCAGCGCCAGAGCCAATTGATTGAAGCCCTGTTTACCCAGGTGGAAACCTCCCTCAAGCGTTATCAGCCGGCGCTGGATGACGCCGAAGCCCGGCGGTTGGGGCGCACCCTTTGGGGGAGTGTACACGGCCTGGTCCAGTTGGGCCTGAATGAGCGCCTTGGTTACTGGCAGGGGCATCAGCTCAAGGTGGACGAGCTGCTTGACCAGCTGTTGAGCACTATTCTTGCAGGGCTGCGCCATCGAGGGCAAGGCGCGGAATGAGTCTGGTAAAGCCAGTGCGCCACCTGTTGCGCGGCGGTATTTTCCTGGCCATGCGGCTTTGCTATCGCCTGAGCGTTCGTGGGCGTTGCCATATTCCCAAACAAGGCCCCGCGCTGGTGGTATGCAACCATGTCAGCTTCATGGATGCGCTGGTGCTGGGCGGTGGCAGTCCGCGCCCCTTGCGCTTCGTCATGGACCAGCCAATCTTCGACTCGCCCTGGCTCAAGTGGTGGTTTCAACTGGTCGGTGCGATTCCGATCGAATCAGAACGCCGCAGCCCCGGCGGGCTTCGCCGCTCGCTGGATGATGTCAGCCAGGCATTGCGGCATGGCGAGGTGGTCATGGTGTTTCCCGAAGGGCGGCTGACGCCCGACGGCGAGATTCATGCCTTTCGGCGCGGACTCGAGGCGATTCTGATGCGCGATAGTGTCCCTGTGGTGCCTGCCGCGCTTGCCGGGCTGTGGGGGTCCTGGACGTCACACTATGACGGCAAGGCGCTGAAGAAATGGCCCAGGCGCTTCCGCGCGCCGGTAAGCCTTCGCTTCGGCGACCCTATCAATCCGCGTGAAACCGGCGGCCTGGCGCTGCGTCGCTACCTGGAGCAGCAGGTGCGCCATCTGAAGGCGGAAGCCGATCAGGATATTAGTGATTGAGCCCGGCGCGGGCGGCCTTCCAGCAGCGCGCTGAGGTGATCAGGTTTTCCCGAATATCCAGAATTTCCATCCGCGTGTTGCCGATCTGCAGGCAGGCGGGCCCCTCCGGAAACCCTTCCAGATGCTCGAGAATCAACCCGTTCAGGGTTTTTGGCCCGTCGGTGGGCAGCTGCCAGCCAAGCATCTTGTTGATGTCGCGAATGGTCGCCGTGCCTTCGATGACATGGCTGCCGTCGGCCTGCTGATGTATCTCGTCGTCCTCGGACACGTCGGTGGTAAACTCCCCGACAATCTCCTCGAGAATATCCTCCAGCGTCACCAGCCCCTCAACGTCGCCGTATTCGTCGACCACAATGCCAATGCGGCGTTTCTGTTTCTGGAAGTTGAGCAGTTGGGTATGTAGCGGCGTGGACTCGGGAATAAAGTAGGGTTCCCGTGCCTCCTGGACGATCGACGCCTTGGTCACTTCGCTGCGCGACAGAAAACGGGCCGCGTTGCGCAGGTGAAGCATGCCGATAATGTTATTGATGTCGCCTTTGTAAACCGGCAGCCGGGTGTGCTGACTGGTGCGTATCTGCGCCAGGATATCTTCGAGCGAGTCGTCCAGGTCGATGCCCAGCACTTCGTGGCGGGGTACCATGATGTCGTTAACGGTGACGTTTTCGAGATCGAGGATCGACAGCAGCATGGCCCGGTGGCGGTAGGGGATCAGCGTGCCGGCTTCATGCACGACGGTGCGTAACTCGTCCCGGGTCAGGCTGTCGCCGCCGTTTTCAACGCTTTTGACACCGATCAGTCGCAGCAAGCCATTGGACAGCACGTTAACTAGCCATACCAGCGGATAAAGCAGCTTGAGCAGCGGTTCGAGGGCGTAGGAGCTTGGGTAGGCGATGCGCTCGGGTTTGATTGCCGCGTAGGTCTTGGGCGTCACTTCTGAAAGAATCAGGATCGTGATCGTCAGCAGCGCGGTGGAGATGGCCGGCCCCGAGACATCGCCGAAAAAATGGATGGCGATAATGGTGGCGATGGACGCGGCGAGGTTGTTGACGAAATTATTGCCGATCAGGATGACGCCGATCAGGCGGTCGGGGCGCGCCAGCAGACGCATGACCCGTTTGGCGCGTCGGTCACCGCTATTAGCACTGTGGCTGAGCCGATAGCGATTAATCGACATCATGCCGGTTTCAGAGCTTGAGAAAAAGGCGGAGAGGGCAATTAGAAGGGCCAGCAGGCCAAAGAGTAATCCCAGGGGGAAGTCATCGCTCAAGTCGGAAATTCCTTTACGCCGTGTTCAGCTCGATTTGTAAGAGGTTGTCACAGGAGTGTCAACACATCACCGTGTCTGCAAGCTTAGCGGTTAAGTACCACTTCAAGCACGAATTTGCTGCCAAAATAGGCCAGTATCAGCAGTGCACAGCCGCCGAGGGTCCAGCGAACCGCGCGCATGCCGCGCCAGCCAAAGCGATAGCGGCCAATCAAAAGCGTGGTGAAAATCACCCAGGCGAGAAGCGACAGCACGGTTTTGTGCGCCAGGTGCTGGGCAAAAAAGTTATCCAGAAATAGCAACCCGCTGATGATCGATAGCGTCAGCAGCACGATGCCGGCCCAGACGAGCTCGAAGAGCACCCGCTCCATGGTGGTAAGCGGGGGGAGTGACTGAACGATGCCGCGAATATGGTGGTGGCGCAGCGCCTGATTCTGCAGGCCTACCAGCACCGCCTGAACGGCGGCAATGGCGAGGACCGCAAAGGCCAGCGCCGAGCTGATCGCGTGCATCAGAATGCCCGGCGTCAGCCCGCCGTGACCGCCCTGGCTGGGCAGCCAGGTAGCCGTGATCAGAGCAATCCCGGCAAGCGGGAATAGCGCGATCCCCGCGTTCAGCACCGGCTTGAACAGGCTGGCGATCAATACCACATTGACGGCGACGGCCATGAGCAGCGTGGCGCTGGTGGCAAAGCCAGGTAACAGGCCGGGCGTTTGGCCGACCAGCGTTACGACCACTGGGATATGCAGCAGCAGACCCAGAGCGGCGACAATGCGCACCATGCCCTGACGGGGCGGGACGCGCCGGAACAGCGTCATGCCCTGCCAGATGGCGGCGGCGACGTACAGAACAAAGGCGATAGTGGCGAAAGGGAGCGCCTGCATGATGCTATCCGTGCGCCTTGCAGCGCGTCGTAATGAAAGTGGTGGTGAACGTGATCATTGAATACGGCGAACCGATTCCCATCTACTATAACGAATCCTTACAGTGACGCACAGCCATCTACACCTCGAGCCCCATGGAGACTCACGCGGCGAGCGCGTATAATCTTTCCCACATCAGTCCAGCGGCGGTCACGCCCGGCGACAGCGACGGAGGCAGAGAGGCCCCATGTTTTCGAATCTCAGTGAGCGTCTTTCCCAGACGTTAAAATCGATCAAAGGTCAGGCGCGCCTGACCGAAGACAACGTTAAAGATACCCTGCGTGAAGTCCGCCGTGCGCTGCTCGAAGCTGACGTAGCGCTCCCCGTGGTCAAGGACTTTGTCGAACGGGTACGCGAGCGTGCCGTGGGTCAGGAGGTGTCAAAAAGCCTCTCGCCCGGGCAGCAGTTCATTAAGATCGTCCAGCAAGAGCTGGAAGCCACCATGGGCGAGGCCAACGAAGGCCTGACGCTGAAGAGCTCGCCTGCCGTGGTGTTGATGGCGGGTTTGCAGGGGGCGGGTAAAACCACCTCGGTGGCCAAGCTGGCCCGCTATCTGCGCGAGCGCGAAAAGAAAAAGGTCCTCGTCGTCTCGGCAGACGTTTACCGCCCTGCGGCGATCGATCAGTTGGAAACCCTGGCGAAAGAAGTTGAGGTGGATTTCTTCCCCTCGCGCTCCGATCAGGCCCCGGTGGCGATTGCCGAAGCGGCGATCAAGCACGCCAAGATTCAGTTTCACGACGTCGTATTGATCGATACCGCCGGCCGTCTGGCGATCGACGAAGCCATGATGGCGGAAATCCAGGCGCTGCATAAAGCCGTCACGCCGGATGAAACCCTGTTCGTCGTCGACGCTATGACCGGCCAGGATGCCGTCAATACGGCCAAGGCCTTCCACGATGCGCTACCGCTGACCGGGGTGATTCTAACCAAGGCCGACGGTGATGCGCGCGGTGGTGCTGCGCTTTCCGTGCGTCATATCACCGGCAAGCCGATCAAGTTCATGGGCGTGGGTGAGAAAGTGGATGCCCTTGAGCCCTTCCACCCTGACCGGGTTGCCTCGCGGATTCTGGGCATGGGCGACATGCTCTCGCTGATCGAAGAAGCCGAGCGCACGGTGGACAAGTCCAAAGCCGAGCAGTTGGCCAAGAAGGTCAAGAAAGGCGACGGCTTTGATCTGGAAGATTTCCGCGAGCAGCTCCAGCAGCTCAAGAAAATGGGCGGCATGGGCGGCCTGCTCGGCAAGCTGCCGGGCATGGGGCAGATGGCGGACATGGCCCAGGGCCCGGGGCCCGAGAAAGAACTCGGCAAGCTCGAAGCGCTGATCAACTCCATGACCCCCAAGGAGCGCCACAAGCCCGAGATCATCAACGGCTCGCGCAAGCGCCGCATTGCGGCGGGTGCGGGTCTGCAGGTGCCAGACCTCAATCGTCTGCTCAAGCAGCACAAGCAGATGCAGAAAATGATGAAGAAAGCCGGCAAGAAGGGCGGTATGCAAAAAATGATGCGCGGCATGTCCGGCATGATGGGCGGCGGCGGTGGTCCCGGCGGCCCGGGTGGCCCAGGCGGTATGGGGGGCATGGGCGGCCCCGGCGGTATGCCCTGGCGCTGAATGGCGTCGCCGGCGTTTGGCGAGCTTGACGGCCTGACAGTTTTCTGGCGGCCAGGCTTTCCAAGCCGCGCGCATTTGCGTAGAATGCGGCCTCTTCGTGCGTGGGTGTTGGCTCTAAAGCGTCAAATGCCTGCCATGGAGGCCTTTATATAGTATGAAGAGTGTCTCCGGTAGCGAAACCGCTAACCCCACTCTCGTAACCTCAACCGAAGGATAGTTATCGTATGGTTACCATTCGTTTGGCACGTGGTGGCGCCAAGAAGCGTCCCTTTTACCACCTGACCGTGACCGACTCACGCAACGCCCGCGATGGTCGTTTCATTGAGCGTATCGGTTTCTTCAACCCGGTTGCCCGTGGTCAGGAAGAACGTCTGCGCGTTGATCTGGACCGCGTCGTACACTGGCAGAGCCAGGGTGCCCAGCTGTCGGGTCGCGTTGCTGAGCTGGTAAAAGAAGCGCGTAAGCAGGCCTGAGCCTGTTCGCGATGAAGCAAGTGCTGTTGTATGTTGGGGTCGTCGATGACGCGTTTTGAAACAAGCCAAACTGACGACACACACGTGGTGCTAGGCAAGCTGACAAGCCCTCACGGGGTGAAAGGCTGGCTGAAGGTATATTCCTATACCAGCCCCATGGACAGCATTCTGGAATACCCCGAATGGTGGGTGCGCCAAGGTGAAAGCCTGACGCAAATGGCCATTGTTCAGGGCCGTCGGCAAGGTAAAGGCCTTGTGGTGCAGCTGAAAGGTGTTGATGACCGTGACGCGGCCGAAGCGTTGGCCCAGGCGGACATCCTGATGCCCAAAGCCGCCCTGCCAGAGCTTTCCGACGACGAGTATTATTGGCATGAGCTTGAAGGCCTGGCGGTGTTTACGCAGGCCGGCGAACGGTTGGGGCAGGTCAGCTACCTGTTCGAAACCGGCGCCAACGATGTCATGGTGGTGCGCGGCGATGTCGAGTCGATCGACAAGCGCGAGCGACTGCTGCCGTTTCTGCCGGACGACGTCATTGTCGAAGTCAGCCTTGAAGATGGCCGCATGGTCGTTGACTGGGATCCTGAATTTTGAACGGTGAAGACGTGCCGGAGAGCGGAAGCGAAGGCGCCCACCCCGCGATGTGGATTGGTGTGGTATCGCTGTTTCCCGAAATGTTCGATGCCCTTACCCAGCAAGGGGTGGTGGGTCGAGCCATCGAAAAGCAGCGCATTGCATTGGCGTTCTGGAATCCGCGGGATTACGCCACCGACCGCCATCGCAGCGTTGATGACCGCCCTTATGGCGGAGGCCCCGGCATGTTGATGAAAGTCGACACGCTCCGCGCCGCGATTCATGATGCCCGCCGCGAGGCGCATCACGCGACCGGCCAGGTGCCTACCGTGATCTACCTGTCGCCCCAGGGGCGCAAGTTGGATCAGCAGGGCGTCAGGACGCTGGCCTCCAAAGGTCCTCTGGTCGTTGTGGCAGGGCGCTATGAAGGCATCGATGAGCGGGTAGTGGAAAGTGACATCGATGAAGAATGGTCGATTGGTGACTATGTGCTAAGCGGCGGTGAGCTGCCGGCCATGGTGCTGATCGATGCGGCGGCAAGGCTGGTTCCCGGGGTATTGGGGCATCAGGACTCCGCCATCGAAGACTCGTTTAACGATGGGTTGCTGGACTGCCCGCACTACACCCGTCCAGAAGTGATCGACGGGCGTCAGGTGCCGGAGGTGCTGCTGAGCGGCAATCATGCTGCGATTGAGCGCTGGCGGTTGAAGCAATCATTGGGCCGGACATGGCAGCGGCGTCCCGACTTATTGGAAGGACGCACGCTAGAAGCCGAGCAGCAACGGCTGCTGAACGAGTTTATCGAGGAATACGCCCTGTCCACTCGACAGGCCGGGGCGGCGGTGCAGGGCGACAAAGGCGATTAGCCTGCGCACCTGTGTCACCCATAACGACTCCCGCGCCGCTCGTGCTGAGCGCCGGGATCACGGCGACCGCCTTCCATGACTGAGCGGTTTAGCCACCATGTTATTTAGGAGCAAGACGATGAGCAGTAAAAACAAAGTGATCCAGGCGCTCGAGACCGAGCAAATGTCCAAAGAGGTGCCGAACTTTGCACCGGGCGACACCATCGTCGTTCAGGTGAAAGTAAAAGAAGGCAACCGTGAACGTCTCCAGGCGTTTGAAGGCGTGGTGATCGGCAAGCGTAATCGCGGTCTGAACTCCGCTTTCACCGTGCGTAAAATTTCCCATGGTGTCGGCGTCGAGCGTACTTTCCAGACCTACAGCCCGCTGGTCGACTCGATCGAAGTCAAGCGTCGCGGTGACGTGCGCCAGGCCAAGCTTTACTACCTGCGCGAGCGCAGCGGCAAGTCTGCACGTATCAAGGAAAAGCTGGCCTAAGGCGAGCCTTTTCCACAGGCGCTTGCGCCTGGGTAGCGAAACCCCGTCACCGCTCAGCGGGGCGGGGTTTTGTTTATCTACCAGATGAATCATCCTAACGGGCGGCTTGCGTATGCGTGTCATTGATGCTTTTTTGGATGCCCTGTGGCTTGAGCGCGGGGCCAGTGAGCATACGCTAGCGGCTTACCGGCGCGACCTGAACGCCTGGCAGCAACACCTGGAGGCGCACGAGGAGTCACTGCTGTCGCCTTCATCAGGACGTCTGGACGCCTGGTTTACCAGCCGCCGTGAAGCGGGCTATCAGGTGCGCAGCAATGCACGGTTGTTGTCGAGCCTGCGCAGTTTTTACCGCTGGGCGCGCGCGCAGGGGCATGTCGCCAGTGATCCGCTCGCCGATGTGCGCCTGCCGCGCGTGCAGCCCGGCCTGCCCAATACCCTCGAGGAAGACGAGGTGGAGCGATTGCTGCAGGCCCCGGCGCTGGATACCCCACTCGGGGTGCGCGATCGCACCATGCTGGAGCTGCTCTACGCCTGCGGGTTGCGGGTGTCGGAGCTGGTGGGGCTCACCGGCGATGCGGTGAACCTGCGCCAGGGTGTGGTCCGGGTGCGCGGGAAAGGCGACAAGGATCGGCTGGTACCCATGGGCGAGGAAGCGGCCGATTGGCTGGCCCACTATATGAAAACGGCGCGGCCCCAACTGATGAAGGACCCCACGCGCCTGGCCCTGTTTCCAGGACGGGGCGACAAAGCAATGACGCGGCAGACCTTCTGGCACCGCATCAAGGTGCATGCCATCACGGCGGGGATCTCGCGGCCGCTGTCGCCGCACACGCTGCGCCATGCGTTTGCCACGCATTTATTGAATCATGGGGCGAATTTACGGGTCGTACAGCTGCTGTTAGGTCACAGCGACCTATCCACCACGCAAATTTACACGCATGTGGCCCAGGCCCGCCTGGAAAGTCTGCATGCCGAACATCACCCAAGAGGTTGAATGCATGATGCGCCGAGGTATAGAAAAAACGACGTCACTGAGCAAGCCGCGTATGCTGATGGGCTGGATGCTTGCCGGTGCGTTGTTGCCCATGACAGTGCACGCGGATAGCGTCACCGATGAGCTCCGAGACTCGTTGCGGGTCAATGGTGAGAAAATGCCGGTCGACGAGGTGCGTGAAACGCCGATGGAAGGCATTTATCATGTTCGCCTGGAAAACGGCGAAACGTTTTACTCAAATGCTGACGGCAGCCATTTTCTGGTTGGCGACCTGTACGAAAACGCCGATAGTGGGCTGGTCAACCTGACCGAGCAATCGCGGAACCAGGAGCGCGCCGAGGCGATTGACGCGATCCCGGAAAGCGAACGGGTGGTATTTCGTGGAGAGGAAACGCCCAAAGCGACGGTCGTAGTGTTCACCGACCCGAGCTGCCCTTACTGCGTGCGGCTGCATGAAACCGTGCCCGAGCTCAACGAGCGGGGTATCGCGGTGCATTACCTGGCGTTCCCGCGCAGCGGCATGAACGCCAACGCCAGCAAGACGCTGCAGCAGGTCTGGTGTGCGGACAACCCAAGCGAAGCCATGTCGCGGGCAAAGCAGGGTGAAACGCTGTCCAATACCGCCAGCTGCGACAACCCGGTCGCCGAGCAGTACGAGCTGGGCCGTCAGCTCGGCGTGCAGGGCACCCCGGCGATTATCCTGCCCGACGGGCAGTTGGTGCCTGGGTTTGTACCGCCGGACCGGATGATGGAAATGCTGGAACTGGACGACGCCTAGAATCAACAGCCATGGGCTGATTGATCAACCATTATCACGCTGAGACACTGCACCGACGGGTGCACAACATGAAAGGGGAAGTATTTTGAAACCGGTAAGAGTAGGCATTTGTGGGCTGGGTACCGTCGGTGGCGGTACGTTCAACGTGCTGACGCGCAACGCTGACGATATTGCACGTCGTGCGGGCCGTCCGATTGTGATTGAGCAGGTGGCCCACCGCAGTATTCACCCCGATTGCGACATTACCGGTATCAATGCCACCACGGATGTCTTCGAGGTGGCCACCAACCCCAACGTCGACGTACTGGTCGAGCTGATCGGCGGCTATGATACGGCCCGCGAGCTGGTGCTCACCGCGATTGCCAACGGCAAGCACGTGGTCACCGCCAACAAGGCGCTGATCGCGGTGCACGGCAACGAAATTTTCAAGGCCGCTCACGAGAAAGGCGTGATCGTGGCGTTCGAAGCCGCCGTGGCCGGGGGGATTCCGGTGATCAAGTCGCTGCGCGAAGGCCTTGGGGCCAACCGTATCGAATGGGTCGCGGGCATCATCAACGGCACCGGCAACTACATCCTGACCCACATGCGTGACGAAGGCCGGGCCTTTGAAGACGTGCTCGCCGAAGCTCAGGCGCTGGGCTACGCCGAGTCTGACCCCACTTTTGACGTGGAAGGCATCGACGCCGCCCACAAGCTGACGATTCTTGCCTCGATCGCCTATGGCGTACCGCTGCAGTTCGAGAAGGCCTTCACCGAAGGTATCTCGCGGATTACCGCCGAAGACGTCGAACAGGCGGATAATCTGGGCTACGTGATCAAGCACCTGGGGATTTCCAAGCGCACCGAAAATGGCCTGGAGCTTCGCGTTCACCCGACGCTGATTCCCAAAGAGCGCCTGCTGGCCAACGTTCACGGCGTCAAGAATGCCATCGCCGTGATGGGCGATGCCGTCGGCCCGACACTTTACTACGGTGCCGGCGCCGGCGCTGAGCCGACGGCTTCGGCCGTGGTGGCCGACATACTCGATGTGGCGCGCGACATTGCCACCGACCACCACTACCGGGTGCCTTACCTGGCGTTCAGCGGCATCGACGAAGACGTCAGCCAACTGCCGATCATGCCGATGGAAGATATCACCACGGCCTATTATCTGCGCCTGCTGGCGGTCGACCGCCCGGGCGTGTTGGCCCGCGTGGCGACAATTCTTGCCGAACAGGGCATGTCCATCGAGGCGCTGATTCAGAAAGAAGCCACCGAAGGCGAGCTGGTGCCGATCATCCTGCTGACCCATCGCACCAAGGAGAAGCAGATGAACGAAGCGATCCGCGAAATCGAAGCCATGGCGGATATCGCCGGCCCAGTAACCCGCATTCGTGTGGAAAGTCTGGACGAAGGGGAGTAATCAACCGCATGCGCTATATCAGCACGCGTGGGCAAGCGCCTGCGCTCTCCTTTGAAGAGGTGGTGTTGACCGGCATGGCCAGCGACGGCGGGCTTTACGTGCCGGAAACGCTGCCTTCGTTTTCGCAGGCAGACCTGGCCGACATGGCCGGGCTCTCCTATGCGGAGATTGCCTTTCGGGTGATGAAGCCGTTCGTCAACGGTGAGATCGACGATGATACCTTCCGCCAGATCGTGACGGACGCCTATGCGACGTTCAATCACGACGCCGTGTTGCCGCTCAAGCAGTTGGATGCCAACCATTTTCTGCTCGAGCAGTTCCACGGCCCCACCTTGGCGTTCAAGGATGTCGCACTCCAGCTATTAGGCCGCTTGCTCGATCACTTCCTGAAAAAACGCGGCGAGCGCGCGGTGATCATGGGCGCGACCTCCGGCGATACCGGGTCGGCGGCCATTGAGGGCTGCCGTCACTGCGACAACCTGGACATCTTTATCCTGCACCCGCACAACCGCGTCTCGGAAGTGCAGCGCCGCCAGATGACCTCGGTGCTTGCTAACAACGTCTTCAATATCGCCATTGAAGGCAACTTCGACGACGCCCAGGCGATGGTCAAGGCGAGCTTCGCCAATCAAGACTTTTTGAAAGGCACCCGGCTGGTGGCGGTCAACTCGATCAACTGGGCGCGCATCATGGCCCAGATCGTCTACTACGTAGCCGCGGGCGTGGCGCTGGGCGCGCCGCAGCGCGAAGTCAGCTTCTGCGTGCCGTCGGCCAACTTTGGCAACGTGTTCGCCGGCTACATGGCGTACAAGATGGGTTTGCCGGTGAAGCAGTTCATCATTGCCACCAACGCCAACGACATTCTGCACCGCACCCTGGCCGCCAATGACTTCTCCAAGAAGGAACTGGCCGCCACCCTGGCGCCGTCGATGGACATCGTGGTGTCGTCGAACTTCGAGCGCCTGCTGTTTGATGCCTACGATCAGGATGGCGCCGCGGTGGCGGCACTGCTCGAGCGCTTTCAGCAGGAGCCGACGGCCCTGGCCGACGCACCGCTGGCCAAGCTGCGCGAAAAGTTCGCAAGTCACAGCGTCGACGACGCGACGATCCTGGAAGTCATCCGCGAGGCGCATCACCGCACCGGCGAGCTTCTCGATCCGCATACGGCCACCGGCTACCGGGCGGCTGAGCGTGCGCGAGCCGACACGACCACACCGGTGATTACCCTGGCCACCGCGCATCCGGCCAAGTTTGCCGAAGCGGTGGTGAAAGCGGGTTTCCAGGGAGTGCCGCTGCCCACTCACATGGATGACCTGCTGGAGCGCGAAGAGCGCTATACGGTGTTGCCCGCCGAGCTCGCTGCGGTTCAGCAGTTCGTCGCCGACAACCGGCGCTAGGGCGTATGGTCGATGTGACCAACGCGTCGCCTCACGCCCAGCGCGGTGAGCGGCTGCAGCTCGCCAGCCGTCCCCGCCTTGAGCCTCGTCCGCTGGACGAGGCTGTCTATGTTCGTGCCCAGGCGGAAGGCCTGAATGAGCTTCAGGCACGCCTGCTGGCGTCACGGCTGCCGGGCTATCAGGGCGAACTGGCCCCGCTGGTGTCGCCCAGCCTTCGCTATCTGGCGCATCCGCAGAAGCTTGCCGACGGTCGGCGTGCTGCCGAGCGGATTGCCCAGGCGGTAGCCGAAGGCGAGTCGATCGGCATCCTGACCGATTACGACGTGGACGGCATCACCTCCCACGTGGTGATCCGGCGCACCCTGGTGGAGCTGTTTGGGGTACCTGAAGCCAAACTGCACAGCCTGATTGGTCACCGTATTCACGATGGCTACGGGATCAGTCTGCCGCTGGTGGAGCGCACCCTGGCGCTCAAACCGCTGCCGACTCTGGTGATCACCGCCGACTGCGGCAGCTCGGACGAGCCGCGTATCGCCCGCCTGAAAGCCGCAGGCATCGACGTGGTGGTCAGCGACCACCACGCGTTGCCGCTTGAAGGGCCGCCGCCTTCCGCCTACGCCTGCGTCAACCCAACGCGGGAGGACTGCGACTACCCGGATAACACCATCGCCGGGTGCATGGTGGCGTGGCTGCTTATGTCGCTTGCGCGCGGTGTGTTGATCGAGTGGGGGGCGCTTTCCGAGTCCACGCCCAAGCTGTCGCCCTGGCTTTCCTATGTAGCGCTGGGCACGGTCGCCGACTGCGTATCGCTGGGCGGCAGCCCCGCCAACCGCGCCGTGGTCAGCTACGGCCTGACGCTGATCAATCGCATGGACGCCGCCTGCTGGCGAGCCATGGCCACGCGTCTGGGCGCCGACAGCGTGCCGTTCAACGCCGAAACCCTGGCCTTTCAGATGGGGCCACGGATCAATGCCCGCTCGCGGCTGGACGACCCCTACGCGGCGCTGCACTTCATGCTCGCCGAAAGCGACGGTGTCGCCAGCCGCCAGCTCGACGTGCTCGACCAGGATAACCAGTCCCGTAAAGCTATCGAGGCGGACATGGCCGAGGAAGCGCGACGCCTCGCCGTCAGCGCACTGAACGCCGATGAGCCGGCGGTGGTGGTGCTGCTGGAAGACGGTCATCCCGGCGTGCAGGGCATCGTTGCCTCACGCCTGGTTCAGGCCTACGGCCGCCCGGCGCTGGTGCTGACTCGGGCGGCCGCTCCCAATATGCTGACCGGCTCCGGGCGCTCGGTGGATGGCCTACACCTGCGCGATGCCCTGCAACGGACCTTCGAGCTCGCCCCTGAAGCGCTGCCGCGCTTTGGTGGACACAGTGGCGCCGCGGGCGTGGGCGTGCCACGCGAGCAGCTTGACGCCTTCAAGGCGGCTTTTCTGCAGGCGGTGGGTGAGCAGTTGGAAGGGCGTGTGCTGTATCCCCGCCTCTGGACCGACGGCGAGCTTTCCACGGCTCAGCTGTCGCTTTCAACGCTTGGCGATATCGAGGCGCTGGGCCCTTATGGCCGCGAGTTCGACCCACCACTGTTTGAAGGGCGCTTTATCGTCGAGGCCCTACGCCCGGTAGGCGCCGAAGGCGCGCACCTGATGATGGAGCTTTCCATGGGCGCGGTGACCTGCAAGGCCATCTGGTTCCGTGCACTGACCCCCGGCGAGCTGCCCGCCTTCAGCGTCGGCGATACGCTGCACTGCGCCTACAAGCTGAACCGCAATCGCTGGCGGGGGCGCGAAACGCTGCAGCTGATGGTGGAGCACGCTAGCCCCGTTTGACCCGCTCGGCTATCCTCGCGTCCTTGGCGGCGTTGACGGCCGCTCGGCTCATTCTAAAAAAGGGACGCCGCTATGCGCATGGAAGACCTGCCTACCGACCCTCATAAACCCTATGAGGATGTCATGGCGATGCTGTTGGGCACGCTATTTGTCGCGCTTGGGGTGACCTTTTACACCCACGCCGTACTACTGACCGGCAGTACCGCTGGGCTGGCGCTGCTACTCAGCTATGTGACGAGCAGTGTCACCGGGTGGGGCTTCGGGGTGTGGTTTTTTGTCATCAACCTGCCGTTTTATTACCTGGCGATCAAGCGCATGGGGTGGAGCTTTACTCTGCGCACCTTCGTGGCGATTGGACTGGTGTCACTGTTTTCCGAATTGACCCAGGGGTGGGTACAGTTTGCCGCCGTGCCGTCGCTTTATGCTGCGCTAATGGGCGGCGCGCTGATGGGCATCGGCATGCTGATGCTGTTTCGCCACCGCACCAGCCTCGGCGGCGTCAATATCCTGGCGCTTTACCTCCAGGAGAAGCACGGCCTGCGCGCAGGCTATGTGCAGTTGGGTATCGACGGGCTGATTCTCCTGGTGGCCCTCACCCAGCTACCGCTCGACCGTGTGGGCTTCTCGGTGCTGGGCGCGCTGACCCTCAACCTGATTATTGCCCTGAATCATAAGCCAGGGCGCTATATCGGCGTCAGCTAGGCCTTGGCTAAGCCAGCCAGAACCACCACACGATGGCGGCGATCAGGCCAAGGCCGGCGAGATTGACCACTAGGCTCATGAGGTGCCTCCTTTGGCTTGGATGGCGCTGGTTTTCCACAGGCGCAGGCGGTTGGCGTTGCTGACCACGGTGATCGAGGAGAGCGACATTGCCGCCCCTGCAATCATCGGCGAGAGCAGCGTGCCGGTGAGGGGGTAGAGCACCCCGGCGGCGATGGGAATGCACAGCACGTTGTAGCCAAAGGCGCCGACCAGATTTTGCTTGATGTTGCGCAGCGTGGCGCGGCTGATTTCGATGGCATCGGCGACGCCGTGCAGCGACCCGCGCATCAACGTCATGCCCGCGCTTTCAATCGCCACGTCGGTGCCCTGACCAATCGCAAAGCCGACATGGGCGCGGGCCAGCGCCGGGGCGTCGTTGATCCCGTCGCCCACCATGCCGACCACTTCACCTGCCTTTTGGCGACGCTCGATGTCGGCGTGCTTGTCTTCGGGCAGCAGCCCGGCGCGATAATCGTCGATGCCGACCTGGCGGGCAATGGCGGCGGCGGTGTGGGGGTTGTCGCCGGTCAGCATGACCACTTTCAAGCCGTCATCCTGCAGCCGCTTGACGGCTGCCACGGCGTCGCTACGCAGCGGGTCGCTGACGCCAAAGAGCGCCGTCAATTTCCCGTCCAGCGCAAAATACACCAGCGTGCGGGCTTTCTCTTCCAGTTCGCGGGCGTTTTCCTGACGTGCGGAAAGATCGACCCCAGCGTCTTCCATCAGGCGCGCGTTGCCCAGCAGCAGCGACTGGCCGTCGGCGGTTTGCGCTTTGACCCCGCCGCCGGTGACGCTGTCGAAGTCACGGATCTCGAAAGGCGCTGCGTCATGTTCGTCGGCATAGGCCATCAGCGCCGCGGCAAGCGGGTGCTCCGAGCCGCGCTCCAGCGCCGCGATATAGCCCAGAGCCATGGACGTATCCTCGCTCAGCACCTCGGCCTCGGTCACTCTGGGCTTGCCTTCGGTAAGCGTACCGGTCTTATCCACAACAAGCGTGGTCAATTTGCTGGCGGTCTGCAGCGCCTCGCCGTTTCTCACCAGCACGCCGTGCTCGGCGGCCTTGCCCACGCCGATCATGGTGGAAATCGGTGTCGCCAAGCCGAGCGCGCAGGGGCAGGCGATAATTAGTACGGTGGTGGCGGTCACCAGCATGTGAATGACCCGCGGCTCGGCGCCGACATTGAACCAAACCAGAGCCGTGAGTACGGCGATGATCATCACCGAGGGGACAAAAATGCTCGACACCTTGTCGGCCAGTTCGCCGATCGGCGGACGCGAATTTTGCGCGCTGGCCACCTGTTCGGTGATCTGCCCCAGGCGGGTGTCCGACCCCACGCGGGTGGCTTGGTAAACCAGTCCGCCTTTGCCGTTGACCGTGCCTGCGCTGACGTCATCGCCCTGGCCTTTTTTGATGGGGTCGGGTTCGCCGGTCAGCATGGATTCGTCGATGTAGCTGGCGCCTTCGATGACCTCGCCATCCACCGGCAGCCGCTCGCCGGGGCGCACGCGAATGTGATCGCCTTCGCGCACGGCGTCGATCTCAACCTCACGCTCTTCGCCGTCGCGGATCACCCGGGCGGTGCGGCTTTGCAGGTCGAGCAGGCGTTTCAGCGCATCGCTGGTACGCCCGCGCGCGCGCAGCTCCATGGCGTTGCCCAGCAGGATCAGGCCAATCACCATGGCGGAAGCTTCAAAATAGATGCCGTGAGCAACCTCGGGTAGCCATGGGGCAAACAGTACGACCATCATCGAGTAAAGCCAGGCGGTGCCGGTGCCCATGGCCACCAGCGTGTCCATGTTGGCTTGATGGTGCTTGAGGTTTTTCCAGGCGTTGACAAAAAAGTGGCGGCCGGGAAAGGCCAGGATGCCCAGGGTCAAAAGCCCGATGACCAGCCAGAAAACGCGGCCGCCGCCCGCCGGGTGGGGGTGACAAACGAACATGCTGAGCATCAGCGGAACGGCGAGGGCCAGCGACCAAGCACTGCCTTTCAGGCGTCGCTTGTAGTCGCGGGCCTCCTGTTCGGCGCGGGTGGCCTCCGCCTCGCGCATATCGACAATCGGCTCGGCGCCGTAGCCCACCGACGCAACGGCATCGATCAGGGCCTGCTCGTTCGCGTCACCCACTACCTGCGCGGTATGCGTACCGAAATTGACGCTGGCGGTTTCGACCCCTGCCGTACGCTCCAGCGCCTTTTGAACGCTCTTCACGCAGCTGGCGCAGGTCATGCCGCTGATCGCCAGACGATATTGCTGGCGATGCCCCGAGCCTTGAGAACGGACACTTTGCGCGGGCTTATCGTCGGCGTCGTCGGACGGCTCGGCGCTCGGCTCGGCGTCGCTGGACTGCTCACTGGGCGGGTAGCCTGCCCGCTCAAGGGTCTGGTCGAGCGTGGCGTCGTCGAGCGTCGTGGTGACATCCAGGCGCTTTTCCCCCGGAGACCCGACGATGTCGGCGTCGTGATCCTGCTGCTGAATGGCCTCGCGCATGCGCTTGACACAGCCCTGGCAGCTCATGCCGGGAACCGTGCGCGTCAGGGTGTGTTGGTTCATGACGTCTCCTGCTTCTCGGGGAAGCTCTCGATCAGGCGGCACAGGCTATGTCCATCCGGGGTGCCGTCGGGCATGTGCTGCCAGCTTTCAAGCGCCTGCTCCATTCGCTGGGCAAGCGCCTCGAGCTCCTGGATCTGAGCGCGGATTTGTGGCAAGCGGTGGGCCAGCAGGTCACGGACCAGCGGGCAGGGCGAGTCTCCCTGGTCGGCATGGGCGAGGATGTCGCGAATCTCGGCGACGCTAAAGCCCAGTTTGCGCGCGCGCTGGATGAAGTGCAGCCGCTCAAGGTCGGTGGCAGAGAACAGCTGGTAGCCATTGTCAGGATGGCGTGAGGGAGCCAGCAGTCGCTCCCGGGTGTAATGGCGCACCGTTTCAGGGGTCACGCCGCCTCGTTTAGCCAGTTCGCTGACTTTCATTGTGGGCTCCCAGGGCATGTTTTCAGTGATAGAAAGAGTCTAAAACCTATGGGTAACACAAAGGTCAAGAGGAAAGTCAAAAATGCCTCGAGAGACATAAAACAATGATTTAAAACGAGCGTGCGACTAATGTATAAGGTAAAAATAAAATAAAACGCTCGTTTGCTCTTGAACGAACGGGTGTTTTGGGCCAAAACTGGCATGTACAAAAAAAGTATGACGGGTGACGCCATCCCGTCGGATCATTGGGAAGAGAGGCCCACTATGCACAATAAATTTAAAAAGCTCGCCCTGGCAGCCGCCGTTGCCGCCGCCGCTTTCGCCAGCCAAGCCCAAGCAGGTGGGTATCAAATCAATGAGCAAAGCGTCAGCGGTCAGGGCTATGGCCACGCGGGCCGCAGCTCCAACGTGGAAGACGCAACCATCGTGTACGGCAACCCGGCGGGTATGTCGTTTTTGGATCGCGCACAAATTTCGGCGGGTGGCACGTACCTGAACGTGAATAGTGAGATTTCTAATGTGCAAGCTAATCGCACGTTGGATTCAGGCTTAGCTCAAGGGGGAGCTCCGACCGGTGCGCAGGTGCCTGTGGGCGAAGTCCCAGGTGGCAATGAGGGCGATATGGTGCCAGGGTCGCTCATTCCGTATGCGTTTTATGCCCACCCGGTCAATGAAAAACTAGCCTTTGGCTTTGGTGTGTACGCGCCGTTCGGCTCCAAGACCGATTACGAAGATGACTTCCAAGGCCGCTACTTTGGTAACTATACCGAAGTCACGGTGGCGAGCGCCCAGCCTACCGTCTCTTATCGGTTTAATGACCAATGGTCAGTGGGGGCCGGGGTCACTTATAACCAGGTTGAGGGTGAGCTGCACCGTCAGGTGCCAAGTGAGCAAACATATAACCCAGATGCCGACATCGACTCTCGCGTGGACGGCGATGATGATGCCTGGGGATACAATTTAGGTGTTATCTATCAGCCAGCACCTGAAACGACTTTAGGCTTAACGTATCGCTCAAAGGTTGATTATGAGCTAGAAGGCGATTTCAGCGCTACCGATCCTATGGGCAATGTAGTGCAGTCAGATTCAGCCAATCTGGACTTGACCACGCCTGAAACGGTCAACTTCTCGCTGACGCAGCAGATGAGTGATCGCTTGAAGTTGATGTTTGGGGCATCTTGGGTGCGTTGGAGCCAGTTTGAAGAGATTTCGGTAACCGGTAGCCAGGGCAACGAAATCACCAACGAGCAGCAAAACTACTCTAACGCCTGGGCCTTCGCCACGGGTGGTGAGTATCAGTTGACCCCGACGCTCGCTCTGCGTGCAGGGGTAACGCTGGACAATACGCCGAGCAATGATAACGACCGAAGCGTTCGTATCCCTTCGGACGACCGCCGCATCTTCTCACTAGGTGCCGGATGGACGCCCATGCCTGATCTAACGCTAGACCTTGCTTACTCCTATTTAACCGAACGTGGCACTTTTGTGGACCAAGAGCGTGATGACTCGCTAAATGGGGCAGGTGGCGCAACCTACTCAGCCGACTACAAAAACGAAGCCCACGGCTTCGGTGCTCAGCTGACCTATCGCTTCTAAGGCGTCAGCTAACAGTAGCGACCCAAACCCGGCTTCGGCCGGGTTTTTTTTGCGCCAGAGCTAAAGTCTGCGGGATGGATGCGGTAGACGCGGGCTTTCGTTACAATACGCGTCACAGAATCTCGCCGCTGGGGTGGTAAGTGCTGATAGAGCGCTTATCACCGCAGCGGCGCGTGTTTCTTTTGAAACGCGCTTTACTGAACTTGTTTTTCACTGACGAAGGCCAGGGCACTCCATGTTGGAAACTAATCCGATTCATCTCCAGATCAAGGACCTGTCTGAACGGACAGAGGTTCTTAGGGGGTATCTTTGACTACGCCGAGAAGAAAGATCGGCTAGAAGAGGTGACCCGCGAGCTTGAGGATCCCAATGTCTGGAACGATCCAGACTACGCACAGAAGCTCGGCAAGGAACGCGCATCCCTCGAGATGATCGTCGCCACCATTGACGACCTCGAGCAGGGCGTGGGCGACAGCCGGGATCTGCTCGAGCTGGCCGAAATGGAAGACGATGAAGGCACCGTCGACGAGGTGCGCAAAGAGCTCGATGGTCTGCAAAAGGCGTTGGAAAAACTCGAGTTCCGTCGCATGTTCTCCGGCGAGATGGACCAGAACAACGCCTACCTGGACATCCAGTCGGGCTCCGGCGGGACCGAAGCGCAGGACTGGGCGAATATCCTGCTGCGCATGTATCTGCGCTGGGCCGAAAGCCATGGTTTCAAGACGGATATCATCGAAATTTCCGCCGGCGACGTGGCGGGGATCAAGTCGGCCTCGCTGCATATCCAGGGCGATTATGCCTTTGGCTGGCTGCGTACCGAAACCGGCGTTCACCGTCTGGTGCGCAAGAGTCCGTTTGACTCCGGCGGTCGCCGGCACACGTCGTTTGCCTCGGTGTTTCTGTCACCGGAAATCGACGACAGCTTCGAGGTCGACATCAACCCCGCCGACCTGCGCGTCGATACCTATCGCTCCAGCGGCGCGGGCGGCCAGCACGTCAACACTACCGATTCGGCGGTGCGGATTACCCACGAGCCCAGCGGCATTGTTGTGGCGTGCCAGAGCCAGCGTAGCCAGCACGCCAACCGCGACTTCGCCATGAAACAGCTGAAGGCGAAGCTGTGGGAACACGAGATGCAAAGGCGCAACGAGGCCAAGCAGCAGGCGGAAGACTCCAAGGCCGATATCGGCTGGGGCAGCCAGATCCGCTCGTACGTGCTCGATGACCAGCGCATCAAGGATCTACGTACCAACGTCCAGTCGAGCAACTGCGAAAAAGTGCTCGATGGCGATCTGGATCAGTTTATCGTCGCCAGTCTCAAGCAAGGTTTGTAATCTTTTCAGGGTTTGATCATTTACAGGGTGCCCGATGGCTAATCAAGACGCGTCTTCCGCAGACAACGAAAATCACCTGATCGCCGAACGGCGTGCCAAGCTTGCCGCGCGTCGCGACAGCGCTGCCGCGCAGGGTAAGAGTGCGTTTCCCAATGACTTTCGCCGCGATAGCTTAACTGTCGAGCTGCACAATGCGCTGGGCGACAAGGACAAGGCCGAGCTCGAGGCGCTGGATCATCACGCCTCGGTGGCGGGGCGTGTCATGCGCCAGCGTGGTCCCTTTATCGTGATTCAGGATGTGGCGGGCCAGATCCAGCTGTATGTCGACAAGAAGGGCCTTCCCGCCGACGTGCTCGACGACATCAAGAGCTGGGACATCGGCGATATCGTCGCCGCCCACGGCCCTGTGCACAAGTCCGGCAAGGGCGACCTGTACGTGATGATGAAAGAGGCTCAGCTGCTGACCAAGAGCCTGCGCCCGCTGCCCGACAAGTTTCACGGCCTGACCGACCAGGAGGCCCGCTACCGCCAGCGTTACGTGGACCTGATCATGAACCCGCAGTCGCGCAAGGTGTTCGAGACTCGCGCGGCGGTGATCAGCTCCATGCGCCGCTTCTTTGAGGCGCGTGGTTTTATGGAAGTTGAAACGCCGATGCTGCAGCCGATTCCCGGCGGCGCGGCGGCGCGGCCATTCGTCACCCACCATAATGCGCTGGATATCGATATGTATCTGCGCATCGCCCCGGAGCTTTACCTCAAGCGTCTGGTGGTCGGTGGTTTCGAAAAAGTTTTTGAAATCAACCGCAATTTCCGCAACGAAGGGCTGTCCACCCGGCACAACCCCGAGTTCACCATGGTCGAGTTCTACTGGGCCTACGCGGATTACAATGACCTGCTGGACATGACTGAAGCGATGCTGCGTACGGCCGCTCAGGAAGTGTTGGGCACCACCACGATTGCGTACCAGGGGGCCAGCTACGATTTCGGTCAGCCGTTCAACCGCCTGACCCTGCGCCAGGCGATACTCGACCACGGCGACGGCATTGCCGACAGCGATCTGGATTCCCTCGACGCCGCCCGTGCAGCGGCGGAAAAACGGGGCATCAAGGTCAAGGACAGCTGGGGGCTGGGCAAACTCCAGACCGAGATATTCGAAGAGGTGGCCGAGCACAAGCTCGACCAGCCCACCTTCATCACCGAGTACCCGGCCGAGGTCAGCCCGTTGGCGCGGCGCAACGATGCCAACCCCTTTGTCACCGACCGCTTTGAGTTCTTTGTCGGCGGGCGTGAAATTGCCAATGGCTTCTCGGAGCTTAACGACGCCGAGGACCAGGCCGAGCGTTTTCGTGAACAGGCCGCCGAGAAAGACGCGGGCGACCTGGAAGCTATGTACTACGATGCCGACTACGTCCGCGCATTGGAGTACGGTTTGCCGCCCACGGCGGGTGAAGGGATCGGTATCGACCGGCTGGTGATGCTGTTCACCGACAGCCCTTCGATTCGCGACGTGCTGTTATTTCCCGCGATGCGCCCCGAGGTAGACTAAACTCACCCAGCCGTACGTTTTGCGGATGAAAAATTGGTAAGGGCGCGATTTAGCGCCCATAATGACCACGTTTCGACGGCGAGGAGAATCCCATGAAACTGCTTAATCGCTCTGCCCTGAGCGTCAGGCCGACCCAGCCCTTTGTGGACTGGATCAATGCGCTCGAACCCACCATGGGAGACGACGACCTGACCCTGGACGACGTCGAACGTGAGAGCACGGTATATCTCATCCCGGAGATGGATACCCCCGAAGCGCTGGAGACCTTTGTCCGCGAACGTCATCTGGAAATCCTGGAGACCGAGCTGCGCGCCTGGGAAGAGGATGAACGCCAGTGGCCCGAGAAACTCGACTGGTCACTGTTTCAGACGTTTCTGCGCATCGAACATAGCTACCTCGCTATCGACCTTGATGATGATACGGCCCTCGAAATATCCGACGTCGACGACGCCCTGCTGCTCGATAACGAACAGGACTAGGAGCCTGTCTGACTTAACACTGATCTACTGCGAATCCCGTATTTTGGCCAACTTTATTCGATCGATTTCGTTAAATAGCGTGCTATTCGCCTCAATCGATAGATAAATTTGGCTCAAAATCCGTGCTTCTCGCGACGATCGGCCAAGCCAGACAGGCTCCTAGCAGTCGCCGTCTTGGCGTCAGCGTATCGTGAAACCGGCTTTGGCCGGTTTCGCTGTTTCAATGGGGGTTGTTTAGGAACTCACCTGCATGCGATTGTTTGAAACCCGACCCGGTGATGATGGCCTGCCAGGACCCGAACGCGCCCTGGCCGTGCTGGCGCTGGTGACCGGTACGCTGATGGCGGTGGTCGACACCACCATGATCAATCTGGCTCTGCCCACCATTGCCGCTGACCTGGACGTGTCGCCCTCCCGGGCGGTGTGGATCACCAACGTGTTTCAGGTGGTATGCGCCGCGTTTTTGCTGGTGTTCGCCGGCATCAGCGAGCTGGTGACCCGGCGGCGGCTGTACCTCATGGGACTGGCCACCTTTGTCATGGCCGCGCTGGGGGCGGCGCTGGCGCGCAACCTGGAGACGCTGCTGGTGTTTCGCGCGCTGCAGGGCCTGGGCGCTGCGGCAACGCTATCCATCGGGCCGTCGCTGTATCGGGCGATTTTTCCCTCGCGCTTGCTGGGCAGTGCTTTGGGGCTCAGTGCCCTGGTGGTGGCCGGTGGCTACGCGGCTGGCCCCACGCTCAGCGGCGTGATTCTCTCGTTTGCCGACTGGCCCTGGCTGTTTGCGCTGAATGTGCCGTTGGGCGTGTGTTCGCTGTGGCTTGCCCGTCGTGCGCTCCCCCGGGATACGCCGCGCCAGGGCGGGTTCGATGTGCTGGGTGCGCTTTACTCGATGACGATGCTGGCGAGCTTTTTTCTGGCCACGGATGCCGTGGGACATGCGGCGCCGCTGTGGCAGAGCGGCGGCTGGGGCGTGCTGGCGGTGCTGGCCTGCACGCTGTTTATCAAACGCCAGCGCCGGGCGCCTTACCCCTTGCTGCCGCTCAGCGTATTCGATGAGAAGCGCTTTACCCTGGCGGTCTCGGCCTCGGGGCTTGCCTTTATCGGCCAGGGGCTGACGTTTGTTGCCCTGTCGTTCTTCTATCAGGAGCAGATGGGCTTTTCACCCCTGGAAACCGCCTGGCTGTTCACGCCCTGGCCGCTGGCCATCATGCTGGTGGGGCCACTGGCGGGGCGACTGGCCGACCGCATCAACCCAAGCGTGCTGTCCAGTATGGGCCTGGTGCTGCTGATCATCGGCCTGATTGCACTGGCGCTGGTGGATGAGTCCACGGGCGTTACCGGCAGTCTTTGGCGCACTGCGCTGTGCGGCATCGGCTTTGGCCTCTTCCAGCCACCCAACAACCGCGAAATGATGGGCAGCCTGCCGCCCGAGCGCAGCGCCAATGTATCCGGGGTGATGAGCACCACGCGCACGGTGGGCCAATCGGTGGGGGTGGCGCTGGTCGGGGCCTCACTGGCCCTGGGGCTTCCCGTGCAGGTAACGCTGTGGCTGGGCGCCGGGACCACGCTGCTGGCACTGCTGGCGAGCCTTTCCCGGGTATCGCTTGCACAGCGCGCGCTGGTTGCGCGTCGGGCATCGTCTGGCGGCCAGTAAGCGCGTACAATGGAAGGGTTTCCGACCTAAGGAGAGCTTCCATGACGCTGCAGACACAGATAGAGCAGAAGTTATCGGCGCTCGCGCCCGACGTGCTGCAGGTAGAAAATGAAAGCCATATGCACAACGTGCCCGCGAACGCCGAAACGCATTTCAAGGTAACCATGGTGAGCGATAGCTTTGACGGCCTGATGCCGGTCAAGCGCCACCAGAAAATCTATGCACTGCTGGCCGACGAACTGTCGGGTCCGGTACACGCGCTGGCGCTTCATCTATATACCCCCCACGAATGGGAAGTGCGCGGTGGCACGCGCCCTGACTCGCCCAACTGTCGAGGGGGCGGGCAGTGACACCAGAGGTTGCTCGTCGGCATTACCTGGAGGCGATGGGTATCACCGCCTGGGCGTGCCGCTATCAACTGCCCAACGCGCGGCCGACCGACGCCTGCGAGTGGGATGATACGCCGGCGGCGACAACGCCGCCGCGCGAGCGCCTGCAGGCGCTTTTGGATGATGCGCCAACGCCGCCGCCAAAGCCCGCCGCCCCGCCGCCTGTTGCCGACGACGTGCCCGCGTCACCCTCGGCGGTGCGCGCCCTGCTTGACGATCGCGAGAAGGCCTCGGGCAAGCCCACAGCGCCTGCGACGTCAACGTCTGACGAGACTCCCGCTGTGTCGCCTCACGCCGCGCCCGCCAAACCCCTGACGTTTCATGTGTCATGCGTGTGTATTGGTGGACGCTGGTTAAGTCTGCACGCCGGGGACCTCAGCGCAGACGCCCAGCGGTTACTCGCCAATATATGTCAAGCGGCCGGGCTTGCAGACGGCGCACTTCCGGAGGTCACGCGGTTCAAATGGCCGCCCATGGCCAACGCCTTTGCGTCGGACGACCCGCTGGAAGAAGCCCGTGAAGGCGTCAGTGCCTTTATCAATGGCGCGGCCAGTCGCCAGCACTGGCAGTTGGAAAAGATACTCTGGTGGGGCGCCGATGCCGCTGATCCGGATAGCGAGTCGCTGTCGAAGGTACTGGATGTGGATGACGACCGCAGCCGCACCCTGGGCCTGCCGGTCTGGCAGGCGCCGGCATTGACCACCTTGCTGGAAAGTCCCGCGGCCAAGCGCGCTTTGTGGCCTGAGCTTTGCGCCCTGGCGAAAGGTTGGCAGGCATCCTCGTTGGCGCATGAAGATCGCTGAGCTTCACAACACTGACGTGGGGGCGCTTCTCGCGCTCGAAGCGCGCGCCCAGAGCGGTGCAAGCCAAGCGCTGCTGACAGAGGCATTGGTCGACGATGCGGCCTGCGTGATGGGATGCTGGCAGGCTGGCGAGCTGATCGGTTATGCGCTGCTGGCACGCTTGCCTTTCGATGCCGAACTGCAGGCCATTGGCGTGCTGCCCGAGCGGCGTGGCGAAGGTATCGGCGGTGAATTGTTCGGCGCTGTACTGGCGGTGGCAGCCGATTGGCAAAGCGAGCGGATTCTGCTGGAGGTGCGTGAAAGCAACGCGTCAGCGCGAGCGCTTTACGCTAGCGCAGGCTTTCAACAGGACGGCATGCGGCGGGATTACTACCCGGCGGCGGAGGGCGCCGCCGGACGCGAGAGCGCGTTGTTGATGTCGCGGTCTATTTAAGCCGAGTCGTCATCGAATTTCGTCAGCAGCGCGCTCAGGCGGCGCTCCCACTCTTCGTGCTCCTGCTTGAGCTGGGTGTTTTCATTGCGCAGGGTCTCGTTTTCCAGCTTCATCATTTCCAGCGCCTCGACGGTATCGGTAACGCGCTGCTCAAGCTGATTGAATAACTCTAGGCTCATGCCCACCTCCAGATAAAAACAAGCGACATGCTTGCCTGAAAAGCCAATAGGTAAAAAACGTGAAGCGAGCGTAACGTCCGTAATGCGATGCCGCAAGCGCTGATTACCGGGCCTGGCGTTGATAGAGCCGGGCCGTGCTTTCACCGGCGTGGGTCTCGCGATACAGCGTCCAGTGCGCGGGCACCTCAGGGGTCAGGCCGCGTTCGGTTTCCAGGTAGATCAGCGCGTCCGCGGCCAGCCAGCCGCGCGATTCCAGCGCGCGGCAGCACCCAGCCGCGAGCCCCTGGTGAAACGGCGGGTCGAGGAAGACAACGTCGTAGGGGGCGGCGCGCTGGGCCAGAAAGCTGTCGGCATCGGCAGCGATCACCTGGCCCTTGTCCGCGTTGAGGGTCTCGAGGTTGCCGGAAATGTGTTCGGCCACCTGGCGGTCACGCTCGACAAAGGTGACTTGCGCGGCGCCGCGGGACAGCGCCTCAATGCCCAGCGCGCCGGTGCCGGCGAACAGGTCGAGCACTGCTTTGCCGTACAGGGCCTGGCCAAGCCAGTTGAACAGGGTTTCACGGACCCGGTCGGGCGTGGGGCGTAAACCGGGACGGTCGAGGACCGGCAGCTGGCGGCGGCGATAATCTCCGCCGATAATGCGCAACTTGCCAGGCGGTTTCGTCCCTGTGCGGCGCGATGTCGATGAGCGAGATGAGCGTTGTCGTGTCATAACGCGGATTGTAGCGGGCTACTTATCCAAAGTCTTGGTTGGCGGTGGTAGGATAATCCCATTCTTCACCTTTATCAGTCGGATGACCTCAATGTTTGGTTTTTTCAAGCGTAAACAAAAGCAGGATTCCCAGCAGGAAACTCAGCAGGACGATGCGGTGCAGGAGCAGGCCACTGATGAAGCGCCTGTGCAAGACCCTGATCCGCAAAGCGCCGAGCGCGAGAAAGCCGACGTTGACGAGGGTACGACGGCGTCTGACCCTGTGCCAGAGCCAGAGCCAGAGCCAGAGCCAGAGCCAGAGCCAGAGCCAGAGCCAGAGC